>Ga0307517_10003135_pt1 | contig 26024 bp, 26 predicted proteins | sample 23_EM_MG_FD_194515 | JGI IMG/M metagenome (GOLD analysis project Ga0307517, IMG submission 194515) | Populus trichocarpa ectomycorrhiza microbial communities from riparian zone in the Pacific Northwest, United States - 23_EM | ecosystem: Host-associated > Plants > Roots > Unclassified | place... | reverse complement strand
ATGAACAGAGTTTGGTTGTGCTAAAAAAAAGACCGTCAAATAAAAGCAAAACGACTCATTAAGGGTAAAATGGTTATTTGCCATTAAAAAATAAAACAAATCAGTTATTCCTTCCTTTTATATGTTGCCGATTGGGCGGAAGCAGAATAGAAAAAGAAAAAAAAATAAAAGGCGAGAGAGAAAGAAAGAAAAGTAAATGAAAAACATAAAAAAAAAATCCAAAGAAAAAAAAATAAAAAAAGTGAGAGAATAACAATGTCCAACTTATAAAATACTAATATAATGAAGAATAAAGTAAATGAATGAGGAGTTGAGAGAGAGAAAAAATTTAATTACTTTGTTTTTCAGTTGACATGAAATTGTTATTTTATTCCGATTGAGAGGTTGTTACAGTATCGATTCAGATTCGATTATAGATAAATTATATTCCACAAAACATCAAAGGATATAACTTCAATAGTAAATTTATTTTTACTTTCACTTCAATTTTATGTATTTTTAAATTTATTTTTTAATATTTTGAGTGGTGTACTTTAATTAAAATTTTATCGTTAACTTTAAAAATCATGTACATAAATTAATAATTTATTTTTTTAAAAAAATTATATATTTATTTAATAGTTTAGGGCAGGAAAAATTCATGGCTCTGCCCTTGCATGTAAGCCTCAAGTGGCTTTGAGAAAATAAACTCGTGACAATTAAAAAATAAACCCAAGATATGATCAATTGAATTACTCCTTATAATTGCTTTGAGAGATTTTCGACAATGTAAAATCACTCATTTTCCCGTCAATAAAAACACACTCATTCTAAACCTTGATTTTTTATTTATTTAAAAAACACCAAACAAGATCAAAGGGGTTAAAAATTAAAAAAATATAGTCTCAATTAACACGTAAATTAATAAGAATATTTTTAACGTGGAATAAAAAAAAAAGTTAAATCTTTAATCTCCCTTGAAACCAAACAAAGCCCAAGGCACCGAACCGATGCATGACATGAGAAGTATTGCAAAGTTAGAGAAATGGGAATCATAAAGGTATCTTTCAAACAGAGGTCAGAATTTGGTACGCGGCATTCAACGTTTAACTAGATGGGCGACGCGTTCAATTCCTATTCGCCCATGAAGTAGAAAACCCAATCAAAGAACCAACAATCATAGTCCCAGTAAGCACTACCTCATCTGATCTGCTCTCCCCACTAACGCCACCTTTCACACTCCACAGCCACACACAGCAAATGAATACAACTCGAGAAAAACCTTCACACAGAGCTCCTCTACTAACTACCTCCCCTCTGTTACCATATCTTCCTTCCATTTCTACCTTCTCCTTTTTTTCTTTTTTCTTTCTTTTCACGCAATTAAACCCCAAAAATTATCAATATCCGAATTAAATCGCCGAAATTACCTGCACTCGCAATCTAAAATGGCGATTGTGACCGTTGCGGCGTCGCCGCCGATGCCTACTCGCGCTCTATTTAGAGAATCCAAAACGGCGACGACGAAAAAGATTTTGAAACGGCAAGGAGTTCGTGTTGTAGGAAATTTCAGTCACTTTGGAGATACGGTGGGCAAGGATTTCGAGTTTATCAAAAAAGGAATTAATAAAGGAATGGACTGGGCAAATGAAGCATTTCGAATTCCGCAAGTTTCCAAAACTCTAGACGACATTTTATGGCTTCGAAATCTTGAAGATCATAATTCTCCTCCAATTGAACCTCAATCCTGGCCTCAACCTTCATATCCAGGTCAATTCGCATTTTCTTTTATTTTATTTATAAGTTGCTGTTCTTTATTTATTTGGCTGTATTTTGATGTGAGATGCATGTGTTATGTGTTGACAGGACTTACCGGTGTGGATTTGCTGTTGGCTGATCTTAAAGCATTGGAATCATATGCTAGTTATTTTTATTGTTTGTCTAAGATTTGGTCTAAGCCATTACCTGAAGCCTATGATCCTCAAGAAGTTGCTGATTACTTCAATTGTAGGCCTCATCTTGTCGCTTTTCGACTTCTCGAGGTATAATGCTTCTCTCTCATCTGCTAAGGTTTATTCACCCGTAGCAATTGGTTTTTTTCTCATTAGATTTTATAGATTGATTAATTGATGGCCTGCCGCATCATTGGCATGGATAAGCAGCTATTTAGGTTATGAAAGAGTAATGGTGGGGATGCCAGCAATTGTTCCGACACTTATTTGCTAATTTTTGTAGTTGGTAAAGTAAATTTAGTAAAAATGTTAGTCTCTAGTAGTATTCGTTGTGAAATATGTTTTTATTATATTTTTATTTTGCGTGCTGGAAGGTGTTTACTGCATTTGCTACCGCAACTATAAGAATTCGAGCCTCAGGGATGAGAAAGTTTTTAAGATCAGGTTCCGATGAGGATGTAAATGGGAACATTTCACAGTACGATTTGGGGATGGTATTAAAAGAAACAATGCTAAATTTGGGTCCCACTTTTATCAAAGGTCAGAAATTCTTATCTGATTCCAAATGTTAGAATTCCAGGTCCTCTCTGGTAACTGTGACTCCTTACATTAATTTGTTTCTTCTTCTTGTTCATTCTTGCAATGCTCTTGAAATTATATGCTGGCCATTTATTGCTATCCTGCAGTCACAAGATTACCAATATGCTAGTTACATGCCTTTGCTTGCTGATGCAGTTGGTCAGTCTCTTTCCACAAGGCCAGATATTATTGGTACTGAAATTACCAAGGTTAGGTGGTGTACATAATTTTTCTACCTTAGTGTTTTCTAAAGTGTATCTTTTGTCTACATAAAATGCATAGACAGTTCCAAATGTTTTAATATGCATGTGTGTGTTGTCATGAATTGGTTCACGGGAATGAAATTTCTCATCTTTCCCTGTATGTTTTGTTGTATTTTTCTTTTTAGTGGTTTCTGGTCAAATGGTTATCCTTTGTATCTTCAAGACCCTTATAAATATATTTTACTGTGTCTTTGTGACAAAATTATCAAGTGGAGTCAAATGCCTAGGTTCAAAAATTAACATATACTAATTTAATCCTTGAACAAATACTTTTAGACTTGTGTATTTATGCTGTTTGTAATGTGTGTCCTGGATGAATATTTCATACTGTGTTTGTATGGAAAAATTATCAAGTGGAGTCAAAAGCTTAGTGAAAAGATTTCCTGACAAGCTTTTAGGTTTGAGTATTTATGTTTTCCAGAGTGTGTTTGTGCCAGCTGTTACCTTTTTGTGTGTTGGCACTGGTGATGTCAAGTGTATATTGGGTGAAAAAGTTTCTTGTATGAATTCTTGCATCTGTATAATGGGGACCTCCTTGTAGATTGCCATCATCACGATTGCACTGTGAAGTTCTATTATTGGATGTGTGTAATTAATAAGATCTTTGTGTTTTGAGTTACGAATGCAGGCACTTTCTGGACTGCATGATCAAATACCTCCTTTTCCCAGGACCTTGGCTATGAAAATCTTTGAGGAAGAATTGGGTTCTCCTGTTGAATCATTCTTTAGCTATGTATCCGAGGAACCTGTGGCTGCAGCATCATTTGGTCAGGTGGATCTTTGCCTAGTTATTCTTCCACATGGACAGAGATGTTGCTTATTATACAATAGATAAATATGTTTGCAGGCTTGTATTTTCAACATCTTATCATGTTTCTTTCTATTACTGGCTACACATTTAGGTATATCGTGGAAGCACCCTTGATGGTCGTACCGTTGCTCTGAAGGTTCAGCGTCCTAATCTACATCATGTTGTAGTTCGTGATATCTATATAATTCGGCTTGGGGTTTGTACTAATCTAAATTGACCTCTCTCTCTCTCTCTCTCTCTCTCTCTGTATATATAGTTCACAAATAATTTAGTTTTGAATGTTTTCAGCTGGGCCTGTTGCAAAAGATAGCAAAGAGAAAAAGTGACCTTCGCCTCTATGCTGATGAGCTTGGGAAAGGCTTAGTTGGGGAGCTGGATTATTCTATAGAGGCTGCCAATGCCTCCAAGTTTCTGGTACTCACAGGTTTTCCTTTCAAGTTAAACTGCTCTCAGTTTAGTTATATTGCAGAGAAGAAAAATAGTAGAGGTTCCATGAATGCTGCACCTTTTGCCACTGTGCAGGTGGCATTAATCAAATTTTGCAGTGGAACAAATTTATTTGGTGGTCATGTCCTGTCTGTATTGTTTTGGGGATGGGAGTCTATGTGCTGATGACCGACTCAATAGGAAATTGATCCAAATTGTAAATTTAGATTTTTGATGATAGGGTGTAGTCTTACCACTCTGTCCAGACTGGTATCTTTGTGTATAACAGTAGAACATGGCCTCAACTCTTTTTTTTTTCTTGTTACTTCTTCAGGAGGGGTATTAATACAAAGTGGGATATCCTTCTAATAAAATCATTCTAAATACCCATTCAAACTCAGAGAAAGGCAACCTTTCTATGCTGAGACATGGAACAGCAGCTTCTCTGACAGATTTAATGAGGGAAAAGTAGAGAGTGGTTTCAAGTTTGAAAAGAAATCTGTTTCTAGTTTCACTTGGTAAAATGACTGACTTTGTCGAGTGAGACATAAATGTGATTAACATAAAGAATTAGCTGTGTTTAAGTCACATGGTTATAGTGGGTGATATGCCTCACATATTTAGCCATGGAAATTGTGATTCCAGCTAATATCTAGGACAAAATGCTCATGCTTATTACTACATTTATTTTCTCTGCAGGATGCTCATTCCTCATTCTCATTCATATATGCTCCAAAAATATTTCCAGATTTAAGCCGAAAGAGAGTTCTGACAATGGAGTGGGTTGTTGGTGAGCGTCCAACTGATTTACTATCTCTATCTACTAGTTCCGCATATTCAGAAAGACAGAAACTTGAAGCAAAAAGGCGTCTCCTTGATTTGGTGTGTGATAATAATGATTTTATCTTCGCCTCTTTCATTTGTCCATTATTCTGTGCTTTGTAATCTGCCAGAACTCCCTTTTTTACAATGTTAAAATATAGGGAAACTATACTTTCAACTGTTCCAGGTTAGCAAAGGAGTAGAAGCATCATTAGTTCAACTCCTGGAAACAGGCTTATTGCATGGTGATCCACATCCAGGAAACTTGCGTTACATATCATCAGGACAAATAGGGTATGGTTTTGGCCTTCCATGTCCTTGAATAGATAAAACTCCGCGTTCTGTCCTAGCTGAACTTTATTTGATTATTATATCAATAATTAAGTTTGTGGCTTCAAAATCTGTCTTCCTCCTGACACATAAATATCAAGTTAAAATTTGACAAATTAGTTTCCAGCAAGCTCTGAATCTCCTTATATTCATGGCTTTATTACCTCTCCCGCTAATTTCTGTGGCAGTTTCCTGGATTTTGGATTACTTTGCCAGATGGAAAAGAAGCATCGGTTTGCTATGCTTGCTGCCATAGTACACATTGTAAACGGGGATTGGGCATCCCTTGTGCATGCTCTTATTGACATGGATGTTGTGAGGCCAGGGACTAGTATCCGGCGTATTACAATGGTATCATATTTGCATTGGGTTATCATGATCAAGTTCAAAATAATTTTTTCAAGTGCTCAACTTCTGGGACTCCCTTTTGATATCACTGATTGTTCCTATGAATAATACAGGAACTGGAAAATTCTTTAGGAGAGGTGGAGTTTAAAGATGGAATACCTGATGTCAAGTTCAGTAGGGTAAGATAATGTGTTGAGGACATATGACTATTGTTGTCCTGTACTCCTGTGCTTTCCCACAAGTAATTTTTAGTCCTGTACTTGTGCTTTTCCAATATCCTCAAGGCAAGAACTACATATGACAGCCACCATGGAGTAACTAATTTATAGAAAGTGACTTTGAATGAGAAAAAAAAAAAAACCCTAATTATTTAATGCATCAATGCAGACCCCATTTAGTGGCTGCAAGCCTGGAATCCTGGATTGTTCTTAAGACAAGGTCACTCTGTTAGATGATCAGTGTTTTGAATCTAACAATTAGAAGATTAGGATAGTCAAAATTATGTGCCCTTTAGAAGTACTGGAATCTGGACATATATTATAGGTGCTGATCATATGATTGATCCCCAACTAGGAATATGTTTCAATATTATATTCCATTGTTAATTTAAATGCTGAAGGACTATAGATTAGTCTGCTACAATGCATATCTGGTTATTCATTGTCCATTCTACGCAATATTCAGCACCAACTAAATAAAAATCCCTCCCTAACTTCTATGAGATTGGCTTGTTTTCAATTTTTAGTTCCTTCTGCTTTCTTCACCTATCCTTAAATTTTCTCTATTTCATTGTCGTACAAAATTTATTTGGATGCTTTATATATTCAAATGGCTGATTGTGACTACAAATTTGAAGGTTCTGGGAAAAATATTGTCTGTAGCGATCAAAAATCATTTCCGCATGCCACCATACTTTACTCTTGTGCTCCGTTCTCTTGCATCCCTGGAAGGTAAGTTGATGAATGCCATATTTTATAGCTCCCATCTATATATTTCAGTATTACCTGTAGGATCGCATCATATTCTTCCGTTTCAATGCATCGTTTTACTTTCTTTTGAAACATACTATTGAATTAAAAGTTGCTATATTTTAGCAACCAGGGAATTTCATTTTCTGTAAATAAACCTGAATTAGCTTTTGGGTGACATTTGGCAGTTCCAGCTCTAGCAAACAATTTGGTCATGGCTTGGATACATTATCCAGGAATGAATAATTAGGGTTTGCGGAGGTTGGGTTCATCCACTTCTTTTATAAGATTCATTTTGTTTTCTCATTTCTCACATAATTTCACATTTGTGTTTATATGTGTGCATTTGTCATGTCACGTGAACTTTAAAGAGGCATTATAAAAACTTGTCAGCAAGGAGCTGGTTCTCAAGAAGAATTCAGATTTATTTGCCACATTGTAGTATTTTGATCAATAAAAGATCCTTGGTTCTCTGGCAGATGATCTGTAACACATTCCAATTTATAGCTCTAACTCTTACACGAAATGGGGCCTTTCTAATAACAATAAGTTGGCTCATCTAAGCAAAATGCAGCACAAAAGCCCTCCCAGGGGAAATTCCCTCTGAGATTCCACAGAATATTCAGTTTTGTTGTGCTAACTGTAACATGATCTTAACTGAAAGCCAACAGTCTTAGGACCTGACAATAGCTAAATTTGTTTCTCTCATTTCTCATCCTAACAATAGCTACAACTGCCAATTGCTTTGATTTTACTTTCTCAGGTTTGGCAGTAGCCGCAGATCCAAACTTTAAGACATTTGAAGCTGCATACCCATATGTTGTTCGGAAACTTCTCACTGAAAATTCTGCTGAAACGAGGAAAATTTTGCATCTGGTATCATTATGACTTACTGAACTACTCTCATAGTCTCTTTCCCACCTAGATAATTATTGATTTCCTTGTTGTGTGTTACAGTTCATGTGAGCTATCTAAAACGTGAAAGAGAAACTTTGAAATAGTAGTTAGTTTTGAGGTATACAAGTGATTAAAATTGCAAGTTAAAGGTTGTGAATTGATGGGTTTCATGGCTGTTTCCCAAAAGACCAGTGGCAGGGATATTCTCCTTCACTCAATGTTCCACATTTTCCAGGCACATGCTTTCAAAAATAATAACTTCTCCCATAATTTTCTCTGTGACTTAATAATTTTGGCATGTTAGTTGTCTCTGGGTCACAGAATACTTTCTTGTGACCTGATAATACATCCTTTACTACACAGAATGCTGAAACTGGGTCTGTAGAAAATTTCTGATTCCATCAGAACCACTGTGTCATGTGCTATTTATTTATTTTTGCTATTCAGGTGGTTTTGAACAAGCAGAAAGAATTCCGGTGGGAGAGGCTTGCTCTTTTCCTAAGAGTAGGATCCACCAGGTATAACAAGAAATCTCTAAAATGTTGTCCTATGTGATACTATCTACTATTTAAGATATCCTATGCAGGACACAATTAAAAAATCATTTCATCGATGTTAATCATTATCTCTCAAATAGTCTTCATTTTCTTGTGTTCTTTTTGTTAGTTTTGCTTTTGTGGAAAACAAGAAATATATCTGTAGTGTAAAGTTTTATGGGTATTCACATGATGCAGCATTTTCGATTCACGAGAACCAAAAATACCATAAATTACTTCCCATTGTCACCCATTCTCATTTGGCAGTTTTGATTGCAAATGTTCTTCATTGTCTATCTTTCTATCATTATCACATCATCCAATACATGAATAAATACTTGTACTTCTGCAGGAAAGCCTTCAATCGGGTGATAGCATCAAAGAATGAAAGTTCGCTCGATTATTTACCAAAAAGGGCCAGTGGTGTTTTTGATACTGCACATTTAGTTCTGAGGCTTTTACCATCTAGAGATGGTATTGTGCTTAGGAAACTTCTAATGACTGCAGTGAGTGAATTTGAACCAGAACCTTTTCATGAGATACTTTCTTATTTTTATTAGTGCTTTTTTGGGTGCTCCCCAGCGATGAGATTTCATCTTATGCTATCTAGATATTTTTGAAGTGGCTTATGGCATCATTGTCTCTCATTTTATTTTCTAACAATGAATTGGACTCATTTTGCATTTCAACAAACAGAATGGAGCTTCATTAATCCGAGCAATGGTTTCCAAGGAGGCAATTTTCGTCAGACAGCAGCTTTGCAGAGTTATTGCTGATGCACTATATCATTGGATGACTCAAACTTTTGGACGAGGCATTATGGCAACCCGGTACGGTTCCCAAGTAAGATTGACCAGTGAGGCTGACAACAGAGAGCTGAGTACATCTTCCAGGTTAACTGTACCGGTTTATGATTATCAGTCCATAATTAGAGATCGACGCCTCAAAGTGATCTTTTCCAGGATACTAGATTCTGCAAGGAAAGATCCAGTGTTGATGCTAAAATTCTACTGGACTACATTTGTGATGGTTGTCACAGCCTCAGTTAGGGCTTGTCACCGGGTTTTGGTCTCTCTGTCCGAGGCTACGTTGGCCTCTTCTCGCTTTCTCCCAAGAGTGGCAATTAGTGCATGAAATTCATATTTGGCCCTAGCAATCCTCTTCAGAAGAAGAAGATTTAATGCAGACATCCCCCTTGACTGTAGATTTTTGGAGGAGAGCAGAGAATGTGGGATAGAATGGTAATAGGAAAACTAGGTGCTTTTGGCTTATAATGCTAAAAGGAAAACCAAGTAGTCGGATTTTATGACATCAAGGTATGAGTCCACCTCTGGTGCTTACCCTGACTCCAGTGAGGTGGGTTTCAAGTAGCTGGTGCCAAAAAATTTTGTACTGCAAACAGTGGGCATCATGGAAGTTGGTATCGCCAAATTCTGGACAACATTGAGGTCAATCAATGAATGGTGGCAGACCGAGGATAAGAACTGTATATACTTCGGTTTCTATAAAATCAATGCATTTGAAATATGTAACATTTAGCATTGGTATGTGACATACGATGTGCAAGAGGCCAGGAGCTTGTGTGGAAAGAGACGTATTTTGCTCGTTGAAGTTATGTGGTAGATAAGGCATCAGTTGAGCGAATTGAAAACGTGAATTTGTGATTCATTACTGATCTAAAGAGATAATTTCTTTGCTGATATTGTTTTTACAAGTAGTAGTTTTCTTAGCCTAGATTTTTGCCTGTATTAGTGATTCGCTTGGGAATTGTTGCCATGTGATGGTTGACTAAAAGCAACAAAGACTACATCCAACTTGGAGAGGGTTGCTTGCATCTTCGTCTAGCACAAGGTGCCTTACGGCGTACATCATCTACCATGTCATAGATACATTGCTTCATAGCTATCGGGAATTTACTATAGTAGCGTTTCAAGCTGTAATTTAAATAAAAAAAGTAATCAAAACAATACTTTTGATTATAAAATTGCAGTTTAAAACACGATAGTAAACAAACAGGTAATTTTATTTGAGATTATAATAAAAAAAGCAATATTATTTTGGACAAAACTTAAGAAAAAAAATCTTTAAATTAACATAACCGATGATCAACCAGCTTATAAATTGATCGTCCTCTAAATTTAACTAGGTGGTAAACTTTCGGAAACGAGATCACCAGGCGCCGGAACGACTTTAATAACTGTCTACAAGTGAATTGTCTAAAATCCAGTAGAGTGGTTTGATAACAATCTTTAACAGTTAAAAAAAAAAGAGAGAGTTAAAACGGCAAGTCGTTTTGAGAACCAATATAAGCCCAGTTTCTGATCTGGAAACCCGGGCCTAAGATAAGTTGAAACTCCCTTTCTTCTTCATCACCAAGCAAAGTCAGAGATCCCAGATCATATCAGATCATCTACCTGTTCCATTTTTCACCAAATCAAACAGTGACCTTTTCAAAACCCTAAATCTCTGCATTATGAGCTCTCCACCCATTCTCGGAGTAATCCCCCCCCCCCTCTCTCTTAAATTCTCTCCGTTTCTCATCGCATCTCGACCTGATTAACCTTATTGTTTTCTAATGGCAGGGCGCGAGCTTGTTTACAGGGTTCACGAAGCTATGCAAAGGTCTCGCGGTGGTTCTCGTCGCTGGTCACATTGTTGTTCAGATTTTCCCCTCCGCTGTTAACTATCTTGCTCTTATTCCTGCCAGGTAACGAACTTTTCAGTTCTTGAATTCCTTGCGGTTTTGTTTTTCAGATTGCAATCAGTAGAGTAAAGTGGAAAAATGGTGTTTAGTAATAACATGTTATTGATTAAAGATCGTAAAGGATCCGGAAATGGTAACGTGAGGCAGGCAGATACTAGAAGCAATAACACACACACACTTACAGCGTAGACTCTAGGAGTTAAAAAGAGTTACTAATTGAATCCTGTTATATCCATGAACTTGTACATACCTTTCTTGATTATTTCAATGTTGATTTGATGGAATTTTTTTTCGTGTTCTTAGTCCTGGAGGAAGCAGCTTGAAAGAGAGGGCTGCATTGCCTGGCAAGCTGGATCTTTTCCGAGATTTTTTTTTAAACATTATAGTTTAGGATTTAACTGGATAATTGATTATGAATCTAGTTTTTTTTTTTAAGTACTTAAAAATCATAAAAACAATGGGTTGGACCAATGCTGCAAGTCAAATACTGATCACGGTGCACTTCCAATGTTAATCACTTTGGACCACGGAGCCTTTAAAATGGGCGTGTCTTACCGCATGTCTCCATGATCTTGCCTTTTAGAACACAGGATAGATATATTTGCATGATGCTTTATAACTTGCTTATTTTGGTGTAATTGCCTGCATTATTGGTAATCACATCCTTGTGGTCGGTATGGCTCTACCATGGTACGATGAACAGCTGATCAGTTGTGATTTTCTCTTGAAATTAGTGAATATCAATGAAGAAATACAGTCAGAAAAAAAATTGCTAGTATAGGGGATCAGAGATAGAGACAGCTATGGACCTACTATACTCGATTACCCCGCGTGCTAGGTTGTGGAGATTGATAACATTCATGCAGTATGCTCTATATGTATGATCTTCATTTCAATGGCAAGGAAATTTATTCCTTACCAGAAATTTTGTTTTGCAGGACGATTCCTTTTGCATGGAACCTCTTAACAGCTGGTTACATCGAACAATCGATATATGGAGTATGTAGTTCATCTGTTGATAATGCTATTCTTTGTTTTGGTTTTGCCTAAACTGCCCCGTGGCTTTTATATTTCCTTCATAAAGTTGCACTCACCATTAAATTCTTCTGTAGGTGGTTGCAAGCACTTTATGCCTCCTCATCATGGGAAAGCTTCTTGAGCCAGTATGGGGTTCTAAGGAGTTCTTAAAGTTCATTTTCATAGTCAACTTTCTTACCTCTGTCTGTGTTTTCATTACTGCGATTAGCCTGTACTACATAACAAGGCAGGAAAATTACCTGTAAGCATGTGCTTCCTAAATGTTTTTTTTTTTGGCTTGTGCTACTGTTTCTATTACCATTGTACTGATTTCCTTTGTTCTTTCTGGTAGTTATATGCCCATTTCTGGCTTCCAAGGGATCCTGGCAGGTTTCTTGGTTGGTACCAAGCAAATTATACCTGACCAAGAGCTGTCTCTATTAAGATTAAAGGCAAAGGTATGGACCTGTACAATGGTGTTGCTTCATTCATCTCTTGCCTTTTAGTATTACTTGATGATTTGTTTTGCAAGTTGAAAGGATGACTCATACATTCTCCTTGGTGCTGTTTCAAATGCCATGCAGTGGTTTCCGTCTCTTATGCTCTTGATAGCTATTGTTATAAGCTTCTTTACTGCAGAGTCAGCAAAATATCTTCCAACCATAATATTTGGCACTTATATGAGCTGGATTTACTTGAGATACTTTCATAGGAAACCAGAAACAAAACTAAGGGGTGATCCAAGTGATGATTTTGCATTCTCATCCTTCTTCCCTGAATTCCTCAGGTGTTTTCTCCTTTTCTTTTAATACACTAGGTTTTTAGTCCAAGGAATATATGAGTTTGTTTACGTGCTTCCATCTGTCTCCATCTCGTTTTCAGGCCAGTCATTGATCCTATTGCATCAATATTCCATCGGATGCTTTGTGGTAGATTCGAAACGTCTACTGAAGCCCACGGTCACACCTTGGGAGGTGCTCCATTGCCTGGTTCTGATCCCATCGAGGCATCTAGGAGGAGGTAAGTTTATCCACTCAATTTAAAACTTTGGATAAGGATATGTGTCCCTTTCAAATACTAGGATATTGTTAAATCATCCCAATTTATTTGAACATGACACTATAATATGATCTCTGCTGTGAAATTCTAGGGTTATGTGTATTGGTATCATTGTAACAGCAGAAATGAAAAATGCATTTTTTTTATAAATAGAAAAATGAACCCAAAGGAACAATTAAGCAGTGATACAATGTCCTGAACACCTTCAATGACATGTAATATTAAGCACATTGTCATAGTAATTAAGTTTTCACAGGTGGCAAAAAGTTATAGTTTCTGATCAATCTTCCCCTTGCAGAGAAAGAGGAGCTAGAGCACTGGAAGAGAGATTGGCAGCTGAGAGGTTGGCCACTGCACGGAGTGCTGAAGAGTTGAAAAAGGATGTCTCAGAGAATGTTTGATTGCTCGACTTCACTTTCAAACATAAACAACAAATGCGAAATTGTATCTTTTATGACCACTTCAGAGTTTGTGCAGTACTTGGAAAGAAGTCTTTTTGGTTGGTTTCCATATCACAGTTTCTTCATGCATATTTCTGTCGATTATAATTCTTATAGTAAAATCATTCCTATATCCTTGTTTTTTTTTTGGACAATGACTGTTCTTGCCTTGGACACATATAGAGCAGAAATCCTGAAGAACTATCCCTGGGATGGCTTTGCAGAAATAGATGGAAATTTTTTATCTGCCAACGGAGGCTGCTTTCCCAGAAAGATGCGTAACCATCAAGATTTTGTCGGTGGATGGGCTTTTGTTTCCAGCTAGGACCCATTTTTTATTACAGGTGTTGAAACTCTATGCAACTGTTCATTATTGGATCACAATTTAAGATTGGTAGACTGCTTCGAAAAATAAGGTTTGACACGAGCATTCTTTTGAATTCGCTGGGATGGACACAATAATGGAATTGGTTGGGAAGATCCGAATCTCAAGATAGCCTGTCATTTTCAGTTGCTTCCAATTTAATTGCGAACACCAAATCCTAGGAACTGTAGGTGCATTTTCCAAACTTTCTGTTAAAAGTTTGCCCTGGTCCTGGATTCCCTGCCCCGTTCCTTCACATGGGAAAGAAATTGCGTGCCTGAAACCAGTAAGAATAAAGAAATTGCAAGATGATAAATTGATTTGAGAACGTGGAGATACGTCGACCAGAGAAAGAAACTTGCTGAAATAAGAAAAGAATTGGTGGATAGAGAAAGGAAGCGTGTCGTTTTAAAGTTTAATCCTTGCGTACAGGAACCCCCTTTGCCTCAGGCTTTCTTCTCCTTCTTTCTGCTTTTATGTTTTTAATTAAATTAATCTTATTACCTCCTTGAAAAACGAAAGCCTCCACGTTTGACAATACCACGTTGATTGTGGCTTGTCCCACGAGGACTCTTCTTTTTTTAACCTTTTTTTTTTTTTTTTTTTTAAATCCAAGGGGTATTCTTTCCTCTCATTAATGTTGAAACTCATATCCCTTGCTGGCTTGCTGCATATTCAATTCAGCTAGGTGAGGGTTACTTGGATTTCTGGTCATGGAAGTTACAATTGCTCTCCCCTAATTCCTCAAATACCCTCCCCCTCAATTCTCAAACAAAATCCTCAAATAATCAAATTCAATAAAGTTCTCGGTACTTATAATTAGGTATGAAAAAGAAATATTACAGCTACTGGAAAAAAAAAAAGGGAACAAACTAACAAAGTACTAATTGGAATTTAATAAATCTACAAGGACAAAAAAAAATAAAGTTTACCTAAGGGGGAAAAAAAAAGAGACCAATGAAATCCCACAAGAAACAGGTTTATTGCCAGGACGGTCTCTAATTCATAATTAGCATACCTAACATTACATGCCACACTAATATATTTATATATATAACTGCCTCATTCTATAATTCACACCAACTTACAATTTAACACACAACTCTCTCCTCTCTCTCTCTCTCCTCTCCTCTCTCCTGGCTCCCTTTACCAAACAAAGGCTTCAATCATCTCTACAAAAGGACATCTGTAATTCTCCTCTCTCTCTCTCCACCGTCTGATCCCCGTAGTCAACTTCACAATCAAACGTCTCAGGTACTTTCTTCGGCCAATTCTCTCCGTTTTTCCCTTTTCTTCTTGACCAGTCTCCGTTGATTAACCTCTAATTTCCTCTGATTTTTTTTATTTTCTTTTGAAATTAAACGATCCTCTTCCAATTTAAATAATCGCGTTGATTACGTTTTTTTAGTAGATTTTTTTTTTATGATCGTGTTTTTTTTCTCGCTCTCTGGATGTTTTGCTCCGCTCTCTTTCTTTTTGCCTCGGAATTGTATTTTTGCCTGCCTTTTTGGAATTTAAATTAGGGTATCATCGTTAACGATTTGTGAGCGTGCGTGCGTTTATTTGATTATTTTTTAGTGTTTGTTGTGCTGATTAGATGCTGTGTTGGTAGATTATGTGTTTTTTTTTTTACATAATAACCTTGAAATTTAGATTTTAGAGCTAATCTTAGGGTCATGATTGCTTAAATTAGGCACGGAACCAAATCGTATTGAAACTAGTGCGGGGTCCGATCCTCGTAAATCAAGCCCAGTTCGCGAGTTTAAAAGTTGTGGTGTTTCTATCATTGTCAATTGGTTGGTTTAATTGCGAGTTTGAAGCTCGAAGACCTCTTAGCTTGTGAAAATATAAAATTGTATTGTTGGTAGATTATGTTTGTTGGTTTAGTTGGAAAGCTATTTATTTCATGCCAATGATTTGCATCAGACATTAACTTAGTAGGTTTTTGCGCATCGATGTTGCAATCTGATTTTGAATTTACTGATTGATAATAATTTGTTGCTTGCATGGCAGCATGTGCTGTTTCTATATGAGAATAGGCATCATCGAATGTACTTATATTAGTATTATTTGAAAGAGAAAGATCACTTATAATTATTTCCAGAAGGCAGTGGTGGTTGCTGCTATACCAAGGCGGTAGGAAACTATTATTCTTTCTCAATTTTCATGTGATGCAATGGCATTGGATGGAACATTAGTCAATGCCCATTACTGCATTTCTTGTCTTTTGTCTCTTATCCTCGCATATGATTTTTTTAAATAGAAAGTTTTGTGTCTCTGATTTGATTTTAAAGGATTTGGTGTGTTACAATGTGACTATGATCTCATTCTATTTTTTTGTTCGTTTATCTAACAATGCAACAATAATCACCTGGTTTAGTGTTAGCAACTGTACCAGGAGTGCTTGTTTTGGTTTCATTAGCTGTGGATCTAAGGATATTATAATGGAATTACAGAGTATTGGGGTCCTGAATTAGCCAAAATTAAATTAATAAGATCATATAGTTGAATATTCTCAGGAGGGCAGCAGTATTGTTTTCTTGAAAGATTGTGAAGATACATTGCAGGTAAGATATGAAATGTTGTTTGATCATGCCCTCGGCTATGATTTTGATGACTTGCTAATTGTTTCTCAATTCTTTTCCTTGTTCATCGGTGCTTTGTTGCTAATCTGGGTTTTTTTGGAACTAGTGGCTTGAGCTGACAAATGCAGCAAATTTCATTTCTTTTCTTGCTTAGATCTGCAGGTTCTGGTGACTTCAAAGATGGATTTACTAACATTTTTTAGAGAGGCGAGGTTAGATGCTTGATAACATCCAGGTTGTCATCAGTAGGTCGGCCTAAGATCTTTGGAGATAATTCCACTTATCCAAACTTAAATTGAAAGATTAGAAGTTTGGCAAGTTTTCCTCTCTTATTAGTTGTATTTCACGATTTCTGTTCACCATACTAAGATAAATTTGTTTATCTCTATGCGAGGGTCTACATCTCTGTAATATTACTCCATAAAGACTATGCTTGCATCATGCGAAACTGTGGCTCTGTATTAATCTTTTTGCCCCTATTTTTCTGTTGTAGTTGTAACTCCCTTCCAGAGCCATTTCCTTCTCATTTTTTGTGCCTCTAGCTTTTTTGCTATTAAAGTCATTATTCCCTAGAGAATGGTGTCCTTTTTTAGTGTAAGTGAAATCATCTAAAACCAGAATGATGATTTACCACCATAATTGTATTGACAAAGATGGAAAATCAATAAGCATGAAGTACAAATTTTAATATCATAAATTTAAATGTTGAAGTGGTCTTAAAGCTCACCCATTGACAAAATCAAATGGATGTAGAAGAACTAGACAGCTTCGGAAGAGAAGGAAAGAAAAACTAAAAATTCTATATAAATTGGAAGAAATTCTTGGACGTGTTATGAAATGAGAAGGCATCAAGCTCCCAGATCAGGAAAATTTGTTTGGTATTTAAAATCTTGAAGTTTCATCACAGGTAAATTTGCTAATCATATGAACGGAGTAAACATTAGAATTATAACTGTCACATACTATACCATCGAATGTGATGGAGAAGATTATATTGGGATTTTAACTGGATTTTTGGACCTTGTTGCCACTCTGTTTGCCTATGTATTAATTTACAAGAAGAAAAATTATAAAAATATTTACCAATCATGTTATCAATTGGGTTCTGCTTTTCTCAGCTTTGTTGCTCTGAATTGAACTTTAACTTTATCCTAGATGTATTTTTTTTTTCCATTTGGAGGATGGGAACAAAATATTCTTTGCATTCAGCAGTCTTATCAAATAAAAATATCAAGGCATCCTAGGGAGCATGTACTAGAGGTTTTTCCGAAGAGGTTTTGGAGGAAATATTTTGTGCCTGCTTCTGTTGGAGAAGCTATTTTTCCTAATGCTTAACTAAGTGAAGTCATCTCTTTCTTCTTTTCAGTCAATCCTGTTCCTTTTATTCCCTTAGTGTTTGATATTGCTGTAATCATTTGCTTCAGTGAGAGGAAGGCTTAAGTGATGAATGAGGACATGAGTTCTGCAATAGTTCCTCTTCTCAAAGGAATTCATGTATATTAACTTATTTGGAAGTTTTCATGCAGAAGGATGGTGTTCTAAGTTTTAAATATTTTAGTTAAGTCTTTTGCTGTCGGATTTAGGATCTGGTGCATGAAAGTGCTTTGTTACATCTGAGTTATCTGGTTTCATACATAATTTTATATATTCATAAACTAATTGAAGCTTCTTGCAGATACTTTTTCAGTTTATTTCTCTTTTACCATTCCAAGGGCTCAATGCAGATGTAATGGAGCTAATAAAATTGTACCATCCTATGGGTAGGCGGCACCTCTTTGGTGCTTTTCCCATTTCTCCACTTTTAATCATCAAAAGAATGATAATGTTTTTGCCCTGCTCTGGGTTTCTCCACCCTCCTATAGGTATAGGTGGCCAGCGAATGCAGGTTAATTGATGCTTTATATATCTGTTTTTGATTTATTATCAGGTACAGGTGAGCAAGGAACTGGTCTCCAGAGGATCTCTCTCTCTCTCCACATTCCTTAAAGCATTTCTGTTTTGCCAAACAATCTTCAGTCTTGAAGCATGCATAAACTTTATGCACCCTGTCTATAGAGTCACTAAATCTCTTAGCATTTCTATGAGGTTTAAGGTTTCCTAAGTAGAGCCTTTGAAAACAGCCGGAGCCCTTTGCCTCAGCTCTTCTTATATGTACTTCCATGGGTTCTTTAATTAAAATCATTAGTCACAGCCAACTAAATTCTAAAAGATTTCTGCAATTTGGTATATAGGAAGTTTATCTTTTATTGTTATAAGTATTGATCTAAAGTGCAAGTGGTATTGCCTTGCAGGCACTTATGGTCTCATTGATCACTTGAAGGGGATTTTCATTTTTGAATTCCTGTATTTCACATAAATTTCATGAATACATGCAGCTGCAATAACGTGCTAGAAATGAATCCTTGTCCTGGGAGATCGAACTGTGGGGCCTCTTAGATGTATTACTCTGATTTGAGGGTTATAGTCTCGTTCACATTGGGGATAACTACAAAATTGCCTTACGATTCAAGGCCTGAAGATTTTTCAATGCTCCAATTAATCTTGTATAGTGCAGTTTCATCTGAAGGATGTTGTGAGCTTAGAATTAGTTTCTGTCCCAAATACCACTAGTGTGGATGGAGTGAGCATTTTAGGTCACTACATTGAAAAATGAAAGGGCTCTTGGGATTTTCTTGTGCATTTGAGTGATAGTAATCTCACACCACTGAGGTTACTACCTTTCACAATGTGATGTTTATTTAGAGTGGCTCGCCTTTTGAGGCTCTTACCAAAAAAAAGAGATCATCAAGTTCTTGTTCCTTATGGTGATAGTTTTGTATTTGAAGAAGTGTCTGGCGGCATGGTTGCGGAGACTTGCTTGATGAAGAGGAGTATTTCATTGCATAATGGAATTCTGATGGTAGTACAGAAGATATAACTTGTCAGGATTGGGAGAATGATGGTTGTTTCCTGGATTTGAGAAATCTCCATTGAAATGCTAAAGTGAGAGAAAAAATGTGAAATGAGTGGCTGGAGTCCCTCATAGATGTTTGGAAAAATGATTTTGTCTCAGTTATCTGAAACATTATTTGATTGCGGCGGCATTTTGGGACACGTTGTGTTTCTGAGGGGATGTTATTCTATGTGCTCCTTTAGATGTTCTCTTCCCTTATATGGCTGATGTGATGCCCTTTGTCCATATCAATATGCTGTCAAGATATTACTTTGGTGCATCTAGGTTGTTGCAGCCTTCACATAATTTTCCAATCCAAAGCAATTCAGTAGTATTTCTTTAGCAAGCAGTAAAGGCTTTTCTTTTGAAGGGCGAAGTTTTACGTATCTGTTTTTTAACTTCGACAAATTTGCTAATCTGCTACTAGGGATGAAGACGTGGTACATTGCCTGTAGAATCCCTTATCTACAGAGAGAGAGTCACAATTGGACTTTGAGTAGTAGTTATGTTAGCATATAAAGACAGGATCTGGATGTATGTAACCATTTTTCTTTTTCACACATTTTCGTTTCCTTCTTGATGATGTAAGATATGAGGGCCTTATTTTCCCTTCTTCTATTATTATTGTTCTGTCATATTTTTCTTGGAATTTTCTGTGTTTTCCATAGGATTTTTGTCCCAGGAACAATGTATACTTTGTAAGCCTGCTTATTTAAGAGGCATTAAGACAGAATGAACTAGTTATTGTTCCCAGTTTTTTGTTATTTTTTTTATGGCAGTAGGGGATCAGTAGAAGTTCATTTCTCTTGAATTTGTTAGTATGATTTCTGTTTTCTCAGACCATTAGATTTTAGTTCATCATATTTTTTTCTTAGAAGTTCATTTTTTTTCTTTCTTGTTCTAGATGTGATGATATTTTCATAAATTACCTTCCTCAACTCTGTTTTTCTCTCTTGGCTCGTTTCCATTAGAACAATACTTATGTTTCTCAGTATTGCATGGCATTTTTTTGGAACTTTCATGGAGTGTTTGCTTTGTGAAAAAGTTGTGTTTTATTATTTATTTATTTATTCATTTATTTTTATCAGAACTCAATTCCTGATGGTAAAAATCATAGAAACATAACCTGTTATTATAATTGAAAAACTAGAAAATCTGTCTTCTTAGTATGTTTCCCAAATTTGAGACAGCCTGTTTTGCATGTCTCTTGTCATTTCAATGTAGTCTCTTTGGTTCCTAAAGCTTAATTATTATAATTTGACCCTGTTTTGCACTTCATTTTAGGAGTTGCTTGAGTGAAAGCATATATTGATAGGGTTCTTTTTTTCTTTTCATTTCTTTTCTTTTCTTTCTTCCCTTTGTGAGGGGATCTAATTTTTGTAGTTAATCACTTGACATGATGAACTCATTAGCGAACTTTTTCTTGATTTAGCAGGAAATTGGTACATGGATCAAATGGATAGAACTTTTAGAAATTGCTAAAATTCTATTGATTGTGATTATATTTTGACTTCTGTTTATCCATCTTAGTAATGAACAACTTTGCTGAAGAAATTCAAATGAATACTATAAATGTCATTTAGTCATTTCTTCAACCATATTTTCAAGCATTCTGGTTTTAAGGGCTTGGGCTTTCTGGCATATAGTAGGTGTATAATATATCTAAGTTTGAACGTCATTAGTTAATAAAGTTTTGGAGACAAAGCTTAGTATCATGCCTGCTTAGATGACATGTAGAAACTGATGTATAATTGCAGCACACATACTTGTACATACGGGATTGCTCTGATAATTGTAGATGACTTTTATGCAGGTTGGTTCTTCCTCTATTCTGAATCCAGAGCTTAAATTATCTTCTGCTGTAAGGGGTCATGGGACATAGACAAATGTTCAACCCTTCTCAATTCTTCGAGATGGAGCAGGATTGGAGCCATGGCCACCCAGCTGCTGGACAGTCCTATGTTCATATGGGTATTTTACTTCATTTTATGTTATTCAATAAAAATGCCTTTTGTAAGTTAGTATTTGGGTATTTTACTTCGTTTTATGTTATTCAATAAAGATGCCTTTTGTCTGTTGGTATTTCTTCAATACCTTGCACCAATGATGTCCAACTTTTGTTTAGATTGCCAGTGGGATGCAGATCAAGGGTTTGAATCTATCAATGATTATTCTAAGGGGAAACTTTTATTAACTCATCGCTTTAGTAATCTTTAACTAGGAAAATAGCTGCATTTAAAGATATGCAACACTTCCAGGTGCAGTATGAAGATTATAGGGTTTTCTTAAAAAAAATTCATGGCCCAATTGAAACAACACTCCTTATTTTTTGCCATTATTTTTTGCCATCAAGAATATTGGTGGAATTTGAATTATCATTGATATCAAGTGTAAAATTAACTGAAGCTGTCCATTGTGTTTTACCTGGGAGTTCAAACCTACTGCATGCCTTTTAGGTGTTTAGGGAACTGCTATTGCTCTTTTATCTGCCGACTGCTTACATCATGGCTTAGCCTTGCCTTGAAAGTTATTGAAGTTCTGAACAACGTTGTTGCAGGAAGGGCTGTTTCTCAAGAAAATGGTTCCTTTTCTCATCCTATCAATCCTCCTTCAATAGATGGACCCAGCTGTGCCTCTCGGCGGAACCTGGAAAACAGAGCTCTTGAGCATTCCTCTACATATTTCAGGTCAGAAGGTCCGCAAGTTCACGCTCCCCTTTCTGCCCCCCGACATGATGTATTCCCACACTGTCCAGCTGGTGGAAGCTTTTACCCTCCTCCAGAGCTCGAAGCTACCCATGTTCATTCTAATCACCACAACAGGCATGGTATCCATGAAGGTGAGGGTGGTCTCCTTGATCATACAATGAGTGCTGGAAGAGGGCCATTCAAAAGAAAAAGCCCTGGTGTTCCTACCTCGTGGGAAAGAGGTGGCACCAGCAGTATGTACAGTGCAGGAAGTTCCTCCAATTCTTTTGAACTTCACCATGAGAAACCAACTTCAGATTATAGAAATTACTTTTCAGAATCCTCTGGTTTACCTCCCTATATGGGTAGCAGCCTGTCAATTGGGGGTGAAGATCCTCCAAGGAATGTGAGAAGCAGATCTAGACTTGATTTGGAGCCCAACCCAAGGAGAACCCATTCATCAAGTTACACGTCCCATCCTTTTTCTTCAACATCTCATCTCCGAAACCATCCAGGGCCAGTGGATGTTGCTAACTTAAATGCTGACAGAACTGCTTATGAGCAGAACCAAATTGGTGTTCCACCTCCTGCACATGGGAGGTTTCATACTTCAGGTCAGTTTAAGATATATTGCTTTCTAACATCTACTCTTAGTTTTTCCCAAATTCCTAGGTAATTGTAATTTATAATTTACAATTGCAGAAAATAATTCCTTGAGCCATGAGATGAATCAGCATTATGCTGGAGGGAATCCTACTGATATTCGTCGGTACAACCATGATTCCATCTTAAGCAGAAATCCCATTGCACCACCACGACATCTTCATGGTTTTCATGCCCAGGCTTCAAGGGAGGGTCAGAACAGTTATTCTCGAAGAGCTATACCTACACGTCGGGCTGATATAAACTCCTCTCATCTCAGACAAGAAGCTGCTGCTGTCGAAAATGGTCAGCATTTTCTATCAGAAACCCATAGTTCCAGATATTCAAGACCACTTTTGTCTGGAGGTTGGCACAGCAATCATAGAGAAGGAAGGTCAAGGATATCAATTGAGAGATTCCAGTCTCTTTCAAATGTGGTGGATGTGCGTGATAGAATGGGATCTGAGGTGTGTGGTAATCAATTGTGACTTGTGCTATGGTTGGGGCTAGAATTTCATTCTGTTTTCTTTACTTTTCTTTCCTTTTTTTTGTTGTGCACGTGCACATGTCATGCTTGTTGGTGTGATTTACACGTAATCACAAGAGTGCAAGTCATAAGAGTGCAGGATGCTTCTGAGCTTTTTAAATTAGCCATGCACATCATATTTCTTTCACCTCTATGCAATGTGCATGTTTCTCCTCAAAACAAGTAGTTTTTCCCTTTCGGGTTTATATGTGATGGTTCTGATGCAGTTCATCGCCTGCTCACATATTTATTTTATGTTTGCAGGCTCTTATGATGTTAGATCACTCATATTTATATGGCTCCAGAAATTTCCTTGATCAATACAGGGACATGAGACTGGATGTTGACAGCATGAGTTATGAGGTTAGTAATTTCAGGAAATGACTTTTTTGACTGGCAGTTCTCTTGTTTCTCCCGAATTAAAACAATCTGCTATGTGGCCTGGACAGGAACTACTTGCTCTAGGAGAAAGGATAGGGATTGTCAACACAGGATTGCCTGAAGATGTGTTTTCAAAGTGCTTGGTGGAGACAAGATGCCATTCTTCAGACAAAGCCCAGGAAGAAACATCCTGTGCCATATGCCTTGTAAGTAATAGTTGCATAAATGGTGATTAATTTGCATCTGAGTAAACCTTAAGATACAGGTAAAGGTATCGTTAAGATTAAGCTTGACAAGAACAGTATCACGATTCATGATCTTGAATGGTGTAAATGTACTCCTCTGGAAGTATAAATCAGAATACAGGGCAGGATGCCCGTGTGAGAACTAATTTGTTTCCGCTGCTTAACATTTATGCACCTTGCTGGCAATTGCAATTGACAGGAAGAGTACAAGAGCATGGATAAAGTTGGAATGATAAGGAACTGTGGACATGTTTATCACGTCGACTGCATCAAGAAGTGGTTGTCAATGAAGAATATGTGCCCCATCTGCAAAGCACCTGCTGTTGCTGATGGTTCGAACAAGGAATGATTTGCTTTTACTTCCTCTATTTGATCTTGTTCACTTAATCTTGTATATAATAATTTGGTGATGGGATTTGATGACCATTTATAAAAATTTAATTTAAGCTCATCCTTCGATGGTTTGATCCAAGTCAAGAACGATAAAATGCCAAGCCAATCATGGAATCACAACTGGAAACAATTTATCTGCTTATATATCTTTTCATTGACTTGGAAAAACTTTACATACAACCTTGTAGACTTTATTTTTATAATAATTACAAGAAAGAGATATCACTCGTTTAATCAGAGAAGGCAATGGACAGAACTATCCTGACAAATGATGCGGGTTTGAGTTCTTTAATATTCGTTCATACAAGTATCCAAACTGACTCCTGACTCCTCCCCTAAACCTTTAAAGAGCAACAGCGTGAAGTGCTAACATTTTCTGATGGCATCAAGGACAGGAGGAGCTCGCAGCTCAGCTCTCAAATGCTTCTCCAGCATAATACTGTTTGTGGACCTTCCTTTTGTAATCTGTGACAATAGAGAGCTCTTCAGTTCATCATGCTGACATAGAAGAACATATAAACAGAAGCTCGAGCTTAACATATATCCATAGCAGTTCTTAGACATGAAGATGGGATATCTGACCTTCCTTGTTACTCCAGAGTTCGGCAGCGTAGCTGTTCAAGGGACTATCCGGGTTGGGTTCTGCGTGAAAGGAACTAAATAGTTAGGCAAAAACAGGAATACGGACAAAGTTTAAACATGTACGCAAGTCCGAGCAGACCTCCCAAGAGACTTTGAATGGATAAAAGAATGGTTCTGCAATCATAAGCTGAAGACCACTTATCCTATGAAGACAAACAGAGAGGAGCTCATTAGTCAAATGAGAGAAACATATAAAAACAAGGCAACTAATTTCAATGTCGTGTGGATAAGGAGAGCTCGCTTCGACGGGAAGGACTGGACTTTGGCAATATCAGCGGGTTCAAACATCCTCAAATAAATTGGTTTCACCTAATCTCAATATCATTTTAACATCTGCCATCTCCCGCATCCCTTTAACTCTACAAGCACAATGATTGATACCTGGAGAATATCAAGGCATATGTTCCCAAATTGATCAACATTTGGATGGAAGCACATCGTCTCAAATTTGATCTGGGGAGGTTTGAAAGGGTAATCTAGAGGAAAACGTAGAGAGAGCTTGTACGATAATCCCTCATAGGCAGTTCCCTCTCCACCCGCAATTGTACCAATCCATGCAAAAATGCTCTCGCCTTCAGGAAAAGCTGACACTCCAAGATCTCCTCCAATCATCTGCAGAAACAATGTAAGATAAGTCCAGGCCATCATCAACTGACACGGTAAAAAACATAACTCGATTTTAATTTCTGCAATTGTGCGTGTATTATAAACACCTTCTAACCCCACTCGAAGGGATTCTTTCCAATATAGCCATTGCCAGAAACACGATGCAACAGTCCACCGTAAAGTGCAACAGTTCTAATTCAGTGGATAAAATCAAGACTGGTGACCAGATTGAACATTAAACATAAAAAGTTGATCATTTTTTACAGGCAAGAAATAGAAAAGAAAGGATTTTTAAATACCATGAGAGACATTAATTCCTTCTGTAACCTGAAAAAAACAATAATCAAACAGAACCCATTAAGATCATTTCACTGCCTAAAAAATCAAAAACCCAAGAAATAACATATCTGATACTAACAGGTTCAAAGCTTCTATCTTTCTATTAATTCAAAGAGACCCAGAAGAAGAAAATCAAAATTAACAAACGGGTTTTTCTTTTCTTTTTTTTCCCCAAGATTCCTCAGGAAGCAAACAGAAAACTCAAGAAAGCGAGACCTCTGAGAAACGGAGGTGGTCTCAACTGTGTTAGGAGGAACAACAGGTTGCTTCGAAGGAGTTGCTGGTACATGTCGCCGATACTGCGTCGAGTTATCGACCGTCTCATTTGGCCTAACCTCCATGATGTATTCTTACAATAAAAAGAAAAATCAACCAAGTAGATTCTTGCAATGATCAAAATCAAGGGTTGCTATGCAATCAACAAATTAATCAAGTTCAGGTTTTTAACTTTCGATTCTCTTTCAGTATTGTTGTTGGGGATTAGTTGTGTCGTGGTGGTGAAAGTGCTCGAATATTTTTTTTGTATTGAGAGTGAGAGTACATATAGCACA
>Ga0307517_10003134_pt1 | contig 26035 bp, 36 predicted proteins | sample 23_EM_MG_FD_194515 | JGI IMG/M metagenome (GOLD analysis project Ga0307517, IMG submission 194515) | Populus trichocarpa ectomycorrhiza microbial communities from riparian zone in the Pacific Northwest, United States - 23_EM | ecosystem: Host-associated > Plants > Roots > Unclassified | place... | reverse complement strand
AGTGCCCATATTGAGTGTCCGGCTTCCACTCGGCCGCAGGAGTACTACATGATCCGTGGGCGTTTAAGGGAATGTTTTAAATAAATTGAATTGAATAGGCGGCCAAGTTGAAGCCGGCGACTTAAGAGAGAGATTCCCGTAGAAAGTGTCCGGCTTCAACTCGGCCGCCTGAGTTCTGTGGATGATTAATGCGAAACTATGCTCTCCTGTGGGAAGGGAAGCCAACCAAAGTAGGGGGTCTGCATGGCGGCCGCGGCGGGCGTCTTGTGAACAGCAAGGGAATTATGGAAATGAGAGTATGGTGCAGACTAAGAAAAGAGCGACATAGGATGGCAGCGGACGGGAGCGGATGGAAGCGGACAGATCTAGGTCGCCAGAGGTGTGAGGGTAGCAGAGATGGTCGCCGGAGGCGCGCAACCGCAAGGAGTAGGCAAGAGGCCAGTAGACGAGAGAATAAGGGGGCGGATACAAGGGGGAGGCACGAGGAGGGGGTGGGGCCGCAACAAGCGCGTCGGACGCTGTGGAGGGAATGTGGGGCGTCCGGGTGCACCAGACGCAAGAAATGAAACGCAAAGAAGACACGGGAGATCTGGGAGGACCGGACGCAAAGAGCGGACGCTATTCGTCCGGAAGCGGGCTCTGTCCGTCCGGAGAAAAAGGTGTTTTTGCTGATGCGGTTATACATCTGCAATTCCCTCCCGTTCGCCCACAGTCTTAAATCTACTTGCGACGCCGGCGATAACCCCAAGTCACCCAGATCCAACAATACTGGAATTGGATAGCGGAGGAGGACAGCAGGCCAGCAGCAGGCGAAATATGGCCACAGGGCTTGAGCGTAGCATTCTGGCCAGAGCCCATGATCTGATAAGGGACTGGACGATCTTTGTCAATCCGTTTCTGTACCCAATTACCCTGACCGAAGAAGTCCGCAGATGTTGGAGCGAGGCCCGGACCCAATTAGGCTTTCCCGACTTTGCTGATGCTACTCCAGCATCAAATGACCAGGTAAGTTACCCTTAATCGATAACTGGCATCCCATCACAGACTTAATGGAGAGGCTGCTGGTCACTGAGTTGCAGATGCGGGCAAAGCACAGCGGATGCCGATCGCAGTATCTGCATCCAGTAAAGAAGGCTATAACAGAACTCTATAAGCTCAATAGTGAGGATCCTACAGCCTGCGCACGAAGAGTGGAATACCTACTGGAGGAGGATAGGTTCATTTGCCGGCCTGGCAGCTATGAGGTATCTTTTTCACATTTGTCGGGATTGTTTCTAATCGCAGTGAGACTAAATCAATCTGATCCGGTGGACGGCCAATCTCTCTTAGATTCGCAGCACCGCAGATTACGGGCGCGATATTTGTTCAATATTACGCCAGCCCGAAAAGGAAACGCATAACAGATGAGGGTTTCCTAGATAAGATCGATGGCCCGTTTATCTGTCTTACAGCGGCCATATTATCTCATTCACTGAGATGTTGGCGGACTGGCATCTTGAACGATAATGTGGCTTTCACACGGGCCAGTTCCGCGGGTAAGATAAACTATGCGTACTGGCAGGTTTGAAAAGTGTCCGGATCCCCCGACTGCCCCGGCATCCAGATACTTTTGAAAACCGCCTGTACTTGAATGGTGTGAAAGGTCAGCTAATGGATAGATAGCCCTGCTTGAACGTCAGACACCATCGTGGGGCAAAACAGGAAGAGTTTGGCAGAGTCGAATAATCCGGCAGATAAGGACGACATTGGAGGCAAAAATTGCGAAGGAGCGGGGAAAGCGGGTCGAGAGGACGGTGGGATATGACAATGATGAGGAGGCACTGAGGCGGGAGTTTGGCAGTGATACGGAGCTGGATGAATTAGAGATGGCTGGTGGCCGCGCGGATTCAGGAAGAAACAGTCAGCGCGAGCCGAAGCGAGAACATGGGGCGAATCCGGAGCACTGGTTGTTGCAGCGCAGTTCCGAGAACCTAGGGACACGGAATCGCAGGTTGAAGAAACCGATCGAGAGGATAGGGAGAATGGTTTTATCACCACTCGCTGATCGTCTATATATATGTAATAAAATCAACTTGGATTACCCGTTCTAAAAGGGTCAGGAATGAACAAACAATAGTAGTGTACGGGCCAGGCCGGTGTGCAGGAAAGGGATGAGAACGAACTGGGCGGATAGTCATAAGCCGTGCAAGCATAAGTAAGTCATCTAGCGGGCAATTGTAGGTTCGGTAGGCATGGGAATGTGTTGGGGGATGGTTATAAACTGGGCAGGCTTGGTTAAGTAGTCTAGCGGGAAGTTGTGGGTGAAGAGGCACGGGAATGTGTATGGAGGACTGTTAGAAGCCAGGGAAGACGGTGGGAGCCCGCGAGCAGACAGCAAGAGTCCGGGGGCTGATGGCGAGAGGAGCGGGGCGAACAAGATAGGATGTGGAGAGCTGAGGAAAGAGCCTAGCGAAAGGGCAAGGGGGTGGGGGATGTCCGCCGGATATGGGAGAATACAGGGTGGGATCAGAGGGAGGAGCAAGGGCTGAGGGCGTTGGGAGGAAATAGGGTGAAAAAATGAAGACTGGAAAAAGTCCGCCGGATATGCGAGACGGAGGGAATCCGGCGGTGGGGGAGAAACAGAGGTGATGTTGGACTGGTTCCGGGTGAGAAACGGATTCAGAGAGAGGCTAGTGACGAAGTTAAAGGAGGGAGGGTATCATGGGAGGAAAGCTGGCGGGCTGGCTTGTCTGGGGGGGGGCCGGGATGTGAGAGGTTGCAGTTGAAAGGCGTCCGCAGAACGGCAGCATGGGAACGTGGACTTTAGGCGCCAAGGGAGGAAGAGGCTGGGCGCTGGAGGGAGGGTTTCTGGGGGGGGGGTCTAAGGCGTCTGGATGCAAAAGGGCCGTGTCCAATGCATCCAGACGCTGCCTGTGGCGTCCGGACGCATTGGAGGCGGCCCTTACACTTCCGGACGGAATGAACCTGGGCAGACGCACCCCGAACTCGAGTTCCCGTTACAAGCGCCTGGAACGTCCGGCGCCCAGGGTGAGCCGGGAGAGAAGGGGCGCAAGACGATTTTTTTGCTGATGCAATTGCGGTATTCATGCTAACTCTATACTAACTAAGTACCTTGCCTGCAACGCTGCGAACTTCATCTGAGTGCGAACACTCGTAGACCCTGAAAACTCTCTACCACACTTTTTGCTCCCATTGCCAACTTATCGGTCTGCGCTTCTGTTATTCCTGACGGTGTGGAGACCATGTCAGGTGTCAGGTCATCAGTTTTATCAGTTGACAACAATGGTTACGAGTTATGTTGCCCCTGTGCTCACCGAGGGTAGTCTAACTCGCTGGACCGAAGATGGCTATTCTTCAGTGGTTGGTTCCGTTGCGAATTCGACATGCGACTGCATGTCGTATTCTTGTCTTCCAGCATTACATGACTTGTCCTCGGAATCGTACCTATGGACTTCTTTCCTCGGACTCCATCCTTTACCAACTTGTCCTCTGTGGATGCACCCGATCCACTTACTGGGCATAGTTACCTCCTTCATACTCTACACGACTTTGTAGGTACGAGGGGACTAACTTTCGTGCGAAACGTCCCGTTACTTCCGACCTACGCTTCCGACTGTCTGTCTTCAAGTGTCTGTAACCTTATGCGCTGTCTTCCGATTCCCCTGCTTCCACTTGCATCAGGTGTCCGAAGGTCTCCCCTCATATATCCTGCGAACAGGATCCGGTCGGACAGATGGCCGCGACGTATACGGTGTTATAAGATGTGTTCCATTCATAGTGGTCTTTGGTGTTGGGACTCAACTACCCAGGCAGCCAGTGATGACGCGCCGTCCCAACGCCGGGGCTGCCAGTGGAGGGGGGTGTTATCTTTTTCCTTCGAAGTTCGTGTGCGTCAAGGTAGGGTAACTTTACCCTGTAAATCCTTACGGGGAGTCCGTGCGCCTAACACAGTCCCCGAATCGACTGGGGCTAAGGAAACATCACCTTCGAAACCAAATAGTGTACGACATTGTGTTTAAAGGAATCAACAACCGTATACGCCGTACCAGAAGACGAGGCGCGAGAAGAGAACTTGAAAGTCGAGTTTGGCGCGACCCAAAGCAAGAAAGACCAGAGGATTCAGGTAAAAAAACTTGACCCTCAAGCAAAGATACCAACTCGAGAATCAGCAAGAGCGGCAGGACATGACTTGTACACAAACGAAGAAAGGATTATCCCGGCCAGTGGACAAGAAGTTGTAACCACGGGGATATCAATTACACCACCAAGAGGAACCTATGGACAGATAGTACCACAAAGCGGCATGGCAGTTAAACACCAGATTGCAGGTGTGATCGACTCCGACTATCCGGGTGAAATCCAAGTGGTACTAGCCAACATGAGCGACTAGGATTATTAAATCTGCAAGGGAGATCGAATCGCAGAACTCATCACAGAGAAGATAGTCGAAACCGACTGTTATGAAGTCCCTACTCTAGGAAAGACCAACAGATGTCAGCAAGGATTCGGAAGCACCAGAACGTTCAAGGCACAGATTTGCGAAGTCAGCGCTCAAGCCTTTGGGAAGTTTTACCGAAGACCCGACACAACCACAGGAATTCTCAAATACAATAAGAAAGAAGGCCGAATAAGCCTAGAATCGGTTAACATCAGCACCGAACTAGCCATCAAAAGAGGAAAATAGCAGAAGAAGAGGAAACTAGAAGAAATGGTACCTCAACAATATCACGAATACTTAGATGTATTGGAAGAAGAAGAAAAGACTGAATTACCACCTCATCGACCTGGAGTTGACCTGGACATCAAGCTCCAGGAAGGACAAGGGTTACCGGTCAAAAAGATATATGCACTCTCCCAGGACGAACTAGAACAACTCTGGAATTACATCAAGCAAAACGACAAAAGAGGATGGATACGAGAAACCTACTCCGACGGGGATCTCCTATCATGTTCTAAAAAAGGACGGAAAGCTCTGACTCTGCGTCGACTATCAGGCACTTAACTATGTTACCAAAAAGAATCGATACCCTTTACCGCTGATAGGGGAAGCCTTGAATAGGCTAAGAACCGCCAAATACTATATCAAGCTAGACATCAAGGATGCCTACCACAATGTGAGGATCAGAGAAGGAGACGAGTGGAAAACGACATTTACCACAAAATACGGAACTTACGAATACCTGGCCATGCCTTTTGGGCTAACCAATGCACCAGCAGTGTTTCAGAGATGGATCAACAGAACATTGCAGTCATATATCAAGATATGCTGCATAGTATACCTGGACGATGTTCTCATATACTCTGACAGCCTGGAACAACACCAAAAAGATGTGGCAGCCATTATTCGTACTATACAGAAACAAGGAATAAAACTCAAGCCATCAAAATGCGAGTTTCATCCACGAGAAACGGACTACCTAGGATTCATCATCAACAACGAAGGAGTCAAAGTCGACCCCGCCAAAACAGCAGCCATCTGGGATTGGAATGCAACTACCAGCAAAAAGGAAATCCAGGAATTCATGGGCTTCTGCAACTTCTATAGACGCTTCATCGAAGGATTCAGCAGAACCGCCAAACCACTATATGATCGAACCAAGAAAGAGACCCCATGGGAATGCGGAGACAAAGTACAAATCCCTTTTGACGAACTGCGACAAAAGCAATGCTCAACCCCAGTGTTGACATACTTCAAACCAGGAAGACCACTCCTTGTTGAAACAGATGCATCAAAATATATTTACTCAGGCATATTGTCTTAGCAGAATGATGACAGAAAATGGAGACCCATAGCATACCGATCAAAAACAATGAAGCCAGCTGAATGCAACTACAATGTACACGACAAAGAACTATTAGCAATAGTTCAAGCACTCAAAGAATGGAGACGGTACCTTAAAGGGAGTGGACAACATTTCCGAGTGCTGACAGACCACCAAAACCTAATAAGATTCACGACCACTAACGAGCTAATGGAACGACAAATCCGATGGAGTGAAGTCTTGAGTGGCTTCGACTTCAAAATCGACTACCAACCAGGAAAAGAAGGAGGCAAACCAGACGCCCTAACCAGGCGAAAAGCAGAGAGGCCCATGGAAGAAGATGAGCGACTCACACAAAAAGAAAGAATCCTTTCAAGTTTACCAAGGGAGAAATACTTTGACACAAGCATTCAAGAAATGGAAACAATGGAGTTCGAAGGAAAATACGACAAGGAAGTCAGCAATGAGTTAGCAAGGAACGACGAAATCTAAGCAATAAGGAAAGCCTTGGATAAAGAAGAAAAAGAAAGAAAGGGAGTGGCTCTAGGACTCTGCCAGTGGAAAAATGGATACCTGTGGCACCAAGGAAAGATTTGGGTCCCTAAAGAAGAAGGAATAAGGACCAACCTTATACGAAAACACCACGATATCCCTCAGGCAGGGCACAGAGGAACAGCAAAAAACAACGTAGCTCCTACAACGCAAATATTACTGGCCTCGAATGCGAGATACGATAAAACAATATGTCAAGAACTGCGACATATGCCAACGAACGAAAGTGGTACGACATGCACCTTATGGTCTGATGAAGCCAGATGAAGCCCCGGATCCACCGTGGAAATCAATATCAATGGACTTCATCAAGGACTTACCAAACTCGGAAGGAAATACGGCAATCCTTATCGTCATCGATCGACTCACAAAAATGGCTCATTTCCTATCATGCACCAAGAAAATGAACCCATGGCAATTTTCAGAACTCTTCATGAGGGAAATATTTCGATTACATGGACTTCCCAAAGATATCATAACGGATAGGGAATCTATATTTACTTCACATATATGGAATGAAACAACAAAACAGCTGGGAATTGAATGAAGATTGAGTACTGCGTTTCATCCACAGACGGACAGACAAACGGAACGGACTAATTCCATCTTGGAACAATAGCTCCGAGCATACGTCAACTATCAGCAGGACAACTGGAAGGAGCTCCTACCCATGGCTGAATTCGCATACAATAATGGATATCAAGAAAGCATTAAACACACACTATTCTTTGCGAACTGTGGAGTCAACCCCGAACATCAGACCATCGGACACCTAATGCAAGGTCATATCAGATCACCAGAAAACATGAGTCAATTACACAACATACTAAAGGCGGAAATGACGGAAGCGCAATTAAGGCACAAAGAATACTACGATGCTGGAAGAAAACCCGATCCGAATTTACAATCAGGAGATATGGTCTGGTTATTGCCAAAGAAATATACGTACCACACAGCCATGCAAGAAGCTGAACTACAAGAAAATTGGACCCTTCAAGATCTTGGCAAAGATAGAAGCAACCACTTATAAGCTCGATCTTCCACCCTCGATGAGGATCCACAACACAGTCCACATTTGTCTTCTTGAACTTTACCACGACGACAAGTTTTGTTCTCAACGAACACAACCACCACCTCCAAACATTATCAAAGGGGGAACAAGAATACGAACTAGAAGAGATAACCGACTCGCAACTACACTACGGAAAGCTACAATACCGAGCCAAGTAGACCAGTTAGCCTCGCGAACACGACAAAGTTTGGTACCCCTATGACTATTTCGAAAATGCAGACAGCGCAAAGCAACAGTTCCACCAACAGTACCCAGGGAAACCCTCTCTCAATCAAGATCGAGGAGCAAGAAAATGGAGAGACGTGGGTCTCAATATCACCAACACGGCAACTCGTACTACCACCACTGCCTCGAAGAATGACGACACCAAGACCACCGACACCCAAGACAGCCCAAGATGGTTGGGAAACCACTGTGGGTTTACCAACGGCCCCCTATATCGAGCCCCACACGAGTGGAAAGAAGTGGAAAGCAGAGAACAAGCTCGCCAGGAGCACGACCAGCTGTTATGGACAGCATGCTACGACGATGGGTGCTAAACCTACTTTCGAGAAAAGGAAGCTTCGGGATGGTTTCCCCAAGACCGATCTCGGTCTGTGCCATTACCAGCAATATCGCGAAACAACAAAAAGCAACAGAGGAAGTACCACCAAGACAGAATTACCTGGGACAAATGTTACAAAGACAAATGTTTCGTCCACACCCAGAAAAAAATAAATGCGGGATACTACCTCCAGGAAAATGGCGAAAGAAAACCTCTATCGACATGACACAAACAACACCCGAAACCGGAACAAAGAAGGAAATTTGATGTCATGGGGACACGGCATGAGAGGGAGGAGGGCGTAAAAACTCAACCGCACGTTGGAGCCCTTCAGAGGCAAGTTTAGGAATTGTTGAACGAAAAGGACCAATTCCTAAAAACCGAGAACGAATACCGACAGAAGCTAGCAGACCAGGAAACCACGATAAGCCGAATACGTGAGGAGGTTCAAGGACTTCGCAGAACAGTCGTGGGATCTGGTTTCAGCCTCGCAAGGTTGAGGAGCGAAATGGAGACCAGGAAGCGAGCAAAGGAGGAGCCCAAGCACAGAAACCACAGCCTCCAAATGGAGCTCAGAAGAGCTGGGCAGAGGTTGGTAGATCTGGGCAAGTAGCATCGTAGGACAGATGCTAGGAGGAGACAGGAGCTAATGTCACAAATCGTGACTAAGCAAGGCAGATTTCACATGGCTAATACTTATTAGTCATAAGGTATGTTGGATTCAACACTATGACGTCGCTTGACTTATAGTTCTCACATGACTACGCAATTGCGAGTCATCGTCATATTATGATTGGTTAAATGGTTCATGACTCACGATTGTGACGTCATATGATGTAATGACTTTCACACATGACTCACATTATGAGTCATGGGTTTCATGCAGGTGACTCATTTGAGCACATGACTTGGTTTATGGGTTTTGATTGGTTAACGGAATGTTGCGTGATGACTCATGTGAGTCATCGATGGATTTCGCACTCTGACTCACTATGAGTCATAGAGGTTTATGTAGTGCAAGGTGACGAGTCACCAAGTTTAGGGTTGTGGGAAAATGCCTATAAACATGGCTTAGTTCCGACCAAGAGATAGGCACGAACTATCTCCTCCCCACCTCAGGCAACTGAAATCTCAACACCACAAGAAATCTTCGTCACTTTCCCCCACCCACCTCTCTTCTCCCACGATGGCTACTGCCTAGGAGTTGACATTAAGACATCTTCCCTCCTCTTCTCAGGCCTGTCGGCCTCCCCTCTGTGGGGTTCTCGTTCTTATTCATCGTTGACACGCTCATGAAGTTCGGTTCTCCCCCTTATCCTGCATGCGTTTTGCACCTCGCTTAGCGTTTGCATGGTCGGAAAGCTTCTCGGTTCATTCACGGTCGGTGTTACGGTATCCGGACTCTCGGTCGAAGTAGACCTCGGCTTGCCGGGCTTGTACCTCTGATGGGGAAAGCCACTGTTAGTAACATCTCGGTCCCGCCTCGGTTCGTCGTCGTCCAAAAAGCCCTTGCTATGGCCTGTTTGTCGGTTGTGGCTAGCCCGTTCGCAATCCTTCCTTCCACCTCCTCCCGGTTCTGTCCGCTTGCACTGTTACTGCTACAGCAGCTGGCACATTACTGCCTCCTCATCCCCCCCGATCGTTCGTCCACTCCTCAGTTACGCTCAGTCGTGGTATTGCACTACCTCCATGCCTGGTGTCCAACGCCTTGGATCCATGTAATTACCAGCCCGAGCGGACGTTTATGGTTACAAATGTCGGCCCACAAGTCCAGTGGATTTCTCTTGTAACGGCTATCACACATCCTCCACCTCGGGCTCTGTCAGCCCTTCATGAGCCAATCCTTTCTTTTGTCTTGAGGGGAGCCTACTCAAGGGTTTGGATCTCTCTCCTGTACGTCTCTATGAATTGTTTCCTTACGTGTCTGAGGTATTATTGTCTTAGATGCCAGGCGAGGGGGATTTTTCCTATTGATTTGGGGTGTTTGATTTTTCCCATGAAGATGTGAAGCAGGCGGTTGTTGGAATTAAGGTTTTCTTTACGCCATATCTCACCATCCATGCCAGTTCTTGTACCTTAACAATTAATACATGATTTAAAAAAAAAAGAAAAAAAAAAGAAAAAAAGAAAAAAAAAGGACCAAGAGATAGGCACACTCCACGCCCTCTATTTTCCTCCCCCTACATTCTACAACACCTTATCGTATAGTGCACGATCGCGCCTGCCCCCTTACTTTCGCACCTCGTTTAGGCTTCGTGTCCCTGAGCTCCCCCACCATGGCTCAGCCTGGTTCGTCCCACTCCTTTACGCCGATGGAGGACCTCCCCTCTGCCCCATCGTCCGTTGCAGCCTTCGAACCTGAAGACCGTCACCTCAGGCACTTCCTCATCAAAACTCGCGAACTCAGGGGTCTCTCCCCCAAACAGCTCCCCCTCCCCTTCCTCGGTGAAGTCGGTGATTTCACCCTAGCCGCGAGTACCATCCTACCACTCCTCTGCTCGATTACCCACGCCATGGCTGCCACACTCAACGGAGTGGAGGAGCTCCGCCTCCAAACAAGCAACCTCGAGGCCCGTGTCGTGAACTCTTTACCCGATGACATAGACTACTCAGTTTAACTTAACCAGATCCAATCAAGCCTCCGTGACCTGTCACATAGGATGGCACCCCCCCAAACCCAACCATCCCGCCCACACCCCTTAGCAGTTTCTGGCCCCCAAGCCCCCCCAGCCAGAGGCGCTCCTCCACAACCCTCGAAAGGTCTCACGCCGTTGTTTGCAGCCATCGTGGGTGGCACCAGCAAGTTCGACGAAGCTGCCCGTGAAAACTTGGCCGCTAGAAAGAACAAAGGAAAGAAAAGGTCATCTGACAACACCTCAGTAACGAAAGTCGCGGAAGCCGTCAAAAAGGCCTCCTCCCCGAAGGCCACAACCCCGCTTGCCAGCGCTGCAAGAAGATTTTTCGCCCCTTGCTCGTCCCCAGGACCTCACCCCGACGCTGCTGACATAAAAGCCCACCTACCGGACTGGGCCCCCGCTGTGCTCAGAGAAGCCAACTGTTCCCTCCCCCGCTCCCTCAAGGCCATCATCAACGATAGAGGCTCAGTTACCCTAATTGTGGTCGACACCTCAGTCCCGCCTGCCTCATACGCCCCGTACTTTGAAGCCATTACAACCAAACTCAACCAGTCTTTTCCGGTCGGTGAAAACCCCTCGCTCCCCCTCAGACTTGCTCCCACCTCGGTCCAACTAGCAATTGTTATATATTAGGGTAGCAGTAGGTACGGGTAGCTATCCTCATATGTGTTGGGGTTGATCAGTAGGGTTAGTAGAACTGGTTGTTGGCTCTTGGCGGTCATGTATCTCTATATATACCTTCAGTCATAGATAGGAAATACACTAAGTCATTCTTCCACCACTACCACGTTCCTACAGCAATTTACTCTCTCCCCGTCAACTACATGCCCCACCAAGATGAGGACGTGTTCAACTACCTCTCAGGCTCTATCCTCAATTCCAAGGACGTCACAATCTCAGCGGCCCGCTTCCTCAACCCGAACTGTCAATCCCGTATGGAAAAACCTGCCTATTCGGTGGTTGTCAACATTGACCCTGATGCCGTCCAAACTATGCTCCAGTCCATCTATCTCTTCGGCAACACGAGGACCGTCGAGAGAGCCTACTCGTCCTCCCCCATCACCCAGTGTCAGAAATGCTGGAAGTATGGCCAGGTCAAACCGCTCTGCAAAGCAGAGGCCCCTACATGCCCTCTATGCTCCCTCCTGCACACAAAAGCGGAACACCGCTGCCCGAATCCTTTGTGCCCAAGCGGAGGCAACCTCAAAGCCATCCTCAACTGCTGTCTGGCCTCCCCGGCAAGATGCTCCAACTGTGGTGAAGCCCACTCAGCTAGGAGCAGAGACTGCAGCAAACGCCCCCCGTCACCCAATTCGCGCCCTGCCCCAACCGACGAAGAAAGCCCGGTTGTGATGGACCCTGACCAGATGGATGTTCAACCCGATGCGCCTCGTGGAGATCCACCCCACCAGTCCACATGAACGACCAACACCCCACCGCAAGGCCTTCTCCCTCTGTTCCAGGAAGAAACCCCAAGAGCCACCCATGGCCCGCTAGCGGCCCCGCCGGCAATGAAGAGATCAGCCTCTAAGGGCGGCCCTCCCCCCCCGAAGGGGAGGCCAGTCCCTCACCCACCCGCCCTCTGACAGGCTCAGCCTGGTAAGATGTCGCACAACAGCGAAATCTCGCCCCGAGGACTGGGCCCTCGACACGTTCTTTCCATTGTTCAACACAACTGCCTTGGGAGCTGGGATGTGTTTCTTTCCTTATTTAATTCTTTTGCTTCCGCAAGACATCCCCCATTGATTGTTTGCCTTCAAGACCCTCCGGTCTGGAGGAATCGTTTACCCTTTTTTGCGGGCTTCACCTCGTTTGCCCCCTTAATTCCCAATCGCCGCCCTCAGGTGGCCTTCTATGCCTTTAAGTCACTGATAGACATGGCCACCATCACCCCAATCTTTACAAACAGGTCCGACCATGCTACTCTTGAAATATCCGCTCACTCCCTGTTCAGCTCTAAGGCCGAAAAATTCCACATAGTCAACTGCTACAGCGTGTAGGGCTCAACGGCCACTGAAAGGACAGTCTCGCCCACCCTTGCCCTTCCAAACACACCCTTCCCTACCCTGGTAGTGGGCGACTTTAACATACATCACCCCTCGGCTGATCCAATTAGAAGACATAACTCCTCTGAACTCAAGGCTTCCTTCCCGTACTTCTCAAGGGCCGCTGAGCATGGATACACACTTCAGAACACCCCGGGGGTATACACCCGCTTCCCACTCCAAGGATCATCCAGACCATCAGTCCTGGACCTTGCATTCGCATCCTCCTCCCTAGTGCCCTTCTTCCAAGGTTAGTCAAGCGACCTACCCTCCACAGGCTCGGATCACGTCCCCATCACCATCACGATAGCCCACCCCATTGCAGCGCCACCGCCACCTGTCCCAAACTGGGTCAGAACTGACTGGCCTACACTAGAACCACTACTCAAAGAGGCCATAATCCCTCCACCTCCGAATCTCCCTACTAAGCACTGGCTGGAAAAGTGGTTTGATTCAAACATAAACACCCTAGTTGCGCTGCTTAAAGCCCACACTCCTCTCCGGCGCCCATCAATCAGGGCCAAGCCATGGTGGTCCCCGCTACTGTCAACACTGCGGAAAGATTTCCACATATCCGCCCGGAAGGCTCGGGCCTCAAACAATCCACAGGACAGAGCAGTGGCCAGACTTTCCAAGCAAGGATACTTCAAGTCAATCAAAGCCGCAAAGGCCCAACACTGGATTTCCTTCCTGGCAGACGCCACACCCCGGACTATATGGAAGGCCAAGAAATTTGCCGTCGGCAGGGTCACGCCCAGGTTTCCTAACCTCCCAGATGTCACCTCCCCTGAGGAGGTCAACAATGCCCTACTTGCTCATTTCTTCCCGCCAAAACCGTTACCGATCGTACCCTCAATTCTTAGGCCCCACAAAGGGTGCGACCCCCTCCTCCCAAGCGAGATCTCGGCCGCCCTTCGAAAATGCTCCTCTTCCTCTGCTCCTGGTCCGGATACCATCCCCTACTCAGTATGGAAGAGGGTCCACCCTACGGCACCCAGACTCCTGACAGACATCCTAAGCCGCCTCCTCAAATTCGGCTATCATCCAGTCTCCATGAAAAAGGCCAACGGCATAGTGCTCGATAAGCCGGGTAAGGCCTCCTATGATTCTCCCGCATCCTTTAGGGTCATCGTCCTCCTCCAGACTCTCTCCAAGATCCTGGAAAGGGTTGTTGCCTCCCGCCTGTCCCTAATCGCCAGATCTCCGAAGCTGGTACATCACAACCAGTGTGGCTCCCTCCCTGCTCTCTCGTCCTTCGATGCTGCCCTTTCGCTGGTAGACACAGTCAGGACTCTCCTACGCCCTAGCCTCAAGGTCTCCACCCTCTTCCTAGACATCAACCGAGGCTTTGACAACGTTAATGCCTCAATCCTGTGCTCCTCCCTCAAGAAGGCGGGAGTCCCTCACTACATAGTCGCGTGGATAGGCTCATTCCTCCCCCAAAGAACCTGCCGCCTACTGTTCCAAGGATCACCTAAGACCTTCTTCCCAGTTCAAGTGGGCACCCCACAAGGCTCTCCAATATCCCCCATGCTGTTTGTCATATATGTCGCATCTCTCCATATTGCCCTCTCGAAAGGCCTCTCCCTCTTATATATTGATGACTTTGCGCTGTCAGCACCTTCCATATCGTACTGGACCGATGGCAGAACTCTACAGAGAGCCTTTGGGCAGATCAGGGCCCGTGCCAGGGCCCGAGAGGTAGGCATTAGCATCCCCAAGACTGAACTCATCCATTGGAGGACTCCTCCTACAAGAGACCCCGAAGGGGCCCCCTCCCTACCCCCAATATGCCTGGATGGCCAAATATTTCCCCCCCTTCCTTGCGTCAGATGGCTTGGGTACTGGTTCACCCTTAACCTTGCCTCCTCAGCACACTTTTCCAAGAGGCTGAGCCTAGCTCAAGGGGCCTTCACCACCGTCAAAAGACTTTCCCCACCCGGATCAGGCCTATCTCCTCACCTCTCTCACCGCCTGGCAATATCGCTGCTACTCCCCACCCTCCTATACGGGGCTGACATCATGGTCCCCAGCAGAGGCATGCTCGCTAAGATAAATGTCTACTGGCTTCAGGTCCAGCGCTGGGTGTCAAACTGCTTTAGGTCAACCCCCATACCCATACTGTCGGCGGAAGCCTGCATTCCTCCCATCCAAGCCATCATCCCACACAAGCGTCACATGGCCGCCTTAAGGCTAGTCTGCACTGCACCCACAATCAACCCTGCGGCAGGTCGTCTCTGCCCATCTTTCCCCTCTCTCCTCAAGCACCGAGTCTCAAACTCACACAGGACCCTTTGCACCCACCTCGCACCCAATGTAATGCCACTCTCCGGGAAGATGAATCGCCCCCCCTCGAAAGTTAGGTCTCATCTCCCCATAAATGAACTCGCCAACCTGGCACGCCCCATCCTCGAATCCCTCTCCCCCGCCCCCCTCGCCAACGCTGCCCTACTCCCGGAGTAAGCAACTCTCCCTCCTCACAATACCATGACGAAAGGCTATAAAGCCCTCAAGGGCAGAACAAGACTCCATCTCCTTGAGAAGTGGAGACGCATGGCACCGCCCTCTCCATACTACACCTTTCTACTGTCATTAACCCCCTACCCTTTCATGGGCTTGGGAAAATTCATGGCCGGCCGCATCTATCAGATGAGACCACAGAAGAGCTACCTCACCGCCCACCCCTCATGGTCAAGGTTACATGATCCCAAGCACTGCCCTAGGTGCAGTGAGGAGAAAGAATCCTTCAGCCATGCCATACTCCATTGCCAGTCGACGTCCTTCTATAGGGAACGCCTCCTCCAAGGAATCACTAGTGTTGGACCCGACTCCCCCCTCTGGATCAGCAAAGACTTACTCATGGCCCTGGCTGCGTTTATCAAAGCAATCGCGACCAACTACCCACCCGATATGTTTCCGTCCCTTCCTCACTCACCAGCCTCCATGGGTTTTCCGTTCTCCCTAATTTTACGCCCCCTGGGCCTCTTTTCTTCCTCCCCCATATGAGCTGTCTAGGTTTTCCGCTGTAGTGGCTGCTTCGTAATTGTTTTTCCCCAGTAGAGACTTGTTACGAGCTTCTCTAGTGATCCTTTAATTTTTTAGCCGTGAGATGGCGATGTGTCGAGTACTTGACACGAGTTGGAGATGATTTTATTAATTTTTGTTTGTTTTTTGGTTTTTGACATTGAGGTTTTGTTTATGCCATAGCTAGCGCTGCATGGGGGTTCTTGTACCGTAACAATGAAGACATGATATAAAATTAAAATAAAAAATAAAAAATAAAAAATAAAAAAAACCGAGCAAGAGATAGGCACAAACCATCTCTCCTCCACCTCCGGCGATTGAAATCTCAACACCACAAGAAATCATCGTCACTTTCCCCCACCCACCTCTCTTCTCCCATAATGGCTACTGCCTCGGAGTTGACGTTAATCCACATTCCCTCCTCTTCTGAGGGCTGTTGGCCTGCCCTCCATAGAGTGCTCGTTCTGGTTCATCTTTGACACGGTCATGAAGTTCGGTTCTCCTCCATACCCCGCACGCGTTTTGAACCTTGCTTAGCGTTTGCATGGTCGGAAAGCTTCTCGCTTCGTTCACGGTCAGCGTTATAGTGTCAGACTCTTGGTCGACGTAGGCCTCGGCTTGCTGGGCCTGTACCTCTGATGGGGAAAGCCACGGTTAGTAACATCTCGGTCCCGCCTCGGTATTGTCGTCGTCCCAAAAGCCCTTGCTATGGCCTGTTTGTCGGTTGTGGCTAGCTGGCTCGCGATCCTTCCTTCTTCCTTCTTCTGGTTCTGTCCGCTTGCACCGTTACTGCTACAGCAGCTGGCACATTACTGCCTTCTCGTCCTCCCCGATCGTTCGTCCCCTCCTCGCTTACGCCCAGTCGTGGTATTGCACTACCTCTGTGCCTGGTGTCCAACGCCAAGCATCAATGTAATTACCGGTGCGACCATACATCTATGGTTACAAATGTCGGCCCACAAGACTAGTGGTTTTCTCTCATAACAGCGATCCCACATCCGCCCCCTCGGGCCCTGTCGGGCCTCCGCGAACCAATCCTTTCTTTTGTTTTGAGGGGAGCCTTCGGAAGGGTTTGGGTCTCTCTCCTGTACGTCTCTATGAATTGTTTCCTTACATGTCTGAGGTAGTATTGTCTTAAGAGCTTGGCGAGGGGAATTTTTCCTATGAATTCGGGGTGTTTGATTTTTCCCATGAAGAGGTGAAGCGGGGGGTTGTTTGGGATTAAGGTTTTCTTTACGGCATAGCTAGCGCTGCATTCGAGTTCTTGTACCTTAACAATCAATACATAAAAAAAAAAAAAAAAAAAGAAAAAAAGAGATAAAACTGAGCAAGAGATAGGACACGAACCATCTCTCCTACACCTCTGGCGATTGAAATCTCAACACCACAGGAAATCATCGTCACTTTCCCCCAACTACCTTACTTCTCCCACGATACCTACTGCCTAGGAGTTGACGTTAAGCCATCTACCCTGCACCCCTGGGGCCTGTCGGCCCCTTCTCCTTCGGGTTCTCGTTCCTGTTCTTTGTTGACTTCCGCTCATGAAGTTTGGTTCTTCCCCTTACCCAGCACTTGCTTTGAACCTTGCTTAGCATTTTGCGCGGTCGGAAAGGTTCTCGCTTCGCTCACGGTCGGCATTACGGTGTCGAACTCTCGGTCGAAGTAGTCCCCGGCTTGCTGGGCTTGTACCTCTGATGGGGAAAGCCTCAGTTAGTAACATCATGGTCTCACTCGGTCTCGTCGTCGTCCCAAAAGCCCCGGCTATGGCCAGTTTGTCAGCTTTGGCTAGCCCGTTCGCGATCCTTCCTCCCTCCTTCTCCTGGTTCTGTCTGCTGGTACTGTACTACTACTTTCCTCTGCCTGGCTGGCACCCTACTGCTCATCACCAGCTGGCACCCTACTGCTCCTCATTGGCCCTCATCCTCTCTGCGCGGTGGCTCCGCTCGCCTCTCTATCCTCTCCGATCCTCGCACTCCTCCTTGGTTACACCCAGTCATGGTATTGCACTGCCTCCATGGCTGCCGCCAACGCCTTGCGGCGACCGAAGTAATTACCGGCGCGGCCGTTGTCTGCGGTTCAATGTCGGCCCACTGTTTCGCTGGTTTTCTTTTATGCGCGGTCACTATCCTCTCCCTCAGGCCCCCGTTTCGAGGCCTTAGCGAAACTTTCTTTTGTTCGGGGTAGCCTGCGGAAGAGTTTGCGTCTCTCAACCTCTATGTTTCTATGAATTGTTTCCTTACCTGTCTGGGGTATTAGTATCTTGGGTGCCGGGCGAGGGGGGCATTTCCTATGGTTTCGGGGTGTTTGATTTTTCCCATGAAGAGGTGAAGCGGGCGGTTGTTGTCACTTAGAGGTTTTTTTCTCTTCATAACTCGCGCTGCATAACACTTTTTGTACCTAAAACAAATAATGCATGATATCAAAAAGAAAAAAAGAAAAAAAAACAAACAATGAAGAGATAGGACACGCTTCTTGCAAACTTCCTCCCCCCCCTACATTTCACATACTTTCAACCACTTTACCCCGCTTTGCCTCCGGGTCAAACCCATTGCCCACTTTTCATCGCCCCGCTCGCGCCTGATGGCAAATCCCTACCCAACTTCCACCCGGCAACACTGCCTTTGGCAGACTGTCGGCACTCTCCTCACCTCTGCCAAGGCGCTCGTCCACACTAGCCGTTGACTCCTCTCAATCCTTCACGGCCTAACTCTTTGCCTCTGCCAGATCCTCCCTCCGCCTAAACCCTTGGGACTTCCCCGACTTCTCCCAGGACACTCTGTCAGGGCTAATCCCGTCAGAGACAGCAACCCTCACCCTCCTCTCTTAGCTCGTAAGAGGGCTGCTCGCAATCTCACAGGAACTTTCTGGGGTTACACAGAAACTCACATCCCTCGCCGAGGAAAACGATGCGCTGAAGGAAGAGCTCCATGACCTCTCCTCACAAATCGCAAACCTCCCGGTCCCCCAAACCCCTCCCCCCAACCAAGATCCCTGCGTGGTCCAATCCGTGACTATGGACCTATCACATCGGGTGACAGCCCCTGCACCCCCCCTCCCCTCAGCGCCAGCCCCCACGCCTCAGCCCCAGCCCCCAGCACACCCCCCCCCACTGGGAAGGGGAAAGAGAAGGCCCAAGCACGCCCCTCCCCTCCCCCCAACTCAAACGAGGATCCTAAATACCTCATCACCTACTACGACACAGATCTTGGCAGGGCTTTCGGTGATCCATAGCGCTACGCCCAGCCTTTCCCCCACTCCTATGAAGCCAGTGAGTTCCGGAGAGGGGCTTATGACCTAGCCTCTTTCACCCCCAGCCACCTCCACCCCGACTACACCTCCTCGCCCTTGTATGCTCAGGCTGCCTCTAGCTCCGGCTCGGGCGGCAGGACGAATAAAGCCTCCAAGCTCCCCTCACCCCAACACGTTGCGAGTGCGGCTGCCCCACTGTTAAGAAGGGGCCGCCCTCCCTCCCGCATGCTCAAAGACGTTTCTTCGCTCCTCGCCTCTCCCCAGCCCCTCACCCAGACGCTCCTGCGATTGCATCAACCTTCCCTGACATTGTTGTACGCGTTCTCCGCGAATCTAACTACCTTTTCCCCCTTGGTTTCTCTGCGTTAGTAAATCTCTGCGGCGCCATTTCTCTCACCGTTACTGACAAGGTCATACCAGCCGCGTTCTACGCCCCCTACTTTGAATCCCTCACCAGATCCCTAAACCAGTCCTTCCCCGTGGTTGAGAACCCCTGGGCGCAGTTGATCCTTGCCCCCACTGCTGTACAATTGGCAATACACGCCCTCCCTCTCTGTTTCCTCCCTTAAGATGAAGAGGAACTCTTCGCATATCTCAGGCAGGCAATACTCAACCGCAAAGCGACCCCGATTCTCTCAGCCCGGTACCTTGACCCGAGCAGAGATTCTATGGGCACCAAGCAGGCCACTTCGGTGGTTGTCACCGTGGACCCCCAGCACTTTGCGACCCTTACTTCAGGTGTCGTCATCCTCTCCTAGAAACGCTTGGTCGAACTTGCCTTCTCAGCAATCCACTCCTTCTAGTGTAGAAACTGCTAGACATACGGACACGCTACTTAGCGATGCCCCATCACTCACCCGACGTGCCCCATTTGTGCGCTTTATCATACACGCGCGGCTCACAGATGTCAGAATCCAACCTGCCCACGGAGCGGGAACAATAAGCCAGTCCCATCGTGTTGTCCGACCTCGCTCCCCCATTGCTGCCACTGCGGTGATGACCACACTGCCACCTTCAAAGAGTGTCCGGCTCGACCTCGACCCACTCTCCCCTCCCTAAATCCCACCCCAGAACCCCTGGGTCAAGACCCCATGGACCTGGCCGTCGATGGTGAGCAGACACCCTCTACTCCCCCGGGCGGGGCTGGTCCCAGTCAGATGGTCCTTGTAACCCCCAGACAACCCCCGCCGGCAGGCCCTCCACACCCCGGTTCCACTCAAGGCTTTGGCGGTCCTCTCCCCCTGGAGGAGCCAAGCCTGTCCCCAGCCCCCTCAGCCCGTCGGGTACATCCCGGAAATGAGTATCTCGCCTCCCCACGCCAGCAGGAGGCAGGCCTCCTCCCTCTCCCTCCTCTCCGTCATCCAACATAACTGCCCTGAGAGCTGGGATGTTTTTCTTTCCTTATTTGAGTCTTTCAAAAAGTCGCGCACCTACCCCTCAGTGGTCCTCCTTCAGGACCCTTCTGTTAGTCAGGCCCGCCTTCCTTCTTTCAAGGGCTTTGTGCCCTTTTTTCCACCAGTCAGGAAGCCCAGGGTGACATCCTACGTACATCGTTCTTTCCTTGCCCGTTTCTCAGTTCTGCCAAGGTTGACAGAGAGGGTTGACGTCATGTCCCTCGACATCTCTTCCCAGAAACCTGTGTTTGGCTCCCGCTTCCACTCCTTTAGGCTAGTCAATGCCTACTCAATCAACTTGGCAGACCGTATGGTCCTCTCCGTCCCTCCGGAATCACTCTTCCCAGACACTGGTGTCCCGCTCTTAGTGGTGGGAGACCTGAATATCCACAACCCCCTGTCTGACCCGCTGCACTCCTTTTCATGCCAGGAAGTCTCCTTCTCCGCCCCTTACTTCGAGTTGGCGGCGCTAGGCGGTTTCGGCCTACTAAACTCCCCAGGCGTGTATACTAGGTTCCCTCTCTGGGGAAAGGTACGCCCCTCCGTCATCGACCTTGCTTTTGCGAACCCCCTGCTCCTACTTTTAGGTAAAGGCTGGGAAACCTCCCTCCCCTCGACGGGCTCGGACCATGTCCCCATCACCATATTACTTCCATCTCCGTCCCCGGACCCGGCCCCCCCACACCTCAGGTGGGACCACACTGACTGGGAGCCGCTCTCCCCCTACATTAGTAACTTTATTGTCCCCCCTCCTCCGCCTTGCCCCTCCCCGAAGATCCTGGATGACTGGCTCGCTGGACCGCTTAACCGCCTCACAGGCCTTCTTAACAACCACACCCCTAGCTCCCGCCCTTCCCACCATTCCAAGCCTTGGTGGACCTCCTACCTCACCGTCCTGCGCCGAGAATATGATAAGGCGGCACGACTGGCCCGCAAACAAGGTACCTTGGCCCTGAGAGAAACGGCGAACATCTCGAGAACGGGCTACTTCAAGGCCATCAAGGCTGCAAACAACAAACATTGGTCCTCCTTCCTACTCTCAGCCACCCCCCAGAACCTGTGGACGGCAAAGAGGTTCCCCTCAGGCCGAGGTCCCCCCGCTTTCCTTCCCTCCCCGAGGCTGAAACCCTGCAGCAGATGAACGAGGCCCTACTGAGCCACTGTTTCCCCCCCAAAGCACCCTTCTCCCCCGCCCTAGGCTGAGGCTATACAACTCAACGCCCACTCTCACCAAGGAAGAGATCGCCCATGCACTCTCCAAATCCTCCTCTTCGTCAGCCCCCGGCCCCGTCGGCATCTCCTACCTGACCTGGAAACGGGTGAATGCGATCATCCCTTTGATCCTCCTCCAAATCCTCTCCCCGCTAGTCTCCCTGGGATACCTTCTGGCCTCGCTGAAGGTGACAAACGGAGTGGTCCTTGACAAACTGGGAAAGCCCTTGTACAAGTCACTCTCTTCCTTCAGGATTATTGTCCTCCTCCGGATCGTCTCGAAAATCCTGGAAAGGATAATTGCGGCACGCCTCCTCCTTGCAGCCCGTTCGAAAGGCCTGATTCACCCTAACCAATGTTGCTGCCTCCCCGGGCTGAGCACGTATGATGCCTGCCTCAGCCTCATAAATGACGTGAAGACCCTGCAGAGGCCTCGTCTGAAGGTGTCCTCCCTTTTTCTGGACATCAAAGCTGGTTTTGACAACGTCGACAACCCAACTCTGTCCCGCATCCTCAGGGAAGGCGGGATCCCCCACTACCCGATCTCCTGAGTCGCTTCCTTCCTAGGTGAGCGTAGCTGCACACTGGTTTTCCAGGGCGCACCGGGCACCCCAGCCCCCATCAACTCTGGGGCCCCTCAGGGCTCCCCCATCTCTCCTTTGCTTTTCCTCATTTACGTCGCGCTCCTCCCCTGCAGGATCCCGCGGGGTCTGATTCTTTCCTACGTGGACAATTGCGCCCTGACTGCCGTCTCCCTTTCCTATCGAGGGAACATGCGCCGACTACAAGAACTGTTCCGGACAATCCAGGCCAGGGCAGCACCTCTTGGCATATCCTTTTCCGTCCTCAAGACTGAGCTCATACACTGGAGGACCCCCAGCCAAAGGTACTCGCAGTTGTGTCTCTCAACGCTCCAGCTAGATGGGGATATTTTTCACCCCAGCGATTTCCTCCGGTGGTGAGGGTTCTGATTCACACCCACCCTGTCCACATTTACACACTTCTCGCGCCTCCTGGCGCTAGCTCAAGGGGCTTTTGCCTTTGTCAGACGCCTCAGCTCCCCCGGGGCTGGGCTAGCCCCTTACCTATGCCACAGGTTGGCAACAGCACTAGTCGCGCCCATCCTCCTGTATGGGGCAGACCTTTTCACGCCCAACGTCGGATCCCTCACAAGGCTCAACACCCTCTAGCACAAGGTGCAGAGGTGGGCGACCAACAGTTTCTGCTCAACCCCTATCGGCATCCTGGCCATCGAGTCCTGTCTGCCCCCTATCCCCCTCCTGGTATCGCATAGGCAAAATCTGGCCACCCTTGGGACAGTCTGCTCCCCGCCCGGTGTAAACCCGGCAACAGCACGCCTGCACCCCTCCTTCCACTCCCTCTCTACATACCGAGCCCCGGACGGCTCAAGAGCCCATACCAAGGGCCTTTCGTCGGTCTACCTCCCCCTGAGCTAGAAGACCCCCCACCCCTCTCCCCCTGTCCGGAACCACCTCCCGATAGACGCAGTGGACCACAGGTCTATCGCTTTCACCGGCGGCCTGTCCAAGGTGCCTATGATAAATAGTCACCTGGTCCCCGAAGTCTCGGCCCTCCTTCCCCCACACTCCCTGATGACGAGCACGTACTCTGCCCTGAACAAGAGGGTTAGGGAAGCGCTCATCGAGGACTGGTCCCAACTGTTCCCCCCCATCCCTACACTCACCACCCCCCGACCCTACACCCTCACACCTTTATGGGCCTGCGCAAGTGCATGGCGGGACGAATCCACCAGATGAGAGCCGGAAAAAGCTACCTGCCGGCACATCCCTCCTGGAGGGCACCCGAGGCCAATACCTCCTGCCCTCGCTTCAGTTTAGAACCTGCGTCTTGCGAACATGTCATCCTCACATGCCCCTCTAGGGAGGGCGCCCGCGCACGCCTCCTCCACCGCGTCACGTATGTCGGTCATGAGGCCCCCCTATGGTCCTCTCTCCTACTGCTAAAAAGGCTCGCTACCTACATCAGCATTACCTCCACGGGCTTCCCGCCAACAATGTTCCCGCCTACCACTCCCCCCTCCTCCCCACCCTTCCCCCTCTCCCCTGGCAACCCGCCGCCCCCCATCTTCAGAGTTTTTTCCTTGGCCGAGGCTTAGTATGTAGCGTGTTGAGGCTTTCTTTCCTGTAACTTATGTAGACTTTCCTTTCGCATGAGTTGTATGACTTTTGTTTCCTTACCTGTTAGAGTGGCCTTCGGCCCCGCCGAGGAGAATCCCCGTGAGTGTGGATATTTACTGGTGCCGTAACTTTCTTTTGTTTTTTGTTTGGATTTATAGGTTTTGTTCTCTCCATAGCTCGCGCTGCATGAGGCTTTTTGTACCTAAAACAATAAATGCATGATTACAAAAAAAAAGAAAAGGAAAAAAAAACGACCAAGAGATAGGACACGAACCATCTCTCCTACACCTCCAGTGATTGAAATCTCAACACCACATGAAATCATCGTCACTTTCGCCCACCCACCTCTCCTCTCCCATGATGGCTACTGCCTAGGAGTTGATGTTAAGCCACCTTCCCTCCTCTTCTGAGGCCTCGGCCTCCCCTCCTTGGGGTTCTCGTTCCTGTTTATCGTTGACTCCCGCTCATGATGCTAGGTTCTCCCCCTTACCCCGCACTTGCTTTGCACCTTGCTTAGTATTTTCCGCAGTCGGAAAGCTTCTCACTTCCCTCATGGTCAGCGTTATCGTGTCGGACACTTGGTCGAAGTAGGCCTCGGCTTGCTGGGCTTGAACCTATAATGGGGAAAGCCTCGGTTACTAACATCACGGTCTCGTTCAGTTTCGTCGTTGTCTCAAAAGCCCTTGCTATGGCCCGTTTGTCGGTTGTGGCTAGCCCGCTCGCGATCCTTCCTCCACCCCCCTCCCAGTTCCGTCCCCTTGCACCATACTACTACTTTCCTCTCCTTGGCTGGCACCCTACTGCTCTCCACCAGATGGCACCCTACTGCCCATCGCTCACTGGCATCCCCTCTGCCTGGTGGTTCCACTTGCCCCTCTATCCTCCCCGATCGTCGCACTCCTCCTCAGTTACACCTGGTCATGGTATTGCACTGCCTCCGTGGCCGCCGCCAATGCCTTGGTCGACCGATGTAATTACCGGCGCAGCCCTTGCTTTTCAGTTCGATGTCGGCCTAGTGTTTCAGTGGTTTTCATATATGCGCGATCAAAGTATCCTCTCCCCCCGGGCACCGTTTGTGGCCGTAGAAATATTTTCTTTTGTTTTGGTGGGCCTGGGGAAGGGTTTGGCTCTCTCTACCTGTATGTTTCTACGAATTGTTTCCTTACGTGTTCGGGGTATATTTTCTTAGCTGCTAGGCGAGGGGGGCTTTTCCTATGGTCTCGGGGTGTTTGATATTTCCCATGAAGAGGTGAAGCGGGCGGTTGTTGTGACTTATAGGTTTTATTCTCTTCATAGCTCACACTGCATATGGCTTTTTGTACCTAAAACAAATAAAATATGATATCAAAAAAAAGAAAAAAGAAAAAAACACCGACCAAGAGATAAGACCACCAACCATCCCTCCTCCACCTCCGGCGATTGAAATCTCAACACCACGGGAAATCATCGTCACTTTCCCCCACCCACCTCTCTTCTCCGATGATGGCTACTGCCTAGGAGTTGACATTAAGCCATCATCCCTCCTCTCCTTTCGCCCTTTGGCCTCCCCTCCCTGGGGTTCTTGTTCCCGTTGGTCGTTGACGTACTTATAATGTTCTGTTCTCCCCCTTACCCGGCACTTGCTTCACACCTCGCTTAGCATTTTGCACGGTCGGAAAGCTTCTCGCTTCGCTCACGGTTGGCGTTAAGGTGTCGAACTCTCGGTCAAAGTAGGCCTCAGCTTGCTGGGCTTGCACCTCTGATGGGGAAAGCCTCGGTTAGTAACATCCAGGTCTCGCTCGGTTTCCTCATCCTCCCAAAAGCCCTTGCTATTGCTCGTTTGTCGACTATGGCTACACCGCTTGTGATCCTTCCTCAACCCCCCTGTTGGTTCTATCCGCTGGCACCATACTGCCCCTTTAGCTGGCACCTTACTGCTAAACCTCTCCCAGGCTGGCACCCTACTGCTCCCCACCGGCTGGCACCTTACTGCTACCCACCGGCTGGCACCCTACTGCTCCTCGTCGTTGGCTGGCATCCCCTCTGCCCGGTGGCTCCGCTCACCCCCCTCATCAGCAAAGAATCATCTTGCGCCCCATCTCTCCCCGTTCACCCTGTGCGCCGGACGTTCCAGGCGCTTATAACGTAAACTCGAGTTCTGGGTGCGTCCGCCTAGGTTTATTCCGTCCGGAAGTGCAAGAGCCGCCTCCAATGCGTCTGGACGCCACAGGCAGCATCTGGATGCAATAGACGCGGCCCTTTTGCGTCCAGACGCCTTAGACCCCCCCCCCCCCCAGAAACCCTCCCTCCAGCGCCCAGCCTCTTTCTCCCTTGGCGCCTAAAGTCCACGTTCCCATGCTGCCGTTCTGCGGACCCCTTTCAACCGCAACCTCTCACATCCCGGCCC
>Ga0307517_10003133_pt1 | contig 26045 bp, 23 predicted proteins | sample 23_EM_MG_FD_194515 | JGI IMG/M metagenome (GOLD analysis project Ga0307517, IMG submission 194515) | Populus trichocarpa ectomycorrhiza microbial communities from riparian zone in the Pacific Northwest, United States - 23_EM | ecosystem: Host-associated > Plants > Roots > Unclassified | place... | reverse complement strand
TGGCGTCCGGACGCATTGGAGGCGGCCCTTTCACTTCCGGACGGAATGAACCCGGGCGGACGCACCCAGAACTCGAGTTTACGTTATAAGCGCCTGGAACGTCCGGCGCACAGGGTGAGCGGGGAGAAATGGGGTGCAAGATGATTTTTTTGCTGATGTATGCGGGCAATGGGAATGATAACTACCTAGTAAGTTGAGCTGGGCATATTTTTATTTTCGTTTGGATTAGTTCTTTCATTTCACTATGTATACCCAACACTCTTTTTCCCTGGCAAGGCACTTTTCTCCCACTGGGTTTTTGGCCTTCCAGGTTTTTAATGAGGTTGTGGTTGATTTACTGTATTCCATTTCTCTTGTTGTGGTCACTAGTACTACGGGGAAGTGGGAGTGTTGGAATATGTGTCCCCTTGTACTTCATTACCTTGCACGCTATCCTCTTTTTGAGTTGTCTGGTCGTCATTGAGAAAATGCACTACTGTACTTACTGGGTTGAGTAAGTCCTGCGGTCAGAGAGAAATCATTGAAATAATGAATACTGTAATACTGTACGTATATCAGAAGTCATGTTCATAGCGCATTTGGTTTCTATAAGTAGCGGTGGATTCTCCCCTATTGTCTGGCGAAAATGGAATATATATGGTGAAATTCTACAGGAATTATTGGAGGTCTCACTGTATGGCAGGACATCTGTGCTCGTCTGAGCGCTCATACAAAATAGAGCCCCCTGTTTGCGGGTACTTCTTGCCTGGGATTTCATTCAAGCCCCTCGGGTACCAGGTGCAAAGCGCAACCCCCCAGGCCCACCTACGCTACCGGCACCGCCCTCAGGAAAAGAAACGAAATATCGGTCTCAGTCCCCCACACTCACCGCGAGATTATCCACCCCGCCTCCCTATTCTCCCGGGTACCACAACACCCCCCCCCCTCCCCCCACCGTTTACTCCAGTCCAATCCCCGACACAACAGGGACCTCGCGGTGGATGTATCCAGCATCCTTGTATGCCAAGAGCAGGGGATTTGCAGCTGGGTGCAGGTTTGACTTTGCGGTGGATGTTGAGTCCATGATGTCCGGCCAAGGAATCAGGTAACTCAAAGTTAGGTTGTGAAGTCAACACAGCTCATTCTGCAGCAACTGTAGTTTTTGGAATTAATATTTCCTAGTGTCAAGAATGAACGCTTCTTGGGTTTCAGGAATCACAGAAGTCTTTTGAAATGAAGTAGTATTGGCATTAAGCTCATAGGTCAAAGTTGTTGAGGTCAAATTAGCTGAATTTGCTCCGGTCCCAGAGTCAAATAAAGGTCTGGATGATAGAATGCTTGGTATATGCATGCCAAGCCGGGCAAGAAGACTCTGGATGTGTCGTCGCAAAGTCTCTGATTCAAGTATTTTGGATATTAGTTGTAGCAGGGTAGGCTGGTGAGGCACTCTTTTACTTTTTATAGTGCTCTTTCCGTTTCAAGTTTTCTATGGTGAAAGGACATCCGCTACAGTACTCGAGTGCAGCCAAATGCCTTATGTGAACATCCCACATACTAGTACATTACATTACCCTTTTATCCAATCACAAATCTTCATTTAATCCACAACTTCCCTTCTCTTTCGTTCCTAAGGAAATAGAACTTTCAACGGATGCTATCGCCTACTCGCCGATTCTTAAAGGAGCCTGAAATAGAGATGACAAGATCGCCAGAATTGGGCATATACCACCATTTCTTGGCATTTAACCTATGAAGTGACGAACACACCTCCCCTCGGTCCTCTCCCTCCCCCTCTCTCCTGTTCTCGCCTTCTCCAATAGCCCCCCTCTCCACACTTTCTGCAGTCAACCAGCTACCCCCTCCCTCACCCAAAGTCCCAATACTTCACTCCCTCTCTCCCTCTTCCTCACCCCCCATGTCCGATGCCTTCCCTTTCCACTCTCAAAATCTCCTTTAACCTCTTAGCCCCCTGATGACGTGCTTATATCTAGCACAAATTATCTAAAAATAAGAAAGAGGTTTTCCCCACCGGTTGGGTGGTTACGCCGGAACATCCATATTCTAGATATTTATTTCCAGAATCAAGCATGATATAGTCCTCATCGTGAGTGACGGATAGGAATCACTAACACCTTTTTTGTTACCCTACTTTGGTGAATTCACTCTCTGTCTGCCTGTTCGTTGGCCACCACCCCTGCTTCCACCGCTGCCCCGTTTGAGGCCAAAAAGCTGCTAATCATCCATAATATCTAACCCCTTCCTTTCTAAGCCCAAGGCGGGGGGTGGGGAGCTCCTGCTTCCCCCCTTTTGCTTCTCCTAGATAAAGTCAGTGATTGCCCAATAAATCCAGATGCTAGCGGACTGGGGATTGAAACCCCTATGCCTGCCAGTAACTTACACAGCTAAAATATCAATCAATGTTCCCAAAACTAACATCCCACGCTCACTCTCCTCCTTCGCCTGAACTAATTCATGGCCTCCACCAATCAATACTCTACAATTCCTAGGAATGGTAGACATAGGGAACCGACAGGTGACCATCCATGGTTAAGAAAGGAAGAAGAATCCATCTACCAAGGCAGCGCAACTGTGGTGGTAACGAGGTGATAAGCTGGGAATAGGTAACTGTGAGGGACAGGCAAACTAAGCAGCCAACAATCCAAGCGTCTTCTGGAGAAACGGTAACTACAATGGTGACTAGAGTTAGGTTCGGTGCTGGCGAAATCGTCCTAAATTCCACGGTACCTAAGTTACATATATTAACCACCAGATTTCACCATACGCCTAGGACGAGCTAGGAAGAAGACACCCAGGCAAGCCAAAAAGGCTAGTAAGCTCCCGTGCCTACCCATCCCCCACCCAGATGGCCATTGCCGGAAAGTACACAACTGGCCCTCCTCTCGATAGTCCCTGCGAGAAGTGGTGGCGAGCTGCGGTACTGCTCTGTGTTGAAGGATGAGGCTGACGTAGTACTGTCTTCTTTTATGGTACTCTGCGGGTCATAATTACGACAGTCTTTCTGCTTGTAATAGTTGCATCATTTCTACTCTCATATCACGTACTTTCTCCTGATGCTTTCCGTTTTTGGGGTTTCTATTATGGCATCTTTCAGTCATCGCTATTTGCGTTTTCTGTGTATATAAACACCGCGACATCGCATCTTGTGAATAGGATGAGATAGATAACTATCCTTCGCTTACTCTCCTTTACCTAGCGGTAACCGTCTTAAAAATTTTCCCTCTACGAGTTTAACAACTCCTGCTGTACTTCCATATCGAACACTCTGGATTGAGCCTTCAACAGGCTTTCAGGGAGGTTGGGTGGCTGTTACCCTGACTAGCTGGACTTCAAGGCTTGGATTTTGCCATAGACAGACACACCCACACATCTCCAAAAATTGCTCGTACTTCTCAGCCAATGTTTGCCTTCCCCATTTGTCCCAATAAGGTTTGCAAGGATTTTTCTGCCAAAGAGGCACAGTGCGTAGGGTAGTGTATAATTAGTGCGGGTCTAAGCATCTATTATAACGGATTCTAGGCAGAGAGACGCTAACTGCCACTCGTGATATGGACTCTGAACCTGTTTGTGCAATCTTGACCCCTCCCGGAACCTAGCATCCCCACTAGTCATGCACTATTTACGCACTATACCTCTTCAGCCGATATAGCTTTGCGAGCCTTACTAGGACAAATGAGGAAGGCAAATCTTGGCTGAGAAGCACGAGCAATATATCATACCAAACAAGTCACAACCCACATTTACTGAGGGGGTTTGGGTTACCCCACAGACTGGGCTGCTCGCACTTCGGGTTGGCGCGTTGGGGTTGCCTCTCCTTGCAGGGTTGGTCGTATTTTTCTTTTATTTATTGGCGGAGGGTTGAAGGACTGTTTTTCTGTTTTCCTCCCATTAATCTGATCCTAAGGAGTGAGTTCTGGGCCCCCTTGCGAGAACCAACTATTCCAGCTTTTGCAGGGTTCGGTGTACGGCAGTGGAAAATTCATGCAATCATGGTCCCGCATCACTACCATAAAAGAGTGCTACCTCAACAAGCATAATAATCAAAGAAACAAAGCTTCTAACTACTACAGCGGATCGACCATTGGAACTCTAGTAGTCCGTTACCGCTCCGCCGACCTCCCCCCGGCGATCGCCTGATTTCTGCGGTCATGGATAATCACTCGCTCAAGAGCTAGGACCCCTTGTTGAGTAACGGTCCAATGGCAAGGCTATATACCGGAGCATGCGAGAGATACTAGAGAACATCATACAATATCAGATGGCCAGGAAGGCCTACTATTTGTACAGTGAAACAGCAACATATATCGGCAGTGGAGAAGAGGTTAAAGGAAACAATATGGAAGGCAAGAGAAAACAAATGAGAACGGAATTGCGTATCCAGTCGATTGATTGAGTCGTGGCATGAGGGGAAAAGCCAAATGCAGTAAGTCTAACTCGGACAGAAGGAAACCGAACCTAGGGAGAAAGACCGGCTTTGTTGTACTCTAATGAGCTGAGAGTGCATATCCGAAAGCCCAATTTTAACACCCCTTGTAGCAATATGCAATACCTGAGACGGGGGGGCCGCAGTAAACGGTCAAGATCATTAATTGAAACTGCGCCCATATGAATAATCAGAAAGATATAAAGATATAGCCCAGCTATTTAGTAAGGTGATTTAGACCTGCCATTACTACCGGGTGTTGGATATCATGGGTGTTATGCGGAAACTGGGATACTTAATCATGGAGCTATCTTGGTTGTCATTGGTGGCGGGTCTTTCGCGTCTTCTCAGTCTCCCCTCTTCTTATATGATACATAGGTATCTTTGTTCGGGTAAACAAAATCAATTAAATTGGTCTTGCCACAACTCTTATTTCGCCAACCTTATTTCTCTTCTTGTCTTCGGTAAAGCTACTCTAAGGATCTCCCATTCCCGATTGTTGGAAATTAACCCCTTTAGGCTGCTCACCATATATATTTTCCGTTCCCACTGGATGGGAAACGCAACTACGATCAGCTATAAGCCTAAAACGAACGGTAGCTTCACCAGTGTTCCACCACTATTAGCTTCTTACCACCAAACACCCTAACCCTACATACCTGGTGCGACATCACCAAACACCGATTCACCAACGATGAAACACGAACACCAGCAAGAGCTGAACATCCATCCTCACCCTCGGTGACAGACACTACCCTCGGCATGTAGCATAACACTACCCTCGGGCACGATACTTCTACCTCGGATATGGATCGGCACAACGCAAAAGAAGGATGACCTAGGGACGGAAAGTGGGAGAGAAATCTGGCACGCTCTGGAAGTGTGCGGGGAGGAAGGTTTTCACTTGAGGAGGATATAAGATAGCCTGTTCTTCCCTTTGTTTGTTTGTTATCAGTTGATCATCGCATTTTCGCTCACAGTCCTACGGTTATCTCTTGTCTCGTCAAAGTCATTCGTTATTGTATACGATCTCTTTATTCTTTGGTTCACCTCTTATATCTTTTGTTCGTCCTCTTTATTCGTATCATTAAAAGTGTTTGCATCGTTCGTCAAACGAAGGATTAGATCCACTGCGCCCTACCACCTATTAGTTGTTTAAAACCGATTAGCTGATTAGTAAACGCTCGGTTCGCACGGCTTATTGAGTCTTGAGCGCGGTGTATTATTTCTAACACCGGGATCCTTCAATACCCTCAACTAGGAATCAAGAAAAGAAAAATCATCAAAGAAACCTGATAGGAGGAACAGCGAAAGGGGACATCTACTAGCCCTAACTAGGACCCTGCTTGTAAACAGGTAGGGACCTGAAAGGAACGTTTGTGACAAGAGAGGGCCCGTGCCAACAGCACTAACTAGAGGAACACCGAGTGATATTTGATGTTGGCCAGGTACCATGCTGCAGGCGTGATGATGGACTCTTTCTAAAAAATGATATTATCACAATGACACGCATTACACTATGCCGCAAGGCACTCTCTTTTGATCTTGGATTTGCTATCCGTCAATTATAAATCCCCCCAGGATTTCATTGAGGGAAGTGTTGTCCTGAGGTGGACGAGTGGAAAAGTTATATCCAATTTTCCCAAGCAGAAGAAGTGTATTGGGAAGAAACTAGGTACAGAGTGAAAGGGAAACCAAAAGAACAAGGAGAGAACAAGATTGGAAGAAGGATAGAATCAGGGGATTCCACTGTCGGATGCTTTGGTGATGTCTCTGCCCTTGCCCGGGAGATCGTTACTCCCGATGTGTCCGGATGTGGAAATGAGGGCGCCGGGATGTTGGTCGGGGGAGGCGGGGGGGCAATAAAAATGCAAGCTGTCAATAAGGAACGCGAGCTGTAGGAAGGATGGTGATGTCACGGTCTGGGGGAGCAGACAGGAGCTATTGCAATGGGGGTCCAAGGACCCAGTATCCTGGAGCTATGACCCCGCACTGGCCCAGCAACCGGCTAAACCTTTTTCCCCGGCCTCCGAGACACTACTCCTTTCCTCCGAGCTGGCTCCCATGTGCTTTGCCTAATTGGCAATGGGTTGTGCCAACCTACCATATAGAGGAATGGGGAGCATGGGGCGGCCATTACTGCTTTACCGTAGGGCCAACGTTTTCGAAAATTGAGGCAGTTCTCCCTTCTTTAGACTTATATTTTACACCCCCCCATAGTTTCCAAAAGGTCAATTTACCAACGTTAGAGGTAACTGGGCAGATTGGGAAATTCCTGGTACATACTCACCCCCTCCCCCCGTTTCAACCATCCCTAATGAACTTGATGGTCCTTTTCTCTCAGGATTTGCTCATCCGGCAAGCTCGAGCCCGCAAACTCCATAAACATCGGCCACATCCTCTGCGAGGAGCACAGAAAGACGGGAACTGTTCTGGAACGGCTCGAAAATAGGGAGAAGTTGGATGCTATTTCCGGGGAGTCCAATGAAGACAAGGCGCGCCATGAAGGATCGTTGGGGTGGAAGGCTCGTGGGTCTCTGATCAAGGCGTCCGAGGATGCTGAGTAGCCCTTGGGGTATACTCGTCAATTCAAAAAGTATCCGGATACTTTTTGAGTGACGAGTATACCGCTTATAGGCCGTTTTATGTAAATCCGGCGGCGAAGAGGCCCCGTCTGCTGTATCGAGCTGTGCTGCACGCTTTATGCTGACTCCTTGCTTCCTGGTCAAGTATCATTGTGAGTTTTCACAAAGGTTTTTACAACGGTGGGGTGAAGGATGAGGGCCACTAACGAGGATGACTGGCATAACGGTTGAAGGTCGCAAGTAGCCAAGGGTGTGGAGGTGCAGATTCCTCTCAGCTTTGTTGGTTATCTAGAGAATTAGGGCATCGGCGTTGTTTCAGCTGCTGATAAACCTCGTTGAGGAGAGCAATTGCTTTCCCAAGGGAAGAAACTTATATGGAGCGTTACTATCGGTGACGTGGTATAACCGGAATTTTTCTTTGAAGTGTTTTGTGCTCCCAGGCATTCGCGCTCCATCCCGTGATAGCGCAGCTATTAGAACCTATTTTGTTATCGTTTGCTATGCAGATAAAAAAAACAGGGGCAGAAAGGCTAGCAACTTGGATTCCCACATGGTTGCCTACAGTAGTACTGACCTGATGATACGATGTTGTTTGCCTCGGAAAGGAGGGGTGCGAAATTTTTCATCGTTCTATGGTTGGATAGACCAATGTAGCGTTCTTTTTCTTAACAGTAACCCATAGTAACAAACGCTTCCTGTGCTCGCGGTAAGATTAAGTTCTCGGACAACAGGTCCAACCACGATCTCCCGCAAAATTCAACCGTCTAATAATCACAATGGTGATTAAAATTGCAGCCACAAATATAATGACTATTAATTAATACATAGGCCCGTATATTTGTATCCCTCCTCTCTAGGAGCATGGGGTTTGGTCATAGGACTTTTCACCCTAACTATAGCATTAACTCAAGTCGTTACAGTATCGCGATGAGAGCACCGCCAGTCCAGGTTTATGGCTCCCACGGCAGAAGGCTGAGTGTTGTGGCGAATTGTGGTTGCCCCTGTGGCCTGAGGACTTTATCTCTCAGTGAGTGAGCGCTTGCGTTATTGTACAGTATGATGACACAACTACGGTAGGAATTCTGTACCATAAAAACTCGAACAACTCGGTATGCAGCTAAACCTTGCCTGCATGGTGTTAGATGCGGCCTCGCTGGGCATGGTATCCGGGATACTCGAGTACCGTACTCGAGCGCACTGAGTTCACAGCACGGGCTCAACAACCTTGGTTGCACTTCCTGCTTATTTTTGTTCGGTCTGAAGCTAGGTATCTCAACCGCCCAGAATCCCTGCCCCTGCTTACCGACTTTTTCGGGGTCTTGGGGTATCCTACTGCTAAAAAACAAGGATGGATCGTCCCTACCCGCAGGGCTCCAGCAACTTGACAGCATGACCAGAGACTCAATACCGGTGCTACGGTACTGCACCACACTCGAATAGTGGTTGCTGCGCGCTAGGCACAGGCGATTTACATAGGTTTAGGTACTATCTGGACTCTTTCCGGTTAGTGTTTTGTCCAATCTAGGGCTATTCCCGGCAATGGGAAAAAAGAAAAGAAAAAGAAGAAAAAAGAAGGAAGAAAGAGAAAGGGCAGAAAAGGCAGAGCACCAAAAATCAAAGGGTCGATTGATGGCAAACCGTAAATTGGCCGAGTTTACTAAACTAAAATTAGGCAAAGAAATGTTTTTTTTTCCTGTGAGATGGCGGTGTGAAACCACACTCTTCCTGCCAAGGTTGGATGGCTGGCGGAGCGGGGGCCCTTCATAAAAAATCACTCGAAAACATACGCTACGAACCCATCGAATTTGTTGCAGGTCACGGGTTGTACTCAGGAGTGGAGATGCTTAGTCATGGAGCTGTCTTGGTTGTTATTGGTAGCAGGTTTCTTGCGTCTTTTAAATTCTCCCCTCTCTTCTCTCTCACACAAGCCCCTTTCTCCTAGTAAACCAAAATCAATCCGGTCTTACCACAACTCTTATTTCGCCTTTCTTAGCTCTTGTCCTCTCACCTTCAGTAAAGCTACTCCTAGAACCTTGCGTACCTAATTAGCAGTTGCGTAATCGCTCTTTTGTGCTCACGGTTTATTGGGTACGGCGTATTACTTCTAATAGGATCATAGGTTAGAGTTTGTGGACAAACGCCAAAACACACCTCAAGATGCCCCAACACCAGAATGCCTGATAGGACTACTATTCCCCGGAATTTTAAAAATCGGGTGCTACCCTGAATCCAATATATTGAGCTGGCAGAGCCTCTGGATAATTCTATGTTCAGTTGACGCTTCTTGAGTGGTAGTTAGATATCCGGGTTTCCTGTACTTAGTAGTTCAACATGTAATCGGGCATCTTTGAGCAGTTTAGTGGCAAAACAATCTCAGCGCTTGTTGAATCACAAAGCGTAAGGTATAATAGGTGAAGAGGTATCTTGGGATTTGTCACTAGCCACCCTTAACAGCAGCCAGAATGCGCATAATTCCTTCTGGAATCTCAGAAAAAATATGTAAATTTTTGCGGGGTACTCTAGACAGAAGCTGTGATGTGGGTGGGGTTACGAGGTCCAATTGAGTGAAGTGGCCCTGTGTTTTTTTTTTGCGTCCTACAAAGTGGCACTTTTGGTCAGTTTTGGCGTTTGTCCCCGAACCTTTCTATCTGCACCTTACACCGCTTAAGGGCCAAAGGCCAACACATCACAGAGCATTTTCTGGGGTTGAAGGGGGCCTCCAAGCCAAGTCAGAGTTTCATCAGAGAGAAGAAAGAGAGGGAAAAAAATCATTTGATTCCCAGAAAATAGACTCTCCACTACTCCGGATACCCAAAAATAATTCTGATCGTGTAGACCACTACATGGCGGTAGCACTGAGGCAATACCTTCCGATCCATTGATCAAGTCCGTGCTGATGGCACCTGCGCTTCCCTATCTACTCCATCTGTGCTTGCCCACTGTTAGTGAAAGAGCTTTATCCGTAGACCGCTTCTAATAATGGGCCTTTTGTCACGACGGTATCATAGGGCCAGACATACCTAGCACTAAGTTATTTTCTCTAGGAGTGCCGAACCAGTATTGGTCCGGCCACTGAGGAAAGTTCTCTAGGAGCCTGACTTGCTGTAACCGACGGAGGCAGTTCTGCCAGTTGCAAGATGGGCCTTTCCGAAGGCTCGAGGGTGACTTTTGCGGGCGGATCGATGATTTCGGGCTCTTCTGAGCTATCGGCGGATGTGAAGCAACAGAGGACCTTGAACCCAGCGCAAGAAAACATATTGAATGTGACGTTCATTTGGAGGTTAAACCGGATTTTCTTGAAGTTCGTTGACCGGAAGGACTTTGAGAGTTTTTGTAGGGAGGACGCGATTCCTAGCCAAGGAGAAAGAAACCCCCCGGGAACGTTTGGGGCAAATAATGTAACCAGCGAGCAAAGCAGCAGCCTATGCCAATTTATTCTGTGGATGGCTCGGAATTCCGGACAAGGTCGATGACGCTGTAGTATATGTCTAGGTATTGATCTAAAAGCAGCGATAGTGTATGAATTGGGGGGGTAGAGAGGAACAATGGATGGGAAAGGTGTGAGTAATAGACACACTATTATTTGGTATTGAGTTGAGGACTAGGAAGAAAAGCAAGAGGGAGCAGCAAAAAGCTGTTGGGAGAGGATGTGTTTGTGTTCTCGCACCGCTATAATATATGTGTGCGAGTATGTGCTAAGAGGGTACATTATCTTTACCTGTATCACACTACCGCAAAAACCGGCAAGAACCGCCACGGCGCTAGTACGTCCAAATAAGATTTTCACCCAAGTTTTGTCTCGAAATCGCAATGAGACGCCGCAAATTAAATCCTCGAAGATGAGGGCGCGACAACCATCGTTCCTCATCAATCATCATACTACCACTTATAGGCGAGTCCCTGGGGCCGAGGAAAAATAATAATATTGTTTTTTGGACTAGCAAACCTCTGTGGGAGTGACAGCTCTCTTTTCTGGCTGGTATGGTATGGCCTATGCCCCTACTCCGGTCACTTAAGCAACCTCATAAATAATCATACTACTTGTACCACTGCAGCCGAGTCTCTGGGCCCCAGGAAAAAATAAATATTGTTTTTTTGGACTGGCATGCCTCTGTGGGAGCGGCAGCTCTCCTTTGTGGCTGGTATGGCATGGCCGATGCCCCTACTACGGTCACTTAAGCAACCTCATAAATAATCATACTACTTGTACCGTGGTGGCCGACTCTCTGGGCCCCAGGAAAAAATAAATATTGTTTTTTTGGACTGGCATGCCTCTGTGGGAGCGGCAGCTCTCCTTTGTGGCTGGTATGGCATGGCCGATGCCCCTACTACGGTCACTTAAGCAATCTCATAAATAATCATACTACTTGTACCGCGGTGGCCGACTCTCTGGGCCCCAGGAAAAAATAAATATTGTTTTTTTGGACTGGCATGCCTCTGTGGGAGCGGCAGTTTCTCTTTTGTGGCAATAGCATGGCCGGTGCCCCTGCTCCGGTCACTTAGGCAACCTCTACTATTGTCACATATCATAAAAAACTGAACGCGCCAAGGTACAGTACAAGTAAACAGGGGGGGTTGACAGGGATTTGGCCTATGCAAGCCTATTGACTTCCTAATCGGGGCTGCTGATGAGTGTTTTCTGACTGTTTTTTCTTTTTCTTTTCTACCTTTCGACGTTTGATCGTGCCAAGCTGCGGTCTCACGCTGAGACCTTGGCACGATTATTGGTTCTGCTATCACACCCAGAGTGTGCCAGCGAAAGGAAGGAGGAGAGTAACCGTGCAAAAGTTCCTGTTGACCCGCTTCCAAATCCCACAGCACGCCCACCGCGTGCCCAACATCTCAGCGTCACTTGCAGCTCAACCTCACTCTCAATTTGTATGTGAATTTTTAAGTATTACAACGACCACCAAACATTCTCCTTAAACGTCCTTCCCGCTTCCTCACACATTGTTTTAAGTCTTTAAAAACAGTCTTCCTTTTTATCCTCTTCCGCTATTTTACTGATTTTGTTTTTATGTGGTAGGACTTTTTGCTTGAAAGTGACGTTGAGCTGTTGGGCGTGCCGCAGGCGGGCTGTGAGATTTGGAAACGAATCGCAGCAGGAACATTGGCACGGTTAGAAGGAGGGGCTAAAGAAACTGCAATTTGACGTGACAATGGGAGGGTAAGTAGGTTTACGGTAGCTATCCCCTGTTGACGCCATGAGCACCAATCATAAACCAAGGGAACTTGCATCTGACCAGTAAGGCCTACAAATTAACTTTACCCACTGGCGAGACTTTCAAACGCCGCACGAGTGCCAGGTGATGATTGCTCTCCCAGATATTTTTGCAGGTTAACTACCGGTATCTCCGTCTTACACGAAAATAATTCCCTGAGTACAGTATAACCGAATATTATACCCTAGCGGGGATCGGAAGGCGTGGCCGGAAGAGAAATTGCTTCAAGAGGTAATAATATCTCGCATAATCTCAGCCCAAACACAGAATTTGCTTTTCCACAGTTCGGTTTCCACCAAAAGGTGGCTACTCTTCGCCACACCTTTTTTCCTTACTAATTCTCTCCCCGTTATGCGAGCAATGGATGTGACTTTGAAAATCCACAACCATCTCTCGACACTTTTTCGGAGGGGGCCCTGCAACGCTCTTATAGACTAATCGTGATCACTACCACCGTCTAACTCGCGCACTGGTAGAAGATAACTTCGGAAGTTGGCACTTTTTTATTTTATTTTTGCTACTTATTGGGCTGCCCGACTCACGCGTAGCGGGGCTGGTCGACGAGGCACCCTTCTACTCGTGCCCAATTATGGGGGTTTCTCCCTCTTGCCGCTCCGAGTTTTCTATGATGAAAATGCATCTACTACAGCCGCATGCCTTGTAGAGCCCCAGATACACCGCACCACCCTACAATGTACCACCCTACACCGCATCACCCAATCACAAGCTTCGTCCAATAACTTACCTCCCATTAATTCCCGGAGAAATAGAACCCCCAGTGGATGCTATCGCCTACTCGCTAATTGGTAAAGCAGCCGGAATGGGGATGACAAGATCGTGGAATATTGGCGTAAAGGGCCAGCTCCTGGTGTTTTCATGTCCAGATACTATATGGGTTGAGGAACAAATCTCCCCTCAGCTCCCTCCTCCCCCTCCTTCTCACTCGCCCCACCCTCCTCTCCTCTTCTTTAATAACTCTCCACACCCCTCGCCGCTAACTAACTACTCCCTCGCTCACCCCCAGCCCCAATACCTCACCTCCCCTCTTCACCCTCCCCACCTCGAATATCCCATATTCTCCCTTTCCCGCCTTGCTCTTCTCAAAATCTCTTTTAGCCTTTTAGCCCCTCTGGTGGTGCTTACATAAGGCGTAAAGTACCCGAAAACAAGAAAACGTCTTTTCTTCGCTGGTTGGGTGGTTGTGTAACAACAGTCGTATTTCTAGATACTTATCTCGGGAAGTGGGTATGATAGTCTTCGTAGCGAGTGACGGGTAGGAATCGGTAATGGCCATTTTTCTTGTTACCATGCTTTGAAGAATCTGCTTCGCCTGCTAAACACCCTTGTTCGTCCGTTAGCTGCCGGTTTTGGTCGCGCCAGCCTTGAAGGCTATAACTCCAACCATCCATGATTGCAGCCAAACAGTGACTAAAATTATGCTAGGTGCTCCTGCAGACCTGTCCTAATACTAGAATCGGACGGTGGCGCACCGAGTCTATGAATCAACACCCCTTCCTTACACTCTTGCCGGCCATTGTACGAAAGGGGGAGTATGTGGGGAGAGCTTTGGCATCAGAGCAGAACCCGTGTAGGCACTCCATCTATTGTGGCAAGCAACGCACCAACTATTGACGCTCTAGTAATTCATTACTGCTCCACCGACCTCCCTTCAGAGATCACTCGATTTTGCGATCATGGATAATCACTCGCTGAAAACCCCAGACCCTTCTGTTGGATATCTTGGGTTGTTCGCCGAACCTTAGTCATACATTTAGCTTGGCTGTGTTCGTATATGGTTTCTTGCTCCTCTCAAATATGGTTTTTTTCTCCTCTCAAATGTTTCTTTCAGCTCTTTATGTTTTCATACTCGTTACTGGTTGACTTGGAAGCCTATTGTGTCTTCTTTCATTGTTCCTTTTGTTCCTCTCAGGAGACTTCTTTGATAGTCTTTGTTTTTCCTTGTTGAGGGAATGCTGTGGTAATGGCTGGACTCAACTGCTGTACTATATAGCTGAGCTATGTCTTTCTTATTATTCAATGAACAAGCGTTGTCACAATAAGAGATCTTGACTACCTTTTATTATCAGTTCTTCGTCCGAGTTCCGTTCACATATTTCGATCGCATATTACAACAGGTTGCAACCGGCTATGGGGCTCACTTGGCTTCTTTGCACTCTGTTTCGTTTCGCTTTTTCTTTTCTCTCTCAACTCAACTCAACTCAACAAGTTCTTTTTACACAGTAAACTAAACCAACGAAACTGGTCTTGACACGACACTTATTTTCCCTTTGAATCTCGCTCTTGTTTTCACTCTCAGTGAAGTTCTGTCCACAGTATCTCTACCCATCAAGCGGTCTGCGAACACTTTATTCTCTCTACCGCTTAAAGAACTCGGCCGACCGCGGTTCATTTCCAACACCTTCAGCAATGGGCAATACCTGAGATGGACGAGCGGCAATATTAGGCGGTCAAGATTTTTGGCTGAAGCTATGCCCATATGAATGATGGGAAAGATATATCTTACATAGTGAGGTGGTTCAAATCTCCCATTACCACCGGGATCCCTCACTACCTTCAGCCATGGATTAAGAAAACAAAGATCTTCAAAGAAACTTATCGGAGGAACGGCAACGAAAGAGAACATCCGCTGGTCCTAACTAAAATCTGGCGTGAAAAGAGGTAGAGGCCTAAAAGAAGCATTTGAGAGGAGAAAGAGACCTTGTACTAATTGTTGGAAACTGCAGTTATAGGTGTGCTCTCCTCTCATCTGTTGCTGTAGTTACGAGTGACACCTCGTGACCACTTACGTCACCCCCCCCTGTTCCCTCTTAAATCCTCGCTTCTCTTTTCTCTTTCTCTTCCTTCCTTCTTCTTCTTTTTCTCTCTTAACAGTCTTCTTATTCAATAAGTATAAACAAGTCTTTTGCTTTCTCCGGTGACCACTTTGCCTTTGAACCTGTGGAACTACTCGCTTGCCCTCTTCTGCACCCGATAGTTCTCAACACTAATACTTTTGACTTGTGGGAAGCCGAGTGATATTTGATGTCCGCAATACTCAATGATGAACTCTGTCTGAAAGTGTGTTGAAAGCTATCAGGTGGGAAGGAGTGGAAGCAAGTAGTTCCACAGGTTCAAAAGGAGAGCAGTCACCGGAGAAAGCGAAATACTTGTATTTCTTTTTGAACAAGAAGAGGATTGAGTGAGAAAATAAGAGCAGAGAAGAGACAGAGACGGAAGAGAGGGGCGAAGATTTAGAGAGGGGACAGGGGGTGACGTAAATGGTCACGAGGTATCACTCGTAATCACAGCAACAGACAAGAAGAGAGCACGCCAGTGACTACAGTTTCCAACAAGTTTCCAACAAAATGATATTGTTACTATGGCACCCATTTCACTATGCTACGGGAAAACCTTCGTTTGGTTGGGTTTGCTATCCGTCAATTATATAAGATGGCGAGTGAGGTTAACTTGCTGTAAGAACCTGAATGATTGAGAATCTCGTTAGGCCTTTGGGGTTGCCTCTCTCCTAGGTTTGTTGTGTTGCTTTTCTTTCTATTCATCTCTACTGAGGGCTGGAAGAGAATCTTTTGGTTGCCTTCCCCCTCTTAACTCAAAGAGGGAAATCTTACGAGTATCATAATAATATTATGACAGACATCCCAGCGTCACTTCCAGTTCTTAGGGTATCTCCGCCAAGTATCTCCACGAAAACTATATAACACCAAGAGAACACTCTATTCCGACGTCCCCCAACACCCCGGCCAGACTCTAACCCCCACAATCTTTAGCCACTCACTCACCCACCCACTACCTGCTCAACAGCAATGGGAAAATCCAAAACAGATTGCAAACCCAACAGCAAATCCAGCAACTCCAAAGACAAGTCCAAAGATACCCCCTCCTCATTTAAAACCACAGCAAAGGGGGATAGCAAATCCGACAAGCTCAAGTCCTCAAACCCCATAAACATCCGTCATATCCTCTGCGAGAAGCGGGGCAGGGCAGAAACTATTCTGGAGCGGCTCGCGAATGGGAAGAAGTTCGATGCTGTTTCTAGGGAGCTCAGTGAAGGTGAGGCACGTCAGAGAAGATGGTTCGGGTGGAAGTTTCGAGGGTCTCTGATCAAGGCGTTTGAGGGTGCTGCGTATGCACTCGCGGTATCTACTGTTAGTATGCTGATTTATGTAAATCGGGCGGTGCAGACTACCGTAAAAACCGAAATAATTGGGAATCCCGCCCGGACATTGGTGTTGCCTCTCCTAGTAAGGCCTGTGTCTCAAGTGAGGGCTGAAGGAGAATCTTCTCGCTGTGCCCCCTCTCCCCCATGATCCAATCACTAGGAAGGATACTGAAGATCTCAAAGTTGATGACTGAGCTCGGGGAACTGGTGCTATGGTGGTCAAGAATGTTGTATTTAAGACTCCAGGGAGTTGGATTTCGCTTTCAGGAGGCTTGACTCACCTCTGCTCGTATTTCCAGTCATGGTTGCGGGTTAATATGAAATATCTAGAGAGGGATGAGGAATTGTTTGTGTACGTAAGGCTCTCCAAGAGGACATTTGAACTCACAGCGTCCCATTGGGGATAAATGAGCTTTATGTTAGAACTCGGATTCTTGCTAGCATCCAAGGTCCGTGCAATCATGGGTACGTACACGAACCATGCTATCCCCTTTTGGACTCCAAATGACTCTAAGATGATGTGCACGGCAGTTTACTATAGGTCGGGTAGAGATTGTCTATTTAGGATTGCCAGGACAGGATTTTGCTGGTTGGATCACTTGTCTGAATAAACATAACTTATGGTTTCCCGAGGATCGGATCATGAAGAATCCCCCTTAATCCAAAGCCGGAAATTCTAGACGTTTTAGCGTCATTCCCAATTATTTCGGTTTTTACGGTCGTGAAGGGTCCGCGTCCGCCTCATTGAGGTATGCTGCGCGTGTTATGCTGACTCCCTGCTTCTTGGTTAGGTATCATTGTGAGTTTTCACAACGGTTTTTACGACGATTATTTAGGATAGGAGGTTATTAATGAAGGTGGCAGGCACAATAGCTGAAGGTCACAAATAGCCAAGAGAGGACGTGGGGTATAGATTCCTCTCTGCTTTGTCAGGCATCTAGGGGATTAGAATATTGATATTGTTTCAGCTGCTGATAAACTTTTTTGACACGAATCTTCGCCTTCCCAAGGGAAGCAACTCATATGGAGCTCTGATATCTGTGCCGTGGCGCAACCGGAATTTTCCTTGAAGCGTTTTGTGCTCCAGGGCATTCACACCCCATCCCATGATACCATAACTATTAGGACCCATTGGTATTGTCTGCAATGCAGATAAAAAAAAGAGGCAAGAGACAAAAGAGTTTAGCATCCGGGATTCCCAGGTGGGCGGTCACTGTCTTACTGACCGGCTGATATAATGTTTGTTTTCCGCAGAGGGGACAGGGTGCAAAAATTTCATCGTTCTATGGCCGAACACACTGATGCGGCGCTCCCCCCCCTCCAAAGCAACTGGCCAAATCCGGGTGGTCAGGCATATTTATACCCAAATTCGTCATCTCAAAGGAATTTTGAGTGGGCCCCCCACTGTGGGCCTAGGTAGAAAACTTCCCAAAAACTAACGACCCAGTTATCATATATACAATGCGTGTAAGAATCATCCTCCACGTTCACAAGCTTCTCTCCCCCTATTTTCCTCATTTTTTGAAAATTGGCCACGTAACCTCCTTGTGATCCGTCACATTCTGGTTTTCAATGAGTTAGCTTCCTTGACTCCTTATCGCCCCCGCTCACGATACTTTCAGGTGTTTAACTTCAAGTACTCCGCTGGGCTCTGCTTGATTTTAATTCTTACCTTTCGATTACGATCGTTTGGAATCTCAAGCTTCCTCATCTTTCCCCTCTGCTTTTTTCTTTCTTCGGTCGGCTTGCCCTCTGCTTCTTCCTTCCTTTGGTGGTTAACGCACCTGCTTCTTCCTCCTTTGGTTGAGGTCGGCGGTTTTCCTCCCTTCGGTACGGTCGAAAGGTCGGTGGTTTTCTTCCCATCGGTCGGTTAGTCGTCACGGTCGGTCTTCCTTCGGTCAAGTTGATCGTCATGGTTAAGCAAGGTTCCTCAACCTTTTCTGCCGCTGCGGTCGCAAGATCGGGTCTGGCACTCGGACGGACGGTCAAGAAGACTTTGGCCCCCGAGGCTAAGGTTTCCCGCCTCCGGCACCACGTCTTCGTCCTCTCCCGCCGGCTGCATTTGTCTGGCCTGGAGAGTGAGTCCCTCCGCCGTGAGCTGGATGCTCTTCGTTTGGTGGTTCCCCTCTCTTGTGAGGGTAACAGTGCTGAAGCCTCTCCTCTTCGTGAGGAGGTGGCTGATGAAGTGGCGGTGCACGCCCCGGTGGCTGTGCCTGCTGCCCTACTGTGGCGTCCCTCGGGGCGCATGTGGAGGCGTCATTGGTGACTACTGTGGCTTCCGCTGTCATGGCGCAGGAGCCTGAGAGCGATGTGGCTGAGCCAGAGTTGCCGGTGGTACAGGTTGAACGGTCGCCGTGGGCCGATGGGGCTGTTGCCATACGTCACCCGCGTCGTGTGCGCTGGGTGGACGATGAGGCTGGCGTGGCTTCTCGGAAGGCTCAGGCTTGGGTCCTTGAGGTTGTTTCCTCGTCGCCTCCTCTGGTTCCCGCTAGTCATTGCAGTTCTACGGGGGCCTCAGCCACAGGGGGGGGAGGATCCGATCATGCTCGTGATCCTGGTTTCAGCACCGTCGGCCAGAGTCGGTGTCGGCAAGGGCGTGGTGGGCGCCGTTGAGATTGTGTTGGGTTTCTTTTGTTGTGTTTGCGTGACCGGTTTGCCAGAATGTGGGCTTGGTTGTGGCTATGACCTCGCTTGCGGTAGTGTTTGATGGACGGCTATGGGAGGTTGATTTACTTCAAGTTTGTTGTACCTTAGTTGGGTGGTTTATTATGTGATTCCCGTGTGCTGGCCGGATACTCGGACTTCAGTCTACCAATCGTGCGGGTGGTACTTTTCCAGATGTACTGCGGGCTAGGCAGGGTTGGGACTGGCGTACTCCTTGGAACGTACGGCCGTATGGTTGTGCAAGCCCAGATAGGTAGTCGCTCCATTAGCTATATAGTTATAAATAAAAGATATTGAATCACCCTATTTTCCTCCCCCGCTTTTAACCTTCCTAATTGAGAAGGTGGTTGCGGGGAACAACAACAAAAATCATCCTCGCGATCCTACCCCGCAGCCAAACTTCAGGGTTCATAGGCAGTGGGACAAACCTCTTCATGAAGAAAAGATTTATGGCTGGCATCCTACCTGCTCTCTACCTCCTCCCTTCCTCGGTGGCATCTCGCTATACTGTTAGGAAGTAAATACCCCCTTCAGCCCTGGCTTGGGACACCTCGTTGCCTCCTGCCTTGTCTGTTGACCTACATGAACCAACTGGGCCCCCCCAGCAATGTGGCTGGTATAGCACTGTCTCTGGTCACCACCTGTCTGGCCAGTTGTTACAACACTTCAGGAGTCTGCTTTCTCAGAGTGGCTTCTAACCAACACGATGGAGAACCTCGGTTATCCAAGAGACCCGGACTGCACTTTTGAGGCTGGGACAGTTATACTTTTTGGAAGATTTGACAGTCAAGGATTTCTTTTGTCTTGCATAGTTTTGGATACCTTCCTTTTGGAAGATATACGGTGTGGGTTTTCTTGTTGCCTCCTGCCGGTCTTGTTTAGTGCTACTTCTTGTTTTTGGATAAGGGGTGGGTGCTTTATGGGGAAGGATGTGTGGTTGGTCCCATACCAGAGGGACGTGGGGTGGCTTGTTTTTCCCTACGCCTGTGAAGGAGGTTTCTGACGCTATAACTTTAAAGGGTTGCATGCGAGGTCTGTACCTTGAACAGATAAATTCTATCATTTAACAAAACAAAACAACATCCTCCACATTCACTGCGAACCTTTCTCACCATGTCACATCTCATCAAAGATTGTGACACTGGTGTATTGCATTGCTGGGGAGGATTATCTTGGTGAATTAATAATGATGACCTCCGGTATTGACAGAGCTTTAGGAGCTGATATGGTCTTCAGTTAGCGATAAGTATGCTTCAAATTTACCAGGAAATATTGCGCAAGTGGGGTGGTTTCGGATCGGAAATTTTGCAAAAGGAGAACCGATTTTCGACGGCGACACCAACAATTGAAAAGTGAGGCTCGCCTATCTTTTGGTGCGTCCCGGCTTAATCGCCAAGATTCCCGATCAGTCACTTTATCAAACTGTAGCAACGCTTCTTGCAGGCACGTGCGATGCTGTAAAAAAGCTACAAGTATTACTATAATATCAGGCATGTAGTATCATGGCTGAACAGAGGGATTAAAATTTTGTATGGTAGATTGTCTTTGCCGGCCTGGGTGCCTTTACTAAATTTCGGCGCAGATTTCTAGGTAATTCTTGCAGGATATCTGGGAAATATTTTGCCAGCTTGAGGCGACTCCTGATAGATGATTGTGCAAGTGCTAGCGGGGTGATTCATATCCCATCACTCGAATTATACATCCTGGAACTATACATCTCTCGAAAGCAATAAGAACAAGCTATGATAGCGCAGAAAATTTCCAGGGGCTCAGGAGGGCTTCCAAGCCGAGTCAGAGTTTCATCAAAAAACAATTAGAAGGATTAGATTTTTAAAAAATAAATTCTCCACCACTCTGGACACTCAAGATAGTTCTGGCAGTGTAGACGACAACCCAGCTGGTAGAACCCAGATGAAATCCTCCTAACCACCCCTCAAGTCTGCGCTGATGACACCCCCTTCTCTATCTACTCAGTATGCATTTGGCCTCTGTTAGCTAAAGAACTTTGGCCTCCAATAATGGGTCTTTTTCTCCTGACCGCACCAGAGGGCTGAACATACCGAGCAGTAAGTTGATCTTTCTAAATGTGCCGAACCTGTCCCAGGTCGCTCGCGGAGGGAAGTTCGCTAGGAATCTGAGTCATCGTAACTGACGTAGGTAGGTCCGGCGCGAATTGCATGATGGGCCTTTCCAAAGGCTCAAGCGTAGTTTTTGCGGGGGGAGGGATGATTTTGGGTTCTTCTGCCCTCTGCGTTGATCTGAAGCAGCAGAGGACGTTGAACGCGGCGCAAGCAAACAGGCTGAATGTGACACTCATTTGGAGGTTATCTCGGATCTTGAAGTTCGTCAACCTGAAGGATTTTGGGAGTTCTTGCAAAGATGGCGGTTTGAGGGGGGGAAAAGATAATCCTCGGGGCACGTTTGGGGCAATAGATATATAGAGTGCCAGCAAATTGGCCGCCGGTGGCAATTTATACGAGACATAACAAATCAAACCTCAACCATGGTCCTGTCCCCGCGCCCTGTAACAGAGACAATGAGACTGCATGAAAGACTATAGATGTCCATGTACCGTAGAAACTCGAAGTAATAGGATCGGTTAACTGGTGCGGCTCCGGGGCCTCAAATCAGCCAACCTTAATCACATATGACAGCGAATGGGCCCCAACGTCAAATTTTTCTTGAGAAGAACTCTGTATATAGTTGCTTAAGATTAGCTCTTTAATTCTATACTTAATAAAGTATATATTAGTGAGAGGGGTGGGAACCTATTCTGTACCAGCGAGTCCCGGGCACTCCCCACAGAATACCAGCGATGTTTTTTTATCCCAGCAAAAAAGCACTACGTTTCGCTCACTGCCAAGAAAATAATGCTTCAACCACTAAGCAAGAAAACACAATCACAAAAAATGATAAAGAATCTTAAAATACACCAGAAATACTGATAAATTTCTAGATTTTCTTTTCTGACCCCAAAGGGCAACTATTCAGATGGGCTGTGTTGCTTAAAAATCACCCTTCCAGGAAAATGCCAGGGTGGGCATACTGTCAAGGTGTATTGAGACATACTTATTGCCTTGTTTGGTATTATGGAGAACCAATTGGTGAAACATTGCACTTTCACTGGGATAAAAAAACGTTGCTGGCATTCTGTCGGAAGGGCCCGGGATTGGCTGTAATGGTTTTCTCCATGTGACATATTACAATCAAGCTGTCCTGGTAGCTGGCGCGCGCGGTGTTTTGTTGCTGGCAGGATCGGGATTTTGTGATACAAAGTAAGGTGCTATTTTCTGAACGTTAAGGAGGACAATCAAAGCGGGAGCCATAACTTAACATCCTTCCCAGGTTACGGCCCCCGGGAAAAGAAAATAAAAAAAGGGCACTTTCGAAGAAGCCACTGGCGAAGTCAGTACTCGAGTACGAGTAACGTTCAGTGGGCTTCAGGAGTGAGCGCCGGCTTTTTTCTCCTGCGTGGACGCTGCAGCCCCTCGGAAAAGGAAAAAAAAAGAGAGACCCCCAGCCGATAGGCTAAAGTGAGATTTATCTGTTCTGCCTCCCCCTTCTATTGGGTATGATACCGGTACGATACCCTTCCCTCCCTTTCTACCGCTCATGATGTAAGCTCGTTGCTTGGGCTCGTAGGGGTAACAGGCGAGATGTACCCGAACCCAGGGGTCATCCCGGTACAGTGCAGGTGACGAGGAAGATTTAGTATGGCGCTCAAATAAGCGCAGCCAGGGGTTTTTGACTGTTTTTGAATGTCTCATGAAGTAAATAGCTACGAGTACCGCCGTACGGCGTGGGATACTCCCCCCAGCCTAGGGGCCCTTTGTAAAAGAAAATCCACCGCCTCAACTCAAAGCCGACCACACCGTCCCCTTGCTCCACCGCACATACGTGTAGAGTAGATCTTACCCGTCACCTATACCAGGATGGCCCCTACTGTGCTAGGCGGTAGGCAAAGATTGGGCGCACCTCCATTATATTTATGCGTAGACACATGTCAGCACTCGAACCTTTGCCCACTTTTGCTCCTCAATGTTAGATATCATGGGTTGTTCGCCGAAGCTTCGCCATAAGGTCGTCTTGGCTGCGGTTGATTGCGGGGCTCGTTTGTCTTCTTTGCTCTCTCTATTTTTTCTTTTCTTTTCGCCCCTCTTTCTCAACAAGTTCTCTCTCAACGGTGAACAAAACCAATGAAACTGGTCTTAACACGCCTCTTATTTGACCTTTGATCTCTCTCCTGTTCTCACCTTCATAAAGCTCTTCCCGTACTTTCTCTACCTAACAAGCGGCTGTGCAAAGACTTCATTCTGGCTACGGCTTATAGGGCTCGGCTCGCCACTGACCATTTCTAACACCCACGAAAAAATTCACACGAGGTATCACTCGAATTTCACTGACTTTTGCTCCCTGTTGGATATCATGAGTTGTTGGCCGAAGCTTCGTCATAAGGCCTTGGTTGTCATTGGTTGTGGTGCTCGCTTGTCGTCTTTGCTCTCTCTTCCCTTTCTTTCCTTTCTCTTTACTTCTCTTTTCCTAGCAGTCCTCTCCCTCAACCATAAACGAATGCAATGAAACTGGTCTTAACACAACTCTTGTTTAACCTCTGATTTCTCTCTCTCTCTCTCTCTCACCTTCAGCAAGGCTCCCTCCATACTTTCTGCACTCGATAAGCGGTCGTGTAAGCTCTTCATCTGACCCAACGCTTAGAGAGTCCGGCTCGCCAGGGATCATTTCTGTTGGAAACTATGGTTGAATGCAAACTTGTTTGCCTATTGCCGCGTCACCTTCTCCCCTCATCGCAACTTCCTTTTCATTCCCGATACTTGTTCCGCTTCTTCCCTTGATAGAACAACGATAGAATGCAACAACGATCTCTACTTCTGACAATTTCTGACACTCACCAAAAAATTCACACTAGGTATCACTCGAATTTCCTAAACCAGTTTACGCATAAATGTAATGGAGATGCGCGCGACTTTTGCATACCCCTTAGTACAGCATGTTCGGATACTTGTAACCTTTTTATTCAACTTCTATTTCTTGTCTGTTACCTGTAACTCTCGACATCATTCAAGCCTCTCGGATACTTGGCGTAGAGCGCGAGCTGACTGCCTACAAGTACCTACATTACGGCCCTCAGGAAAAAGAAAAGAAAAGAGCGACTCGATCCCCCCCCCACCGCCAGATTATTCATTTTGCTTTCTTCTTCTTTTAGGCACAATGATACCTATCCTCTCTCCTTCCCGCCCTTATTCTAATTCTCGACATAATTCAAGTATTTAGTGTCTCAGGGGTAGCAGGGTGGGCTGGTGAGGCACTTTTTTTTCGCTTTCTACAGTGCTCTTTCTGTTTCAGGTTTTCTATGGTAAAAAGGCATCCGCTACAGCACGGCCAAATGCATTATATAAAGATCCCCCATACACTGCATTATTACTTTCATCCAAATGACAAACCTTCTTTCAATCTATAACTTCCCGTCCCATTTGTTCCTAAGGTAATAGAACTTTTAATGGACGCTATCGCCTACTCGCAGATTCTTGAGGTAGCCGGAAATAGACATGACAGGATCGTCTGAATTATGAGTAAAGTGCCGGTTCTTGACATTTAACTTATGAAACGACAAACACACATCCCCCCTCTCTCCCCTCTCCCCCCTTATCTCCCATGTTCTCCCTTTCCACCCTATCCTTCTAAAAATCTCCTTTAACCTCTTGGCCCGTTGATGGGGTACTTGTGTCCAGTGTTCCTAACGGGCCAGACCGCTCTGAAAATAGCCTAAGCCGATATAGCCCGGGTTCGGCTGGCCTGCGAAAACCTGTCAGGCCTGATAGGTCCCTATAGGCTGGGTGATTAGCATGAAGAGCAGATCACTTTAAGGTATGTTGATTCCCGCACCTGTTTCAAGTTTCTCATCTTTTATTTTTTTCGTCTTCACCCCCGGATATTTCTTCCTAAGGAATCACAACGAGTGATAAGCAAATATCTCAAGAATGTCCTGACGATTCACCTCCAGAGTCACCACGGTCAAATTTTACCATTCCTCCCTCTGCTTCTTAAATGTTATTTTATAATTAGAAAACATCTATGGTTGGTGAACTACTATTCTATCGATACCCCGTGATATTCTGTCGTCACTTTACTAGTACGGTACTGTCGGTCACGTGGATGACTATGGTGTAAAATACGCCGGAACACAGAGACTATCGTGAATGTTTGATACCATTACTTTTATTAGTTTAGCTCCATAGGAAAGGACTGCTTGAGGAGGAGAGAGCAGTGTCTGTCTGCATCGATCCGCAACCATCCTCATCCACCCCTTTTCATCAATGTTTTATCGTGGTTTTTCTCTGACTTTTATCTCGCTTGACCTTGGCTGGTGAACTGTGAGAAAGTGAGACGAATTTGCTTTCCTTCGGAAGTGCCTATTCCCCACCAAAAGAACGCCTTGACCGGAAGAGATAGGATAGCTGGTGCCCGAAAGGCGAGGTGGGCTTCCCAAGGTATTCCGTGAACTAATAGTGGTGCTTCATTTGATCAGAGAATAGTCGATATTTTGCTACTAATGAACAGGAAACATCGATAAACAAACGATTGCTGAATGGAAAAACCCTTTCGTCATTGATATTATTCCCTCCTGTTTTTCTCTCCTTTGCTTTTTTTTTCATTTTTATCATCGGTTTTGAATTAGAATCCATTCACCATTTCAGCAAACACTCCGATTCCATCTTCCCCTACCCTTCCTGACTTCGATCTATCTCCTCTATTAGAAACCCCTGCTGTCTCATCTGTTGCCCAGTCAGAGACGGTTGGGGAGTTAGATCACTCTCTGACACCGCGACCCGCTAACCCTTTAGTTGAGCAAGCAATTTTTGATCCAGACGTCCGGTATCATTGTCGACCAATCTCATTGCGAGAGGAACTAGAACGTGCTTTTTGCACTTGGTATCCGGAAGCAAGGCAAGAGTGGC
>Ga0307517_10003132_pt1 | contig 26051 bp, 29 predicted proteins | sample 23_EM_MG_FD_194515 | JGI IMG/M metagenome (GOLD analysis project Ga0307517, IMG submission 194515) | Populus trichocarpa ectomycorrhiza microbial communities from riparian zone in the Pacific Northwest, United States - 23_EM | ecosystem: Host-associated > Plants > Roots > Unclassified | place... | reverse complement strand
TCCTGTTGTTACTACTTCACAAACCGTTGCCTATACTCCTTTCCACGCCGAGTGATGTGTGCTGCAACTGACTCCCACAAGCGATTCTTGTCCATCTGAGCATGCGTGAAGATACCGAATATTCGCAATACTGTAACGGTCATGAGCGGTGCACATCCCCTGAATAACAAGGTAAAGATCACCTTGTTGCTCTTGCTGGCCAAAGGGGAAAAATAATGAGAACGAGGGATTCAGAATTCTCCGTTGGAGCAAAAGGACCGACCGTGTTGCCATCGCTAGCAACGCAATCGACTTGATACTGTAAAAGTAGCAATGAGGTCATGCCAGGATTTGAAGTCCTTCATTGAAAAACTCACAACCAATCTCAGGTCACCAGTCAATTTCGCCTCGAAGATCGGCACTTCCATTGACGAACCCTTGAGCCTTTTCTGGTTGTCGGCCGAGAAATGCCCGTTCGAGAGCTGTCTACGTAAGAAATAGTACATGAGATATCTTCAACAACCATTCACAATGACGATGACTTACTCGATCTTCCTGATGACAATATCATACATCTTACTTTCTTTTCGGTGGAATACCCTAAGATCTCCATGCGCCCTCGATGCCATGAGAATGCGCCATTCTCCGAATCCTTCTGGGTTATCGAATATCCAGGCCCTGGAATAATAAGGTCTGGTTAGCGCAAGTAACGGGGCTGGGAACATACGAACGATTTCATAGGCTGAACCATAGGGAATGCCAGTGCAGTTGGTACAGTCGCCGCTGTTGGAGCAACAGCAATTGAGGCTTGCCACTGTCAGAAGGGTGCCAAGCGCCAGGCTTAATTCAATGACGATCTTGGTACGAGACTATGTCAAGCGCATCGATTCGCAACTGCTATTTGCTGCTATCAACCTGGATTTGCCTCAGGGCGATGCCGGCCGAGGGACGGACAAGCGGAGATGCGTCACTGATGCGGCGACAGCCGAGCTTCGCAATAATCGTCATGTTCAAACCTTCATCATAAAAGGGCAAGCAGGCTCCATGTACTTTTGTAGTGCCTGTAATATTTCATAGACTTTGGTTCAATTTATTAAAGTTATCCCCTTTTTTCTGAATCCCTGCTAAGTCTTTTGGTATTCACGTACTAATGGGCCCGGGTATATGCATTCCTTATCTAGAAGACAAGCTTGTATACATACACAAGAAGCACTACATACTACACAGAAGTTTCAAGTAGGAGGGTGAGTAGGCAAATGCATGGGAACAGCGTGTGCACGTCACGGGTATGTACTCCATGCCCGTCACCTACAAAACGAGCCCAAGAACATCTAAATCGGTTGGGTTTAAATTTTGACTGAGATATATATTGGGAGTGGCCGAGTTCCTTGATTCGCGCCAAGGGTATCATGAAATTTTCGTTGAAACTGTTCTCAAGACCTCAGTATATTGCAGGGATGTACTTGAATTGCACGTACACGTTCGTTCATGAGGACAAAAGACGAGGAACAAACAAGAATCCAATCGAGCGTCGGATGGGCAGCGTGCACGGCTGCATGGGGGCCATTTGTTCGCTATTTGAATTTCCTTCAAAAAGGGTGCCAAATGAAGTTCTGAATGAAGTGGCAATTCATCTATGTCGGACCGTCACTCGCACTTTGCGACCAGTTTGTAACTGCAGGCGTCGCCAAAGAGGAAGAGGAGGGCGCAGATCTAGAACACAGCGAGGAAATGGAAGTTGAAGACGACGCTTTTACCTTGACTCGAAGGTAACAACTTCTGGGGCTGCCGCAGCGAAAGTCGGACGATGTATTTGGCAAAGGTAATACTTTCAAACATCTCGAAGGCAAGCGCTGGAAACACAGAACGGGGACTGGAACTACATTGGCTACATACTACATGGTGATAAATCTACATATAAACCAGAGTACATATTTTTGGTCCTCGCTCCTTCGTCAATCGGACCAGCGAGAAGAGAGCAGCGGGGTTTCGTAAGACTTTTTGAGAGAACAGAGATACTGAGATGAAACGGGGATATTTTTTTTTGGCTTCGTTGGGAGATGGGTGGAAGAGGCGCATAGATCATAATATATTGTTTTGTTTTTCGTTGGGATAGTTGGGAGATAGTGGTGTATCGGCTCAGATGGAGAGATTCAAATGGAAGGACAAATCGAGAGTCGTGCAAATCCAATCAAGTTTTTGGGTAAATCGTGCGCGTGTTCGTGTGTTCGAGATGTGTTCGTTCATTCATCGTTCGGAAATTTGAGGGTCGTCGTGCAGGAGAGAAATATTAAGATAACGATAATCTGCACCCAACTTCGATTAGCGACAATGGAAGGCTCGGAACGTAAGGATCACTGACAAAATTATAGAGAAAATAGAACATCGTCCACAGTTTTGAAAAGTCGGTTGAGACCATCATGGATCACATAAGATAAACTGCAATTGAATGAGATCAGCAGTCTCAAGGGAAAACTTCGAAGACAACCCACAAATTTCCGAGGCAAAAAGGCAAGAGGTATCATGCAAGAGGAATCGTAATGATGGGTCGTTGGATGTACCATTGTTTCCACTTCATCCGCTAAAGTGTAGGCCTCCACCGTCGCAAACTAAGTATCGCAAGGTAATATCCGCGAGTCGTAAAGGCGTCGTAGAGTTGTAAAGTCATCGTAAAGGTCATAAAGGTGTCGTGAGGTGCCGTAAAAGGTCGTAAAGGTGTCGTAAAGGTCCTAACGACCAATTTCGCAAAGCCTCGAAAGGCCAGAGATATTTGAGCGCCGAGAATCATAAAGTAGTTTTTAAACCAAGCAACCAGGGCAGGAGGCAGAGGCATAGGCAGACAGAGGCATAAATCAAGAAAGATCAAGGAGGGAGAGACCAAGACCAGGTAGGAGAAAAGAAAGGAGAAATAGACTCAAAAAAGGCGCATCTTAGATCCTTGGATAATAAAAGAAGACAAGCATCCAGATAGAAGAAACCTTAGAGAGATCGTGCAAAGGAGAGGATGGAGCTTTGACCAGGCTCAGTGGTTCGACAAGTTGGGGGTCGGAAGTAGACATAGGAGAAAGGAATTTTCGGCCAGAGAGAGCAGGTCCAGCAGGGGTATAGATAGACAATGTTGACAGAAACGCACGCCGTCCAGGCTGGAGGGGAACGAGGGCGAGGAGCAACGAATATATAACCCCGAGAGGTTGAGCATCAACGGTGATGCAGCAGGGAAATGATGCACGGGTAGTGGATGACCGACGGCACCGAACAACACCAGAGAATGTGGAATGAACCACGAAATAGAAAAGAAATTTTGAGCAAAGAATTTTGCGGCGCGCAAACGACCCGCAGCCGAACAGTCGGGTTGATGCGAAGCCAAACGAACATGAAGATCCAGCGTCCAGGGCGTCCCCTAATAACGAAGCGATGAGAATTCGAAACGACGAAACGAAAAGCATTCGACATACCCGAGCCAGATCCTCGTTACACATTTGTAATCGCTATAGGAAGAGATTCCCGGGGTTTCCAGGAGAGATATGAAAGCAAGTTCGAGATCGAAGGCATTCTTATCCAACGAAATTCGAGTATCGATAGCATGACAGCACCTGACTTGCATCGATGATATGACACTTGTTATCAGATAAATGATGATGGTCAACTCACGGAGTCGTCAAGAGATTGTCGACCTAGGAACATCCAATGGACACGGACACCTTACTCGTACTCAAACCCCACCTTGATGAGCCAAGGCGAAGAGCGAGCCTAACCACAACGAAGGTTGTCAATCGTCGAGGAATAGGCAGGCGAAGTCGAGCAGGCACATCTCAATGCCCTTGATTGGAGGCGTCTAGGTGTTGAAGCAATCTCTGGTTTGAGAAGGTGCGAAGTTGTCGTAGGTATATGGTCCCGGGTATGAGAGATTAGGAGGGGCATCGAGCATCATGTTGTAATCCAGGTATTGAGCAGTCGAGGGTGGAGCAACGAACTGAGGGGGAAAGGTAGATGAGGAAGCCATCGAGATCGCGATGTTCTCCTTCTCCACAACGGGCGCAGCAGGGACCCTTTGGATGGCGGGAGGAACCCGCTTATCACAAGCGGAATGACGGACGTTCCTGATGACCTGGCGAGCAAGACCAGTGCCTAGTTGACCAAACAACCATTAGGATTGAAAATGGGGGGCGAAATGAAGAGATACTCACGAGGAGGGTTTGAACCAATCTCACCCTGAACGACATCAGGCCGCGAGTATTTGTGGAGACCACCGGCTCGAACTCTTGTCGCCTGTCGAATGACCTTCTTGACAGGTGTAGTGGGACCACCGAACTCAACAGGGAGGTCGAGCCCAAGGTTACGAAATGAGACCGCAAGCTCACGCCGAACTTGATCATTGGGAGAGAATGCGTTTTCCTAGTTACGACGACGACCATAGATGGAGTTTGTTGCATCAGCGAAGGTATGTTGTGTTGTGGGGTAGGAAGGCAAGAAGAGAGGTTCACTGTCAACCTCCATCGGAACAGGCTCAGCTTTGAGCTTCTTTGAGGGCATGAAAGACTCGTCACTGGGAGGGAAGGCGTCTTCGAAGGTGCGACGACGAGCAGGGGAGACCTTAATGTCTTCCGTTGGGATGTCGAGGTCGCCGTCAAAATCGATGAGATCGCAGACACTGTCCATGATCGTGTCCTCGGTGTCAAACATAGAAATTCCTTGGCCCACGAAGTCGAACAGGGCCTCGGAGATGGCTGTCGCTTCTCCAGGCCCTTTCTTATAGTGGTCGACATCTGTTGCGGGTAACATTAAAGACAATGCGGCTAACGAAAGATACAGAGGATGACATACAATCAGAAGCGACAGGCTTCACCTTGAGGTCGTCGTAGTCCAACAGAGGCTCATCGACACTGAGACTGGCCATATCCTTCCGAAGCAAGGTAATTGAGGTGGCTTCTGGAGGAATTTGGTCCAGGTCGTCGCCGCCTATGGCTCCATCAGGCATGGAGTCATCCTGATCAGAGTGATGGGGCATAAGAGGACTTGGCTCCCCAAAGTAACTGTCCGAGATGTCCACATCCCCTAGAGTATATACATATTAGTATCATGGCGGGCAAAGGAATGGATGCTGAGGATCACATACAGGTCGAGGCATCGTCGAACATGAGGGCGTCCTGGAACCCGCGTTCGGGGCCAACGGCCCCATTGAGGCTATCCCATACCATAGCCAAAGGAGACGATGCCGTATCGTTGGAAGCTGGGGGCCTGTTGTCGACAGACATGGGCTCACCCTCGCCGGACTCGGCAATGTGGACGAATTCAGTGGGGATGGGAGACGGGGCCACGCCATTAGCTAGGCGGGTCTGGACATTAAGCAAGGGGGCATTCTCGACAGGGCGTCCTGATCCGACATTGCTGAGGAAGGCGCCGGGTGCAGGAGGGGGATGAAGAGATGATCCGTCGTTGCTGGTGGGGGTCGTATTATGGTTGAATCGGCTCCCAGTTTTATTTCAAGGGTGCGGATGTTGAGAGATGGAAGATCGTGTATGAGGTTAAAGGTCCGAAGAAGGATTATACTATGGAGACGTGGTATACGAGAGCATAGAACATTTGACAATAGATGACGATGCGCAACATGTACAGCGACGAAGAAATAAGATAGTACAGAGATAAGATAACAAAGATAACACACTGTGATCAAGTCTTCGCCTTGATAAGACATATGGAAGTTCCAGAATGTCAAGGAGAGGATGGTTGGTGCATCAAAGGTAAGATAGCAGAAGAGACCCGAGGCAGCCTTCTCCGAAGGTTCGAGAGCGAGAAGCTTCCTTGTATCAAGGAGATGGATGGCCGGCGCGACGGAAGACATGTTTTTCTACCCCCTGAGCAAAGGAGGCTCGTGGTCGCGATTGGAGATGCCTCTCACGCCGTAAGCTTCATTGTTCCTCAGAAATATATTCAATGCTCACTATTTACTAGATGCCCTGGTGGTCATGTACAGCGTTGGCTTAGCTTTCAAAGATACAGTCCTCGTCGCACGACTCATCGAGCATGTCAAACCTAGTAACATTCACGAAGTATTCCCTCGTTTTGCAGATTTTCGAACACCACGGATTAATAGGGCTACCCCGAAGCGGAGCAACGCTGGCCCCTGGGAGGGGGTCAGGACCGTTAGCTGGTGGTAGCAGATGTTACGAGAATATGTATACTGGATGGCGATCGGCTTCATTGCTAGGCAGCATGTCGATAAGGCTATGGGTATGATATTTTTAAGCTGGAGTTGTAGTTCTTTTTCCCCTTTTTTTTGGGCGGGGGTTTACAATTACTATAATAACAAAGCGTAATATTGAGATACACGAAGATATAATAAGTACAGACGAAAGGGAAACACACTCGACACGTTCAACGGATGCGATCACCCAAGTGCAGTATACAATCAAAAAAAAGTCAGCCATTCCAACCATCTCCATCATTACTTTGCACGTTCCTATTTTCTTTGAAAAGGGAACATGAAAGTTCCACTTTGTTTATTTTCCGAATGTAATTGTATGTACAAGTAGGCCATATTGAGTTGTAAATGTAGCTATGGGAATGGGAGATATAGCAAGGCAATGATATGGTACATGACGAAATGTAATGATGTAGTTGGTTCTTCTATGAGGCATTAGGATAATTGCGCGACAATACGGTGACGGGCAGTATGGAAGGTAATGGTTCCCTGATAATATTCACAAAAACAGGGGTGGTGAGGAGAGGCGGCTGGTGGTTGATATCGATGCGGGTGGGTCTGTTACTCATTGACGACAACGCTTTTGCTCATTGGAGAGCCTTTGAGCTTGAACTGTAACAACAAGCTACGAACGGTACTGGCCAATGCCATAAAATTGCCCTGATCGTAAAACTCCATAAGAATCCCACTCAAGGAACGAGAACGAATACACACCTTGACACTTTTATTCTTCAAGCCCTTCGACACAGATCCACGTGAAGTGCTGGGCCTTTTCTCAGTGAATACGGTTTGAGAATCCGACTCGTCGTCTAGCTGTTCATTATGTGAATCGACATAGAGAACATATAAAACACCGAAATTGAATTACATGAGAAACGACGAACTCACAGAATCATTGACAACACGAAAGAAAAAGTGTTCATCCACATTGTCTTCTTGAGCGATTTGCACACCAGTTGGGTCAAATTGAGCGTCAGTCGGATTCTAACCGAGTCCTTTGTCACATCCCAGAACCAACAAAAAAAAAGTCAACATACCACTACGCGACTAGGACCTGAGGAGGTGGGGTGAATTGTCTGGAGTGGGTCAAATTCGAACTTGATGACAGAGGGACGCGACGGAAGGGAATTATGGTCTGACGAGAGAACGAGAGCAATAGATGGCAGAGGAATACGGGCCAAAGACATATTGGGCGCAAAAAAGCTGAAAATAACTGGGTAACGCAAGAAAACGGGATAAGTAAATGAGTGTGTGGCCCAACCAACAGGGAGAACCGGTCGGTGTTGAGGTAGGATGGTGAGAAGGGTTCCGAGGCGAAAAAAAAGGGTCGAAGGAGGGTTCTTATAGGGAGATGGAGTTTCAATTAGATGCCGGCACCAAATCGAGTTCACTGAGCCAGGGTACATACCGGGAACGCGATCAAGTCCTTCTGAACCAGCTCGACCACACTCTACTCTGACAAATTCACCAATCTCTCCACCCAACCCAACCCCAAATCTTCATCTCCAATCTGTGACCAGGACCAGGTGCTTGAAAGTGGAAAACGACCCCGTGATTCTTGACCACCTGGCTACGACTCTGGAAGAAGCGTCCACAACCCATGGTCGAGATACAGCAGTGTTCTGGGGAGAATAACGTTCATTCTCTCACATTCTCAGCTGAAATCAGAGTGCTAAATCGAGGGGGGGGTGCTGAATGCTGGATCCAGGCTTCGGGGTACTTCATCGAAACACAGAAAGCTCAAATTCCCTGGTTGACGGTTCTTGTCCATTACGAAGTCTCCTAACTGACTTGGCGTCGTGGGGTCTTCATCAGGTCTCCTCATGCATTACTACCCCCCGAGTTCGTTTTATTCGGCGACATGAACTAGAGCTAGAGGTTGTCCAAGATAGGGAATGGATCTGGCAATAATACTTGTTAGCTCAATTCTCCTTTCCAAATATTTCGCAACTGTGAACGGTCGGAATTCCTCAGAGGGTATCCAACCCTCCCTTTCCCTGGTCTTTAACGAATCCCCAAAATCCGTCCTCAGTCTGCTCAGCTCCGTGCTTCAAAAGCCTGTGACGCGTGTGTGACTATCACACCAGTTTGGCAGCGGAACCGGTGAGTCAGAGGGTTCCCCATCTTTCTTCGTTCCACCATGGTAATGCTCATAGTTGAACCTGTACAGGCCCTCCCATGGAACCTGAGAGGTGTGATCAACGTCAACAACCCCTTCAAATTCTGTGTGACCGCAACCTGCCCCACTTCAACATCCTCAAGGCCTCAAAACCCCAAGATAAAAGATCGAAGAACGAAAACATAAAGGCTGGCAAGATTTATGAAATCCATAGGATATCGTGAAGGCAGAAGAGCCGCCCAAGAAGACAAAAAAATATCAAGAAAAGAAACTCACCTAGCGAAGAGCCCTAGCCCAAAGATTCTCCCTGAAATGAATGAGCTAATTCTCCTTGAGACGGACAGGTTAACTTGGTGTTTGGTAAAAAAAATCTTCTAGGCAGAGAATGCGTCGATGTTACTGGGTGGAGACTGCAGCCAGAGCGACCGCATAATGGTTGTAAATTGTCGTCCTCAAGCAAGTCGACTGACTGGTCGATTGTTCTGGATCCGACTCCTAAATTCTGTCGACAACCAGACCTAAACCATCTTGTTCGCGGTGTCCAAGGAAGGACGCCTGTTGAGCCCCCTGTTGAGCCCGTCTTCCCACTCAAATTTCTCCAGGTCTGCACCGAGACTTGAAATTCAGCCATGGCCAGCTGCAAGGAACGACTTTCTTTGGACCGATGCCTCCGTTAAAACCAAGCGGTGGCAAGGTGTAAGTCTTGCTGTCGTTGTGGCTGCGATCGTTAGAAAACTCCGATCGCAGGTTCGTCGTTGGTGTCGACGACCGAGACATAGTTTTGATATTACTAGAAATGAGAAGGCGAATTTTTGAGACGTCGAGAGGTGAGTGTTGTTGAGTTTGACGGTTGAAAGACGAACTGATGGCCATGGTGGAAGGAAGGAGAGTTTGTTGGGCCAATGTGACAACTGCAATTTCAATTTACTTCCGCACAATTCAGTTGGTTCAAAGCCCGCCTTGCCCCCCCTTTCCACGACCCCTTCAGGTTTTTATGCAAGAGACTGAACAACTGTCTAGTCCAAACATTACAGATGAAAAAATAGTAACCTTCGAGCTATACAACATGCCCCTCACTTACCATGGCACAAACTAAAACCACCTCCCACCGCCCAACCATCTTTAGAAACGGGCTTGCCACTTCCTTCAGTGCCACGAAACCACTTTTGAGTGAACGGTGTGTCAAAACCACTTCGCATTCTTCACAAGTAAGCCAATGCAAGTTGGATAACATTCCCTCCCAATACTCCGAGTACGTCTTCAAATACATCCAACTCGAGGTTTATGATATTTGAAGCTGGAATTTAGAACCCAAGTATTATGTATGTATTTTTGATTCCGTTGGTGTTGGTCTTCCTTCATCCTCATCAGCATCACCACCACCCTCACCCAAGCTCACTCAATAACCGCTTACCCTTAGGCCACATGTGCCTCTTCCCTCTCCCGAGGCATGTCGGCCAGTTTTATGCGCACTCAGCGAAGGGATATACGATAGGAAGAAGGAACTGAGAGGGACTCCATGGGAGCAAGATGATGCGTTATAAGCCATAACGGTTGGTTTCATCCATCCTCGTTCACTTCCCCGACTGACATACTTTCATGAAATAGGACACTTGGAGGCTGGTAAGACGAGAACCAGGTAAGGTGGGATGAGGAGCAGGGAGCGACATCAAAGCATCAGAGTGTTAAGAAAAAGCCAAATGATTTCTCTGCCGTATCCACCGTAAATGCAAGTAACACGTTCCCTAATTCCCTAATTTTCCTACCAATTCTCAAGATTTTGTCTTGTCCAGGCGACGACGCATCATGCCGAACGGTCGCAACAACTGACCGCATAGGCACAGTTTTTGCAGAATCTCTATCACTGTGATTTACATTATCCTCTGACATCGGCGATGGCAAAGCCTGAGTATGCTCTTGGGAAGAATTTGGACGCCAGGCCGATAAGAGTTGATTCCAGAGAGGCAAGCAGTTCCTTGCAACGTTCTCCCAGTGGCGGACCTGCGGACATCCGATACGCCAACGCTACACGAGTCTTAATTTCTGCAAGAAAATAGGTGATAAATAGAAATATCCTCCAATAATGGAGGCAATAACGTACCAATTACATTGATAATTGCCCCAAGCTTCTCATCATACTGAATAACGCCTTCGGCGTACTCCAAGGGGATGTACGGGGCGTTTGTCTGCCCAGAAGGTTGATGGAAATCCTTTACGCCTACTATTGGCTGAGAAATGGCCAATAATTAATGACCAAGCTACAGTGTATCAAAAAAGTTGCAAAAATGGAGCAGACATAAAATGTGTCTTCTGGATTTCCGACACCCAGATACCTGCCAGTCATACGAAGAGGGTTTTAGCAGGGAGGGAGATTCGGGAATAAGCGATATATTGAACATTTTCTGCGACAGGATTTTCCGTTTGTCGAATGAGGATGCTTTCAAGTTGGGAAAGGAGATAACTCATGCTTCCGAGCTGGCATCTCGGGAAAAGGTCATTCAAGCCAAAATATCTGCTCCGTGACCTTATGTCTTGTACCGCATGACGACGATACATACGTCAGGGTCTCGAATAACGAGAGACGTCTCATTCATCAACACTGCGGCGACCGGATTATTTTGCTGGGGAGGCAAAATTGACAGCAGGTTGTCAAAATGTCTGGAACGGCAAAATGTGACTTGGCAAAATTCAAACAACGTGCTGTAACATTTTGCCTCCTCGTCAAAATAGTCCGGCCCCGGCCAAGCCCCGGCAGTGCAAGTAGAGTCGTTTGCATTCTATATCCGGTAACTATTTCCTGATTTAGACATGTCTGATCTCCATGAACACGAAATTTGGGATTGACGGGTTGACCTCCACCCAAAAATTAGTTAATCAAGATTAAAGTAAGAAGATTTACACCTTCTCTGTTCCTAATAACCGGCGTTTCAATGGTGGATCTAAACAACTTAATAAGAGTCATAGGACTATTTCGCTCTCGCCGCATCACTATCGAATCACAAATTAGCATTGTAAGCATTAGTAAATATGTCCAACTGTGGTCATCTCCGTTATGCACAGGAAGCATGCAATATCATTCCGTTCTTGTGACAAAAAGTTGACCATTGTCAACATTTGATCCCAAACATCAACCATGTGTCATTCGAACTCTTTGTAAATAACCTCTGCGAGCCAGGACGACGCTGCCCATGGAAGAAGACACTCCCCAAAACATTTTCCGACTGCCAACCACCTACCTTCCCACTCTGCCACCAACGGCCGAGGCCTACTCAAAGCATCGCAGCCACCACACCCCCATCGTCATCGACAATGGCTCAACAACCATCCGCTGGGGCTTTGGCACGTCTTCGACACCTTATACCAGCCCCAATGCAGTGGCAAAGTATAAAGAACGAAAAACCAATAAACCCTTGCTGCTCTTTGGTGAGGCGATCGACTCGGAAAGCGGTGCACGGGCTCAGGCGAAGACACCATGGGAGGGCGACGTGTTGCTGAATTTTGACGCGTTGGTGAGTTTTTTTATGCGTAGGGATATACATATTTTGCTGATTCTGTTGTTGGAGAGGTAGGAAAATGCTTTGGACTATGCGTTCATTCAACTGGGTATCGACACACCGAGGGTTGACCATCCTGTGCTCATGACCGAGCGACTGTGTAGTCCTCTACACTCTCGAGCGTGTATGTTGAACCGTTTCTCTAAGAGTCCAACTTACATATGAAAACACAGTAACATCCGAACTAATGTTCGAGCTGTACAATGTACCCTCACTCACATACTGTATCGATGGCATAATGTCATTTTACCAAAACCACCTCCCACCGCCTAAGCAACCTTTCTCCGGCAATGGTCTCGTCATTTCGTTCAACACTGCATCCACTTCCATCATCCCCATCCTCCGTGGAAAAGGCCTTTTGAGCCAAGCCAAACGGTATGTCAGAACCACTTCGAATGGGTCATAAATGAGCTGACGCGCGAGTAGGATACCATGGGGCCCCTCCCAGTCCTCCGAATACCTCCTCAAACTCATCCAACTCAAATATCCCAATTTCACTACGCGAGTAACCACAGTCCAGACAAATGTATGTTTTGTACCTTTACCCGAGCGCCCCAGCTAAATTTCCTCCAAGTGGATGTTGCACAGCTTTTGTCAAGTCGCGACAGACTTCCCCGCCCTCCTCCGTGAGCTGCGCGACCCGCTCAAGTTACGCGCCTCAGAGGTAATCGTGCAGTTCCCCTTCACGTTGCCTGTTACCGAGGAGAAGACGGAGGAAGAGCTGGCGAAGATGGCGGAGAAAAGGAAAGAGCAAGGGAAGAAGTTGCAGGAGATGGCTGCCAAGATGAGAGTGGAGAAGGTTCGTTTTGCTCGGATTCAAGATTAACTTCACTAACAAGTTGGTTAGTTACTGCGAAAAGAGACTGACTTGCAGTATCTCACGAACCTCAAGGAGACAAAGGCGACCGAGAGTAAACGAGAATGGATGGTAAATACCTTTCGTCGCCACACCCTCATCATCCTCACACCTTCCCAAAGAGCAAACTCCAAGCAGAAGGCCTCGATAATGAAGCCGCGCTCGATGAAATCATCAAGAAGCTCGAGGCGGACTTGAAGAAAGCCCGTAAAAAAGAGGCTGGAGAGGTCGACGAGGGCCAAGAAGAACCCACTTTCCCTCTCGTTGATATACCTGATGCTGATGTATGCATTTTTTGCCATCCTTATCCTTAGATCTTCACTCACAACCTTGCATTTCAATAGCTAGATGAAGAAGGCCTCAAGGAGAAGAAGAAACAGAAACTCCTCAAAGCAGGCTCCGAGGCGCGGGCGCGGGCGCGTCGCGAAAAGGAGCGAGAGAAGGAGGAGAGGGAACGCGAGGAAAAGAAAGAGGAAGAGGAGAGAGAGGAGGATTTAGGTGGATGGGCGAGGAAGTTGAGGCAGGAACAAGAGGTGCATTGGTCCTTTTTTTCTACCCCTTTCATTTCTGTGCTCATTCCTTTTCGTCTGTACTTCAGGCTCTGATGGTGAAGATCAAAGACCGCTCGAAGAGGAAGGCAGCTTTGACCGACAGGAAGAGCGCAGCGGCACAGGCGAGGATGAAGAATATCGCGTCGCTAGCAGCGGACGATCGCGTGCCCAAGGCGAAGAAACGGAAAGGAGGTGGAGGTGGATGTCTATTGCACCTCCTCTACCTTAACCCTCTTATTGACGTATTATTTTCTCTATGCAGAGGATATGTTCGGCGCAGACGACGCTGATTGGGCAATTTATCGCAAAATTGTGCGTATTCGTCTCTCGCCCTCCTTTTACCATGATTCTTTTTCTCATTTTGTTTCTCCTGCTTTTTTTAGAATACAGCTGCACCTTCATCCGACGAGGAAGAAGACTTGGCGCAGTTGCAGGTCATTGAACAGAAACTGCTAGCACACGACCCTACGTTCACTAATAAACACACGCATGCATCAATCGCGAGCCAACGTTCTGCGCTCATGTCAGCATTTAGGCCTTCGTATAAGGAAGGGGATATCGAAGGTATGTGTACCTCTTCCTTCGAAAGACAATGAAATCCATTCATTTTTCTCCATATCCTTTTGTGAATTTCATCCCTTCTTGACAGGTAACACACGCATCCACCTAAACACGGAACGATGGCGCGTCTGTGAAGCGTATTTCTCGCCTGGCATGGCGGGAGTGGACTCGGCCGGTCTTGTAGAAGTAATTCAAAACCTCGTGCCATCGTTCATCGAGTCGCGCTCGAGGAATAGCCCGTTGGATTTCCCTGACGACAGGGCGGAGCTCATCCAAGTGAGAACACATTTCACTCCTTTTCCTTCTTGCTTTACTCAACGAATACCTATAACCAACCCACAGAACATCTTCCTAACAGGCTCCGCGTCCCAAATCCCCGGTTTACAAGCCCGGCTACAAACAACCATCCAATCACTCCTCCCGCCCGGGTCGCCCATCAGCGTCACGCGCGCCGCGGACCCAACGCTCGATGCATGGAGGGGTATGGCTGCGTTTACCCGCACGGAGGAATTCCGGAAGGTGGGTGTGACCAAAGCGGAGTATGAGGAATACGGTGGTGAGAGAGTAAGAAGATGGTGGGGTGGGAACTGGAATGGGGATTTTTCTGATGAGGTTGGGGATGCGATGCAAGTGGATGAGCCTCCAAAAGTCCCGAATTTTGATGATCTTTGGGAAAATTGATTCCTCGTGTTTTGTATACTGGTAGAATTTGAGTTCTTGTATCCTGTGTTTTGTAATCTTCTGCTTTTCGTATGTCAATGCGAATGTATTTTATGTAATCTGACGAAAGAGTAATAGTTTGTGGGGAAGATGGTGGAATGGTTGGTCAAGAGCTTTCAAACCACATGGCCATCACAAAAATTAATAATGCATGTGTCATTATACAGAATGAATTTGAAGAGGGTGTAGTATGTCAAGTCCTGCCATACTGGCTGGCAAAGCGCATGTACATGACGTCGTGAGACGAACAAATATACATATCGAGGGGTACGTATGTGAGGCAGTGATAAGACAGAAATGAAATCCAAAAGCAATTGGGCGTCCAACAAAAAACGACAACAGCGAGGACGAAGATAAGGAAGGTGGAGCAGGATTCATGAACAGCATCCCGGCTGTGACTGCGGCGCAGGCTGGTTGACTTTGACAGAATCGGGTGTGGATCCTCCCTGTGGTGCATTCTCTGCCTGTGAGTCGATCAGGCGGGTCTTTATGTCTCTGAATCACCCAAATTTTAAAAAAAGCTGCGGAACGAGGCGAGGGGTAAACAGACCTTGCCAGTGTGAAAAATGCCTCCTCGACACCCTCGTTTACCTTTGCCGAAGTCTCCATGAATTTGATGCCCAGTTCGTCGGCGAGCTCGCGGCCCTGCTCCTCTGTAACCGCCCTCTTGTCCGTCCAGTCCGACTTGTTGCCGATGAGAATCTTGTTGACACCTTCCGAGGCATGTTGCTCGATATTCGAGTGCCATGTGCGGATATCTGGCTTGCAATCGTTAGGTCCAAAAATAGGAAATGTCGTAGATAGGAATGTTCTGACTATTGAAAGAACGCTCGTCGGTGACGTCGTACACCAACAAGATCCCCATAGCTCCACGATAGTATGCAGTGGTGATTGTTCTAAACCGCTCCTGTCCAGCAGTGTCCCACTAGAGAAGAAATTCATTCGTAAGAAAAGGTTCTCGTCAGCCAAGGGATAGCATTCGCGACACGCACTATCTGAAGCTTGATTCGTTTGCCGTCGAGCTCAATTGTGCGGATCTTGAAGTCAATACCAATCGTGGTGATGAAGGATGGAGTCCAGGCGTCGTCACAGAAACGCAGCAAGAGGCACGACTTTCCAACACCTGCGACTCGAGCGTCAGCATTTCCTACGGGGTACTCAGCTCCTAGTTCACATACCAGAGTCTCCAATGAGCAAAAGCTGCGGTGCAGGGGACATCCCTCCTGTCAGCGGCAACGGATTTTGTATGGTAAATTGGACATACCTTGATCAGAAAGTCATAGTGTGGGGGTGGCATGTCAGATGATGTGTACAGATACTAGAGTCAAGTGGGCCTTTGGACGCTGACAAGGACGTTATAGAGGCGACAATGATCACTTTGTGACTTTCGACCTCCGCTTTCAGCGCACGTGGTGAACTGAACTGGTCACCCATTTATCCGTGTCCAATCTCCATCGTTTGCCATATTTTCTTCCCTACGCATCGATCGAAAAAAAAAAAACTTAGCAAGGGAACGGCCTCTGATCGATATTTTCACCGCCGAATGAACCTGGTGACAATGCTTGCTTGCTCTTGAATTGCTCTATATCACTCAATGTTACCGGTTCTTCTTTTGGACGAATGCCTCTCTTTAATCGCTATGTGCTCACTTGAGGCACCCCTTCATCGCGCGAGTCGTGAATGAGGCTTCTCTTGAAGGCATTTGTGCCCTTTGCCAACCTGATGATATGCCATCCACAGTTTGACGTGGATCGTGCTAGCCTATTCTGTCGAGGTTTTTAGCCTGTGTGGAGATGGAACTCCTTCTATAGGAACGAACCCTTCGAATTTATATAACAGGATGCTGTTAACCAATGTCGGATGCATCACATGCTTAGAAAACAAGGTTTCATACACTGTACGTTTCCCACATTGACCGGGCTCCTTGCTCACTCTTCACATCCTTCACCTGCAGTGTATACCATGGAAGTCCATCTCATTAAGTTTCCGACACCAGAAGTGAATTTTCCGAATCTCTGAACGATGAGTCCGTCGGAAACTCGCGTTAGGAAACTCGCGTTAGCCGGTAGCAACTTCTGCAGGCTGTGAATCTATCCATCAAGCTTTATCTCGGATGTTGAAAGAAGCAATTGGCGCCCACCAGTATCAACATGTGACTGCCTCGTTCCCCGCAGCCTGTTCTTCTGAGAAGTATCTTATAAAGGCTGGCTTTGCGAACCCATGCGCTGATTCATCCCTTTTCCAACATGAGTCACATTCGTAAAATCACTTACAGAGCTGGACTGCTCGACCCCGTGAACCTTACTACCATTGAGAAAATCGACAATGCCTTGGATGAGTTTGGAGCGGTGCTCAATGAAGCGAACTATGTTCAAGCCTTGGGAGGATTACTTGAGCAAACGCATATCGTTGAGCTCTTGTTATCAAGTAGGTCCTGTATGTCCCATCCACTCCGATTGCTTACCGGAATACATATCAGATATCAGCGAAGAGATTCCATTGCAAAAGTGGATCCTTGATGGATTCCCAACCGACCCTATGTCTTACCACTCCTCGTTTTCGTGCAAATTACTCTCTCAGCTTTCCCACTATTTCCTTTTTCACCCGTCATCCAATCAGGATTTTGACTACTCCATGAGTGATTGCCACCAAATCATAAAGAACGCGCTGGATGTCGTACGAATTCCTTTCGCTTCGATCTTCTTGGATGAAAATAAACAATGCCCTGAACGTCCTGCACCGTCCAAAAAGTTCCAGGCGAAAGGGAGCTCGAGTCAGAAGGAGGATAAACGAAGGAAGAAAGCGGCGGCTCAGAGCAACAATGTGCTTGACGAGAAAGCCTTTGTTGCACTGAGCATCCCTGTCCCTCGGAGCCAGTCTGAGGCAGAGAGCACTATTTCCAGCCTACTGGCGAAGCTCAAAACCGTTCTTGAGGTGCGTTGTTGCGAGCATTTCCACCTTCGAGGGGCTGACATAGAATCAGTACTACCTGAGAAGGCTGAGAACTGCTGAAGTATCGTTAGGGATTAAAGAAGGTTTCATCCCCCAAGAACGTCCTGATGAGATGACTGTTGTTACAGAAGTATGCGTACCAACCGAAGACTCGATCCCTGCTGCTCCAACGACGGCGACTGTACCACCTGCATTCCCTATGGTTCAGCCTATAAAATCGTTCGTATGCTCCCAGCCCTGTTACCCGCCGCTGACCAGACCTTATTATTCCAGGGCCTGGATATTCGATAGCCCAGAAGGATTCGGAGAATGGCGCATTCTCATAGCATCGGGGGCGCATGGAGACCTTAGGGTATTCCACAAAAAAGAAAGCAACATGTACGATATTGTCATCAGAAAGATCAAGTAAGTCATCGCCATTGTGAATGGTTGTTGAAATTATCTCATGTACCATTTCTTACGAAGACAGCTCTCGAAAGGGCATTTCTCAGCCGACAACCAGAAAAGGCTCAAGGGTCCGTCAACGGAAGTGCCGATCTTCGAAGCAAAATTGACTGGTGACCTAAGATTGGTTGTGAGTTCTTCAACGAAGGACTTCATATCCTGGTATAACCTCATTGTTACCTTTACAGTATCAAGTCGATTGCGTTGCTAGCGATGACAACAAGGTCGGTCCTTTTGCTAAGACCGAGAATTCCTCGTTCTCATTATTTTTCCCCTTTGGCCAGCGAGAGCAACAAGGTTATCTTTACATTGTTATTCATGGGATGCGCATGGCTCATGATCGTTATAGTACTGCGAATATTCGGTATCTTCACGCATGCTCAGATGGACAAGAATCGCTTGTGGGAGTCAGTTGCAGCACACATCACTCGGCGTGGAAAGGAGTATAGGCAACGGTTTGTGAAGTAGTAACAACAGGACACCGCCATTCATTTTAACCGGGGGTTGTAGGTGTTTGGAACGTATTCGAGTAAACGCGGGAGGCGATGTTTATCTACCTGCTCGTTTCTCTCTTCAACCCGAACCTGAAACGAAGGAAAATGGAGATATGGATATACTAGTACCAGATTTGCCTGAGGATGATAGCAACGAAGTTCGTCAGCAAATTCCTTCCTTTAAATGCCCTACTGATTGGACCGACAGCTCCATAAATTCCTGACGTATGTCGTACAAAGATAAGAGCCAGTGTATAAGAATTGCAATTGACGATGCCTTGTTCAATTAGATTGGAGAAGTATGTCACTTTGTCGAAGGTTCGTTGCTGCGCCTTTCGGCTGCAACTTACCGATGCTAATATTCTGCCTGCACGCAGGAGCTTCTCGACAGTCAGTATCATTACGCAGATATAGGAATAAGGATATTCACTCTCATTTATCACGGCAGGCATCGAAGCAGACCATGATGCTGCGTTCCCCTTTGAAGTATCGTCAGTAGAATCCGCAGAAACCAGCCATCTCCTCTCTGATTTTGTCGCAGGACACATGAAAAGGCAGTTATCCAACACCCCTTCTCATGTTATGTTTTGGGCCGCAGTGGCACTGGGTAGATATTTGACTGGGTGCTTTGCGTCGACATGCTAACACGGACACAGGAAAACCACTACCATGCTCTTCAAGATGCTGTGGATCGAAAGAGCCTATCAGATGAGCATCGAACACACAGCACGTCCTCGGCAAGTCTTTGTTACCAAGTCTCGCAAACTTGCACAGAAGGTCGAAGAACACTTTACTAAGTATCTCGTCTCGCTCGTATTTTCTTCTGAGACTCGTCGTGACATTCAAGCTCTCAAGTCGAGGACCGGTCAGCAGGATGGAGATGACGAGAATCTCTGGAATGAAGATGACGATGCTGAATGGAGGAATGACCTTCCAAAGAGGTTTAGCCAACTTGAGGATTGTCACTTTCCCCTTTTCTTGACATTTGATCAGGTGTGTACTGCCGTTTATCGCTTGCGTCGAACAAAGGAATCATGGATTCGTCAGCTCTGCTCCATGCTCGAGGCCGACATAAATGAGGCCGAAGAATACTCGACGAATGCATTTTCCACAGCCCAGCCCACATCTGCTATTCGTCAAACGAACACACTGGCGAAGCGGAAACTTGTAACCTTTGATCGATTCCTGGGTGATTACTGGCCTCATTTCACTCAGTCGCTGAGGAAGAACCTCCGTTTGTTTTCTTTCCTTCCAAACGGACACACCTTCTAACCCCATTCGTTCAGACCCATCTCTGGTTTATAGCGAGATCATGGGTTTGTTCTTGAGAGGTCATCATTTTCATCACTCACCCAATTGTATACCTAGGCGTCATTTGTGGTTCAGAGGGCAGCATTAATTCCGCCAATGGGTATTTGGATCGCGAAACTTATGAAAGCTTGTCCTTTCGATCTCAACCAACCTTTGCGGACCACCGTTCCAATGTATACGAAATTTTCCTCTCTTATCGCAAAATCAAGAATAGTCTCAATGATTTCGACGTCGCTGATAGGTAACTCTCTATATTTTACTCGAGGGGTTTTCTCATCCGCCTTTCCAGGACTCATGCCATCCTTCGAGCTCTTAAGGATCGACCTCTCATGGGACAAAGGGTTGACTTTTTGTATGTCCTTCGGTTTGAAAATTTTCCAGTTATCTTTCTGATGACATTGCTAGGTATGTTGATGAAACACAGGATAATCTCCTCATCGAGACTCTACGTAGGGATGATGTGTTGAAACAAGCTTCTTTACTTAATTTTTTTACACTGCCAGTATTGCGCATGCTATGCCGAAATCCAGATGGATTGTTTTGGGCAGGTGATACCGCCCAGACAATCTCTGCTGGCAGCTCCTTTCGCTTCAAGGACCTAAAGGCCTTTCTTCACAGGATAGAGGTGAGCAATGTTTTACGCCTTCGCCACATACGAGAGATTCAGAATATACATGATACAGCAACGTAGGAAATTGACCCAGGGGGGCGCTTTGATGAAGCAAAAATTAACCCCTCCGAAGGCATTTCATCTGGCAGTCAATTATCGCTCTCATGCTGGCATTGTCAATTGCGCCCACACCGTCGTCAAGCTCATTTCTTCTTTCTGGCCGTACTCGATCGACGCATTGTCTCGTGAACGGGGAAATGCAAATGGCGCTAAGCCCATATTCTTTACGAATGTGGTGGAAGGCTTTGTCGGACAGGTAATCTTTTTACCTGTCGAGATATAATTTATGATTGATAACTTGTATACTAGTTTCTATTACGAGGAGACAGGTACTTCTTGACGACTTGTTTGATCTAACCTTTCTTATAAGCGTTTTTCCAGCACGGACAATATTGAATTAGGTGCTCACCAATGTGAGGACGTCTTTTGAATATCATTACATCAAAGGGACTTAAGGTGCTTTAGGTATCCTTGTGCGAGACGACGACGCCAAAGAGAAGTTGCTGGCTCAAATTGGAAAGATCGGCATTGTTTTGCAAGTAGTCTTTCAGATTTTTTACCCGCTGGCGGTTGAACTGCATGCTCCAGAACCATATATGACAGCAAAGGATTGGAATTCAATGATGTACGAAAGACCCTTTCTAATTTATTCTGATATTGAATTTCTTTGGGCCCAGGTATTTTTGTACAATTTCTTCCACGACTCTGCGATCGATGCGTCGCAATGGAGGGTAGTACTTAACGGCCTCCCAAGGGAGAGCTCTTGTCCCGCTCCCCAATTTGATACCACCCGCCATGCAGCGTTATGTCCTGAGGTACCCTCTCATTCACCCTTGGGGTCCAATGTCTTAATTGTTTCTCCAGCTCAAATCGTTATATGTCGCCATCACGAGGGCCCGAAATATCCTGTGGATTGCAGATGAATCATTGAAGGGAGAATCAATGAGGGTATGTATCTTTCCGACTGACTACCAGAAACATTCTCATCATCTACGTTAGGCCCTATGGGCGAATTCCAATCAAATCCGCACATGCGAGCCAGGCGAAGAGCTCTTCAACTTTGCTTCACCGTCTCGACCTGAAGAATGGGCTGAACGAGCAAAGGAATTTTTTGACAACCAGCAGTACGCCCTGGCCCGAGATGGGTATGAACGGGCCAACAAGCCTCATGCAGCTGCAATCGCAGACGCCTATCATCAGCGGGAAATAGCAAGACGGACCCCAGCTGGGTCAGGCAAAACCAAAGGAACGACCCGAAATGCGGCCTTCAGGTCGGCGGCTCATGCCTTTTATTCTTCTGCGTGTAGCACAGCGGACCCCAAGGCCAAAAAAGACTACTACCGTGTGTCAGCCGAGTGTTACGAGGATGCTGGCGAGTTCCTGCGTGCGGCGGAAATCTATCAATTGATAGAAAACTACACCAAATCTGTTGTTCTTTTCCGAAAAGCGGGCAAGTTCGGCGATGTACACCAACTCATTGTAAATTTCGCGGATGAGATCGAACCGAATGCTTTGGAGGCGGTTCGAGATGTCGTTCGCCTCTACCACGTCACACGGAAGGATTTTGAGTACGTTCATAACTTTTTCTAACATCGTTTAGAACCTGATCTTAGCCCCTAGGAAAGCACATCAATTGTTTGAGACAGTTGAAGAAGAAATTGAATATCTTGAAGATCGCAACCTTGATTTGGCCCACGTAGACCTACTGCTCCTTCACGGAAGATCCGTGGAAGCCGCAGAGCTCCATCTGGGCGAAGGCCGAATCCTTCAAGCCGTTGATATCTTCCTCAGTGACAAAGAAAACCGCGAAGCGTCTATGCAGAGAGCTCATGACTGCATTCTTGAGGGGTTGTGGGCCTTGCTACCTTTGGGCGTCTCGATGTCCACAGTTGATTCAGAGGTGGTTGATGCCCTTCTTTCTCGCTCTGAATTGCTTGACCAAGGTTTGCTCAGCAAGAATGATCATGACGAGGCAAGTCTTCAACTTCCAAATATATTATCTCTTCAAACAGGAACTAACCTTTTCGGGTAGTTCGCCATGTTCAAAATCATTCGGTTAAATGAGTTCGAAAAGCTCTCAGAACTCGCATCGTCCTTTGTGCTGGCCAATAACTCCAATCCTGCACTCCTTTGCTTTGATCATTATTTTACTCAGACCCCATCGCTCGTTGATATGGACATCGCCGCGATGGAGGGCTGCCTCACGCAATTCTTTGATTACATCTATATCTTGCATCAAGTGGCATTTGTTGTCGACCCTTGCACCGAACCGCGGGTATGGAAGCTTTTAGGTGCCAAGTGGAACGAGCTTGAGGAGAAGTTCTTGATCCCTCCTGGAACACTTCTTCATCATCACGCCATGCGCTCTAGCACTATCATTTCAGATTCAAGCATACCTCTCAAGTTCACCCAAAACCAATATGCCGAGGTCTTTCACAGTGCCATTAGGGAGCGATTGCTGGATCGGGTTACCAGAGAAAATGACATGTGTCGGAAGGCTCCTGCTCTCTCTGTATGCCTTCGACCGATTGTCTATGGGGATTGCAATGCCACTCTTTGCCCTCGATCTCACATAAACCCTGATTCCGAATGGTTTCAGCATTGGTTAAGTGTACATCTCTTGCAAATCCTGGTTTACCACAGCGTCTGGAGGATTCAATATCGAGCGGAAATGTTATCTCAACAGAGGTGGGGATTCCAATTCATTTATTTCCTTACTTCGCGCACTGACAAGGTGTTTCGCAGATTCTGGATTCTTAAACTCCACGAAGTTCTTAATCCTCCACATTTCTCTCTAGGCTCATCCGCAAATGTCAATTTGAATAACTCTGTCAAGATTCGGAAGGGCTTTGGAGTTGCGATAGAATGGGTTCGAGCCATCTCTTACACGCTCGACTTTTGGCCATCCAATTACGATTTCTTGACCATCGCACTGGGGGCTGCAGACCTCGCATTCACATTCGATAGGAAAGAGGCTTCGGTGTATATGTTTCGTTCGGAATTCGCCCGCGAGAGATGCCCACAGGAGTATTTGCGCGGACAAGATGCTCAGAACTCGATACTTGAGGTCTTGGTATCGTTTCGCAACAAAGAACCTTCCAGCTTGCTCATGGGCATCCTATTCATTCGGTACGCAACTCTTCTTTGGGCTCCCCCTTCTATCCTAACCGCTGTTAATACAATATTTAGGCATGTCATGGAGGTCAAAATTGCGGTGGATATCAATGTCTTTCTTAACTTTATTGAGAAGATATGCGGCTTGCTAATTGTCTGCAATCGGTATCGGTGGAACCAAAGCTTTCACAATATCACACTGCCAAGCAGTTGGTGGGTATCCATTTTAACAGATTTCGATTCAATCCAGGCGTCTCAGCAAGATAGCACTGGTCGGTTTTGGTTGCTTTTGCAGCCTTTGGGTGCTCTCCTCCGTGGATTATATTTCTCCTATTATTCTATAGGTTAGTAATTCAGTGTACTTGTTATACCCCACTTACCTTGATTCCGAAGATCACCTTCGCTATGGTCCTGAATATAGTGTTAGGACTCAGGATACAACTGTGCGCACTATATACATCGCACGGGTGTAAGTGCCGTCAACATGGAATCTCATACATGTTACTCAGCTACATTTTCTAGTTGCCGAGCTCTTGGATTGCGTGAGTCCTGCCAACTACTGACTGCGCTCGTGTTTTAACAAACGTTGTAGTCGGTTACAACATAGCTGTGGGCAATTTCAGAACCGAAATACATACCCATATCACTTCCTTGCGGCGCCAACCCAATCGCGGGTTTTCTAAACCATATGCTTCGTGAGGCTTCATTTTACTTTCACTATCGGCTATTGAGTTAACGCATTGCGCGGAAAGCTATGTCTATGCGAAGAATTTTGATGAAATTGGCAAAGCAACGCGTAGATCGATCCAAGGATCGCCTTTGGACGAGATGGTTGAACTTCTGCAAATTTCCCGCACACAATTTCCCGTTCACGACATTTTTGCTCTGCGTCGTGTGGTCTACAAATCTCAAGAAGATATTCTCAACCTCCTTCGTCGGTCCAGTCTGGTATCCATAACATTTGACTCGGGTTCAGCAGCTCATTCACAAAGCAACACGCTATCTGAGAATGGCGTTGGTACTGCCGTTCCCATTGCCAGTGCCACCGAAGTCGAAGAGATCAGTGTCAATTCTATCGAGGACGAGCATATCCCATCCCTTGAAGAACACCCCGGAGAGTCAGTCGAAGAAGATCCGAACTTCATTCCCCGAACCGAGATTCCCGACGATGTCTACGTTGGCCATTCAGAAGAGGAGCTAGCGGCGATTCCGGTCATCGAAAGGATATACCGGATTTCCATGGAAAGAAGACGCCGCTTAGACAAAGCAGGTCTGGAAGGCGGTGTACACCGCTATTTCAGGGAGTATTTGGACGCTTTTCAGCCTTCCATGGGTCAAGGATATTTCCCTCGTTACAAAACATGGTTCCTTGGGCCGCTCCCACATATTCTGGCTTCTCTGGATGCCATCCAAGTTCTGGTCTCAGCCAAAAAGGCAGAATTAAAGGGCATGTTGTTGGACGAGAAAACTAATCACCAACTTCTTGATGAGGTCGGCCTAGGTTTGACACATATGCAGTAAGTGGATTTCCGATGCAGAATGAGGAGAAAGCTGAATTTACCTATCAGGTCTGTGACGAAGGCCATTCATCATCATCGTCAAATGTTGGGACCAAAGGCAGCCATGCATCTTCGTCATGATGTTCTACTTCTACAAAAGACCATGAGAGAAACGCTTCATTCGCTTTCGAATCTACCTGTCCACTTATTGACAGACGAGATCCGACAAGAGCTTAGTTATGTCGAGAAGATCATGGAGCAACCTGAATGCTCGAGTAACCTTCCTCTGAATCATCACGTTACGAAGAAAGAGAAGAGGCCAGCACTAAGCATCGAAGATCCCACTGATCCCTTGGACTTTGGAAATTGGGAGGATGATCAGGACGTCTAGGGTCTATTGGACGATGGAAATACAAAACGAGCCCTTCTTGCCAGTGTAAATAATGCCATTGCCTTAGCTCCGAACACGCTCCTAAATCTGTGCAGCTATCGTAGTTATTTCGAGTAGTTGATCCTCTGCTCGAAGGTCTGAATTTGTATTCTACAGTCACAGATTACAAGTCAGGTAATGGGTAATATGGCATGAACAATCGGAATAGTACAGTAAACTTGTCAATATGTACCATTTTTGTCTGCGAAGCAGGTGTTTTGAGGTGGTTTGAACTTTGAATGCTCTTGGGGCCGATTTCTTGAGTTGGCTAGAATTCTCAGTCTAGTCTGGGCCAAAAGGGAGATGGAATTCGAATCTAAAGTCTGCCAAGACATAGCTTGGGTTACGAACGAATGTTCCGAGACGCATGGGTGCTCTCCCGGCATCTGGACTGATGTAAGGCTGCCTGGAACGAATAGGAAATTTTTGTAAATTGGAGGAGCTCATCAAGACCTAGACCTCCAGAATAGTTTCTCATTAGAATAATACCATTAACACTGACCCAATTCAGCGGCAACTTGAAAACCCAATTACTGTCGGAGGAAACTTGCCTCTGAGGTTCACACAAGACAGTATTTCGTACTTACTACTTAGT
>Ga0307517_10003131_pt1 | contig 26051 bp, 22 predicted proteins | sample 23_EM_MG_FD_194515 | JGI IMG/M metagenome (GOLD analysis project Ga0307517, IMG submission 194515) | Populus trichocarpa ectomycorrhiza microbial communities from riparian zone in the Pacific Northwest, United States - 23_EM | ecosystem: Host-associated > Plants > Roots > Unclassified | place... | reverse complement strand
TGAAAGGAACTTGATTTGTTGTTAACATAAGTTATCACCATGAATACCTGACCACATTTACAAGTATTGCATTACTCAAATAAGTTAATTAATATAATCATGTTAATAATTTATAATCTGATTGGAACCTTCTTTGTGTGTGGTTTCCAGTTGAGTAATAAAAAGAGTTTATATTATACTTATTTGAAATACCATTAGTGGATCATCTAACCTTGACAATTGTTTTATCCTTGTTTAATCCTTACATCAATATCACATCTCAAAAGTTCTCTTCAACTCCTTTTCATTTATTGTTTATAATTTTATATAGTTCACCTCCATGTGGTTCGACCCCGATCTTACCGGGTTATTTATTACTTCGACACTCCTGCACTTGAGATAAGACATGAATTTGTTGATCGTGTCAAGTGTGTTTAGCAAATATGTCCTAATGAATTTTTGACAGTTTTCTTTATTGATGTTTCTTGTTTTGCCAAACAAAGCCTTCTTTTTTAATTTAATTTCTGATATTTTTTCAAATGACCATTTTGCATTTGTTTTTAGTCCCTCATTTTTTACCCTTTTATATTTAATACTTGGGATTATGACCTACATGTGAGGTGTTTTTCCGGTATTAAATAAACTAATTTTTTATTATTATTATTATTTTATTATTCAAAGACAACAAAAATATTTCTTCCAAAAAATACATTTAAATATTTTGATTTTCATGTGGCCAAGTCTCTCAAATAAAAAATCATATTTTCATAAAACAATACATGACATTATTTAGCATTTTAAGTACCAAAAATTCAAGAAAAATAGTTTTTTTTAATGATCCTTGCATGTATTTTTGAATTTAATAACAAGTTTATTAAATCTATAAGAACTTGACATACATTTCAAAAACACAAAAAAAATATAATTTCTTTCAATACCAAGAATTATAAATTTATACGTAAGATGTATTCCTAATATTAAAAAAAATATATATATGTTTAGACTCTAGAATGACTAAGCTTGACCAATAAAATCATGGTCATTCTATTAAGGTTGACAAACTTTAAACCAATAGACAGATCAACGATTAGAAAAACACAATATACCATATTAATTAGACAAAGAGACAATGCGACTATTATGTATGGTGTACTAGGGGTGATAATATCCTCTCTAAGTGGCAACTTTAAAGATCAGTTAGGGTTCCTAGCGACCAAAATACTAGGTGATGACTCCAAACCTTTTAAACTGATAAAGAAAATTCTTTGTTCTTTCTACCTATACCTGAGGATCCTGATCCGAAGGATAATCCTTGTGACGTCGCACATGTGTGACAGAATGATGAATCTAACGGGGAATTTCATATGGACTAAGTTTTTTATTTGTCTATTTGTTATATTTTAATTATTTGGTTTGTGTATTTGTTTTCAACGTGCCATTGCTTATATGTTTTAATTTTTGAGATCATGTACAAACTTTTAGGATATGTGGATAATTAACGGTCTGATCTATAACTATCAATCGATGTTCAAGACCCATGAAACACCCAAATTAGATCTGAGTGCTTTCTTGACAATAATGGGCATACATGCCTTAACCATTCCTTGTAACACACTCATATTATCCTTACGAGGACTGTCACTAACAAATCTGAGATCCTTTGAGACTAGGTAGAAAAGCTACCAATGTTCACTCAACAAACAGAATTTATCCTTAGGTTTATGCCATCTATAATTTTTCATCAAGCATGACCATATGTTCCCTATATTGGAGGACTTTGAACTACGAATTATGACTTTCATTAAATACTCATCTTTTCAAGAATTTGAGCAAAAATCTAAGCTTACATAATTAACTAAAAGAAAATGTCAAAGAATTAACGCTAATGGATTGCCACACATTACAAAGATAAATCATATTATGAATGACATGGAGAGGCTGCTACCCATCATAGGATACGTGGATGAGACTGTTTTTGAAAGATGATATGCAAGGATTGCACATTTGATAAGGCTCCTGGTACAAGCACCAAATATAAAAGCACTATTGAATTTTTTGGATCCCAATTATAGGTGTTTCACCTTAAAAAACATCAATATGACACCCATATTGGAAGAGTACAATAGGATCCTAAATTTTCCAAATGATAGCTACAAAGTCTACTTCAAGTAGAGATTTGAGGATACCGCTTTGAAGATAACCAGGTTATTATGCTTGGGAAAGGTCGGCCAGTTTAAGGTAGCTGATGGGGGATTTATATGGAAAAGTAATAAAGCTAGAATGAAGAAAAACATGGAATAGAAAAATTGGGAAATAAATGATATAAGATAATGGCATTTGCTATATTTGGGCTTGTTTTGTTTCCATCTGAAGTTGGAGTCAACAGTCTGGAAGTTGCAGATGCGTTCATAGAGTATAAGCACTCTAAAATTAACCCTTCTGCTGTAATTTTAGCTAAAACCATGTTATCATTCAATCATTGTAGTTTACATGGACGAGGGGTCATGAGATATTGTATTCCACTGTTATATCTATGGATTATTAGTCAAATCAAAATACCAAAAGATATTTTCAATAACTTTTAATGGTTTGTTCTTTGACCATTAAAGATTGTTATGGATGAAACTTGGAATAATTTGGATAAGAAAGCATGGGTGGAGAAATATGCAACATTACCACAAAGTAACTTTAATGGAAAGCACCTTGTATGAACAATACATCTTGCACAATGTTTTGTTGTGGTAAAAAATGGGTCCTTTTGATTGGAATCACACGTTATAGTGGTTATGCTACTATATTAGTAACAAGATAGTTTAGTGGAATATAGTATGTACCAAGAACCTTGGATTTAGATGATTTCACCGGATCATTTAGGAATCGGTCGTCATTGGAAAAGCTCAAGTTGATTAGACAAGATTGGGGAAGACTTCTTATGGTAAAGAAGGATGAAGGAATTGAGTTTGAATCATCATCCAGCAAAATTAAGCCATATGGAGAAATAACAGGCTTTCTGGAATAAATAAATCTATGACTCCTAAAAACCCAAAAATAGAGTAGCCACAAGCAACTAAAGGATAAAAAAAAAGGATTGATAATGAGGAAAAGCTTAGAAAGCAATAAGAAATGTGCAGAGTTGTTTGAAAAATAAAGGGCAGCAATAACTCCTATAAAAACATCTAGAAGAAGAAGATAAGATGATAAATTTTTTGAATCAGCAAATAGAAGGAAAGAACGAACAATTAGTGACCTTGGCAAAGGATCTCAAGGTGGATAAAGAATGGAAAAAAAGGCTGAGGTAGAAGTAGCCAAAGGGATCCAAAATGAGGTAGGAACTCGAATAGCCAAGCACAATGAACCGGTCAACAAAAAAAAAGGGGGGGTCAAGATCAAGAAGTCAGCTTAGAGGAGAATGAGTATTGATAAGGAAATAATAGATTCCTTGAAAAATAAAAATAACAGCTTTAAAAAGAAAATAGACGATGAAAAAAAGAAGAACATATTAGTTGAAATTGACAAAGAATAAGTAAAAAGGATTCAAACCCAAAATATAGCACAATTAAAGGAGAAAAGGAGTGCTCAGAAAGCTTTTGAATCTAACATGAAAGACTATAAGAAAAAGGGATGAGTGTTTAAAAGAACATCTCATGGTGTTACAATCCAAGCTAGAAATTCGAGAGGAAGAGTTGATGGAGCTAAAAGGCCAGTACTTTGAAATAGAAAAAGAAATAAACAAGTCCAAGGAAAAACATCATGAACATCAATATTACATTGATAGTTTTAAGGTCTAGATTAACTCTAAAATAGCTAAGCTTGACATTGAAAGGAAAGAGCTATGACGAGCAATGGCTAAAGTAATCTATCTAAAAAACACAATATGAATGCTTGAAAGAAACGATAAGGCTTTAGCTTTCATTAATGGTGTCCTAGTCACTAATAGTACTTTATTCCATGAAAAGATAAGGAAAATGACAAGGCAAGTTGAGCAAACAGCATGTCAGACTAAGAGATTGTAGCAGCAGGCTACCCAAGTTGAAAATGATGATATAAAGTACCGAGAACACTTAGAAGCAACGACCACTTTTATTAGAAATATAGCTAATAGAGACAATGTTTTTTATTAGTAGTAATGTATAGGTTTTTCAAGCTTTTCTAAGTTTGATTTATAAAAAATATACAAACTCTTTTTATTATATGTAATGAAAGGGCTGCAACTTAGATTCTTTTTTATCTAATGTTTTTGGAATTCAATCATGATAAGAACTTGGAGAAGTACTCTTTTATAGCAATTAGTCAGAATTAGAAATCTTGCCCAAAATCAAGAGAATAGAAGTCAAGAATCAAGTTCAAATAAGTTAATCTATATCCAACATAAGCATCAACATGCAAATATTTTAGAGTTTTACATGTCCTATATTCATATGTAGGAGAAATATAAGCCCACTCCTTTAACGCCACCCCTTGCCAATAAGTAAATGGAAGACAAAAAGGAAGTTCATCCTAAACAGAAGCAGAATAGTTTTTTGAAAAGGGAAATGACTCGGTTAATAAATATGTTAGGACAAACTATTCACTCTAACAAGAGGCCCTACACATGGAAGCCAATACTGAGGAGTCTACAACAAATATTCCCCCTTGTCCTTATGCACGACCTCATCAAAAGAGAGTTTCAAATGATTATTTTATTAATCAAAATTTGCAAAATCTTGCTTCTAACACCGTAAATACATCAAAGATTCATGTTATCTTGTCTCCCAATTCACTGCAAATTGTTGCAAACCAGATGTATTAAACACATTTGTCTTTGTTCCATCCTGGATATCATAAAAATCTAAAAAACAAAAGAAAATGCTAGTTTTATCCCCTCTCAATTCCCCTTAATGATATTTATCAAAGCCTCATAAATGTCAATCAAATAGTGCCTTAACCACTTAAGCTCGACCAACCACCCTTTCCCAAATGGTATAACAAAAATGCATAAGGCAAATACCATGCAGGAATAGTAGGTCATTCCATTAATGATTATCACGACTTCAAAAAAAAAATTGATCAAATAATTTAATATGGATGGTTATCATTTCATGAGAAAAATGGTGTATTCAGTACAATAATAAAAAAAAAAAATAAAGATTCACATGATCCATTTCTAGCTAGGGAAATATGTCGTAAGCCTCATGTTGAGATTTCCATAAAATTTGAAGCTCCTAAAATTGTTAAGTACACAGGAGCACAATGCCCGAAGACTTACCTCAAAGTATATTACAATATAATGGTAGAAGTTATCCATGATGAAAAACTCTTGATCCATCATATTCATGATAGCTTGGTCAAACCAACTCTCAATTGGTATATTGTTTGGAATGGCTCTGAAAAAAAAAACAAAGAAATGAGAGTATTTAGTTAATACATTTCTACAACAATTCATATTCAACTAAAATATGGCTTCAACCACGTTAGATCTTCAAAGAAGACAGATGAAAAATAATGTGTCAGTCAAGGAATATGCAATGAGGCTGTGTGAAAGGGCAACCCAAGTTTATCCTATACTACTTGAGAATGAGCTCAATTCCATCTTTATCAATACTTTAAAGACTTCTTATTATGATTACTTGACTGGTAATTCATTAGCTTATTATATAGAGATAATATCGACAGTATAAAGGGTGGAGCAAGGATTGAAATTGAGAAGGATAAGGAATCTAAAAGAGAGGTTTGATACTATGTTAGTGGACAAATAAGAAGATAGCTCCAAATGAGAAATATGGATCAAAATCATTTTATGCCTCAATATCCCAATCATTTTGCTCAAATGACTAATCAAATTCAATCTAATAAGAAATCATATGGAAACTTATAGCTGCTAAAGAAAACCTTAACACCTTATCCTTTATCTTTTAAAGAGATGTTTAAAATATTGGTCGGTATTGGACAGATTATTCCAATTCACCAAAAACTATTTTTACCCCCATATCTAAAACAATATGAGTCTGCCCAAACATATAAGTATCATGGTTTCACCAGTAGGCATAAAATTGAAAACCATCATGCTTTTAAGGACTAGCTCCTCTAACTTATCGAGGTAGGACGAATCACATTCGAGGAAGCTCCAAATGAGAACTCAAACCTGCTTCCAAATCATGCCTTAGGAATTAGAGCAGTCAATTCCATTGAAAAAAGGAAAAAAATGAAATGGTCTTAAGGGAAACCATAAAGAATTTATATGGAATGTTGATGTAAGTAGGATACCTCAAGGTGTCATCCAAGACACAAATATTGGGGGATCTTGATAAGTTTTGTAAATATCACTAGCAACATGGTCATGACATTGACTTTAATGATGAATTCCATCAATAGGTAAAGAAGTTGAAGACTCTTTGAGTATTAAGAGTTGAAGATATTAAGATTGACTCTAAAATTAGAACGATAATATCCTGAGAGCTAAATGATGGGGGTATGTTGATCACTTAGAGAAGGAGCTTCTTACCAAGGATCAATCTATATTGAAGCAAAATCTACTGCTCACACTAACACAGTTCAAGACTTATGCTTGAATATCATTTTTGAGATCTTAATATAGTCATCAATTGAAACTACAAGAAGATGCAGACTTCTTTCCAAAGAGAGAAATAATGATGTGGTATTGGCTATGACATTAAAGTATCCATTAGGAGTGTCCATTTGGTCTATTCTAAGGACTAAAATGAAGTGGATCCAAGAAGAATTCAATGGGCTAAGTCAAGAGGCTTGGGTTCAAAAGGTTCAAATCTGCTAGTTTGGACCTTTGTCTACTTTTTGGATCATATTTGAGGCTACATATGGATTTTAGATATGATTTCAATTGTTTTGAAAACTAGATGTTTGTACCTTTTCAACGATATATTGTAGGTCTGCTAGTTCATTCAGACGTGAGATAACAATGTGTTTAAAGTTAAGCATAAAACTTGCCAACAAAGTGCGAAAAGGGAAAAAAAAACATTATTTACTTAAGAGTTATTGATTCCATTCACTAAAAGGAGTCCTTCATTATATTAGGAACTTATGTGGCAGCCTTTGACTTACTTATTTTACAAGGATTCCATATCAAACAATAAGCACAAATTAACTCTTATTTTACAAGACATCAGGCTTTTGCTCAGCAATGATTCTGTAAACAATTATTTCTCTTGAATTATTTTTAGTTATTAGTTACGACACCATAGGACAAAATTTCAGAATATTTATTTTATTATTTTTATATTATTTAGTTAATTTTTGGGTTATTTTGGGAGTAGTTTCAAATTGGGTCAAGTGAGCCCATTAAGTTATCTTTGAAGTTTATTTCCAAGAGTATAAATACTCTTTTGTAAGACTTAACTTTCAAATTTATAATACATATTAATTGCCACATATTGTAGCATAGAAAATAAGGATTTTCTTACTTGATTCCTGATTGAACTACATTCTTCAAAGAATTGATCAATCTTTGTTGTGATTTTATACTTCTTGTGTTTGTTTTTAGATGAGGATGTTGTGTGAGGACTAGTTTCAAATTTATAGGCTTGGTGCCTTCGGGCAGGTCATCCATTGTGTCAAGCTCAACTCTCAATCATAAGCCTAAATTAGGAGGATCTTGGGTTCGTGAATTCAATTAAATTTTGCTAGAGTTCGCGTCAGTTGGTGTCGAAGTAAGGTCTAATATCAAGTTATATCCCTCTTAGTTCATGTCTTTATTTTATAGATTACTTCCATAAAAATTTTGGATTCTTGATTAAAAAAAACCCCTTGTTCTTGTGTTTTTTGATAAGTGTCGAACACCTACTCTAAAAATTATATGTTCTTGATTTTATTGGTTGTTTCATCTAATCGACATCCTCTGAAAAAGCAACTCTATAAAATTTGTTATATATATAAGCAATTCTAAATTTGTTTGATTTTACCAAAAGCATATAAAAAAATGAAAAACGTTTTGAAATTCCTTGGGTTGGCTCAATATACATTAAATTTTGATCATTGGGCAAGTTGGTTAAACTTTGAATCTAGAATCTTTATTCATTATTGATTGTGTTTCTTTAAAAAATTAGGTTGATTAGTTGTTTTCTTTAGTTTTATTGATTATCTTGATTTAATCTTTATGTTTTTTATAATTCTTGCTAGTATTAGTTGTTTCTTGATTTTTATCTGTGTCTTCTAATCATCATTATATTTGCACGAATTTACATTGCTACTTGTAAATTTGTCTTTGTAGTTTTGTTTTACTAGTTTCATAATTTTCTTGATTCTTAAGTTTTTTTCATAATTCTATTATAAGATCACTGTAAAATTTTGTTGATAAGTGTTAGTTTCGTTAAGAACTGAAGCTAAGAAAATTTATGTGAAAAAGGCATCATAAGCATATTAAAGTGAAAAGACTACAAATTTGTGTGAAACATAGTGGGTGAGGTATTGTTTTTATTTCATCTAACGGTTTCATGCAGGTAAAAAAAAATATCTGCTAAAAGTGTTGCCTAGAAGAAGGGTGAAAAGCATGAAAAATCTGACAAGTTGAACACTAAATTGCAACAATATATAGATGTAGTGTTTGGGAAAATTTTGAATAAATTTGAGAAATTGGAGACTTATGTTGACATTGGGTTGTAAAGCCTCAGTAAAAAGGGAAAATTAGCTAAAGAATGGTAAAAGAAAGTTATATCACCTCCTAATGAAAGTATAGCTGAAAACTTCGATGAAGAGGCTGAGGATGATGAGTTTCTCCATGGTATTAGGTTTTGTACATATAGAGACAGTCTTTATAATGATCGGCCAAGAAGAGTAATCGATCAAAAGTAAAATTTGATCGTAGGGATAGTTCTTGTGACTATAGTGATATGGATAGGAACTTGGGTGGTATTAAAATGAAGATTTCAGCCTTTCATGGAAAAGTAGATCTAGAAGCTTATTTTGAATTAGAGTGAAATATGGACATGATTTTTCATATCCATAGGTATTCTGAAGAGAAAAAGATCAAATTAGTTATTGTGGAATTTACTAATTATGTCATGATTTGGTGGGACAAATTAGTGAGGGATAGAAGGAGGAATGGAGTGTTGTGGAATTTACTAATTATGTCATGATTTGGTGGGACAAATTAGTGACGGATAGAAGGAGGAATGGAGAAAGACCTGTAAGTACATGAGATAAGTTGAAAGCAATTATGAAAAAAACATATGTTCCCAAGTATTACTATAAGGAATTATTTAATAAATTATAGACTATTACACAGGGTCATATGAGTATCGAAGAGTATCAAAAGGATTTAGAAGTTGCTATGATTAGAGCTAGTGTAGTTAAGGAGGAGGAGGTTAAAATGTTTAGGTTTTTTAGGGGGTTGAATAGAGAAATAACTAATATGATGGAGTTACAACCTTATATGGATTTAGATGAGTTGGCGTATTTGGCTATAAAAGTGGATAAACAAATAAAAAGAAAGAGTAGTGCACGCCCAAATAGCTTTGTGGGTTCTTCTTCAAGTTGGAAGTCGAATTACAGGAGATAGGGTAGTGTGCCATCGAAGCAAGTAGCTGGACAGAAAGTTGTCAAACCTTTCGTCCAAAAAAAGCCAGTCTTGGCTAATAATGGTAATGCCAAAACCAAAATCCAACCTCAATGAAAACATGATATTTAGTGTTTTAAGTGTCAAATAAGAGGGTTATGATTGTAAAAGATGATGGATTGGTTGAATATACTTGTGAGAAGTCTAATTCTAATGACATACCACCACTAGAGGATGTTAGTGACTTGGAGTTTGCTGAAGAAGCTTTGGTAATCAGAAGGGCATTATTAAGTGTTCAGGTTAAAGAAGATGATGTGGAGCAAAAAAAAAAGAACATCTTCCATACTAGATGCCTAGTCAACAATAAGGTATATAATATAATCATTGATAGTGGTAGTTGTACTAATGTTACTAGTATTATCATGGTTAAGAAGTTGAATATGAATTCTATTAAGCATGAAAGAACTTATCAACTTTAATGGTTAAGTGATAGAGGCTTAGTTAAGGTGAATAGACAAATGTTAATTCTTTTTTTAGTAGGTAGGTATAAGGATGAATTGTAATGTGATGTTATTCGTATGCCTTCTACTTACCTGTTGTTAGGAAGGCCTTGGCAATTTGATAAAAAAAAAAGCCAAACATGATGGATTTAAGAACAAGTATTATGTGGAAAAGGATGGAAAAACTTATAAACTTGCACCATGGACACCTAAGCAAGTATATAAAGATCAGTTGAAGTTGAAGTTGAACTAAGAAACAACTTCTAAAAGCATTCAAACAGAATATCATGGTGAGATTGTGAGGAAGAGTGAAAATAAGGTGAGCCATGAGTCTGAAAACAAAAGTGGGAAATTTTTGCCTAAAATGAGGAAAGAAGGGTAGAGGCCAAGTGTGGAGAGAAAATAAATGGAGAGAAGAAAAAAAATGTGAGAAAAGAAAAGAGTGTAGAAAATATAGGTAAACACTTAAGTTTTTGCATAAAAGAAAACGAGATTAAGAATGCTTATTTTTTTACATGTCTATGATTTTATTTGTGTATATAGAGGCATATTTTAACAATAACAATCTTGATTCTTTTATTCCTAGTATTGCTATATCTTTGTTACAGAATTTTGATGATGATATACGAAAATCAAATTCAGATTTGAGCTTATTTTTTCCTAGTGTGCAGCATACACCAACTTGCATAAATTTTTATCTAACCATTGGATAAAGCTTAAATTTTATTAGATGTTTGCAAATATAGTTTTTTTTATCTTAGGTTAAAATATTAGGACGATCAGAGTTTGGTAAGGCTTTCTGATATAGGGTAGAAGTTGTTGTCTAGATTTTGCTGTGTATTTTCCTGATGAGATCCATAATGGTATGCAATCAATAATAGTATGGTAATGTATATGCATCCTATCCCTAGACTTGATGATATTCTTAATGAGTTTCATGGATGTTGTATGTTTAGTAAGATTGATTTGAAAATTGGTTATCATCAAATTAAGATGAAAGAAGGGGATGACGGGAAAAATAAATTTAAGACTAAATATGGATTGTTTGAAAGGTTAGTCATGTTGTTTAGTCTTGCTATTGCACATAGTAGTTTCATGAAATTGATGAATCATATATTGTGTGCATTCATATGTAGTTTATTGTTGATTACTTTGATGATATTCATAATAAGAATTTAGGTAGGCATATTGAGCATTTACTATTTTTGTTTAATATGTATAAAAGAAATCATCATGTGTTAATCTATTAAATTAGAAAAGTTATTCACCATTTAAAATAGTTTATAGTTTAACTATATTAAATTTGATTTATTTACTTGTTGATGAAAAGGTTTAACTTGATGGCAATATAAAAGCATAGGTGATGAAAGCATTGTTTAAGAAAGTACGACAACATGTTGAGAAAATGAATGAGAAGTATACATTCCAAGCAAACAAAAGACAAAAAAAGATTGTCTTTGAACAAGAAAATTAGGTTTGGGAGTATATGCGCAGAGAAAGGTTTTCTAGACATAGGAAATCAAAATTGATGCTTATAGGAGATGTTTTATTCATATTCCTTGGTGAGTATAATGCTAGTGCTATATTTTAAGTTTCTGATCTCTTTTTTTTGTTTGATGTAGTTGATGATTCGAGATTGAATCCTTTTGAGGAAAGAGGGGATGATGCGATCCTGGAAATGAAATTAAATGATTCATTAGAAGTGTCCAATGGGTCTATTCTAAGGCCTAATATGAAGTGGATTCAATAGGAGTTCGATGAGCTAAGTTAAGAGGCTTGGGTTAAAAAGGTTTAAATCTGTCAGTTTGGACCTTTGTCTAATTTTTTATCATATCTAAAACTACAGGAGGAGTTTGGATGCAATTCTAACTGGTTTGAAAACTAGACATCTGTACTTTTCCAATGATATATGAAAAGTCAGCTAATACATCTGAATGAGAGGGAACAACATGTTTAAAGTTGAGTCTAAAATCTGCCAGCAAAGTGCAAACATAAAAGACACTGTTTCATTAAGAGTTATGGATTTCATTCACTACAAGGAGTTCTTAATGCTATTAGGGACTTATATAGCAGACTTTAGCTTACTTATTTTACAAGGATTTTATATCAAACAACAAGCAAAAATTAATTCTTATTTTACAAGGTATTAGGCTTTTGTTCAATAAGGATTCTTCAAACAATTATTTCTCTTATATTATTTTTAGTTATTATTTGCAGCACCATAATATAAAATTTCATAATATTTATTTTATTATTTCGAGCCTAGTTTCAAATTGGATCAAGTGAACCCATTAAATTATCTTTAGGGTTTATTTCCAAGAGTTTAAGTACTCCTTCGTAAGACTTAATTTTTAGATTTGGAATACACATTAATTGCCGCATATTATACCATAGAAAATAGAGATTTTCTTGCTTGGTTCTTGATTGAATCACTCTTCAAAGAATTAACCAATCTTTATTGTGATTTTATACTTCTTGTGCTCGTCTTCAGGTGAGGATGTTGTGTGATGGTGGTTATTATAGTCTTGGTGCCTTGGGGCAGGTCATCCATTGTGTCAAGCTCAACTTTTAATCTTAAGGCTGTATTAGGAAGATCTTGGCTTCGCATCAAATAAACTCACCTTTGAACCTATATTTTCCAAATTATACACCCAAAGAACCAATATCATCGCTGGATTTTCATACAAAGCATACTCAGAGGTGAATTTGTTTTACCTTATGTGACAAGTCATAGGTCGTTCTTTGATTGTTTACCTAATCGTGTAGAGATTGTGGCATCAACATACCAAGGTATTTTACTATGTCATGCATACAATAGACCTCGATACTATGTGTGCAAGCCCGTTACTAATCAATGATAGAAAATCCATAACCCTAAAACATGATACCACACTCTAGAAGTTGGCATAATAGTGGTAAGATTAGATCATTTGCATTACAAGATTTTAAGGTTCTCAAAGCTCAAGTTTTGCTCTTACAAGGAATTATATCTGTGTCATTGCATTCGATGTGAGTTGTTTGGTTCAAAAGCTTATCAGTGGAGGCAACTGAAGGGAATCAAGTTACCACAAGATGAATCATTTCATCGTATGAACGTAGTTTTTGTAAATGGTTTACTTCATTAGCTCACTTAGGAAAGAAACATATTTGTATTTGATGTGAACACAGAAAGTTATGAGTTTTTTCCAATTTCCCCTTTAGTCCATGGATGTGATAAAGATATAGAGATTATAATTATTGATTATGAAGGGAAACTTTTCATAACTTGCATGGATGAGAAAGGTAGCTACATGGAATTATGGGTAATGGAAAGTTACAATAAAAGAGAATGGCATAAAAGGTATATAATAAACATGAGAGCAATAATGGGAAGGGGACCTCATACGAGCCCTCTAGTATTTTGCAGTACTGACATTATAGCAATAGGAGGATACTTTTCTGGTATAATGTTTTTCAACTTCAAAATTAGAAGCGTTAGCATGGTGCAACTAGGGATTGGACTACTTCACGTATGTTTCCCATTCTAGACCATTCCCAACATAACAAATGATGACAAAAATACTAGTGAATGATGGGAAGACGTTGATGTTGCTGAGAAAGCTAACTTAAGAAGGGGTGTTGAATTGTCGGTCTTTTTGTTACAGAACTTTGCTACTCTTATTTTGTTGTTAGTATATGTTCCATGTGTTTCGGGACCGCATCACATCATTTAATGAAATATACATTTTCTTTATCTCTTTATTGTTTTGAAATCAAGAGATGTTGTAGTGAAAGTAAGACTTGGCATTTTATTATATTCCATGATTGGATAAATATAATGGTAAAATGATCAAACTCTAAGGTTGTCATATTAAATGCTAAGACTCACCCTCTTAAAAAAAAATTTGATTCCATAGATATACAAAGCATTGTGACCAAATCAATTTTGTAAAAAAAAAAACATTTTGCCAAAATATTTCTGAAAAATTGAATTTGCTTTTTTATTTAAAAAACAATTTGATGTTTTCTTAAAACAACATTTAGACACCCTTTTGTAATGTGAAAAATGAATTATTCAAGAAATTCATATTTTGAGGTAACCAAACAATGTTGAACCAAGATATGAAAAATAAAAAACTTGCATCTCATGTCTCTTAGGCCATATTTTAGATGTATGCATAATCGCATGTAGTTTGATTTGCTAGTTATTGATTCACAAAAACACACTCTTATGCAAAAGTTCGAAATCAAAATTCTTAAACTGGACGAGGATAAATTTTATTAGTTCTTACCACTTGCGCTTGAAATCATGAAAGGTCGTCTTTGTTATCCCTTCAGGTTCTAAAAATATACCCCTTGCGGTCCTTATTTGAATCTAAATAAGTTTTTCTTTCATAAAACCTTGACTAGAATCACACCCTGCACTTGAGGACAAGTAAAAATTTAAATATTAAAACCAAATAGAGATCGTCAAAAGCCAAAGAGCCAGAGAAATCCAAATATTAGGGGGCATACCCAAATAAAAAACAACAATGACCAAGTTAAGGTAAAAAAAAATGCCCCACCAAAGCAAACAAAAAGGGAAAATCAAAGAAACACGATGAATAAAGATTATAAGACACAATGAAAATGATCCTCTAATCCCTTTAAAACACTCTTTGAGCCTAAAAATCCCTTTCTTTCATAGCTAGGAGCCATAGCCTAAAAAAATCCTTTCTAATCGAGTAAGCATACAACTTGGACCAATAAATGGCGTTCTCAAAATGCAAAAGAACTTTCTTACAAGAATCATGACATCATGAACAAAGCTACTTGTTATTATTCATGCTGATAAAATAAGTTCTAAGAATGAGATGATTTTTTTTCTTAACAAAATCTCGAGTTTTACTCAAGCCTCTTGCTTTAAAACCTAAAAAACAGAAGATCACATCATCATGTACCTTCACCAATTTTAATCTTGCTTGAATAAAAGATCAAATTATCCTTTTCCTAAATATTAAACCCCTTAGAAATTGTAGGAAATTCAAAACAAAATTATTTTAAGGTCACATAAGATAAATTTCTACTTTCAAAATACAAGATTCAAAATTTCAAGATGTTTATTCAAGCCATGGATAATCGAACTTTGGGCTAACACTTATTTTCAAACTTTACCCTGTCAATCGTCAACCAAAAACATATGAAAGCTACATCTTTGTGTTAAAAGACATGTCTTGGGTTTACGATCAAAGAAATACTTTTAAAACCACATCTCTTTGATTTCTTTGCAACAATAAGACTAGAATGCATATAATCCTTGAAATTTACGATTTCATCCCAAAACAAGAAAAATATTTTCAAACAAAAAGGTCATTGACCAAGTTTGTAAAATTCTTGACAAAAATCAACACTTCTTATGAGTAGTCATTAGAGAAATTAAGCAACCGACAATCCTATGGACCTTATAAAAGGTCATAGATAATACCCATATTAGTTAAGGGCAATGTTGCTCGAAGACAATAGTGGACTACTTGATGAACTCCAGAAGTAGTTGAAAGTAACGTTACACTTGAGGGGCGTCTTTATGTATAAAATTTCAGTTTACCCTTTGAAGGATGACTACGATACCTGAAAAATGTTATCATATTAGTGGACCAGGATAAATGTCTGAAGGGTGCACACAACCTAATTAGCTGGGTGAAATTTGCAACAGTTATTGACAATAGATAATTTGATAAACTCCTTTAGAGAAATGAGAATAATGGAGCATCACGACTCTATCAAAATAAAAATAAGTGGGTAATGGTGTAAGAATACCACAGATTGGGAGGCATCGTTTGACTAGATGATAATATCATAACTAAGAAAGTTTGTCACTTCTCAAAGAATGGTTAACTGAGCAAAGCTTTATTTATTACCTAAAGTTTTAGACTATGTGATAAAAAGGTAATCAAACACATTAACCATATGGATAAAACCCATGCGGGCTGAAGAGTTAAAAGACCAAGAAAACTCATCCCAGAAATTACAAACTTCATCCATCAAAAATGATAGAGAGATGGTAAGAAAAGGGGGCCTATATTTAAAAACAAGTAAAATGCATGCATAAACTTCATAAAGATATTTTCAAGAATTTTTTTTAAGGAATTCTCCTTGAAAGCAGTTACAAAGGTTTAAAAAATGTGAACTATCAAAAATCTTGAGATAACTAAAAATGCATGGACATAGAAAATGAGAAGATGAATCATCTTAGAAGAAGGGAGGCAAAAACATCTCATGGAAAATCCAAGACCACAAGTAGGTTACTTGAACACAAACAACAGGCAGGTCACTCTATCAGAGACCATAGGCATCACCCGATCGAGACTATAGGCAGATTACCTAAACACAAACCACATACAGGTCACTTGATCAGAGACCACAAGCAGGACACCCAAACACAAACATTCATGAAAAATCATAGATATTATTCAAAACAGAGGTTCGACACTCAAATACTCAACACTATTTTGTTTTCTTTACAAAATTATTTTTTAAAGTCCTTTAAAAGACTTTATATCGTATGTATTGTAAAGAGAGTGACAACTATCATAACCTAATTCTGGATCCCCTAAAATTATTTATAAAAATACATTTTCTTATTAAAAAAATTAGAAATCTAAAATCCAAAATATTTTTGGGACATGAAGAGATAAGCTTTTGAGTTGCAACAAACCAAAATGTCAGAAAAATAGCCAAGTTCTGATATTTTGACAAAATAGGATGAAGAAAGACTTAATAAAAAGAATATTGAGGTTGAAATCAAAACTTAACCAAAATTAAAAGAATTAATTAAGTTTAAAAACTTAATAAAACTTTTAACAGGTTTAATTGACTTATTTAAGGACTTAATTGAAGGAAATTTAAATTTAAAAGTTAATTGGGCAAAAATTAGAAGAATTAATTAAGTTTAAGGACTTAATTAAACTTCTACTAGGTTTTAAAGAAAAATCAAGTTTCGAGGCCTAATTCAGATCAATTTGTAAAGATTGGAATATTAAGGACACAATTGAAACTTTGAAAGGCTAAATTGGTGCAATCAAGGATTCAATTGAAAGAAATTTATGGATTAAAGGTTGATTGAGGGCCAAAATAAAGAATTTCATAACCAAGGATAAAAGTGCAAAAGGCACGTGAGTTTGGGGACTGAAATTAATGAAATCAAAGGTCAATTTGAAAGAAATTAAAAGTTTGATGGTTAATAGGTACCAAATTGCATAATCTAGAAACTATGGACTAATTTGTACAGGTACTCAAGTTCAAGGATTAAAATCAAGATTTCTAGGGGTACAATTGCAAAAATCAAAAAGTTTTAGGGTTAATTAAGGTTGTATCAACTGAAATTGTAAAGACAGGGATTAAATTGCAATTTCTCAAAATCCAAATTAAAACACTAATGTTTAACATAAACTGCTTCTTAAATATAACTATTTAAAAATGCATTTTTAATATCCATTTGAAAGAGTTTGCAATTTTTAAAACATACAAATGCAAGCAACATGCGTATTGATTCCATTTTAGTCTATGATTTCTTTTTTGTTGTAGCCTTCAGCAACCAAGCAAGCTTTGTTCCAAATAATTTCTCCATATTCATCAAGTTTGTTGCAGAAAACCCATTTGGTTCCAATAATGGAATGAGCTTTAGGCCTAGAGACAAATCTTATACTTGATTTCTTTTGAATTGATCAAACTCTTCTTGCATCGAGAGTTTCCAATACTCATCACGCAAGGCTTCATCATTGTTCTTAGGTTTAATTTTTTAGATGAAAGCAACATTGTCAACTTGATTAATTATAAAGGATTGTGTTTTGACCCCATTTGACAAGTTGCCAATAATTGTATCTTGTGAAAGCCCTCTTGGATTTTGAATTTTGAATTGCTTTAGGAAGGCTTTGTGAAGGTTTTCCTTGGTCATGTTGAATATATTGTTGAGTCATCACTTAAGGTTATTTTCTTTGATCATTTTCTTACAATGGTGTCTTCTTGATGTTCATTTAGATTTAATCTATCAAAAACAACATCTATACCAATATTTTTCCTTTTTATGATCAAAAGGGTTAAACTCATCAAATACAGCATGCATAGATTCTTCAACTACTAGAGTTCTATGATTATATATTTTAGTTGCTTTGCTAATAGAAAAGTAACCAAGAAAGATGTTGTCATTGGTTTTGGAATCAAACTTTCCTAAATTATCTTTGGTATTTGAAATAAAATATTTTGATCCAATATTCAAAAACATAAAAAGTTCAGTTTTCTCTCAAATCATAGCTCATATAAAGTTTTATGTAAAATTGGTTTAAGGAAAAGTACTCGATTTGAAACATGGCAAGAAGTGTTTAGGGCTTTCGCCTAAAAATATTAAGGCAAATTATCATTATTCTCCCTATTGCTTGAAGAGAGTGATTTTTCCTTCCAAGAACTCTGTTTTGTTGTAGATTTCTAAGATTTGAAAATTCATACTTAAAAACAATTTTCATCACAAAAAGTTTTAAATGCAAGATTTTTAAGTTCTACACTATGATCACTTTTAATTTTGGAAATTAAGCAACCTTTTTCATATTGATTTCTTTCAAAAACAAAAAAAGGTTTTATAAACCCTATGATAAATTAAGAATAATATAATAAAAATTATGGTGTAATAAAATGAAATAAGAAAAAGAATGGAATAAATTTGGAAATAAGAGTTAAAAAAGAAAACAAGAAGAATAAAAGTTTATGATCTAATGTGTGTGTTTTTTCAAAACCAAAAATGATCTAGTTTTTTTTAGAAATGGGTAGACCAATTTAATAAACAGTCAGACTATTTCCTAAAACGGCTAGACTATTTCGGCTGTTGTCCCTATTAAAACCCAATGGTGCAACCAAGATAGGGAAATAGTGTTTTCTCTTCTTTCTTTCCTACCACCTAAAGGGGTTAGAGAAGTGATGATTACGAGTGAAAAGAGAGGATTTTGAGAGAGAAAAACATATTCACACTAGAAATTTAGAAAGATCAAAGTGAGAGTTATGGAGAGATATGAAGGAGAAGAAGAAAGGTTAAGGGAGCTAGGGTTATTCTTGTATTTTACACTTGAATTATCATCTAACTAAGGTAACAAACTCATCTCAAATGATCAATTTGATTGATTTTATGATATGTGAAATATTGGGTATGTTAGTGTGGTATGAATCTTAAGTTATGGATTTTAGCTTGTTGAATTATTGGTTTTATGATTGATTTATGTTTGTTAACATGAAAACTGGTTGGGTATCAATCCAATTGAAAGAATTGAAGAAAAAAATCAATTCCTTTTTATGGTGCAATTTCAACCTAAGAGGGGATAAAGGTAAAGGTGTAGGAAAACTTTGACTGGTTACAATCCGAAAACCATTTTATTACCAGGTTAAGGGCATTAGACTTATAAATGTAAGTCTAAATGAATTCGATTAAGAATTGATGTTTAAATCATGAATTTTGTGTTAGGTTTTGTAATATAAATTTAGGGGCAAATGCAAATGGATGGTGAATTGAACCAATTGGATTAGGTTAGCTCGTGATGAGTGTAAAATCATTAAAAAATAATAAAAACAAACATGGTGTATATAAGGTCATATAAGGTCGGCCAAGAGAGAACAAGTTAGCATGCAATGAAATTATGTTTGCTTAAGAAAATTTTGAGAGATCAACATATAATGTTATGTGGGAAATGAATTTTGAATGAGTTTGGTTATGTTATATAAAATGAGTAAAATTTGCATATGTGAACTGGAATGTTGAGGAAGGTTATTTTAGAGGTAAAGATTATTTGTGCAGTGCTTGATTGCTCATGTGAGGGAAAATTTTGATAAAAAAAATTAAGAATAAATCATGGTACAAAAGAGGTTGTAGTGTCGACTAAAGAGGAAATAAATTCGAAGTGAATGTGATTATGATCATGGTTATGAAATGTAATATATATGTGAATTGATGAAATGTATATATTTTCCTTGAAATAGTTTTGACTATCTTAAATAAAATGTGAGTTGGATTGATTGGTTCTTAGAAGGTTGAAATTAGTGATATTATAACATAGTTGAAAGGGCAATTCTTGTTTGAATGATGAGAAAACAAATAGAAATGCTTAGTTGTTTGTAAAATCAATAAATGAAAATGAACAATTTCATCAGCTAATTTTCAGAGGAGATTAGGGCATGAAAATGATAAAACTTTGGATAAGTTTCTTCATAAAAGTTATAGTCATAGATGTTAGCTTTCAAACAAGACTAGCCTTGTGAAATTTGGAGTAATAAAACTCCAAATAAGGGTTAAAATCTAAAGGGGAGGTCGAACTAGAACCATACTGGATAGTTTTACATATTACGATCATGGGTGATTTTGGGTGTGTTAATGGTAAAACTGGGTTTTAACTCCTTCAGTGAAGTTGCAGCTCTATTTGTTATTTTTCCATATACACAATCCACATCCAAATTTGAGTTCTACAACTTTAGGTATAGTTAAAATAGTGACCAATGTTATGAGGATTAAATTCAAAATGGCTAGAGTAGCAAATTCCCAAAAATTATCTAGAAAATATTTTGGGTGAAAGACTTAAATGATAAAGGTTATGAAAGAGAAACCTTCAATATGAACTATGTGTAAATGGTGTTTAAGTATGGGTGAAATTAAACCAGAATACATTATGGAATGAAAAAAAAAACATAGAAAGAGTCGATGATTAGTTCAAAATGATATAATGTTATGTTAAGGTAATGTTATATTAAACCATGGAAAAATTGAGTACAAAGCCAAATTCATGATGAATTAAAGATTGAATGTTACATGATGTTGTATGCCAAATGGTACAGGAGAGACAGCGGGTTCAACTCAACAATAAAGGACTTCTTCACGAGTTTAGGTGCCTTGTTGGTGTTCTTCACCTCCACTGTGAATATGAATTTTCTTTAGAATTTTGAATCATTATGTTATTAGAGTAATTGTTGTTAATGTATGTGACATGAATATCAATATGGAAATGATATGTTTAGACTAGTCACCTTGATATAGCTAGTGACATCTATGTTTGGATGACCAGGATTGAATGTTTAGACTAGCCAACCTTGATAGGGCTAGTGGTATCCATGTTTGGAAAACCGAGATGAGATTAAATGTTTAGGCTAGTTGACCTTGACGATGCTAGTGGCATCCATGTTTGGAGGACCAAGACTAAATGTGTAGACTAGCCAACCTTGACGAGGCTAGTTGCATCCATGTTTCGATGACCAGGATTAAATGTTTAGACTAGCCGACCTTGACGGGACTAGTGGCATCCACGTTTGGAAATGTTTAGAGTAGCTGACCTTAACAAGCCTAGTGGCATCCATGTTTAGATGACCAGGATTAAATGTTTACACTAGATGAATTTTATGGGGCTAATGGTATCTAAGATTAGAGTGTTGGGATAATGTTGCTTGAATTACTTCTTGGAAGATGTCGGTAAGTGTGACTTGTTTGATTTTTAGTAAGTTTAGAATCATTGTAAGGGTAACTTATAAACCTAAAATGGTGTGTATGAATTGGAATATGGAGATGAAGAAAAAATGTTTAAAGGAATGAATTTATAGGTAAATTAGAAAAGTATGAGATTAATTATTAAATCTTTATCATGTATTCTGAAAAATTATATAAATTGTGAAATGTTGAAGATACCTTTAATCCTAGAGCAGATCAGTAGATTTCTATTGTTATTTCTATTTTGTATTAGATTTAACTATGTAATTTGTAGGCAAACTTCATTATGTATTTAAATGTTGAAAACTTTCTTTTGAATTATATAACTAAGAATAATATAGATGTTTATGAAACTAATGACATATAATGCATTAAATTATCTTAGTAAATCAAATATAAATATATGTGATGATGATGATATATATATATTATGGTTAATTTTTACGTAAAGTATTCTAAGTTTGTGCATTATGGAATTGTTGTTTTTGAATGATGTAGTTGTGAATGAGTTTAAAGAAAGGTCCAAGATGGTTGGACCATGAATATGGCATTGTTTTGGGATGTATATAGAAGTGTGTTGATAACTTAAGATGGTCCTAATATAGAGAAAACTCTGCTAAAATTTTAGTTAAAATTTGGTTAGACTATAGCTTACATTAAATGAGAAAAGGAAAAAAGAAAAAAATTGCCATGTTTTTCGGTTAACATGTGGGATAGACATAGGATTTTGCATGCTAAAAATTAGGGTTGTTACAATTGGTATCAGAGCTCTAGCTTGGATTCAAGGTTTATCATGGAAGTTAATGTATGTTGAAATGTTTCAGAATGGTTCATACAAGACATGGTATGAGGATAGACCCCTCTCCTAACCAGAGAAGGATTCGAGGTATAGATTATGAGGAAAGCTAAGGAGAGGATCCCTTGGTCGATACTTCCTCTCATGTGCCCTCAACATCATTACAATCGAGGCAGGATGAGTCATTTAGACTCCAAGATGATATCACTTCTACATAGGTAGGGGTGTTGTAGTTAAGGGGATTTGGTCATCAAGGGCAAGCATTTGTGCCCCACTCATGGCACCTACAGGAGCCCCCACACTTATTATGAATCCAACTTTTCTAAAGCAACTTGTTAGGGCGGTAAGGGCAAGCATGTCTAGTACTACTTCTCCAATAGCTCCACCATCTATAGACCATGCAGTTGCTCTAGTCTGATTAGTAAAAAAAACATGAGAGAAATGGGTTGTAAGCCCTTTTTAGGAGAACAAGATGCCGAGGTGGCTGGAAGATGGATCAGAAAAGTTGAGATAACATTGATTCAGATAGAAGGCCTGGAGAATTACGAATGGATTGTGTCACTCGGTTACTTTCAGACAACGCACAGACTTGATGGGAGACTATGTAGAAGAGTAGACAACACGTATATATCAAATAGGCAAGGGATTTTTCGTTTAAAAATAATAAATTTATCAAATTTAAAAAAAAAATTGACAGAGTTTCCCCTGTATAGAGCCCTACCTAAAATTTTATCCTACATTAATACCTGAAAACACAACAACAACCCAACCAGCATTCAGCTCATACAACCAATACTCATATAAAATTGGCCTCAAGCTCACCATTCATCAATCCTATTAAGAATATATTTAAACACAATACACACGCATATTGAAAACCAAAAGGAATGGTCAATCCTTTTACTTTCTTACGAACCTCAAAATATTTAAAATTTAAAATATACATTAAGTTCATTTACATGACATAAAATAGTTTTTATAAAATTCTACATAACACAAAAGCTATATAGTCCTACGAGAGGTATCACTGTTGTGATGGTGAATAAGATGGACCTAAAATACATAGTAGTGTAGATAATAAATAATAAGCATGTAAATATACCTTACACTTATGTACTTTACTAAACCTTAGATACAAATGCAAGTCCAGCAGTTCCATTTCATCTGAATTATTCTTGTTCAACCAAATCTTTATCACTATGATTGGCATAATTCCTTAACATAGTGTCTGCCAATATGGTCAACTTATTACCATATAATTAGTCCTTATTAGTGTGGCCGACTTAATTTTATATAATTAGTCCCTATCAGTGTGAATGACTTTAATTTACACAATTTATCTTCCTAGTGCAATCAACTTTAATTTACACAATTAGTCTCTACTAGTGCGGCCAACTTATTTTAACATAATTTTCCATAATTTATTTCATGACTCATTACATATGGATATGGATACTTTAGCAAGAACATTACTTCATATAAAGGAGTAGGGTGATGGGCATGTACCTGGCACTCATGTAATTTGTACTCCCTTAATTACTAGTCTAACCTCAAATGTCCCTTCTATTTTTTTTTCCAAGAAGACATCCATAAATTAGTGCCCAAGTCATTACAACTCATTATTCATAATTATTCAAACACATCACCATCCTTTTTCATACAATCAATTTGTATCTTAAATACAATTTCATATTATCTCATATTACCACCTTGCATTTATCATATCATTTTACATTTTTCTTACTACCATTTTGCATTTAACATAGATTTTTTTCATTATCCATATTACTAAAATGCATTTAACATATATTCTCATATTACCAACTTACATTTAACATACAATTTCACATACATGGTATGCATTAGACTCAAATACAATTTCATATTTTCTGATATTACCACCTTGCATTTATTATATCATTTTACGTTTTTCTTACTATCATTTTGCATTTAACATACAGTTTTTTTCATTTTTCATATTACTAACATGCATTTAACATAAAATTTCATATTTTCTTGCTACTATTTTGCATCCAACATATATTTCTTATATTTCCATACTACCAACTTACATTTAACATACAATTTCACATACATGGTATACATTAGATTCAAAATATTGTTTTTACTAAAACTCTCATATACCTATACTTTTACCAAACGTGTCAACCAAGACCCAAATACATAAATATTTAAAATACAAACTCCAAATCAAGTTTAAGCATAATAACATCATTAGAACACCAAAAATTTACACAATTCTATCAATTTTCATACTTTCATCTTTCCACATTTAACAAATATAAATCAATCTCAAAAAAATTTATTCCACGTGAATCAGAATCAAGACTAAACAAACTACCATTATCATAACACCAACAATCACAATCTCATACCTCAAATTTTAGAATTTTCCCCTAGATTTCCTTAGCTAAAACCGGCCACCATGGTCTAAACCCCACGATTGGCCCTAATTTATTTAATTCAATCTTTATTCATGTCATTTCAACCCCAATTAACTAGGAATTACACTAATTAACATTTTCACTCACAAACACACAAACCCTAGAATTTTACATTTAGATGTTTTCAATCCCCCACCAATAATCAAGAAGAAAAGTGAATTTAATTGAAAAGTAACATCTTACCACTAATAATTAACCCAATTTAATGAACCTTTTATAATAATTCCCAAGAATTTTCTCTCTCTTTCAATTTGTAAGCCTTCTCTCTTTATCCTTCAAACTCCTAACCTCTCTCATATATTTTGAGAGAAGATGAAGGAGATGAAGGAGAAGAAGAAATTTCAAGCTTTTTTTTCTTCTTTATGTCATTGGTTGCACTTTAAAAAGGGAGGGAATATTTTTCTTTATATTTATGACAATGCTACTCATTAAATGCCCCCCATGTTATTTCTGTCAAATCTCTAATCATTGATATTATTTGCATATAGGTTTATTTTTTTAATTTATCTGAGGTTTTACGCTGATTAACTAGGGATTTGCACTCCTAGTCATAAAATTTTCCTCTTAATTTATTAGTTTTTGGTTGGGAATTACTCTATTTAACACGGGGGTTATATTGACCCTCTTACACAATGATCTTTTCCTCTTAGGTGATAAAACCTCAAACAAGAAGTCCAAGCTTTGATACCAATTGAAAGACCTAAAAAAAAACTAAGAAGGGGGTGAATTAAGGCTTTATCTAATTTTATAGCGCTTTAAAAATTAATCTCTAGTTAAACCAAAATAGCTGAAATTAATCTTAATTTCTTTAACAATGCCTAAATCAACAATTAATACCAAGATGCACAAATTATCTCTTAATAAGCCAAGATAGTCAAAACACCCAAGCAATATCAATTAGCATAAATTTAAAGAGATAAGGATAAAGAAGGACACAACAATTTTTATAGTGGTTTGGAAAATTGCCTACTCCACTCCCTAAACCTTCGTTCAAGTATTTATTACCACACAGTCTTGTTCATAGGAGAATTAATACTAGGATTTGATATCATTCATATCTTACTGAAAGCAAGCATTTAATTAACCATAAACTATGAGTTCATCTCTATCATAGACCAAAAGGACATTCTTAGTTCTTTCTAAGTACTTAAGAATGCTTTTAACTATTTTTAAATTACTCTCACTTGAATTAGATTGGTATCTACTTCTTATATGATTAGTACTTAAAAGTGCATTTTTATCAAGGTTTTATATCGTCATTTTGCACTTGAAGTATCAATAACTCCTTAACTAAAGCATGTTTTATAATAACATATCTAATAATATAAGATACCTTTAA
>Ga0307517_10003130_pt1 | contig 26055 bp, 35 predicted proteins | sample 23_EM_MG_FD_194515 | JGI IMG/M metagenome (GOLD analysis project Ga0307517, IMG submission 194515) | Populus trichocarpa ectomycorrhiza microbial communities from riparian zone in the Pacific Northwest, United States - 23_EM | ecosystem: Host-associated > Plants > Roots > Unclassified | place... | reverse complement strand
GGGCTGTACCCTCCACAAGGGTCGTCAACTCTCGAGGACCTTGTTGTAACTCGTGAGCCTCTCCCATCCGTTGATACTTCCACTCGCGCATATGAAGATCACAAGCCCCGTAGGCGACATTTTCGAAATCGGTGCACTCTGGAGCACTCGGGTGAAAGACATCCCTTCGTTCGACCGATACTTCTCCCAACTTCAAGTCTTTTACACCGACTACGGGTGAGCCAGTCCTGGTACACGCGGTCATTGCATCTGACACCCCAGTGACCCCCACACAGTTCGGTGCTCCCTCCATCGAAACGAGAATACCCCATTCGAGGCCTGAACCTCGTCCGCCTCCTCACACAGAACCGTATTGCCGATTTCCACACGACCCTGGAATCCCTCCCACTCTCGGCAGATCAGATCGCTGAGAGCCCGTTTATTAACCATCCGGTCAACCTCGAGCGTTGGCTGATGGAGGGCAGCTATAGCAAAGTTTGGAATGCTAGAGAGGAGGCCCCAACGGAGGAGTACAAGATCTTTGTCGATAGCCTCGTCGGGACGATACGGTTCGCCAAATGAATCCGTCTACTTAACAAACTGCTGAATTGTTCTGCGCAGAAACGAGATCGCCAGTTGTGAGGAGGTGGCATATGATAGTCTACCGTTGAAAGATGCTGCCACCCTTTTGTTCTTTAAGAACCAGACCGAACTTTTGTCCTTCGCAAGAGAGGTAAGGCTTGTGCTCAGTCATCAGATATCGTGTACTGACGACCTCCCAGCGTGGGTGGCAGATTGATTTGACGGGTGCGACGATTCATTTCACAAAGAAAGGGGAAGAAAAGATTGAGATACCGAAGGAGAAGTTGATATCACAAAATCTCGCTTACGCCCGCGAGCTTGAACAGATAATCTAGACGTCAGATATTCATCTGCATTGTCCGTTTCGTAGGGAAGAGGGTGTTGTACACTTGTTTGAATTGAAGAAACGCGACTGTACAAGAGCCAAAACAAGGCACTCAAAAAGCGCTTGGTCGGTAATAATCTATTCAAAGTTGTCCAGAGCGGCCTTGGCCTTCTCCTCCGCTTCCTGGTGGAGATCTTTTGGGACAGGCAGGAAGACTCCTTGAGTCTCTGCGCCTATCCAGGACAACTCCAACTCAAATTCCTTCTCTTTATTGTCTTCGTGGACAAGGTGGATGCTGGTCATTGAATTAGAACGAGTAGACTTGTCCAAAGATATACCTCACATTCTAGCAGCTTCGAAAACCGCCTCTCTTGTTGAAAGTTCGGCGAGTTTCAGTTTCTCCAGCTCGGTCTTGGCAAGTTGTCGGCCCTTCCCCACTGCAGCACCATGGTATCCCTGCGGTGGATTGGCTGATTACCCAATGGAAATCATACACTGTCCACTTACGAAGAAAACGCCGCTGGGCTCCACAACGTAGAGATTGGGACCTGTCTTGTCCACCCCACCGAGAATCGTGCTGACGCCGAAAGGTCGGACAGAGGAATAGAGGGTATACACTTGGACATATTGCCCAAGACGTTCCGTTACATCCTACGAAGGGAAGTGTCAGCCTCGAACCTGAGGCTTGACATGGAAGCCCCTACCTTAACTTGTGGAGGAGAGTGGTAGAATTCACGGAAGCCGGAAGCCTCTGATCTCGCTCGATTGGCGAGATGTCGTCCGTCAGCGAGATAACCGGCAGTAGCCTGAATACGGCGAAAATCTCAGTACCAAAGCGCGATCTATTGAAGATACCCATTCACCAGTCCAATATGTTTGTCGATCGTCTGTATCCTCCGATTTGAAGCTCCAGGTACAAGAAGTTTCGAGTGTACGAGCTTTTCTACGGCGAGGACGATCCCGTCTTTGACGCGTAGTCCTATTGTGGTCCTAGAGTACTCGTGAACCATCATCCAAACAATGATCAGAGGATTCCTTACCCAGAATTATCAACGGCTTTGTTCGCATATTCGACCTTAGGTGCGAGAGCTGGTCAGATCGAGAAATACTGGCGACTCAAACAGACCCACCTGGAATATTCTTCCGTCTGGGGAATATGTGCTCGCAGAAAGGTCGTAGCCTGTGCCGATGGAGGTCATAATCGAAGGTCGAAGACGCGTAAGCCAGGCTGAGATCACAACAGAAGGTGCGATCGAGTACAAGCGCGTCTGCGAGTGCCCTCTGCGGTTCCTTGGCCATGACCGCCACTTCCTTCTCTTCCACCCACCCACACAACTGGGAGCCGGTCTTGAACGGCCACCCCATTTTTTGCCCCCATTCCGGCAGCACCGGCGACAAGAACTCGTCGAGAGCTGGCGACCTTTCGCTCGAACTCTCAGTCGGCTCCCTCTCCAAGTTCAAATCCTCCGATGCTATTCAAGACGGAGGGATACCAAATGGACGGAGGCGGACCATGCTCATCAAAGACGCGGATCTCATTGTTGCCGTAGGGAAGCAAGTTCGGATGACGTCGTTGACCGAGTCTCAACTAAGTACCGCTGGAGAACAAACTTTCAAGGTAGGTGAATTAGGACGTGTCCTAAACACGCGTGTCTCATTCCGTTCACACACTCTAGACGTTGTGCACGCCCAACCTGCAATTCGAAATACACGAGCTCGTGTTGAACCCAAATGGACGCCTCCTCGCTGTAGTTGGCGCATTCCAGGTCACGGTACTTATACTGCCGCGCCCTGAGCTCACAAGGCTCGCGCCACCAACAGTAGACTGCAAGTGAGTCGAACTTCGAGTTCAGGTTATTGTGGTTAACCTGTATTGGGAAGATCTCTGCAAGTTGGCCAGTTTCACCACGCTTCTGGTTCCTCGCCACAAATTGCCAAGGTCGACTGGCACCCATGGGGTGAGGGTGGCTCTACCCTCCTTGTGATGACCTTGGACGGCAAGCTACGGTAAGTAGAATCATTACCATTACTTATCTTCCCCGGATTGAGCTCTATTACAGGGAGTACGATATTTCGGTCGATGCAGACGAACCACAACAGACGATATCCTTCATGCCTGAACGTCGGGTGTCGAGGAGTTTTCTTGCTCAAGACTCCACCGAACGTGAAGTCGCTTCCTTCACGCTGGGAAAGGGTGCCGCAGACTGGGGACCCTTGACCATATACGCCCTCACAAAGAGTGGTGACATCTATTCGTTCTGCCCTTACCTCCCAAAGAATGCGTACGTCATCCCAAGGTCCTCCACTGCGGCGCTCCGTTGACAAACAACACAGATCTGTCCCTTCCACCTACATTCACGCCCTCCAACTATTCGTTGAAGCCAAAAGAGACCAAACACTGCAGGAAGGCTCATCTTCAGCACGGGAGTTTTCCGTTTTGTACGAGTACCAACACAAATACGTCACTGCTTTGGTGAAGCAGCTACCGTCTGGAACACCTTTTCCCACCCAATCCCAAATTGTCTCTATCCACCCACCAACAACAATAAAACATAAGCCCCTGAGACAGGGTCCTTTCCTCCTCCAACCATCCCCACTGACAATCGAAGGAAGCGAAGGTGGTGACGCTACGGATATCACCTATGTCGTCCTCGGTGGCGAGGAAGATGAAGGGTACGATGGTGAAACTGAGAAGTTGGGGATTGTCATGATCGCGTACCAGGATGGAAAGGTGGATGTTTGTTTGGACGTGGACAAGGTCGAAGCGAGGTGGGAGAAAAAAACGGTGAATTTCCTCCGCAATATTGATCGATCAATACTGGTGCTGAGTCTTCGCTATAGAATTCTGCGGATGATCTCCCAATGTTTGCCGTATACGAGACGGTGGATTTGGGGATTGTTTCCATGTTGAACAATATTGATTCCTCGTTATTTGACATTCTCCAAGGGAACCACCCAGTTTTCGTAACCGATCCCATCCATGGCGACTCACTGTATCTGTATCATGCCTTCGGCGTCCAAGCACTCAACTTTAGGGCTCTACTTGAGGGTCTCGCAGCAGCTTTGCAAGACGAGAACGACAGTAAGGGTGGAGCGTTGCAGGAGGAGTTGAAGAAGGAACAGGGAGTTGAAGTTACGCCGGTATTGTCGACTTTCTCCGTGGAGCGGAGGCAAGTCGTTCAACTTCATGAGAAGATCGTGCATTTCTGATTATGTCATAGATCTTCGAACCCTGTGGTATCGCTTGCCATCCCGAACGATGTCTATCTATCCTACAGCATTTTCATGTTGACCTCCGCTATGCGTGTCGTCGTGCTCCCGCTCACCCCCCAAACCGATATACCTTTCTCCCAAAAATCCAGAGTCACCCCGACCACACCACAAAAAAATCCCCTCACTAGCTCAAAGGGCCAATTGACATCTACGCCCACGTCCTCACCCAATACCAGTACCGACAAGCCAAAGGCCTGGTTATCCTCTTCCGAATTCGACCCTTACACCGTCCCTCCAATATTTTCTCAACCACTCGGCCTTCCGACAAACCCTCGACTCGCCCTCCCCGCTTCTCAATCGAAATCAGAATTTGTCCTAACACCTGACACCATGCGATACTTGGGACAAACAGTCGAGCATCTCCGCGCCCAGATCGATTCTGTGAAGTATGCCAATACGATGGCCGAAGCTCAGGTTCAAATGCAGACTGTGGAATTCTACAGGCAGGTTCGCCAGGTGCAGCAAATTTTGGCGATGCTGGAGACAAGCAGGACAAAGAGGTGTGTTGCTTGGAAGGAGAGGATCGATAAAGTGAAGGAAACCCAGGACGAGTTGTTGGAGAGGCTGGATAGGACGTTGAGGGTTTATATGAGGACAGTTGCACCGGAATTGAGCGAACAAGAGACGAAGTGGTTCGAGGAACTCAAGAGGATGAAGGCGGAGGTCCTTGGTCAAGGGAAGTATGACGAACAAGGTCTGAGGGCGAGGACCAAACTTGTGAGTACCACTGTGGACCTTCTCAAGTACTCTTTCGGTGGCTCATCACATTTTTCTCTAGCTTCAACGGGAATACGACCGTATTATGCCTACTCTCAAAGAACTCGACCAGAAGGAACAAGAACGGAGATCCAAACAGAACGCTACGAACCAGGGACTCGGAACTTCCCAGGCTTTTGAGTACGGTCGACGGTCAATCGAAGAGAAGGTACGGTTGGAGAATTTGGAGAAACAGGTCTTGGTGTTGGCTACAAGGTTGAGCTTGGACGTTGGTAACCCACCGGGTGACGGTGTTAGAAAGCAGGATTCACCAGCATCGAACGGGCCATCGAGACTCTCCAAGACACCGTCATGACCATGGAATTGGTCCCCTATTTTGTTATCGTTTTATGTGTCAGCAGTTACTCTTGGGTCATTGTAGAATCAGGATAGTTGTAATCGTCAAATCGGGCGCTTGAGTCGACCAAAGCAAACCAGCACGCGTGCGACGCGATCGACCCTCGAACGAACAAGGTTGTTCACTCTCACCTCATCATCCCCATCCCACCTTACCTGGATATACAAATCTCGGTTCTGCGATGAGCGCATTTGGGAACCCTCAACAGCAGCAACAGCAACAGCAGCAACAACAACAACAACAACAACAACCGCAACAGCAACAGCAACAGGGAGGATCACAGCCATCAACCACGGGTACAGGTGGAAGCTTGTTCGGTGGTGGAACGGGGACTGGAACTACAGGATCTGTGTTCGGTGGTTAGTTTCCAACCGTTTTCGTGTGCTCGCCCTTCTGTGCCCGCGAACCGTGAAGCTGTGGCGTTGGGCGGGAGATAGACCTTGGGCCGGATTAAATTGACTTCTTTCTTGCGCTCGTAGGAGGAGGAACGGGAGGTTCGTTATTCGGCACGACGACAACAACAAACCCAACCTCGGTATTCGGTGAGAGCAGATTCATGACGTCCAAGATCCACTCGCGCCAGAAAAACCTCAGCTGACGTGCTTATTTCCCATTCTCGTATTCTTGTACGAACAGGTGGAACCGGGGGTGGAGGACCTTTCGGTGGTGGCGGAACGACTGGAAGCGCGTTCGGTGGCGGTTAGTTGATTTTGTTTATCCACGGACGGTCTGAACGATTCTAACGCGCCTGTTCTAGGGAACGGTGGAGGTGGGGGTACCAATCCGAACTTCTTTGGCGGAAACCCAGGACTTTTCGGTCAAACAAGTACCACACCAACCCCGACGCCTGCTACCGGAACGGGTACGACTGGTCCTGGTACAACAGGTACAGGAACAACCACTACGGCACCAGTAAACATTTTCTCCACCAAGCCAGCCGGCTCACTCTTCGGCGCTACCAATACGACATCCGGGTCTGGCACAACCACAAGTACACCTGCCACTGGAAGTCTGTTCGGTGGCGGTACGGCTTCAACTAATCCAGCTCCAGGGACGACACCCGGTGGTCTATTCGGCGCGAAACCGTCTACCCCCACTCCCACCCCATTCGGAGGTGGCGGAAGTATTTTTGGAAACACTACGAATCCGGCCCCCTCGACGAGTGGGACAACGACCGCGCCATCAATATTCGGAGGTGGGGCAACAGGAACTGGCACGACATTGTTTGGTGCCCCCAAACCGGCAGATGCGAAGGATCCTGCGAAACCAGGTGTGTAGTCGTTTACGAAGCGGGTGACTTTTGGTAGCTCACAAGACGATCACCTTAGAAACTGAAGACAAGGATGCTCCAAAACCAGGTAGATACGAAAATCTTCGCCTTTGGATTCTCGTCGGTGTTGACCGCATTCTGCAGCTCCGTCGCTGTTTGGTGGGACACAAAGGACGAGTACAACGACCGGTGGGTTATTCGGCCTCCCCCCCAAACCTGCTGGTGAGCCCGCCCCTGCTGTTGGTGGTTTCTTTAGCGGCCCCCCAAAACCTCCCGGCGACTCGTCCGCAACTACAACCGCCACTGTTGGTAGTGGATTGTTTGGGCTGCCCCCAAAACCAGCAGACAGCGCTACCACTTCTGCGTCTACTTCCACGACGACGCCGGGGCTAGGTAGTGGTTTATTCGGCACCAAGACATCAGAAGCATCCACAACTTCGATGCCTGTCCCTCAATCCACTGGTGGTTCCGCTTTCGGAAATGCTACCGCCGGGGGCGGCCTGTTTGGAATTAACACCGCAAACAAGGACGGTACGAAGCCCGAAGAGAAGAAAGATTCCACTCCTGTCACCACCACAAGCCTGTTCGGCCCTTCCAAGGATGGCGAGAAAAAAGATGGTGTCACTACCGGTACCTCGATGGCGACCAATGGTTCGACGTTGGGCGGACTTTTCAGTAAACCGGCCGAGGACACGCCCGCGGGTGGGTGTACCACTCTTTCCACCCCCGTCCCCTCCTGATTCGATATCTCTACCTCTATAGACGACAGATCCAAAACCGCGGGGATTTCATCTGCCCTGACGATCACCGCTCAACCCCCTTCGATGTTGAGGGGGAAAACGCTCGAGGAGATTGTGAACAAGTGGTCTTCGGATCTCGAGGCGCAGGTGAAGGAGTTCAGCAAATTCGCGACGGAGGTTGCGGTTTGGGATCGAGCGTTGATCGAGAATGGGAACGGCGTAAGTTTACGTTCCGCTGACCGTTCTTTCGCTTGGCTGATGGGGTTGCGACTCTCGATTTAGTTGGCGATGCTGATGGGCGAGATGTTAGTTGCTGAGAGGGAACAAGCGGATATTGACCAAGCCCTGGATCATATCGAGCAGCAACAAAGAGACCTGATGGCCACGCTTGAGATTTACGAGAAGACGGCGGAGGAGAGCCTTAATACTCAGGGTGGAGGTATCAGAGCCTTGGACACCGGTCCTGCCGATACCGAACGGGACAGAAAGTAAGTGATTCGTTGACCATTTTATTGACAACAGTCTGACTTGGCTTTCCTTCCAGTTACATGTTAGCAACAGATCTGTACACCCACTTGGACGACCTCTCAGGCTCGCTAACACAAATGATCGAGGCCGTCAATGCCCTCTCAACCGCCCCAGGCTCCCAACCAGACGGTACCAGCAACGGCACGTCAGGAGGCGCGAACGGGTTGAGCGAAGATCCTATGGGCCAAATTGTGCAAATCTTGAACAGCCATTTGGAGAGCTTGCAGTGGATCGATGGTTCGGTTAGGGAGTTGGAGAGTAATGTGACGGAAGTGGAGAAGAGGGTCAGGGAGGCTGGGTTGACTGTGAACGGAGGTGGGTCCAGTGGACATGGGAGGTCGACGAGGTCGATTGGATATGGGCTTCGGTAATCTGAAACTCTCCCCCCCTATCATCTGTATACTTGGTACATATCTTCCTGTTGCCATTTTTCCTCAACTGGTGTCATAACCACAAGCGATAGAGAACTTTTAGAAGTGGACAAGTGCGAGATTGTCCATGGTTGGATTAAGACGCGCAGACGCACAAAGTGCATCATACATTAAGGTGAATAAAAAGTCCAATGAGAGAAGGTCCGTAAAATGGAAATTAGGGACGGAATAAAATAAAATGTGTCCATGATAAACCTGCCAGTGTAGGCAAAAGCGTAACCCGTCATGTACGTATATAAGGTGGGGGCAGAGGGCTCCCTCGTATTTAGAGCTTGGCGTTGGTGTGGATGGCGACGGCGTTCCTCTTGGCGACATTGAAGGTAAACTTCCCGCTGGAATCAACGGTAACGGTCGATCCAGAACAACCCCCACCACTCTTAACACCATCGATCACATTGCAATAGTTGCCAGCCGGGAGGCTCGTCTGGAAGCTCGAGTTCCAACCCTGGTCCGAGTTATTTATCGCCACGAATCCAGTGTTTCCGCGTCCAAACGCGACGCGCTGAGAAGTAGGAGAGACCCAGTTCGTCATCGCGTTCGTCTGAACGGCGTTCCTGAACCCGACCATTCCGGAAATGGCGGTCCAACGATGCTGGCAGTTCCACCCGTTAGTTCCAGCGTTTCCGCTACAAGTACCAGAGTTCCCGTTTGGAGCGCCTTGGTCGCTGCCGCTGAACTGGTAACTGGACAGAACGGTGGGAGTGCCCCATGGATGAGCCAAGATCCAAACGTGAGCGAGGGTGTACATGTTATTGGGAGAGCTGATGGTCAGCGTCTCGCCGTTACGTTCCGTATCGTGGTTGGTGATGAATGTGTTGGAGGCGCTGCTAGAGCTGGGGGAGTAACCTAGGGATTCGGGGTTCTGAAGAGAGGCGATTCCGTCTGTCTCGAATGCGGACTTGAGGTCGAAGGCGTACTCGAAGGCTTGGACCTGTCCGAGTCCGGTGTATTCTCCGGGAGTGACGCCTCCACCACCACCGTAGTAAATCTGCAGTGGATTGCGGTGAGTAAATTGGGAATTGTATTGTAGAATGGATCGGGTTCGTACTTCCTGAGTAACGTAGCCGGGTTGCCTCGAGAATTTACTGAACATGGCCTGAAGGTCAGCCACGGGGACGTCTATGAATAGGTCTTAGTTAGTGGCACTGCAAGGGATAGGGGACGAAACCGCCCATCCTCACGTTTGGCGGCATCAATGCGGAACCCATCAGTACCCAAACTCAATAGTTCGTTGGCGTGGGCAGCGACCTTTCCCCGTACGTAGTCACTCTCTGTTGCCAAGCTACAAGACAAAAGAAAGGGGGAGGGAGGTTACGACAGGCGTAAGGTTTAGAAGAGACGGAACGCACTCGGCGAGGTTGGAGAGTTCGCAGTTCTGGACTTGGAAACGGTCCCCCCAGTCTTGGATGTCGTCTCCGGAAGTACCGCAGTGGTGGAAGTCTTGGATCTGGTAGATTCCAGGGTAATCATAATGCGAGAAACCTAGACGGTAATCGTCAGGATCCGAATGGCTGCCTCCTTCTGAAATGGGAACGTACTGGACCCTGCAATACCAGTACCGCTGTCAAGACCGGCCATGTGGTTGAAGACGACGTCTACCAAGCGTGGAAATCCGATTAGTCTCCATCGCGAACGGAGGGGTGGGGTGGGACGCACCAGCAATGACCTTGACGCCGGCAGCGTGGCAAGTATCCACCATGTTTTTGTATTGGTCTCTACTACCACGTTTCGATTGAAGGATGTAGCTGGTGATCTGGTAGTCGGTCCACCACTGGCCACCCTGGATATGTTCATTGACGGGATTCACTTGGACGTAACCGTATCCTATATGGCGGATTCAGCGCCGGTCGGAATAAGCTTAAAGGTGTGATTAAGGCACTCACCGGCTGGACCGATGAAGTTTGTGCATTCGTTGGCAATCGAGTCCCAGTTCCATTGGAAGAGTTGAATGATGACCTCTGGGCGGAAGTTTGAGAGTGATCACATGCTTCGGCATGTTGTGAATACGAACCTTTTCCAGAATTTTGCCTCGGAGCTGGTGCAGCTGCCGCGAGGGTAAGTAAAGATGAAAGAGCGAACAGTCCGTACATGACGGGAATAGATAGTCAGGAGGGAGTGTGAGGAGAGAGAACGGGAGCGGGGGACAAGACGGTGGATGTTTTATACAAGTCCTTGTTGCCCTTTACGTCTCGTGGTTCCTCCCTAGCGCTTTGACCGATATTCTGATCATCACATTGCACGGCCATTTTGTTTGGGTTAAACCTGCGTCCGGTCGCTGTTCTCCGTACTCTGCCACCCCCTTAATGCTCCTGGAACAACGTGCGCCGGCTGTCAACTCGCCTCCGTCGGGGACATCGATGTTCCGGGAGGAGGCTAACTTGAAGTCGATCTGCATGTGATCGACCGATCTTTTACTCGGCTGACGTGACCCCAGTTGGACTCGTCCTCGGCCTAGATGCGTACATCTCTCTCGACAGACCCGCGGTCCTTGCTGGCGAAACGCATCGCGACGGTGGGCTCTCAACCACGTGGTTTGCAACCTCCAGGCTATCGTAAACGTAGCGACCACCCCTGCTTCCCGACCAACTGCAATCGAAATTGCGTAAATACACCGCGACGTCTATTTGAGAATTCCATGCCCCGAGCGGAGGACAGAGGGCGGTCGGGCATCATGCACATCCGCTATCTGCGCGGCGATCTACCTCTCTGTATTCCAGGATCTGTTCACTCAGCTCAAGCTCTACTGCGTCGCATCGTGGTAACTTCCCGACATTCCAGCTCCCACTCGGGAATTGCCGCAAAGACTTGGTCAACATCTTTCCATTCCTTGTTTCCAATTTTGGAACCACAACCGCCGCCTACCGACAGAGAGTGCGGGGAAATGACGTGTATCGGCTGTCTGCGAGTCCGCGAACCGGGCGTCCAATGTCAAGAGGCAAACGGCGATGTTGCTTGTCACTCTCCTCGCTGCCCTCGTCGTTCTCGCCAACGCCGAACGGAAGAAACTCATCATCGACACCGACATTTTTTCTTCAGCAGACGACGTCGGAGCCCTTGCTATCGCAAACGTTTTTCACAACGCCGGAAATGCGGAAATTGTAGGGGTGATGGTCAACACCCCTTCCAAGTGGGGCCCTCTCGCCGTCAGCGTACGCCCTCTTTTCGAGATATTTTCCCACCTGCAAGTCTAATCTTCCCTACAGGCTATCAACACCTATTATGGAAACGGGGAGATCCCTGTGGCAGCCATGAGGCCGGTCGTAGAAGATGCCTTCTTTGACGACACATTTTTCTCGTCAGTTTCCCCACCCCCGCTCACGCCCTTCCGCAAATTTTTAACCTGCACACGGTAGCCTGGGAGAATACGCGAGCAAACTTGCGTACAACTTCCCTCGTGTATTACGGGATGCCCTTGAATCCCCCAATCCTGTTGACCTCTATCGACAAATCCTCGGCGAGGCACAAGAGGGTACCATAACGATTGTTTCAATAGGTTTCTTCGACAACCTTGCTGCCTTGCTTGGTTCGGAGCCTGATATGTATTGTAACCTGACCGGTAGAGAGTTGGTCGCCACCAAAGTCAAGGAATTGGTCGTGATGGGAGGTGACTACCCAAGGTACTAGCACTCTGTCTCCCTCACCGGATAATAGCGCTAAACACTCTCACAGCGGAAAGGAGTACAACTTTGCCGCCGCCTCTCCCCTGTTGACAGCTTATGTCGTAAACAGTTGGCCGGGGTCTGTGGTGTTCTCCGGGGCCTCCCTTGGTGGTAACATCACATCCGGATCCCGACTCTTCGATTCTCCAGATACCTCCCCTCTCCGAGCAGCATACAGGTGGAACACTGGGTGTGATACCGCGGGGGGCTCATGGGACCAAGTGGCCATGCTTTACGCAATCACTGGGCTAGGCGATGTGTTCAAGTTTGGGAACCACTACGGTTATAACCATGTTCACCGAGACGGTTCCAACTCATGGATTCTTGATCCCAAGGTTAGGAATCAGAAGTGGATCGAACTTGCGGATGGGGTGTCAAATATGACTGTTGCGGAAATCTTGGATGACCTCTACTCTGTTCTCCCGAGCGCCCGTGGGGTGCCGGTTCTTGTAACGCATGCCTAAAGGACCCGAGGTGCGTGAGATGAACTAAGTAAACTGAACTTCCGCTCAGCCGTTCGTGACAATAGATGTACTCACCACCATGGTCAAATCCTTGTCATTCCGGCTCAAGAGCGATAGGGACACGTACATTCACATGTTGTTCATAACGTCGCAGAATGCATTTAATATGTGGCGTTCTACAGATGGATCCATCATACGTGAGCAGATGATTCGCAGAGTGTCAGTACGGCAACTTGTGACCAGAATCACGGCACGTTCGGTGCGGAGAGACGGACACGCCTGGAACGCTTTGCACTTCTGCTGGCCTCTAGCGGTACCACGGGTAACCGGACGTGGTCAGAGAATGTAGTAAACACCGATGTTGGCGGTATTTGCAGGAGCCGAACGAAGGTCGGGGGGGACGAAAGAAAATACAGGTCCAGCAGGATCTATTGGCAACTTGACCAAACCTGATTCGGGTGGCCGTGTCACCTCCACCCTGCACCCAAACATCCAGATGGTCCGCTTACGAACGCAGTCCTGCCAGCGCGGAGAGCGTGATCCTTCTGTTGGGGAAAATGTCATTCCGTATCCCAGCCATAAGGTGGTAGCCCTTGCATCCGATTTTCGACAATCCGAACCCACCTGTACTGACATGATAAAAGAACCTGATTCAACAGGCGCATACCAGGCATGGGCGTCGGCGTTGTATCAACCCCGGTGGCGTTTCGTGTCCCGATTTAGCTCTCATGAACGAGTGAGGGTTGGTTCCCTTCCATATACAAGCGGTTGTATGGTCCTATCGGAGGGATTACCAGCGCCACCTCCCCGTTCAATGACTAGGGGACCCTATTAACGCCCCCCGCAACGTGCCCGTGGTGTGGCGGGCATGAGGTCTCGTAAAGATATTTGGGTCTGCCACACTCTCCTCTTCAAACTTCGCGCCCCACCATCCTCTTCTGCCTTTGGGACACATAAAACCATTCCCGCGAACCTCTAACCCGGCAACCATACAACCGAGAGAAACCTCGTACTTCCACCTACTTTACCACCCGTCCACAAGAGGCTTCGCATTGCGCCACCGAGCTTTATCGGATCCGTACCACCCAGATATTCATTCAAACCCCGATCGTCTTCCAAGTGACAGTCATGACTTCCGAGATCAGAGTCCCCGCCGTGGATGTCGATTCCACCACTATGGGCCCGGCGGAAACAAAATCTGTCACGATCCAACAGTTCATGTACGCTATTATCTGCCTTGTGTCTTGAGTAATCCCTCTAACAGGAAAAACCTTCGCAGCAACCAACCTCTTGGAGAATTCAGAGGTAACCATGATCCCGACATTTGGCTCCGACGGTCCCTCTGCCCCCGTGATCCCACCTTTACTGATAAGTGTCCCCGTAGAAGCGCTCGTAAGACTTGTCACCGAGCAACTTCAGTACCGGGAGCAACTTTTGGAGGAGACGAGAGGCGACCTAGAAGTGACAAAATCCGAACTGGCAGCGCACAAGATGGCACTTTGCGATGCAAGCCGTGAAATGGATGACCTGAGGGAAAGGTTCGAGCAGGAAAGGCGAGCCCTGAACGATGAGATCCTACGACTCGAGGTGAGGCGCTTTCTCCACCAACGTCAAAATATCGTCTGCTGTTTCTTTGGACCTTCCCCGTTATAAGTGGTTTTCATGCGTGGCGGAGTAGTGGTGCTAACGGGTTCGTTTCTGTGTTCCATTTAGGCAATGGTACGCGGGGGCGCACAAAGCGCGTAATTTATTCCCCAGCAGCCTGGCCTGGAGCGAGGCAAAAGAATGCAACCTATCTGCAACTCTCCCCGCCCACCGAGTGGATGCGGCCGGCAGGGGGTCGGATTTTCCGAGTTGGTCATCAATGATCTTGTGTTTTAGATTTCACATAGGACAGTGGAGATCTGGAAACGCGAAGTATATGTAGTCCGTATATACAGTGTACAAGTTCAGAGGCCGCGCTCAGAGGCTAGTAGCGGAGTGACGGATGGATGAGATTAGGAATGAGACTTGGATGCAGAAAGCGATCCGGCCAAGGGTGGTTCCCTTTGGTCTGAGCAAAGACGGAAACCCGTTTCGTGGAATCCCCCTGCGTGGCACGTCGGTGGAACCAATTAGCTCGAAGGCGAGGTCTGGAAAACGCCCCGTCCGTGGTTACTGGTAGGCTCCTGGTGGCGGTTTAGTGGAGACGGAATGGAGAGGGAAAGTAGCGCTCGGCAAACGCCGGCCCTGTGTGGTGGGCGCCCAAACAGGGCTTCAGTTAAACAACTCACACGAAGAGAGCAACACAGGGTTCTGCACTGCCTGGCATCGAAATAAGCCCACAGTACTCGATAACCATACATAATCGCGCCACACGTCTTGGAGATTCGGTACTCTGCCGGCTTACCGATCACCGAAAATACGGTGAACGCCGATGGAGCCGAGGAAAAAGTGTGGTTTGAGGGAGGGGTCCACTGTAATATCGCAGCTCGGGTCTAGTTTGTTCGATCACGCGAGCGACTTGACCCAAGTTATTGTGTCACTGTCACTGCCACCCTCCGACGATGCATCGAAACTGGAAAGTTCTAGGAGCGAGGAAATTTGGGTTCAGGTATGAATGGCACCGACTATGTCGTTGCCCCTTCCTAGGGCATCACGCCATTCTCAGCTACTTCTTATGTTACTCGCCTTGGGAAAGTATTGCAAGCGCCGCCACCCGTTCAGTGAACGGGGTTCCTATTAATGCCCCGCAACGTGTTCATGGTGTGGTGGACATGAGTCATCTTGTGAGGGATATTTATGGGATCCTCCACGCAACACTCCTTACACCTGTACCCCTTCTCTGCCCCTCTACGAATCTCGAACCCAGCAATCGCGCGACGGAGATGGTGTTACCACGTTCGTTTCACGATTCAACTGGCGTTCTGACTACTCAAATTCATTTAAACTGCCAGCCCTTCCCGGACCCCAGGCCCCAAAGCCCAGTAACCTCTGAGACCAGGGGATATTACACGGTCAGCTTCACATTGGACGCGGTGGTGACCCAATCCACGATTCAACAGCTGATGTACGTTCCTTTCCCCTCTGCGTTTCCGGTGATTTCTCTCTGATGGGAGAATTTTACAGTGACCAATATCCTGAGGAATTCAAGGGTAATTATCGCCATGGAATCGGGCTCTGATGGCTTCCGCTTCCGTGGTCTGTCTTATCTGATATGAGGGTCCGCAGAAATGCTCGTATGTCATATCACTACGAAGTTTCAGCATCAGGAACGACTCCTGGAGGAAACAAAACGCAGTCTAGAGGTATACAAGGTGGCGTTTTCCTGCGTAGAACATGAGAGGCGCGACTTGGTGAAAAGGTTCGAACAGGAAAAGCAAGCCCTGAACGAGGAAATCCGCCAACTCAGGGAACGCTGTATGCACGGCCTCGAAGAAAGGCTCGGGCGGGAGATGCAACTTGAAGCTCTGAACGGTGGAATCCTCGAACTCAAGGTGAGAATCTTTCCCCTGTGTTCAATGCCAAGCTATCGTTCGGTCCGAGCCTCTCGCCACAAGCGATTTTCGTATGATGTGATGCTGATGACTGTAACTTTCCGCCTTCCATTCAGGCAATGATAACTCGTTCAGAACAAGCGATGTGTCGGAAAACCCCCCCTCCAGTACCCGCCGACGCCAGACAGCATGCCGTGGTGTGCGAGGGTGCCCCAACCACGTAGCTTATTTTCCGGTAGCCTAGAACGAAGGATTGATTATCGAAGGCCTGACTCCAGAATTTCGTGTGGTGCTGCAGAGAGGTAAAAACGACCAGGGAAAGATTGGCTAGCACTTCAATCAAATGTCACCACGGAGTGCAGTCCGTACGCTAGTAGCGCGAATATCTATAGGCCGGGTTCAGAGACCACGGCGACAAATAAACGAGACTAGGATAGAGGCCCAGCTGGTCGACGAGCCCAATGAGGGAGTCCAAGCGGGAGATCTAGAAGGCGCCCGGCTACGGTACAGGCACCGACACAGAGGGACCTCGGCAGCCACCGGTTCCGTGTGGTTAGCTCTATCCAAACTCCTGGGGCCTGGACAGGCCTTCAGCTAAACGACTCATACGGGGGAGAAACGCATAGTACTCTGTTGCACTGTGCTGCCGCCATGGTTTCCACCCGGTCACTTCATGGATATAACTCGGACGTAGCGTTGAAAATGGATCAAAGTCCATGTTGATCTGATCTCGGGTTGGCATGTGGTGCCAAGACCACCTCCACGTCCACATCCATCAGCTCGAATTCGCCCGCCCCAGATTTCGGTTCAGTCTTCGGGAGCCCCTACTTTGAGCCGACTGCCGAGGAAACCTCCCCCACCACCCATTAATACGCGATGTTTTCGCTTTTTATCCTACCCTAGCCGCAGCCCCAAATGCCACTTCGTGGCGTATTCTCTATCTCTCGTCAGCGGGAATCGCGCGGATCGGGCTTGACCCTCAAACGGAAAAGACGCCCGGAGGATCCGTGTTTGCTAGCGGGAGTTGGGAACACCCGAGGATTGCTGGCGAGGGACGTGGGAAGACAAGCGGCGGTCACAGTGAAAAAGTCCAAGACTCCTTACCCGGACATTGCTATTGGTTGCCTTCCCATCGACAAGCCAGCTTGGGTAGCGACAGACAAGGACAAGACAATCAGACAGTCCCATATCATCTCAACTTGACATCGATGCGCGATTCAAATTTCCTCCCTCTCCCTCTCACCTTCCTTATACCATGACCAGGTGGAGCATACTCACCCTGACCTTCCTTTCACTCGTTTGCAATGCTTTCGCTGTGACGCTTTATGTACCAGAGGGCCAAGAGACCCTCTTTGGCAAGACTCCCACATCGACTGATACCAACCTTGCCGCAACTTACACCGGTTCGGCTGCTTATGACCCACGGACCCTCATTCCACCAGCTCCCCCGACGGACCCTCCAGTAAACACTCAGTTTGGGGTTCAGCTTGTGGGCGGGGACATTCCTGGCCTATCTATCCGACACCACGGTGCTTTCCTTGGCTTCTCTGTCGAGTTGTCCGTCTCGAATCACGTTTGTGAGTGTCTTGATATTCGTTTCGGAGTTTTGCCAACAAATTTCGGATATGGCCGCCAAATCGTGCAGTGGGTTTTAATGGGTATGTTACCTGTATTCGCTGCATGCCTAACGATTAACGTGGTATTTCGCAGGTCTACGCTTGCGGTTCCTTTCCTCAACCTTATTGCAAACTTGCAAGAGCGCGCTGGAAAGGTTCACATTCGCGTGGGCGGTAACTCCCAGGAAACTGCTGTCCTCGTTCCTTCTATTCCCGGTGGTATCACTCTCGAGAAGGACCACAGCAGGGTCTATAATCCTGTGAGTTCTCAACGGGATCCCCTCTATTCTTTGTATGCTGAGATATACTTCCAAAGACACAAACGCCGCCGTTGATTTTCACGCCAGAAATCCTGTACATGATGTCCAACATCAGCAGTTTGGTCGACGTCGACTGGTTTCTTGGTGAGTTCCTGTTCGACCTCAGGGGCATGCCAAGACCACTCATGCCACCCACTCAAGGAATCCCGTTTAACGATACGACCAATTGGCGCTTGGACGTCGTCAGGTACGGCCAAGCAATTCTCGGTGACAGACTTCTCGGCATCCAAGCCGGCAACGAACCCGATCTGTTCGTTCGTCATAATAACCGACCGCCGGTGAGTCCCGCACTCATGTCACCCAGATGGATACCCAGTGTTCACTTGGTTTGCAGGATTACGGACCGGCCTCTTACCACGGGGAGATTGGCAACCTCATCAACACGATGAGGGAAAACGGTCTCAGGACTCAAGGGCAGATTATCGCGCCGAGTGTCAACGCTGACTGGACTCCCGAGAACGTTTTCGATACCGGCTTCTTGCAAGAATTCTCCGATTCCTTGGGAATAATTACCGTCGAAAAGTATAACTCAGCCTCCGCTCTCCTCATAACATCTGCTAAGGTCAGTTCTAGGTATCCAAATGATAACTGTGCCGCAATCTTCAACACCGGTGGACCGATTCGTCAACCCCAGGATATGCTTGCTATGTATCTCACACATGCTACTAGCGCCACCCTTCTCCAACAGTACTTGAACACTGCCCGTATCGCTCAGGAGGTGGGCAAGCCGTTCATGATGTTCGAGACGAACACGGCATCTTGTGGTGGTTTCCCAGGAATCTCTGATGCCTTTGTTGCTGCCCTTTGGGGATTGGACTATGGGTTGACGATGGCTCAGAGTAACTTTACTGGAGCGTTGTGGCACGTTGGTGGCCAGAACGTTTACTATAATGTCAGTTGTTCTCCTGGTCTGGGTGTCCCAAATCTTGACGTGTTGTTTCCAGCCATTCACTCGTGCGCATCCAACGAAAAGTGACCATCGTTTTGCTTACTGACACTTCCTTAGCCCCTCCCTCAAACCAGACCGCCTTCCGCCAATGGACCGTTGGTGAGTGAATGTCGCATTCTCCGCTGGCCTCTCGTACTCACTGGCTGTCCGCAAAGGTCCGATGTACTACGCTACTCTCGCCATGACAGAGATCATGGGGAGGAGCGGCCAGTCCCAGGTTCTCTGGCTCAATGTCAACGACGGGAACCCTTCAACCCCTGGTTACGCCATCTACGAGAACGGTACTCCGATGAGGGTCGCCCTCTTCAACTTCCTGAATGATCCATCCGGCGCCCACGACTTGAGCGTTGCGATCTCAGTCGGTGGTGGTGAGACTGGTCAACCCGCTGGCACTCCGGCTTCCGTTCGGGTCAAATATCTCCTTGCGGATGAAGTTACGACGAAGGCCAACTTCACTTGGGCTGGTCAGACTCTTGGCGCGAACTTCAAGTCGGACGGTCGTCTCCAAGGCGAAGAGAACGTCGTAACGGTTCCTTGCGACGCTGGAACCAACACTTGTACCATTAGAGTCCCCGCACCAGGTTTCGCCCTCGTCTTTTTGAACGATAAGGCTTACACCGACTCCACACCCCCCGGGACCACCGTTACGTTCGCTACCACCGCTTACACCCGGACGATCAACACCGCGACGATCGACCCGAAGGTGTTGGCAACTTCGAACGGACACAGTGGGAAGGATCGAAAGAATATGAGGAGCACGAGTAAAGGAAGTGCCTCAACCAGTGGTACCACGTCTTTCAGGGAGGGAGTTGTGAATGGGTTGGGGATATTCTTTTGGGCTGTCTTCGGAGCGGGGTTGGTTGCGTTGTTGTAGGAAACGCGGTTTTGTTTTTTGTTTCATAGCTGCTTCCCTCTTTGCTTTGTCCATCGACGTCCCCGCTTGCTACACCATCCGTCTGTGGTGCAGTTTCGCTTTCGGAATCCTCCATTAGAACGAGAGGTGACCCCTTACAGATGCTTGTCCCCTAGGTTCTAGGCTGTGACAGCGATTTCTCGTCTCTCAAGTCTGATCCCTGTCTGTGGGTCATCTATCATACGGGGTATATAGCTTTATACGGCCGCACGTCGAATACAACAAACGACGCCGATCTCGTGTGTTAGCTTGTCTCAGAACTCGAACTAGTATAACGTAATGTCTACGCAGACAGTGGTTAATTAATTCCTAGGGTACAGAGTCTTCCGATACGTGTGCTGATCAGTGAGAAGGAGGGGGGTCGCGGGGGGGATCGGGTTTTTGAAAACTCAAAACTGGGACGGCCCAGCCGGGGACTGGCGCCTCGGCACCGCTGCAACGATATTATAGGAAGACCAGCGACCTTCATGCCCCAGCACGACATTCTGCGGATCCCTCAACACACTGATGCTCTTCATTTCGACTGCTACGGTTCCAGCGGCCAGCTGGGACTTGTCTTCACCCTCGTTGGTAACTTGCTTGAGCTTTGGGTTGCCATCCCAAACATATCCTTCGTCAGATCCTACGCGTTTGACCCATCGTGCAGAAAGACCCACCGCCAGGATTTGCTTGTCCAATTTCTTCATACTCTCGTCTGCTTCGGCCACTGCCTTGCGAACATCAGGTGTGAACCAGGGGAAGGTCGACGCTTGAGCTGCCCTCTGGGCGAGCATCACATTCACGATGCACCTGCACAGCTGGTGAATACGAGATAGTTCGGAAACGAAACGAAACCCTACTCATCAGTAGTCTCGGCAAGGTTGCTGGCTTGTCCGGGCTCCACCTGACAGCTGGGACCACCCTTCGGCCTATCAAGGTACACGAAGCAATCAGTGAACGTGCAATAACCTAGAGGCGAAACGGAACCCTACCCATCGGGTATCTTGGCAAGGTTCCCCACGACCTCTCCGACCCCCGCCTCCCGCCTTGCGAGGAACACAGGGAGACCATGTGACTTCCACCTGAACAGCCAGTCCGTGGTCGAGACGAGGCGTCCTTGCAGCCGGTTCATGGCAGACGAAAGGCACGATAGAGCAATTACCGCGAGGGCAATGATTAGGACCGGAACCACGATGGTCGCATTAAGACTGGGCAAAACCAGGGTATATAATGGCGGTGCGCCTTCGGGGAAAGGGGGGGTTGTCGGCATGGCAGGCGCGAGGGAGGGCAGTGAGGAGGAGAAGCAACGTATGACTGCTGTGGAACTTGCTTTTTAACGATCTCAATATTCAACCACTTTCGTTGGACCCGTCACATCGCCGTGAAACGGGCGAGGGACAAGTGGTTGGTCTGGAGGGGAGGCTTTCATGGCCGGCTCGAATCCCCTTCCTGGATAACTTGTCTCGGTAGCGTTTGGCAACAAATGAGCAGGACGAATTGGCTTCGAAAATTCTGTCCCATACTTTCCCCAACACGTCGCATATTTCTGGGCCTCGACACGCCCGCATGCAGACCAAATCTCAATCAACCTTCAACCTTCAACCCTTCTTCAAGTTATTCGATGCATGGATATCGGGCTGAGTTCTCATCCTTGTAGATCGCTTGACTCTGATCAACTCTACTCCTAGAGATTGGTGGCTGTTCTGCCATCGTACGCTTCGTACAAACAAACCCATTTGGTAAAGAGAACCGTGTTCGCGGCCTAAGCTTGAGAGGAGTCTCAGCCTATGGTCGTCACAATCAACAAGGTGCACACGCAATCTTATTATTCCATCAGAGGAACACGATGGAGAATGGGGCGAGGGGACAGGATGCCGGTGACTCGTGGAAGAATTTTATTCGAGGGAATCGAGACAACTGCCGATGTTCTCATTTGGTTCCCTGAGCTGAGAATGGAAAGTCAGTCCGTGTCAGAAGCAGCGCCATTTCCAGGGGCTTGCCTTTGTCCGCTGCCGCTTCAATCCGTTGGAGGAGCTTCCTAGTGACTTCCGCACGCTCTGTGGCCCCGAGCTTCTCAAACCCATCGGCGGCGCACAATGCCTCGGATTTCGCCTCGTCAAACCTATCTTGTTCATACCAAACTTGGGCCTGCAGGTCCATCGCAATAGCCAGGTAGTATGCACTATTGACCGTGTGCGACTTGGCGTATCCAATGTGACCGTTTGCGTCGTCGAACCTGTGTTGGTCGGAGAAAAGCCGTCCCAGGGAGCAATGAACCAAAAACTGCCGATCGTCCCAGCCGAAAGAAGATGCGATTTTTAGGGCTGTCTCGTAATGGTGGATGGCCCTCTCTATCTCGCCCTTGGATTGATATATACTGCCAAGAGCATGGTGACAATCGGAGACCTGAGATTCACCGCCTTCCTCCGGGGAGAGATCAATGGCGCGGGATGCAGCTTCTTCCGCGGCGGCGAACTGCCCGTCATCATACAACACCCAAGCAAGCTCTTTCAAACAATGTGCTTGTTGTGCTGTGTTGCCAAGCTGTTCGTAAATTTTCAACGCTTCTTCTGCACATTGTACTCCCTCCTTATAAAGGCCCAACAATCGGTTTGCGTCGGTCAGGTCCCTCAATGCTTGACCAACCTGATGGTCATTCCCCCGCTCTCTCCAGAGGTCCAAAGCATGGGTGAGGACCCGTTTGTGTTCTGTATGATTTCCAATCTCTCCAAACAACCGTGAGAGCCGGACCAAACATGATGGCTTGTGGGGGTGGTCGTCCGGGAGGTCCATGATTCTTGGTCCCAGCGTTGTGAGCCGTGGTTTGTGCCAGTAGAGGTAGTGTACGAAGAGTGAGCAAGCGTCCCAGACATCGTGTGAGTCTGCATCAATTGTTGTGAAGACATCGAGTAGATGCTCGACATTCACATCCTCCGATACAATCCACCGTGTTTCTCCGAATCCGGGCTCGTCAGGATCAATATCAACCGACAATCGATCGAAGTAATAGTCTTTGGTCATGCAAAGGAGTGGAGATGAATTTGGATCTTTGGGGCGAAGGTGGTCCCGAAGTGGTGCCAGCATTGTGATGAAGCCCTCGCTCTGGTATGTCAGAGAAAGGACACAGAATTTGTCGAACATGTTCTTCCTGTCCGGAATTGTAGGGAATAGCCAATCAAGGTTCTTCTCACCAACCCCTTGAGGGAAGAAGGCAATGACTCCAAGGAGGCCCCGAGCTTCAGGTCCGAGTTCTTGAAACATATGGGAGGAGAGCGAGAGTTCAATGGTGGTAGCAAGGCTCTTATTGTGGTCCGTCTGGAGTATATCCGTCCGGCGCTCATCCCACTCGCTGGCCAACCGAGACGTGTCCCACTTGTTATGATGCGCAACCGTGGCGAGTAGGGTTATTGACAGCGGATGGAATTCGAGTTGCTCCAGGATGTTGTTGGTCAGTGTGGACCGCTTGTCACGTCTATAGATGCGGTAGAAGGTGTCGCACGCAGCCTCCATCGATAGTGTTGGAACGTCGACCCACTCGCAGATGGGGGGGACGGTAGAGATCCGGGATGTGATACACAGACAGATATTGCTGAGCTGACTGAGCTCCTCTACCACATCATATATATCCTGTGCGTTCGTTCCCTGTGGATCGAGTATGGATTCTGCATTGTCGAGAACCACGAGCATTTCCTTGGAGGAGAGGAATGATCGTAGGTGGGTCAGGTCCTCGGGGTTCTCGATGCCTGCACCGATAGCGTTGGAGAGTCGACGGAGGAAATGAGTGAGCGAGGCGGGGAACTTATCACAGCGGATGAACCGACGGTGACCGCCAAATCGCCGCTTAATGCGGTTATCGTGGAGGACGGTTAGAGCGATGGATGTCTTGCCGATTCCGCCAGCACCGATTAGAGCAACCGGCATAAGGCGTTCTGCGAAACCCACGATCTCCTCGATCAACTCGTTGCGTCCGAAGAAGACCCGAGGTGGCGGGGGAGGGGATTCCCCAGGTGCACTAGGTACAAGTATAAGATGCTGGACCCAACGGTGGCTGAGGTCACTGACCTATTTTGAGTCTATGCAACGATAAGTCTGTATTTGGCGACGGAGCACAAGTGATACTCACCGATCGATCTTGATCGCCAACCCCTTCCTGACTTTTCAGCACCTCACGGCGAAGGTCTGCAACTTCGCGGTGAACCTCAGAAACAATGGCACGGGTTTTGGCATCATGGCGAACATCGGAGGTTACATGCATATTGAATGGCGAGGGTGGTGATTCGCCGGGTGCACTGAAGGCAAATATTAGACAACGGATCAATTTATATTCCAGATCGCTGACCTGGCGTGAGTCTATGCAGTGATAAGTGGTTATTCGGTGACAGGTCAAGTACGAGTGGTACGTACCGCTCGATTTTTACCATCCTTATCCTCACGGGTTTTCAACGTGTTGTGATGAATGTTGGAAAAAATGGTCCGGGTGCTCACGACGTCATTCTGGACCTCGGAAATGATAGGGTGGGTATCCACGACGTCACGATGGACGTCAGGGACATTGTTGCTAGCGTTTGAACCATCACGATGAGTATCGGAAACGATTGTGTGGGTGCTCGCAACGTTATGGCGACTTTCAGAAACGGTTACAGGTGTATTTGTTGCAAGCTGATCCTGGAAGCAGAAAGTTAGCGATGATCGTGTGTGAAGCGAACAGGACCCACATTGAAGACTTGAAGAATTCCGGTGAGCTCCAACCTCCAGGTGGCGATTGACTTTTCATCTTTCCTCGCACGGAGGAGTCGAGTGATCGCATTCCGTTTCCCCCGCTTGACAATCTTCCCCTGGATCTCCGCCGCAGTCCTGCCATCGAAGGCATGGTACATAAGTAAGTTGTGCACAAGATGCATCTCTGCTGGTTTCACGTACACCGTCAATTGTTCAATAGCCTCGAGGGCGGACCGACTGAACCCATTTGTTTCTCTCCCCTTTGTCCCCCGGTCGAGGGCCATACAGACATCAGCGCAAGCTAGCCCGAGGCCAACACAGTCCACTTCGTCGATCATTGTGTCCTATATACTACATTAGCCAGCGGTTAGTCAATGGAAGAAGGAAACCCACCCTGATCATAACGAGAAGGACACCAACGGAACCGAAGGCAGCCTTGGCTTGTGTGATCCTCGAGTCCTCCTTCGCGAGATTGACGGCATCGATTGCCCTATTCAACGAAGAGAGAGCGCCATCCCGTCCTTTCGGCCGTTGGGACCTGGTTGTCATAGTCGAAATGCGAGCGGTATGGCGTGAAGGCTACGAGGAAGAACCCGAATCCCAATAGAGACGAGCGGCAATTTTGACACCCCTCATGCAAACGGACCCAGCGTTCGGCGAAGCATCCGCGGCGGTAACATCCAAGGATGCATCCGATCGTTTGATCACCAAACCAGAATTTTCTTTGTTCCCTCGCCCCTCGCTCGGCTTACCCTGAAGAAATATTCCATCTACTGGCTGTTGGTGCAAGAGAGAGTTTCATCAGCTCTGCCTTACCGGTTGCTGCGTCGGAGGCGTCTTTTCGAAAGACCGTTCACCGTGCATCCTCTCCTCAATCCCAACTCTCCGTCAATCTTCCGTGTCGGCTTTCAGGGTTTCTGCGACCGGCGAGGATCCAGTCAATTTCCTTTGACACTCCTCCTTTGCCGTGGGTCACTGGACCTTCAGCACACATTCCGTTCACGGCGCCGGACCGGACCCTACCCCACTCCGGACCCTGTTCCTTACTCGACGGGTGCAGCAAAACCTCCCTCGGATTTTGTTTTCAGCTGTACGCTACCTGCCAGTTAGTCAACACTAAGTACTCCTTGGGAGGGTGTGTTCTACTGTGCCGTGTCATGCTGCAGACCCCGAGGGCTACATGGAAATAAAGAAGGAAACACACTTCTCTCGATGGTGGTGGACGCGTAAACTGGATACGTTATCACGATGGTCAGCTTAGATGATAGGTCGAAACACCTCTTTTCGGGCCTCGGGTCTACATTTGCACTGGGGTTGGACACCATCAACACACTAGGCTGCGGGACTAGGAGTCGATGCGGTGGTAAAATGGAACTGGGTGAGGAGACCATGGGGAGTGGCAGGGCAGGTCGGACAAAATTTGAACGCCTCGAGCTGTCGGGCGGGTCTCCAGGGAAGCTAGTAAAGTACGCCCGTAGTGCGCCCTCTCCAAAAATTTCCCTGACCCACCGGACATGTGGGGATTTTGCTACTTGTCCATATTTACCCAGATACCGGGATGTTTCGATTCTTCAGCCGGCCACAACCCCACCTCGTCATACCAAGGAGACAGGCGACGAGAGCCAAGTTCAACTTGACGGTGTCACCTTAGAACCCAAGGGTCAATTGAGCACGTCTCGGCTCGAGCCCACTCACCCGGCCGGGCTGAACCCCCTTCA
>Ga0307517_10003129_pt1 | contig 26055 bp, 31 predicted proteins | sample 23_EM_MG_FD_194515 | JGI IMG/M metagenome (GOLD analysis project Ga0307517, IMG submission 194515) | Populus trichocarpa ectomycorrhiza microbial communities from riparian zone in the Pacific Northwest, United States - 23_EM | ecosystem: Host-associated > Plants > Roots > Unclassified | place... | reverse complement strand
GCAAGTGCATAGTCATGTGAGAACTATGAGTCAAGTAACGTCATAGTGTGAAATCCAACATACCTTATGACTCATAAGTATGAGTCATGTGAAATCTGCCTTGCTTAGTCACGATTTGTGACACCTGCATTGACAGCAATCTGATGTTTAACTGCCATGCCGCTTCTTGGCGCAATCCTGCTATAGGTTCCTCGTGGTGGTGTGATTGATATTCCGGTTCGGACAACTTCTTGTCCTCGTGCCGGTATCATCTTGCTTTCGTTTGCGTACAGGTCGTGTCCTGCTGCTTGTGCCGATCCTCGAGTCGGTATCTTTGCTTGCGGGTCAAGTTTCTTAACCTTGATTCGCTGATCTTTCTTTCTTTGAGCGACGCCGAACTCAACTTTCCAGTTCTCATCTCGTGCTTTGTCTTCTGGTATCGCGTATACCATAGGTGATTCCTTTAGACACCATGTCGTACACGTTTCACTTTCAAAGGTGATCGTTCCTTGAGCCCAGTCAATTCGGGGACTGTGTTGCTTTAACCATGGCATTCCGAGGATGACCTCATGGTTGGGTAGTTTAGCCACTTGGAAAATCGCCAATTCCCTATGGCTACCGATGTCCATAGGTACTTTCGCTGTATGGGTAATTGGTCCCATAGCGCTGGGTCGACCATCCGCCAGGTAAACTTCTCTTATCTTTTTTGCTTGCGTGGTTCTGATGTTGTATTTGCTGCAGAACCCTTTGTCGATAAAGTCCTCAGTTGCTCCCGAGTCGATCATCGCGTTAATCGTGATTTGTCTTCTTGTGCCGTGTAGTCGTATCGCGATCATAATATGATAATTTTCATTGTTCAGTGTTTGCGTGTTGTTCAGTGCCGCGTAAAGGTTCCTCATCTCAATGGGCTTTGATCTGGTCGTGTCCCTCAGACCATTGCTTACTGGGGACTTTGGTCGTTTCCCGATTCTTCTTCCATTGCGACCTCCATTTCCCTGGCTTTGGCTGGTTGTCTCCATTGTTTTTTGTTGTCGTTCCTTGTTTCCCATGTCGCTCCTTCCTTGCTGTTGGCCTGGCTCCGGCATGCCGGCGCTCGCTGTCCCGGCTTAGCGCATTTGAGGCCTAAATTGCTTCTCATTCTTCGTTGGTATTCTTTGGCCGAGGTGTTGAACCCAGGCCTTCTTCGGGTAGCATCCAACTCCATTGGATCACCCTGGTTGTCATTCTGAGGTCGAAAGGTCCCATTGTGATTTCAGGAGGTCCCTGGGGAGGCAGTCTTTTCTTTGCTAATTGTCCTGTGACGCATGTGTTTGATGGCTGCCATTTTCGTCTCTTTTTTGATGGCCCAGTTGGCCACGAACTGTGGGTCTTGTGAGTCTGATCCGTCCATTCCCCATGCGTCTTGGATTTCTGCTTCAAATCCCCTCATTAGGTGATAAGTCAGGGTTGCATCGTCCATTCCGGTCTGACTGGCGATAAGTCTATATTCGTTCCAGTATTCTGTAGCTCCTTTCGATCCTTGAGCCATTTTCACGAGTTTTGCTCTAGCCGCTCCTTGCTCATCCATTTCGCCACACTGTCCGCGCAATTCATTCTTAAAGTCGTCCCAACTGCTCCAGGTTACATCTTGTCGTCTCTCGATGTATGGCGTAGCTCATTTCAACACGTTGCCTCTTAGAAGGCTAAGAGCGTAGACAATTTTGTCGTTGTTGTACTCGAATTCCGATCCTACTCCCTTGAAGTAGACCGACAGCTGGGCAAGCCATCCTCTGAGTTGGTCTCTTTCGCCATTAAATGTGCTGGGTTCCTTGATTTCAGGCTTCTTCGTGTTTCCAGATCCTCTGGTTAAGGCTCCAATGATTTGGTGTATTTGATCTGGGGTGAGGTTGAACGGCAGAGGTGGGGCCGCTTCTTTGCCCTTCGTGTCTGGATTAGGTGTAGATGTGGACTCCATCGTGTTTCTCCTTGTAGGTACTGCTTTCGTTTGGTCTGAGTCGGAACTTTCCTCAGCACTGTCTGTGGTGGAGCTTGCAGCTCTCGAGTGTTGAATAGACTCGGCTAATGCCTCTCCAAGCCCCTCTAGGTCGATTTCGGTTTCGGCGATGTCGATCTCTTGATCGACAGGTTGTTGAGCCGTTCTATCGTTGGGTGTTGCGTGGGGACGTAACCAAATGTAACAATCCTATGGTAATTAGGTATGTAACAGGCAACAATAGTTATTTCCTAAGTAAGCAAGTCTCCTTATTCTACCCTAAGGTGTATGGGAGTACTATCTACTCAGATAATACAAAACTGGCTTGCTTGTCTCGATTGATCCGTGGAAGGGTACTATCTCGTGAGATAGTAATATGGGTGTATTGTCGTGCTTGATAGAACTATCACAATAGTCCTATGTTCGAGCAGCCTGTCGAGACTATTCGAATAGTCTCCGGGTTGGTTAGAGCGTAAGCTGTCGTAGTGGCCGAGCGCTTTTCGTAAAGAGACTAAACTGTAATGATATTGCAATATCTTGAGTATAGAATAGTACTTAGATGGTTGCGTGAAGATCCTATCTCTTGGTCATTTTTGTTTTCTTTTTTTTTCTTTTTTTATAATCCGATCGTTATTATGTTTAAAGGTACAAAAGACTCCTGCAGCGCTAGCTATGGAGATAAAAAACCTATAAGCAAACATCATCCCGCCCGCTTCACCTCGTCATAGGAAAAATCAAACTCCCCGAGACCATAGAAGAAACTTCCCCCGCCTAGTACCTAAGACTCGCACCTGAGACACGTGGGGAAACAACTCAGAGAAACGTAAAGGAGAGAGACCCAAACCCTTCAGCAGGCCCCCAGGTAACACTAAGAAAAGAAGCAAAGAAATGCACAGATATAACTACTATTGCCAATATGCCAAATCCAAGAACCCGTCTGGTGAAAATCCGGTTCGGGCGGCGGCTCAACGGTCGGGAGTGACCAGAAGGTGGCGGCGCGTCGGCGTTTAGGAGAGAGCAAGGAGGCAGTGCAATACCATGATGAACCGTAACCTAAGCGAGGTTTGCGACCATAGAGTAAATCGCAGGAGGGAGAGAGGCAGGTGGGTGAGCGGAGCCACAGGGCAGAGGGGATGCCAGCCAACGACGATGAGCAGTAGGGTGCCAGCCGGTGAGTAGCAGGAGGGTGCCAGCCAAAGGGGAGCAGTAGGGTGCCAGCTGGGGGAGGAGTTTTAGCAGTCAGGTGCCAGCTTATGGGGCAGTAAGGTCCCAGCGGACAGAACCAGGAGGGGGGTAGAGAAAGGATTGCGAACAGGCTAGCCACAACCGACTAATGGGCCATAGCAAGGGCTTTTGGGGCGACAGCGAAACCGAGCGGAACCGTGATGTTACTAACCGAAGCTTTCCCCATCAGAGGTACAAGCGCAGCTGAACCGAAGCCTTACTTCGACCGAGAGTCCGGACGCCATATCGCCGACCGTGAACGAAGCGAGAAGCTTTCCGACCGCGCAAAATGCTAAGCGAGGTGCAAAGCAAGTGCGGGGTAAGGGGGAGAACCGAACTTCATGAGCGGGTGTCAACGATGAACAGGAACGAGAACCCCAAGGAGGGGAGGCATGCGTGCCCCAGGAGAGGAGGGAAGATGGCTTAACGTCAACCCCTAGGCAGTAGCCATGATAGGGGAAGAGAGGTGGGTGGGGGAAAGTGACGATGATTTCCCGTGGTGTTGAGATTTCAATCGCCGGAGGTGGAGGAGAGATGGTTCGTGTCCTATCTCTTGGTCGTTTTTTTTCTTTTTCTTTTTTTTTTTTCTTTTTAATCAAATCGTTATTATGTTTAAAGGTAGAAAAGACTCATGCAGCGCTAGCTATGGAGATAAAAAACCTCTAAGCAAACGACTTCCCGCCCGCTTCACCTTGTCATACGAAAAATCAAACACCCCGAGTCCATAGGAAAAGTCGCCCCGCCTAGCACCTAAGATAATATACCCCAGACACGTAAGGAAACAATATATAGAAACATACAGGTAGAGAGACACAAACCCTTCAGCAGGCTCCCCAAAACAAAAAAAACGATGGCTGTTCTAAGGCCCTTTCGGGGCCTGGGGGAGGGGATAGATGATCGCCGACACGGGAAAACTCATAAGCTGAGGGCCAACCAGAAACCATGATGTACGGTCGGGCAGGTCATTACATCGTTCCCAAGCGTTGGACAAAGCCACGGAGGCAGTGCTATACCACGACTAGGCGTAACCGAGGAGAGGCTGAAACGAGCGGAGGGGGAGAGGGGCAAGCGGGGCCACCGAGCAGAGGGGATGCCAGCCAACGACGATGAGCAGTAGGGTGCCAGCCGGTGAGGAGCAGTATGGTGCCAGCCGGCGGGGGGTAAGCAGTAGGGTGCCAGCCGGGTAGTTGAAGTGGCAGTAAGGTGCCAGCTTATGGGGCAGAACGGTGCCAGCGGACGGAACCGGGAGGAGGGAAGAGGAAGGATCGCGAGCGCGCTAGCCACAACCGACTAACGGGCCATAGCAAGGGCTTTTGGGCCGACAGCCTGACCGAGCGGGACCGTGAAGTTACTAACCAAAGCTTTCCACATCAGAGGTACAAGCCCAGCAGAACCGAAGCCTTACTTTGACCGAGAGTCCGACACCGTAACGCCGACCGTGAGCGAAGCGAGAAGCTTTCCGACCGTGCAAAATGCCAAGCGAGGTGCAAAGCGAGTGCCGGGTAACGGGGAGAACCGAACATTATGAGCGGGAGTCAAGGACGAACAGGAGCGAGAACCCCAAGGAGGGGAGGCCGAGGCCACAGGGGAGGAGGGTAGATGGCTTAACGTCAACTCCTAGGCAGTTGCCATCATGGGAGAAGAGAGGTGGGTGGGGGATAGTGACGATGATTTCCCGTGGTGTTGAGATTTCAATCGCCGGAGGTGGAGGAGAGATGGTTCGTGTCCTATCTCTTGGTCGGAACCAAGCGCCTTATATAGGCATCTTCTGACAACCCTAACCCTGGCGACTCATCACCTCGCGCTACATAAACCTCTATGACTCATAGTCAGTCATAGCGTGAAATCCATCGATGACTCGTATGAGTCATCGCACAACCTTCCGTTAACCAATCAAAACTTATAAACCAAGTCATGTGCTCAAACGAGCCACATGCGTGAAACCCATGACTCATAATGTGAGTCATGTGCGAAAGTCATTACATCATATGACGTCACTATCGTGAGTCATGAAACAATCAACCAATCAACATATAACAATGACTCGCGAGTGGGTAGTCATGTGAGAACTATGAGTCAAGTGACGTGATAGTCTGAAATCCAACATACCTTATGACTCATAATTATGAGTCATGTGAAATCTGCCTTGCTTATTCACAATTTGTGACACAGCCCCAAACCACTCCACAAACCTGAATGCCCGACGCACACTGCCCCCCGATGTGGCAGAGACAGTCGTGGGTGTCACAGAACATGAACTTGAACGTTCTTGCCACTTTCCAATTATTTTTTCCCCCCCACCACAAAAATTCCTGCTTACATCTACACGCTTCCAAGACATCCCGTATTCTCTTACCTTTTCATGTCAGCTACACACTTCCTAGACCTCTCATATTCTTTACATTTTCGTGTTCCTATCCCCTGTATAATAGTCATCAATTCCTGGTATCCACTTATTTTGGTGTCTGGCATTCGCTACTTTTAGAATCTCGTTGCCAGTTACTGTCTTTGTACACTTGGCGTTAGTGGACATGATCCGCCTGTATCTGATTATTCACAACGTTGTATTCCTTGCATACAGATTTCCTGGTACTAAGTGGTGCTGATTGGCTCTTTGGACATGAGTGTAGATACTCCTAATGCTCTTTGGGCGTGGTCGGTGTTTTCCGTGGAACCTCGTCGTCCATCACCGCTCATTGCAGTTAGCTTTCGCCCTGCTGATGACATTTGCACCACGATCATTTTGGTTATTTTTTCCGACGCTCGACACCTGCATGTAGGGTCCTATGGCTTTCACCTCCAAAGCCCAACTTTAACATTCATGATCCCAAACCCCCATTTCGGAGGGACTATCGCGACCTTCGGACTCTGCATTCCTTGTAGTTCTCCAGAGGACAGTATGATGTGTCCTACGAATGTTACGATTGTCTGTGTAATGGGCGCCCCTAGGATGACAATAATTCTAATACAGATCGTAGGCAATTCTTTCACTCTCATACCCAGTAGTAGTCTGTGCATAGTTATGCCTGGTCTGGCGTGATCCACAAGGGTCTATTCCTCTCAATTTGTTTTCAAGGAGCTGAGTAGAGCAGATTCGCAGTTCACAGATGTGAGTAGATACTCCTGATCATCCTCTTTTCATGTAGTGTCTTTCCTGGTCAACCTCATTGTCAGCCGATGCTGCTTGTAGCTAGCTTTCGCCAAGCGAAATTGACCCCACTGTGGTTTCGCCTTGGTTTCTGCCGCCCGACCCCCGTGTGTGGGGTCCTATGCAGGTCTTGCATTTCAGCTCGAAAGCCCAACTTGAGGCTCCGCGATCTCAAACCTCTATTTTGTAGGGAAATCTCCTGCCTCAGACGTCCCGTATAACTCTCCTCACGACAGTATCATGTTCCCTACCAATGTTGCGATTGGCTGCGTTGCGGGCGCGGCCACGATGGCAATAATTCCAATACCGATCGTGGGTAATTCTTTGACTGTCATACCCAGTGATAGTCTGTGCATAGTTATTTCCGGTCTGGCGTCTACCGCCTGCTTCAGATTATTCACAAGGCAGAACTATATTCCTTGAATACAGTTTCAGTTAGTGGTGATAATTCGACGCTAGGAGATCTGAGTAGATGCTCCTAATCCTCATTTGGGGTGGTGAGTGCTTCGCTAACAGCCCTCGTCGCTGACCGATACTGCTTGCAGCTAGGTTTTGCCTGTCCGGCTATGTGAGCTACAGCTTCATTTCGCCTTCCATTTCTTACAATAGACCAGTGATTCCTAATTCCCGAACCGCCCATATAGTATTGAAAGTTTAAACCCCTTTGTGTAGGCACATCCGTCCCTTGCATACCAGGTGATAGTAAGTGAGGCAATCACAACTCTAAATCCTACCGTACAGGTATAAGACCTAACGCGTGCTCTTCGAAGAAATGAAAATACTCACTCCTCGCTTGCACCAAACTCGACACATCCAATTGTCAGATGGAGTCGAATCTTTACCAACGTTCACTACGCATCCTATATTCCACATGCATACGAATTAGAGCAGTCAGCCAGCACCCTGGGTAGGGAATCTTACCGGGCGCAGGCGCGACATCATACCAGACTCCATGGCGTCGAGTCAGCCAACTCCAGGAGTAGGGAATCTGAGACGGCGAAGGAGGGACGTCATCCCCGACTTGATAGGATTGAATAAGCCTACTTCACAAGAGGGCAATATGAACTAGCATAGACGCGACGTCATACCAGCAGATAGGCTTCCAGATTGGTAACACAACAGACGGAAACCGGCAGCTCCAATAGTACGGAATCTTCTGGCAATAATTCTTCCCCACCACCACAAGCGAGATGGCTTCGAGCACGACCGGCCAAGAGCCTCCGGAGGACCACAATTCAGACTACAGCATATACTGAACCTGAGCTGGAGGCTGACGGATCAGAGGATATGGAACCCGTCCGCCTGAGCGACGATAGCAGCCATGAGTATCAGATGTCACATCTGCGTGATGAAACTGAACTGGAAACCGAACATGCCGGGGCGAACCTTGGTGGTGCAGATGCCACAACACCTAGATGTCGTCATGGGCCACAATTGGTGGAGACACACCGAACTACATGCCCAAGGACTGTGCGAATTTCGACTAACTCTGGTTCACAGGCGGCAGCAATTGTCCCACAAATGCCCGCAGCCTGGGTACCATATCTCCTGGTAGGCCCTTGTCGCTGGTGACACTCCCATCATCAAGCCTAGCACTGTATTCGTGCCCACTCGGCGTCACTAGCAATACAATGTCTGGTATCAGCAGCCCGAGTCCACCAGGCGACCCGAGTACAATGGGAACTGTGTCTGTCTGGTATGTAATTCATTCGCGGCGAAACACGGTGACAGGTGTGGAGGGGGAAATACTTGGCGTAGCAAAGGATCTGATGCTTCGGTACATCCTTTATGTTAACCCACTCACAAACAGGGTTGCTTTGACGTCAGAGGCGCATAGTGTTTGGAGTCGCGTGCAAGAGGAGATTGGGGATGCGAGAAATATTGAACCATCGTCGAAGAGTATAGACATTGTAAGTGAGAGGTTACAAACATAAAGGGTGCTGCACTCACCACGAAAGATACGACAAAAACACTCTAGTGTGCAGTTGCAGTTTGTCCATTATATAAAAAATCATATACACGAATTATCTGAAATACCGGGCGACGCCACTGCCATCCCTTGTAGAGTTGAATACCCTCTGGAGGATGACAGGTTCATGTGCCCCTTACATGGGTATGAGGTGTGTATCTACACGTTGCAGGTCGCCCAATAAGGACTTCCAATCACGACTGAGTATGCCCTGGATGCAGCATATATCATTGCGGTTCCTCGCGCCTCAGATTGCCGACACCATCTATGGTAAATATTTCCATGACAAGAGAAAGCTTGGGATGGTAGACCCAGAATTCACCAATCGTGGCAATGGCACGATGATGTGTCTCAACTGTGCAATCCTGTGCCATCAGCTGCGCGCATATCGACATGAGAGGTATCAGCAACCTCCGGACTTCAAGGCTGACACAGTTGGAGGTAGGAGACCCTCAATGTCCCCCCCCCCCCGCCCTTGATCTTTGATCTGATGACTAATCAATCTTGCAAGACCTTTTCTTACAGCAGAAGAACAGCTGGCGGGTAGGACCACGACGAGCGCAGCAACTCAAGCTCAGGAATCGGCGTGAGACAATCACAGACAGGATCCAGGAAAATCATTGTATGATGCAGGTAAGTTGTGAAGCCTTTGCTGACAATCATGATGCAGTTCATGCCGAACTTGAGCATCAGCTATCCCGGTGTCAGCTATCCAGCCGGGATCCAGACATGCTGGTGTGCACGCACAGACACGGCTCAACCATCATGCTGCAGGTTTACAGCACTACCGGCCGTGTCATGATACAGCCCAGGGGAGCTAACTGTTGATTTAACTACAACCAGGTGTCGTTCACCTAGGCAATTCAGATACGAGATTCAGATCTGGTGAGCCTAGGTACCTCACAGGGGCTGACGCTGGGACTAGCACAAGTGGGGCCAGAAACCCCGGGCTTCGCCAGTCACCTATCGTTGAGCCTGGACGACTGGCAGGACACTGAGGCTGGCGTGGGAGACAATCGTTTTTTGTAGACTTGGTGATGTGTGAAACATCGAGTTTATGGAATTGGATTTGCGGAAATGTAAATAATTAGATTTTGGTTGGCCAATCTGTGGAGCCGTGAGGACAATTTGGGGTGTATTTCTGTGCGAGCCCAGAGGGAGAGCTCAGGAACCTAGAATCGCGGTGGCCCGGGTGTCTTGGCCGGCCTGGTCACGGCAGTAGACTAGTAATAATAGAATATCAAGATCTGGATGAGGGTCAAAGTCATGATACAAGGAGCACCAGCGCCTCGAAGCTTTTGTGAATGGCACTCTGTCATACGAATAAATAGTGGACCGATCGAGACGGCGTCTGGAATATGTGTGCTATTAAGAGACCATCGAGAGTATGCATGTGAGCTATGATGACGTTGTCACGATGGCGTCTGGAATCTGTGTGCTATTATGAAGCCGTCGACAGTATGCATGTGAGCTATCACAATGTCTGAAATATGTCTGCTATCACGACGCCGTCGAGAGTATGCAAGTGAGCCATCCCGATGCCGTCCCAATGAACATGTTACCTATTTGGGGGGCATTGGGGGCCTATAGCCAGACATGGCAATTGATGCAGAGGGGGTTCAAGTCTCCCTGTGTAGCATCCTGAAGACCAAGCATCGCGATAGTCTTCCAGATGCTAGAGTGGAGTTGGATTCCGCCATGATGTGGGAGGCATTGGATGGATTTGTAGCAATGCGGGCGAGCTTAGGATCTGAGAGGATCTGGACACACGCCCTTGGTGGTGCAGATCGCCGGGATGTCAAGGATGCAGGGGTAGATGGGGAATGGCGTCCAGACGTGACTTCCGGCTGGCGTTGCGTCCCGAGTAAAGGTTAACATTCTGAGCCTCTGATACACACGACGCTCAGGACGTATATACTACCTTTTTGCTGATGTCTTGCAACAGAGGAAAAGGTATCCAGACGTTGAGTGTCCATCAGTAGAGTCCCCTGCCCAGGGAGAATCTGTAAAGCCGGTGATTTGGCTTCAATAGAGTTCTGGGCTAGCTGGAACACTGCCAGTATACGTGAGAGATTCCTTGTACGTTTGTCTAAGCTATCTTAGTACACGTTTAGCCATCCCAAGGTGATGCTGTTGGGGTTTTACTGTCTGGTTGGCAAGAATGGTGATAGAATAGGCCAGGTCTGGCCATGTTTCTTGTGTCGAGTACATAATTCCCCCAATCAGTGATTGGTATGTTTTCTGTTCTGATTCTGGCAGATAGGGTATATCTTGATGAAAATGGGATCCAGGCTCCAGAGCTGTAGCATGTCCATTGCAGTTCTGCATTCCAAATCCAACTAGTAAGTTTGCCATGACATGTCACTGTCCAATCTGTAGTGAATCTGGTGACTGGTTGACAGCAATGCCAAGATATCATTTGACCTGACCAAGGTTCATAATTTCATATCAGCTGTGAAGTGTCTCTATAGCCTGAGGGATCTATGCTTAATTCTTGTTTTGAGGGTATAAGAGGAAGTTGTCCACATAGAGGAGGACCATCATGGTCCGTGTGTTAGACAGGTAGAGGTTTGGTTCAGCTGACCTCGCTGTGAAACCCAGTTCGAATAGCCTGCCTGCGATGTTCTTATACCAGACTCGGGGCCCCTACTTTAGGCCAGAAAGCACCTTGTTTAGTTGGAAGATGGAAAGCGAGGTTGGGTTTCGGCTAAGTTTGTTATCTAGCCATTCATTTTCAGCTGGTAATGCAATTGCGTTCTGATTATCGATCCTAGGGTTTACAAATGCGGTAACTACATGACGGTGATAAAGTGTAGCATGTAGTTCTAGGGCTAGTGTAACATAGATACCAAAAGTAGTTAGCAGTGCTACAGGGGCAAAGGTCTCACCATAGTCAAGGCCTGGAACTTCCTCAAACCCTCTAGCAACTATTCTTGCCTACTAGCACGTGGTACCATCTGGGTTTGACTTGCTCTTGAAGACCCATTTGCACCATATCGACTTCCGATCAATGTTCTTCACATGTGGGAAGGTACCATCAGCCTTTAATGAGTTATACTCACTCCTCGTTGCTTCCGGCCATCTCGGGTGTGAAGCAGCTTGTGAGAGAGCCGCATGTTCACTTAAATCGCCTAACATCTCGACCATAACTAGGACGGCCTCGGTCTTTAGACCAGAACTTCCATCCCTAAGTCCCGCATTTACTCGAATGCAACTAGATCTGAATAGCCCATCTTCACATCTTTTGTGCAGGCTTTCCTTGACTTTCGGGCTTTCTGGCTGGTTTGAAGTTGCAGGCACCGCTCTGCTCTGCTCGGGCAGGTTCTCTATCTCTATAGATACTTCCCTAATATCTCCAGTAAGCTAACCGCCGATATGCCAGATGCGCGCTGTCTTACCATGACCTCTTGACTCCTTGTTGGACCCCCTTGGTGCTCGTGAATTTGTATGTCTCCTTTCTCTTCATCAGAGTATACTTCTTCCGGTAATACAGCATTCAGAACATCTTCAAAACTTGCATTACCAACTATCTTCCCTTCGTGAAATTTCACATTCGATGCAGTAATCATGGGCTTCTCCACCGTGTCCCACAGACCTCATATTGTAATTGAATCGTCAGCGTACCCTATCATAATACACAACCGTGACCAGTTGGCAAAGTTCCTCTTTCAACATTGAGGAGGCTGCATAAGCTTGCATGCCAAACATGCAAACCATCGAAGGTGATGGATTGCGGGCTTTCTTCCTTTGTTCAGCATCTCATATGGGCATTTATGGTCAAGGAGCCTGCTGGGGGTTCGCTCATGTAGATAAGCTGACGTCATAATTGCTTCTGCCCATACAGCCACAGGAAGCTTTGCTTCGATAAGCATTGTTTGAGCCTTTGTTAGTATTACCTGAATCATGTGCTCACTCTTGGCATGCTCATGCTGCAGATATGGTGATTCTGGCTCAAATGAGATTCCTGATACTTGGAGTATACAACGAAATAGGCGATTATCATATTCACCTCCTCTATTATTGCACCTGAACCTAGTCGTAGGCCATTCCAGATAGGCCATTTCCATTCTAGCAAGATATTCTTAGAATACGGAAGTCATTTCCAAAGAATCCTGGGTGTTTACAGTGTAGGCCTAGACTCGCCGTGAGTAATCGTCTACGTAAACCGCAAAATAGATTTGGGGTGAATATGAAGGAACAGAGATTGGTCCACAGACATCGGAGTGAATGAGCGCAAACAGACGCGAGACAGTTGCAACAGGAGTGCGTATGATGTTTTGATGTTGCTTTCCAAGTATGCAGGGCTAGCATGGGGAGTGTGAAGTTGAATCACCACCAGCGGGTGACAACTTCGCCAGAACATGACAAAGGCTGGACTGACCAATAGGGCCAAAGCCCTGCTGCCAGAGCTCAAGGGTCGGCTTACCAGCACTTGCCACTGCAAAGATCTTAAGTCGTCTCTCAATAGCAACATCGGCTGTCATACCCTATAGTCCTTCCTTACAGACTGCTACGTCAACTGCAATATTGACTATGTTTGCTGTAGGTGAGGCAACGCGGCAAGCTTTTTTGGTGAAAGTAACTGAGTACCTAGAGGATAGCTGGCCAATGGGGAGCAGGGAAACTGACAAAGCAGGACCATAGATTGGGCAAATCTCTATGCTGTATCCCGGAGTTAAAGTTAGTTTAATTTGTCCACTATCATGCCCAAAGATGTCTGAACCATCTCCCAAAATAATGGTAATAGGCTTTGGCAAACGGGACACATGGCAGAATCTTGATCTGGAATGGGTAATATGGTCAGTTGTGCCGGAGTCAATTATCAATTCTTAGTATTTCAAGGTTGTCTTTTGCCTCATAATGACAAGCGCTTGAACTCTTGTGACACTAACGGTAGCGGATGAGCTATCATCACTCTTACGCCTACACTGACTCAAAGGTGCCGCTCTCTTTATGGTTCTACATTCTGACTCATTATGGCCCTTAAGGCCATAGTACTAACTCCTTGGCAGGTCTGGTCGGCCACCTCTTCCGATATGCTTTGCTCAGTCGCCTTAACCTCCGCTAGCGATTCTGTGACCAGGAAACCAGTTTGGTTTATTGTTTCTTTTTGCTGAGTACCTTTGTGGGGCAAACTGCGCACTTCCCGAGGTTAACGCTGTACTGAGGGCAACTTGCTCCAGGCTCCCTTTTTCTAGAGTCGCTTCGACTTCCACTACTTTTGAACTCAGGCTTTCCAAACAATATCTGTCTGGTTGATGCCGGACAAGGTCAACAAAGCTGTTGAATATCCATTGGCGGGTATATATCAGGTAAGAAGAACACGCCTGATGCAAAATAGCTTGTTCTGTCCCGGATAGCCGTCGTCGGTAGTGGTGTAGCATCAAAATCTATGACTGGATTTGCTTATTTGCTTCTGGTTTTCACAGGTTGACCTGTCTTTCAATCATAGTGCTCTCCACTCGAGAAGCAGCACTGTTGAGATTCTCATGCAGCTGATCCCACATGTCTGCTGGTTCATGAATATTGCTAATATACTCTTGAATCTCAGGAGTACAGGAGGCAAACATGAGTGAATAGGCAGCCGCCTTTCTACTTTCCAAATCTTTCCACGTCGTATAGTTGATGGCTTATGGCTCTTCTTCCACCCAAACAACACTCTTGAGGCAGTTCTCACTGCCTAGAAAGGCACAAACATTCCACACCCATTGAATGAAGAAACTGGAGTTTAGTTTTTCTATCTCTCCAAACTTACAGTAATAGTGATCTGCAGGAAGTAGAGGGGTCTTGTGCAACCCCAGAGCCAACATGACAGTTGCAGGGCTGGTAAGACAGAAGAAATATGCATTGGAGGTAAATTCTCAGGTATATGAATCCGGACTGATAACGTGTTGGACTCTTGGTATACTGTGGTGTTTCACTATCTGTTATACATAGTACTTGTACACCAGATGGTGGTACTTATATCTATGTGAGGCCTCAATATACCGGGCCAATGATAGGTGTCCTCAGTATGCTCTATTTGTCATATAACTGTCACATTCAAGTGCTTGTTCCAACACCAATGCTTTATGGTATAGCACAACCTCCTTGGACTATCCCAATGCGTCGGTTTGGCCCTCTTCTCGGCAGGTTCGCCCCAGTGCTTTGCATGCTCCGCTACTATTGCATAAGGCCCAGGGTACTGTGGTTTTATTCTGTCCTCTCTGGGGGCACTTGGTGCCGTAATCATAATATTTCTTTCTATTGGTGGTCCACAAAAGGGTTTGCGTCTTGTCCTGTTGCTGTTCCTATGATGTCTTTTGTTACATATCTGGAGGAAGGTATTGCTACCTGTTACTTTGTCTTATGTGCTATTCGGGGGAGGGGTGTTCTCTGGGTTCAGGGGGCAGGACATTTCCCATGAGCTGATGAAGTGAGTTATTGGATTGCTTATAGGCTTTGTTTTTCCCATAGCTAGTACTCCATGTGGTGTCTTGTACCTTAATCAATGAAGAAATAATTTAAAAAAGGAAGAGAAAGAAATTCTATAGATAACAGTTATAATCAACAATCACCATTTATCAGGCAAAAAGGCACTGAGTCCCGTGGTCAGTGCATGAAATCTGAGTATTAGATCCCTGATTGGATTGGCTTTCTGTAGTTGTTTCAGCTCGCGAGACCCTGTACATGCCTATTTGATTGAAGATTTGGTTGCCATGTTCGAGTCCATGTAGTGTACGACATTGTTGAATGGGAACTAGGAAACTTGCTTCAAAGTTCAAATTTGTTACCTCTGATTATGATTGAACCGGGGATAACAACCCTGGCTGGATTGGGACTAATGCTATACTCAAAGTGCAGTTCTGAAAACCAATTCACGTAGCTTCTAGCCAGCCTCATCCTAACGTGCTGCTTTTTGAAAAATGTAATTCACATGCAATCATACACCACCATATACACCAAATTCATACCCCCAACATTCATTCTCAACAAGGTACTTACACATCCATGTTCCTCTACCCAATTGATCAATTTAACTGTTATTCCAGCAAGTAAAGGGATAACTGAATACAAGCTAGTTTGGAGACTTAGCTGAGCTGGGCCAACATCTTAGAACCTTTATTCATTTGTCCACCACAGCTGAACTTTTATATAAATATCATTTGACATCCAAGGAGACTTGTTACTGTACAAGGATCGCTAGAAGCCTCTCAACTGAATGTCTTCCAAATCAGAATCTTGCTCTATGGGCAGCCAACAGGGGCCCTACCCCTTAGAGGCAAGAAGCCTAGGTCTCTTTTACCGTTCCAGGAAAGCCCTACATGTGCATATTCTTCATCTTTATCCCAATTCTCAGTAAAATCCAGCCAATATTGGAGCGAAGGCCCTGTAATACCAACTGCATGACCTGTGACCGCATGGGCCCGCCTACCTCTTTTGAGTTTCACAACACCCTTGTACTCTAATTCGGTAGTGCTACCTCCCTGAAACCCAGATGGTGGCCGGAAACTGCTTCATGCACTAGCTATGACTTTGTCAACAAGTGACATAGTTACATTTGAGATATTTGGAAACTTGTATCGCTACATAGAGGAATATCAGGAGAGTTGGAGAGAGTGGTGGGAAGACATACCAGGGTAGATACCATGAACTGGAAAATATATAGGCAAGAAAAAGATAATGTGAAACTCAGATTTTGAAGGCACAGAGGCACAGAAAGATATTCAATAATGTGTCGACCATTTAGGTACTGCTATTAACACACTAGGAGTAATGTGAATTATGTGCAGAATGGTTCCAGCTCATCCAATTGGCGAGGTGACTAGCTTGATACATGACACTAACAGGTCTACAGCGTGTCAGTTCAGGAAAGATGAACAGACATCGTGAACAGACTGAAAGCCTGTGTGGTATGGACGTTCTTATTGTATTGCAAAACGGGACTAAAACTCGACAAATGATGTAGGATTATTGATCTAGCCACAGCAGCAGGATTCAATCAGCTTTATTGCGAAGGATAGATTCTAAAATCTTGTTATCAATAAATCTCGCGTTTACTCGGTCAAACAACCATGGCTTCTATTATATCTAGAAGTAGATTGGTGCAGGAGTCGAAATCCCGAGCCCAACGACATTAACACCGCATTTAAAATGGCTGGAACAGTCTACTGTTGAACAGGTCTACCTGCTGCAGTAAAGATATGTGAGGCTGCCGATACATGAATGTAACCAGAGCACTCGTTGCGAAGACGGGTCCTAAGATCAGCACAGTACCCCCTCGTCAAAGTAGAAGTACTGATCAAAATAAAGATAAAGATAATTCAAACTACAATCAAGCCGTAAAACTTAATATCGGTAGGCCTGAAAGCTTCACTCCATAAGTTGTCCCCAGGATCATTGGTTATCAGATTAGGGTCTCTCTCGCTTTAGTTAAGTAGAAAAATAATAAGCCAGAGGACACTCATCAACCCTTCTCCTGTTGGGCGAGCACCCTGCTCAGGTCAGGGGTGTCCAGCCCCCCAGCCTATAGTGAGCAAGGACTCAGAGGCAGTTGGACCGGTCGGATATTAACTATCTCGACAAACAGCGAGTGCTCCCGGTGATGTCTGTTCCACAACAGCTGCATGAGCGAAATCTCTCTCTATCGGTACCATGTCAGTGGCCGACCAACATACCTACCGTAGAGATAACATCCATTGGCACTCACTGGCCCTGGGGGGTTTCCTGTATACAAGGTACACAGTCCATCGACAAATCTACTTGGCTATGCCAACTTTCTAAACCTGGTTGCATACTCCAATGATGAGAAATCCCCTGCTGCCTAACTCCATGGGCCCTACCCACAGCCAACGATGTGGGACCCTGATAAATTGTGACAAGACTCACACCTCTAGAGTCCACTAATAACCCATGGTAATGCTACAGTTCACGGGGTAGCCTGGCACTGGGGTTGGGATGCTTGTTCTAGAAGCCTTGTCGCTTTGTGTGTTAGTTCCAAGCCCTCGCCAGTTGACTATACTACTCCCCCGATGTTATAGTATACTTGTAGGTGGTTCCCAGGCGTTATCCAGTTGGCGCCCCAGGAGGCAATCACTCTCACACCGCTTATCTATCCGGCGAACAGCTTCCGGTCAGTTGGAGGGCCACCCCTCAGACCTTGTTGTGGGAGCGTTCCTATGGATCTCACTTTACCAGGAAGCACACAACTCCACAGCCGTCGAGTGCCGTTGGGCCTGACCTACTCGGGGGCTGCGGGGGGCTATTGGGAATATCCCCTGAAGTTGACAGGATGTTGGGACTACTTGTGCACCGGCAGTATCCCTTTTCGTGCCATACAAAACAGCCATGTTCACTTCTACGAGCCCCACCATAATTGGATAACTTTCCCCTAACTTTGCGGATGATATTGTCGCTGAAGGTAAGGTAACCGGGGTACCTCTCTATGGGAACTGGGTCCCGATGGTACGGTAATCATGTTTCTAAGGTATGGTAACTTTACCCCTCCATGCCTTTATTGCCTTCGGGGGTGCGCACAACTATATGTAATCTTGCCCCAGACACCGGTTCAACATTTACTATCTGTTCTTAACTTTATGCAAACATGCTCTCCCAAGGTTACCCTGTCTAACCCTATGTCACCAAGTCCCGTTGTAGACACTTGTACCAACTCATGTCTACCGGTAGTATACTAAGTATACTGGTCTATCATCAATCTTGGTTACTTCTTGGTATACGATGTGGGCTTGCGTCTAGTCCACTGTAGCTACCTATCTGTAGGGTTGTTACAATGTAGTTTATCGAATAAACTTGCATGATTGGCAATTGGTTCTTGTTCGATCTCGGATAGCTGGGAGATGAAGGAGGTGCTGCTTGGGTTCGTCAATATCAGGGGTTCCTATAAGGTGGCTAATATCGCAGGTATTATTCATCATCTTTTAGCTAGATACAGGATTCTGGATCGAATTTTGTTTTTCATCACAGATAGTGCCCGCAATAACCCAAAGCTCATACTAGCATTAAACAATTCTTGGAGTTTACTCTCAGTTGACTGGCCTCCATTGGAATATCATATGCTATCTATGACACATGTTGTTCAGCTTGTCCGCGGCCCATTTCTGGGTTCGATTATGGTGAAAGGGCGGGACGGTCATCTTGGGTCTAGCTGTCAGACTAGCGATGTCAAGGAGGTTATGACCTTGGATAATGGCTTTCACAAAACAGTAGAAACATAATGTGTCTAAGATCTCAAACACTAGCACCTATATTACAAATGTATACTCACCAATGCATGTGCACAAATTCATACACCCAAATTCATACCCAGCAGGCTACACAAATTTATTGTTTCAAGTTGAATTTGCTCCAATGTGAAACAAGAGCCAGGTGTTGTGTCCTTGTTGCCAAGTAAGATACCTTCCATGAGGGATAATTCAAATAATCGTTTTAGTATCGGAAATTGAGTATCGCCCTTGGTACTTGACCTCAATAGCATCAACACTTGATTCAGATAAAGAACAACTGGCTTAAGATCACTATGAAACGACTTTATTATTTCAAAAGAGAGTAGAACTCAATACAAAATATGTTGGCAAGATTTGTACAGATACGCGAATTCACCAAGGGTTGGTTACCAACTTAGGCCCAGTTTACGCCCCCCTAGTGAACCCCAGAAGAGTAGAGGCTGATAGAAGTGATCTTTGAGGTACTTCAACTGACACGATTTTGGTTTTTGAGGATGTCAAAAACATGTGGCTTCACATTTCATCGTTAGTTTTCGTTACATGGCAGGGCGGGGCGGGTTTGCCCGCACCAGACCCCGCCCTTCTACCCGGCCGGGGGGAGTATTCTTCGACTAATCCGCACCCAGCCCCTGTCCACGGCCCCCAGATTCATGAGCTGGAAGGGGGCCCATTTGTTACCTACTAACGTGTTCGACCGGGTAACTGAACACACCCGTGATATTGAACACCTCCGGAAGCACTCATCAAGAAGAACTTTGTGCAACATCCGAAGCGAAGGCATGGCAAGGTCAGGCAAATCAGCAGGGGAGAGAAGTGCCGAGCGAGAGAGAAGGATTTCAGGAGCACTAAATGAGATCCAAAGCGCAAAGCAGCCAAACTGGGCAAAGATTTCTCGCAAGTACAGGATTTCCCGAACTACTTTATACAACCGATATTTCCACCGCACACAAGGGTGGAGAGATGCTCATGTCTTTCAGCAAAAGCTTTCTAAAGAGGAGGAGGAAGAAATAGTACAATGGGTAAAAAGAAGGGGGCGGGCAGGTATGCCTCCAAGACGGCGACATTTGGTGGATTTGGTGGGAACCATATTGCAGCATCGGGCACTGGCAGACCACGGAGGTGAAGAGAGGGTTGGAAAGCGATTCACAAGTCGATTTCTCAACCGCCATTCCGAGCTAAGAAAGTGACTAGCAAGGCCCTTATCTAGCGAGCGGGCATCTGCTACCGATTCCTTATCCATAAACCACTTCTTCGCCCTTTTAGCTGATGTTAAAAGTCGGTTCAAGATCCATCCACGAAATATATGGAATGCAGATGAGAAAGGCCTTTCTCTTGGTGTGGGTAGCAAGGAGCAAGGGTTCTGCGACTCCTTAAATCACTTTCCCTGATTGGTACAGGATGGAAATAGGGAATGAGTTACTCTGATAGAGAGTCCCAGTGCTAAAGGGAATACACTACCCCCATTTATTATATATATGGGAAAGACACCTCGATTTGCATGGCATGACTATGAGATCAGAGATGAGGCAGCCTTTGCAAGGTCTTCCAATGGGTGGACTGACCAAAAGGTTTCTCTATCTTGGTTGAAACATCATTTTGATCGATATACTCGACTTTCCAAGATAGAGTCCTCCTCCGCTCAACCACCACCACCTCCACACCGCCTTCTCGTATTGGCCAATCATCCCTCTCATGATCACTTCTACTTTCTCGATTATTCTTCGCGAAACAACATTCATGTCCTCTTCTTCCCCTCTCATTCTCCCCATATTCTCCAACCTCTTCATACCTCAGTTTTTTCCCCCCTCAGGCGATACGATATGGCCGAAATTGATGAATTTACGCGCCTGAATGGCTACTACACCCACAGCACGCGAGCAGATATGTTTCCTATGGTGCACCGAGCACGCAAAAAGGCCTTAACTAAGACAAATATTATCCATGGTTTCGAACGCTCCAATCTGGGCTGGATTCTACCGATTATTGGGCTAAAGATGGAGAGTACTCGCGTGCCGGGCTTTCGTGGAACTGTAAAAAAGAGGTGCGGCTTGTTGCCCCAGAGGTGTTGAGGCCCTGTTGGCTGCCCATCGTGGAAGGTTCTGGTTGGGAAGACATTAAGTTGAGATGGTTCTAGCTATCCATGTACAGTAACAGATCTCCTTGGATCCCGAATGATATTTATATAAAAGTACAGCTCTGGTAGGCATATGAATACAGGTTATAAGTTGCCCCCGCTAAGCTAAGTACCCAAGCTGGCTTCGATTCTGTGATCCATTTCATTGATCGCATAATCTTTGCGTCTATGAATTGAGTATACGAACATGCATGCGTAGGAACAATTGTGCGTATGAATTTTTGTGCGTATGAATTTTTTACATATGGTGGAGTATGGTTGCATGTGAAGTACTGTTTGAAAACAGCCGCACTCTACAATTGGGCTCGGTAGCTGCTACATCACTTGATATTCACCCATGTGCTTTGGGCATAGCATTAGTCCAAATCCAGTGGGGATTGATATACCCTGTTCAATGATAGTCTGAGGTAAGCAAATTTGATCTTTTACGCGTGTTGAATAGTTCCTTTTCAACAATCTCATACAGCGCCTTCACTCATACATGGCAACCAAATCTTGAATCATACCTGCAAGTACGGGGTCTCTCCAAGCTGTCGCAACTATTGAAAGCAAACCCAAGGTAAGGATCTGTTACCTGAATACCATGAAGTGACGAAGGCACTCAGTGCCTTTCCGAGTGATTAAAGGTGATTCCTGATTATAACCCTTATATCTAGGTTGGTAATTATGCTATGTAATTATCCTCCGCTTAGATACTGACAAGAATATCATACCATAACCATCTTGTTGCTACTGCCGTCTACCTTTGCCGCCTTTCATTTATTTACACCAAAGGCGATGACAACGGCCCCAATCCCGGAAGCTCCAATGGATGAGTTTCATACATGGCCATTTGGCCCTGATGAAATAATCAACCTTTTCCCCATTTCCTTCCGCAGAATGAAGGGGGACGTTTTTTTCTCTAAGCAGTTACTGGATCTGACCTGCAGCAAGTGTGCAGCCAACTAGAACTATGAAAGCTGATAGTCAGCGATAGACAAACCTTGGGCCAATAGCCGGTCACCATGGAAAGGACAATGGTACCCATTAGAGATGTGTGGGTTCGAGTGGGCAAATGGTAGGAGCAAGGCAGTCAAATTGGTACGAGGTGGACGGATCGCTGGAATGTTGGAATGTAGAACAAGGGAATCCTGCGCAATCATACAGGCGCTTGGGTTGGGGTATCAGATTAAGGGTCAGGTCTCTAGCTTTGAAATATTTCAGGGGTGTGACTCGGGCTGGGGTGTGGTAAAAGGGAACATAAGGTGGGGCTTAGTTCCAGACTCAGACAGTTAACAATAACTTTATTCTGACTTCTGAATTTCCATAATTTATACGCTCTTTAATTATATTCTGTCAAGCCTTGCTTGTGTTGACTGAATGCATAAGTAGCTGGTCTTGATAAAATGATTTTATAGTTTTTCCCTACTTCAAAACCTTTTGGTCTTACTATAAAAGCACAATCTTTCTACCTCTCTACATATCCATCCTTCATTAGTATCATGACGACAATCAGGAAAAATATTCTGATTCCATCCACTGCACGGGGTAATACCCAGCCAGGTATTGTTCCACTTCGTTGGCTTGGCGCAATAGCGAATGCTCCAGTCGACCATAGCTTCTTTCAAGCGAAAGCCGTTCCCCAGAGCTCTCTAGGGAACTACGGTGACCTAGAACCAACATTGTTTTCACATCCTTATCTCTAGTCACTTTCCTGGGGTTATAAAGTCATACGCTTTTTCTGTAAGTCAAATATTCAATATGCATGCCAGGAACCTAGCTTACACTATGATGTGGTAGATATGATGGATGCTCCAAAGGCTGGGATGCACGCCCCCGTCTTGGACCAGATGTATTGGTTGGGAACCAAGTTACATGAAGACAAGTCGGAGAATGATGAGCTACAGCGGATGGAGATGGCGTCGGGGTTCTTGGACTGCGACGATACAGAGTACAACGGGATCCTTGATGCTCATGCAGAAGGAATTTATATCCGTCCAACTGCGCATTCAATGGAAATGATGCGTAGTGGAAGTACAAGTAGCAGAGTTGTCATGGGTCTTGTTCATTGTACCATTGTGGATTCTGATTCTGATTCTGAGATAGAATCCTATCCTGAAAACTGCGGAGCTTAACTTCTCTAGAGGAATATGCATAGCTATTCCCTCACATATTTGAACCTTAATTATAATTGAACCTTGGCAGACAGCGTCTTTACATGAAGTGCTTTGGGCAGCTATTTGGGGCGTATGCTTTGGGCCTATGCTTTAGGCCTAAGTTATGCTTTGGGCGTGTGTTTTGGGCTTATGTTTTGGGCGTATGTTGTGGCCATATGCTTTGGGCATATGCTTTGGGCGTATGCTTTGGGCGTATGCTTTGAGTATATGGCTTTAGAGCCCATGTCTTTGGGCGGATCACTTTGGGTACGTGGCTTTGGGCGCATGTCATGGTGAGTATGGATTTTGCCGGAGAAACCACAAGCAAAGTACTAAATAGACAATCTCCATCTGTGCTCAAGCTTATCGTAATGTGAGATTGTTTCTAAGTTCTCAACTCCTATCGTATTACATTTTACAGCAATGATTGAGGTCACCGACTCAATCATGACATAAAAGAAAAGAGCGGAATCGGTATAGGGACCGGGTATGATAACAAAAGAAATTAAACTCTAAAGGAGGGTCGGTCTCGGGAATTCTGAGTGATAAGGGAACACGAAATGAGGTAGCTTGCTGCGTAAGAATCTAACCCAAGGAAAACAGCCCACGGACTTATGATATGGGAGATACAATACGGGCTAAGGATGAAACCAAACGGGAGACATTGTGGTAGATAAATACAGAAGTGGGAGTCCAGGTAAGGCAAGGTAAAGGGAAACGTATTAAGCAGAGTAGGAAAGGAACAACCGGCATGAGGGGCCCGGAAAGGAACTAGGCCATAACCAGAAAAGAAAATAGTTGCAATTAGAAATCGTTAATAGTCCAGCTCCAGTCTCACAATATGAGGGAAGTGCTGGCTAGCCATATTGCAGAGGGCCTGCCTATCCATCCGGTGGTCCATTCTATCAATCACCTCAATTTCAATCCCTCATTCTGCAGCGTCTTCCCTAGCGGCTGCCTCGAGATCAAGATAAGACAGGCATTGCCGGCAAGCAAGCCCTTTCTCGGGGTGACAATATTTTCGATGCTATCCTGTTGGTCTTCTGGGCTTGTGAAGAAATGCCTAGGTGTCATAGCCCGCCCAAGCAGCAGCTCTCCAATCTCTTGGGTGCTAGCACCAAAACGGTGTTCTGCCCCATCGCCGCCCAGAGCACGAGAGGAAGATGCAGAGTCAGGGCGACCCAAGTTGCGCATGCTATTTCCCAAACCTGAGCCGGAGGTTTCCCCTTCATCCGTCATATGGACATCATCATCACCCTCCTCCCAGCCCTCCACGTCCTCCTGCTCGCGCTCCACGTCGTCCACCTCGCCCTCCCCATCCTTATCGTCGTACTCCACGATCTCCTCTGCCCCATAGACCTTATCGGAATCCTCTGAGCCATTGCCAACCTCATCAGCAGACTCATATAGGTTGATAAAATCACCATCTTCATCCTCTTCATCCTCCTCCCACTCTTGGTAGAGCTCCGCATTTTGCAACAGCCATGCCACAGGCTTCACCCAGTCAAACAAAGGTCTACCCTTTTCGTTGAGCTCATCCTCCCGAACCGTCATGTCCAAATCTCCTTCCATATCCTCCTCCACTAATCTGTACTCAGAAGTAAAGTGGTCTCCGCCAATAGGTCTCGAGGGGTCTGTCCGAGCTAAACAACACTGAATAGTAGTAAGCACATCTCTAAGTTAATTAGGCAAAGTTTAAAATTACTTACTTGACTGTGGGTTATTAGCATGGGAGTTTCACCTCGGGCTACCTAGTTTTGTCCTAAGCCTGGTGCGATGTGAGATAGGCTCCCTGGGGCTCCCGTATTGAATGTAGTTGGCCTCGCCTAAGCCACAGGGTGTGGAACAGGGGAACCTGTAGGGGATACCGGGGCCCCACGCATTGTGAGTGAATGACTGCGCTCCCGAAGGGCTAGTTGGCCGCTGCTCTGGGGAGCAGCGTTCTGAGATACACAAGGCCCCGGAGGCTGTACCAGGCCAGACCCTGTTGACAAGCTTCTGGCTTGCTTCACCACATGGTTGAGCAGACTCTTCATGTGTGCTGCAGGCCTCATCTTTGGTGACGGAAATACAAGCGATGCCGGCGAATTGGGTGGAGAATTGTGTTCCATAGCAGTTGGGGGGTTCACAAGTGGCAAACCAGCGTCTCCGAACTGGTTTGGATACAATCGCCTATTGTTCGTTACGGGGCCTCTGGGGCCCCGAAACCCGCGGGCCCCCGCCTCAATTCCCCGCCCCGCCCCGGTCAATGGCCCGGGGAGGGGCGTTTTTTTTTTTAACCCCTGCCCCTGCCCCCGTCCAGGCCCCCGCCCCGTTCAATGCCCTGAACAGCCCCCCGTCAATGAATTTTCTCCGCCCACGGCCCTGCTTTTTCGTATATTCCCCTCTGGAACATTGCTCTTTTGATACATGATTGAGTAATTGTGTGAGCATATACACGTCCCTGGGATGAATGGACCGAACACCGCCGTGGTTACTGGAGCTAAAAGCCCTTTGCCAAGGAGCCCCCTGGTGTTCGGTCCATTCATGCCAGGGACGTGTACCAAAAACCCATACCTCAAAGTATATACGCGCATTTATTTGCATGGAATGATTCATACAATATGAACCGGAATAATTCACAACACCGATTGGACGTCCGAGTTGCCTAGTCTAGTAATGTATATTGTCTCAGCAGGGCATACGCCTAATTCATAAGCCCAATTCATACACTCTATTCACAGGTTCAAATCATATGCCCAATTCATAAGCCTTATTCATCCGCTGGTGCCATATGCCCAAATCATACACCCAAGCCATACGCTCAAATCATACGCCCAAACCATACACCCAAACCATACGCCCAAATCATACACTCACATCATACGCCCAAACCATATACACAAACCATACACCCAAATCATACGCTCAAAACATACGCTCAAGCCATACGGCCAAACCATACGCCCAAGCCATACGCCCAAATCATAACAACAGTCGTGCGATGGAGTTACTGTGTTCAGAGTTCATATAGCGAAATGGTGAGATTAAAGAAAGAGTGTATTTATAGTAATAAGAGTTCTATAAAAGGTAATTATGCTAAGTTAGATGTGACTCGGAGGTTTGAGTTAGTCGTATGATTTGTGTAAAAGTGAGAAAAGAGTGCCCGTCCCCCCCACCACATGGGGACAACACCATGGAGTAATAGAAAACAAGAAGAATGAAAGTCATAATAGTTGAAAAAAGAGGTGAATTAAGAGAAAGAAAAAGACAATCCCTGAATATGCTTAGG
>Ga0307517_10003128_pt1 | contig 26057 bp, 21 predicted proteins | sample 23_EM_MG_FD_194515 | JGI IMG/M metagenome (GOLD analysis project Ga0307517, IMG submission 194515) | Populus trichocarpa ectomycorrhiza microbial communities from riparian zone in the Pacific Northwest, United States - 23_EM | ecosystem: Host-associated > Plants > Roots > Unclassified | place... | reverse complement strand
ATAAAACAAAATCTATATTCCGCTAAAAATATCTCAATTTAAATGATTTTTCTCTAAGAATTGGATCTTTTTATTTATTTAAAGTGAGTTTGACACGATAACTAATAAAATATCATTAAAGTAACTTTAGTGGCACCACAAAAATACATATACAGATGATTAAAATCCTCTGTAAACACAGAAGTAATTTTCCACGTGTTACATTAAAAAATAAAATATTGCTAAAATCTAGTGGCTAAGGTGTCTGAATTTTTGTTCTGGACAAGCGTTCCACGATTGGTTTGAAAGGGATAAACATGTGGTGAGCAGCGACGACCTAAAATATATCCCCTTATTGATTTCTGGAGTTTGGCAATCGCAACGTGTCCCATTCACCTACCGCCTTGCCAGCACTAAATTTCAAGCTGAAAAACGGTTCACACTAGGAGAAGTCGAAAGTGCAGCAAGCAGACAGTTTTGCACCCCCAATGCACTCCTTTTTCCGTCACATTTTCGCCTGTCAGAAAATCAGCCAGTGGCCTGGTTCGGTTCACACGGCAACCCTGAACCCTTATAAAAGTGGGTAGAAAACAACAAGATAAAAACAAAGAGGATAGGAAAAAGGAAGCCAGCAGTGAAGATTTTCTGGCACGAGAAATTCACTTCCAGTTAAAATTAAAAAAGAATTTCCTGTCAATTTCAATTTTGGTAGGGAACCCAAATTCCATATCGAGAGTTTAATGACGGCTTGGCAGTCTAATGCCGCCTCATTAATTTGATATTACGTGTCACCCTCTAGCATTTCGTTACTGTACCATAATAATACAAAAATTGTAATCAATTAAAGGTAGCGTTAGGGATGTTTAATTGTAATTTTTTTAAAGTGATTTTTATTTAAAAATATATTAAAAAAATATTTTTTTATTTTTTAAAAATTATTTTTGAAATTAGTATATTAAAATGATCTATAAAACACAAAAAAATATTAATTTAAAGAAAAAAATTTTTTAAATTTTTTCAAAAGCTCTTTTAAAATGTAAAAATAAACAGGGACTTAATATATCCATGTATTTTTTATTTTAAGAATATAAAAAATTATTTTGAAATTATTTTAAATAAATATTTGTTTCATATATATTTTTTATTTTTTAAACTAGACATGTTTCTATTTTTACTATTTTCATTTCTTATGTTGTGTTCTTCGAATTTTAATAATTTACTTTTTTTTTTATTGTAGTAAGACATGACACTATTTTAAAATTTTATTTCTAATTAAAAAATAAAAAACTATTCATCAATAAAAAAAAATTAGCAACACAGCATGGATAATTAAACTAGTTCTTAACAAAATTTAGTTGGCAAGCCATCACGGCAATTTTTTTTTTTAATACGAGAAAAATGGATAAAGTAACCGAAAGGAAGCGGCATTTACGTAAATAAAAACAAACCACATACCTCTCTAACCTCATTAATTTTCACCCTGAACAGAGTGACTGTTGCAAGCACCCAGTGAACAGAGAGCCTCTACTATGTTAAACTCTCCCTCCGCAGACAACTATAAATTCCGAAACTTTTGACTCTTTTCTCACTCTCTCTCTCACTCATTTTTCTCCTTTACAAACGTATCAATTCACGACTCTCGCTTCTCTCTCTCTCTCTCTCTCTCTCTCTCTACATGTACATATACTGCAATTAGCGGCAGAGTTCATCGCGCTGGTTGCAATGGAGCTCTCAAGCAGGACGATGAAGCTTTTTCTGCTTTCGATTTTTCTATTACAGGCGAGGATTTTTTTTTAATTTTTTTCCCCTTCTTCTTTAACGTTTCCGTTTGAAGAAGATTCTGTTTTTTTTTTAAAAAAAACATTTTCAGAGTTCGATTTTTGTTTTATAAGGGTTTCATTGCTTATAATTTTCACATTACGTGTCCTCATAGTGTGTGTGAGGACTAACATTTCTGCCGAGTCTCCAGTTTCTAAGAACTTAAGGACTGAATTGCACTTTTTGACGAGTTTTGGTACTGAATTTGAAATTTATGAATATGCAGGTGTTTTATGCAGTATCTATAGTCAGCGCGGAGAGGTCTGATGCACGGTCGCTTAAGACACGAAATGCAGTATCAGGGTGAGATTTTTTTGTTTCCTTTTTTTTTATTTAAATTTTCTTGTAATTAAAATAAAATAGCTTGGATTTTCTCGAATTGATCATCTATTTATTTTTGATATGATTTGCAGGGAGAGACATTCAGAGGAATATTGTGCAATGTATGATATTTGTGGTGCACGTGAAGATGGGAAAGTCGTGAACTGTCCTTTTGGCTCCCCATCTGTGAAGGTATCTGGGTTTTTTTTTTTTTTTAATTTTTAATTTTAAAAACTTGGATGCAGCATTTTGCTATAGTTCCTGAATATGCCAGTACGTGCTTCTTCTTCTTCTTTTTTTTTCTATTTATTTATCAGCCAGATGACTTGCTTTCACAAAAGATTCAAAGCTTATGCCCTACAATTACTGGCAATGTTTGTTGTTCAGAAGCTCAGTTTGAAACTTTACGGTCACAAGTCCAGCAAGTAAGAAGACTTTCCGGCAACAAGATTGAGTACATGTGCACATGTTTGAGAAGCTTTTTAAGTGTTTTATTTATGTTTTGCAGGCAATTCCATTTCTGGTCGGCTGTCCTGCATGTTTGAGAAACTTTTTGAATTTGTTCTGTGAGCTTACCTGTTCCCCGCATCAGAGCATGTTTATTAACGTGACTTCTACGGATAAGGTTTGCAGTTCCTACTGTTTTGGTTGGATTTCTAAAGAGATTTTAGTGTTCTCGTATTATCATGAGCAAGAAAAATTCCAATGTGTTGAATCTGTTATGCGAATTAGCCAATAAATTGGTCTTGCATCTTAGTTATATTGCTTATCGCATAATAAAATGTTGTGAATTTTAAAAAGGAAATGCGAAATTGCTATAGCCTATTCTTTGAGTATTGTGTTTTTGATTGAACTGGTGGTTGTTGGAATTCTTCTTGGAGCTTGACACATCATTCTTTTTGCTGAAGAGAGTAATTTTATTTAAGGTGTCTTATTCTCTTTTCAGGTTGAAGGCAATTTGACCGTGAGTGGCATTGATTTTTATGTATATGATTCTTTTGGTGAAGGGTTGTATGAATCTTGCAAGGATGTAAAGTTTGGGACCATGAATAGCCGGGCTCTAAATTTTATTGGTGCTGGTGCTAAAAATTTCACAGGTGATTTTTTACTTTAACGCTGTAGCTTAAGATTCTTCTCCCTCATCTCCCTCATCTCTCTAGTCTCTTCTCTCTTTGTCTCTCTATCTCCCACACATGATGAGGGCGTTGTCGTACGTACAAAGCGAACTCAATATTTCTACTGTACCCATGATCTTAAAGTGGATGATGATTTTGGGTTTGAAGACTTTGCTGGAAGTTAGGCTTGAAGTGGAGAAGTGGGGGTCTATCTCAGAATGAATTTCTATCCGAGGAAGAATTTCTTTTGGATGAGTGTTTTCACCATACCATGCACAATTGACAGGCAGCTCTGAAATTCTGAAGGATTATCTGTTCCTTGGAAGTTTCAGAGCTCTACTTCCTTGACTTATTGCTTCTGTTTTATGCATGATTTTCTATGTTTTTGTATGACTTATAGTGCTGATGCCATGAATTATTTTTGGCAGAGTGGTATGCATTTATTGGTAGACGAGCACCCCTTAATGTGCCGGGCTCACCATATGCTATGACATTCAAGCCTTCTGCTCCTGAGTCATCTGGAATGAAACCCATGAATGTTTCTACATATTCATGTGGTGATATTTCACTGGGTTGTTCTTGTGGTGATTGTCCTCAATCTCCTGTTTGTGCAAATACTGATCCTCCTCCACATCACGAGGGGGCTTCTTGTGCAGTGAGAATTGGATCTCTCAAGGTGAGGTATCATGCAGAAAATAACTTTTGAATTTAGCCTTTTCCACTGATTTACTTGTTTGGTTTGGATGCAGAGTAATTTGCTGATGATTACCATTTGACATTCCTCGATTTTGTCACGTAAAGTATTTTTATGTTTTGCTAATTCAGTTTCACTGTTCACTGTTCTATTTCTGCAGGCCAAATGCGTCGACTTTATTCTAACAATCCTCTATGTTATATTGGTTTCCATCTTTTTGGGATGGGGCTTGTTTCATCGAAAAAGAGAAAGGGACCAGAGTTCTAGAATGAATCCAGTGTCGAATATCAAGGACAGTGGTGAAGTTACTGGGAAGAAGGATGAGAACCTTCCCATGCAGGTGCCTCCGGTTTCCTACCTATTCTTATCTAGTGGTTTTGTAGTTCTTTCTTTTTGACCTTAATCTGATCAGTGAAAAGGTCTACTCAATTCATTGGCCAATGTTGCTGAATTCTTTAAACTACTTTTATAAGATGCTTGAAGATTCTCCTCAAACCGGAAGCAGGGTTCAGCTTTCAATTGTTCAAGGATACATGTCGAAGTTCTACAGGTCCACCAAGTTTGCCATTAACGCTATCAGAGTAACTGAATTATTTTTGACCTTTTTGGTTTGTTTATATTTCAGGTGTTATGGAACATGGGTTGCTAGAAACCCAATCCTTGTGTTGAGCTTGTCGTTGGCTGTAATTCTTTTACTTTGTCTAGGTCTCATCCGTTTCAAGGTGGAGACACGGCCTGAGAAGGTAGAATTGAACATACAAATCGCTTCTTTAATCTTCTCTGTTAAAATCCTAGAGAAAGAGGGTGTTTTTGTTTTTTAACCATTCTACAGTTTTTACTACTGATATTTTTTCCCAACAAAGTCTTGATGCTAGAATTAACAAAATTGATGAATATTTCTGGAAAGAATTAGAGGACGTCAACGAATCCATTGAAATGAATATGAGAAACTAATGTGCATGTGGAAGTGACAAATTGGGGGCAATATTCTGCTTTGGGAGAGTGGACATTATTTCCTGGAGAAGTCATAAAAAAATATCTATTATGCATTTAGTTGCTTAGTTGACCATGCTTCAAATTTTGGCAATTGGTCTAATAGAGTATTCATTATTATACTCTTATTAGTGCTCAATTTCTCCATATGTCATCAAACTGCTAATACTTGTACTATTTCAGCTATGGGTAGGGCCTGGGAGTAAAGTTGCGGAAGAGAAAAGGTTTTTTGACACCCACCTAGCCCCTTTTTACAGAATTGAGCAGGTCCTGCAGTATTCTACTCATGTTTTTTTATATTTTTTGCTCCCTGTCTTGTTTCCTTGTGCTCTTATTTTGGTCTTTACAAATATACTCTTTTAGATGCTGGTTCTAGAGATTGAAAACTAGTTTCCTGTTAGTTATCACCAGTAGAACAATTTTTCTCTCCTTTTCTTCTCTGTATCAAGCGAACCAACTTACATTAGCTATGCTTTTCCTTTTCATCACAAAAATTTGCCATGAAAGTGACTGCAAATAGATTGACAGCATCAATCATCACACCAATGCTGTATTTATCATTATAATTTGCATGCATGTGTACTGTCATACCTGCATTATGTGATCGTTGCCCTTTTCTTTTTAATGTTTGAGCACAGAAAGACCCCTATGCATTATTCTGACTGCTTTTTTGATACATGTTTTCTGATGATAAAAATTTACATGCACAGCGTTTTGTTTGCTTGATTTGGAATAGTTTTGAATCTTCATAGCTGCAGGATTTTTAGTCCTCTTCTAATTCTGGAAAGAACTAACGGTGACATGTTTTCCAGCTAATTCTAGCGACTGTTCCAGAAGCTGGGGCACAGAAAAGACCAAGTATTGTGACAGAAAACAACATCAAATTACTTTTTGAAATACAAAAAAAGGTATTCATTTGTCTGGTGCCACTTCCCAGACTTTTTTGGGAACAGATTGTTGCATGCATCACCATGTATCAATCGAGTTTTCATTTGCTGTTCTATTATATTATTTTTTCCATTGTCTTATTGGAAAAGGGTGACCTGAAATGTCATAGATTGATAGCATTCAGCTCTGACAGGTTGATGGAATCCATGCAAATTATTCTGGAACAATGGTATCTCTGCCTGATATTTGCTTGAAGCCACTGGACAAAGATTGTGCCACTCAGAGTGTACTGCAGGTTTTTTTTCTTTTTTTGCTTGACGATCTTTATTTCGATGTATGTGCAACGAAATGCTTAAAACTATGTAAAAACGAATTTGTTCCACTCCAAGTTAGTGGTAACAATTTTAATAGGACTTTAGGAGTTCCTTATAAGGCTTTCCACTGTTCAGTTGCATGAGTTTGCAACAATGGAAGATGAATCTAGAGGTATTTATTTTGATTTTGATCAGTCACTAACTCTCTATCTCTCTCTCTCACCCCATCCCCCCCTTCCCATCAGTATTTCCAAATGGATCCTCAAAATCTCGATAATTATGGAGGAGTTGAGCACGTGAACTATTGTCTCCAGGTATATCTTCTCAGTCTCAGGTTTTAATAATTCTCAAAATCATGTCTTCCTCTCCCACTCCCTATCTCAGCTCCAAGAATTCTCTCTGTCTGATTATTATGATGGTACCATGTTATTTCAGCATTATTCCTCTGCAGACACATGTCGGAGTGCCTTCAAAGCTCCCCTTGATCCAAGCACAGCCTTGGGAGGTTTCTCTGGGAACAATTATTCGGAGGTATTTTTTCTATCCTCATAAATAGCAAATACAATTGGATCATATGTCTATAATAATCCTCCAACCACTTCTCTGTGACAGGCATCTGCATTTATTGTAACTTATCCAGTAAACAATGTGATTGATAAAGAAGGGAATGAAACTGATAAGGCGGTTGCTTGGGAGAAGGCTTTTATTCAGTTAGTGAAGGTTTGTTTTCTGTCTCAGTCCAGTGATTGTGTATATGGTGTCTGGAACAGACATGTATCTCCATTTTCAGATAACATGTTTACCGAAATGTTTTTCATGGTTGTTAAAATTTGTTGACACGAACAATATGAAGAGAAGGGAGAAATAAGAGAACACAGAAGTGGCTGCGCTGTTGGAGCAACAGACCATCCTCCTTAGTACCCAGATTCCATTTGTTAAAAGTAGAAATCCGAATCTTTTGCATTTAATTAAGCTAATGAATCAGGGCTAAGATGTAGGAATCCACTATCAAACATAAAAAGAAAACAAAAGGGCTGCATATATCAAAATGAGTGAAAGATATTAGATCTGATCCAAACTGTTTGTGCCTTTTTCTTCAAATTGGATCTGCTGCAAGCAGCAAGTGTTATCCTGAATACTTGACTGCTTAATAACATATATCTGCATCATCATTTCTATTGTTAATCAATGGAGGTTTACTGCTTCATTTTATCTAAATCATTTCATGTTTTTCATGGGACAGAATGAATTATTGCCAATGGTGCAATCTAAGAATCTCACACTTTCTTTTTCTTCGGAAAGCTCCATTGAGGAGGAACTAAAAAGGGAAAGCACTGCTGATGTCATAACTATATTGGTGAGCTTTTTTCTTGTTGAAGAAAAAAAAGACATTTCCATTTTAAAGTTATGGAAAATGCACTGTTTAGGGCAATGATAAAGATCCAGGGTTTGGAGACAACAGGATGTCAATTCAAGCATGAGTGAGCCACTTCGTGTAATGTTTCAGGAGTGTGTTGGATGTCACTTATTTTGTTTAATTGTTGACGCTTCTTCCATTTCAGATTAGCTATCTTGTGATGTTTGCCTACATATCTCTTACTCTGGGTGACACTCCTCATTTATCTTCGTTTTACATTTCATCTAAGGTATGTCCTTTTACTGGCTTGAACTTTGCCCTCTCCCTGGGTAGAACCTCTATTCCATTCCAAACTACTTATTGTATTCCATGAATGCTAGGTTTTCCGCATGAAATGTTCATATTTTCTTTTTAACTTTCCCCTTTCCCTCATTCAGTTTTTGTGATTGGTTGACTTACAGGTATTGCTTGGTCTTTCTGGAGTTTTGCTTGTCATGTTGTCTGTTCTTGGATCTGTTGGATTTTTTAGTGCCATTGGAGTGAAGTCTACACTAATCATCATGGAAGTCATTCCTTTTCTTGTATTAGCTGTAAGTTTCTTTCTTCTTATTTCAGACTTCATGAGGTATTTGTCATTTTGCCTACATTAATTGTTGAGGGCGAGTTTTTAATAGGTTGCTTCAATTCTGACTAGCTATTGTGCCCCTAGACTACATATATCTTTTGTTGAATTGGTTCATGGATAAAAAAGAAAGGACTAGTTGCCATTCCACCTGCTCAACTCAGCAGTTGACTTGGGCCAACTAGAGCTGGATAAAAAAGAAAGTGACACAAATGCTTGCAAAATGCAAAGGCATGATTTGTAATAACATGAAACTATAAAGTCATCTATCGATTGACTATTTGTGTCACTGTCGCATAAATTTATCTCTTGAGATTTAGCATAACTCTTTGGAGAATTCTTCAAATGTTTCATGCATATAAAACCTTTCTTGCATGCTGACCGACCATTATACTAGTCTTGAGGCTCTTAGTAAATATTATATTTATTTATTTCAAAAAACTTTTTTAATTTGAATGTTAGTATTAGATCGAATATTCTTCTATTTAATCTAGGTTAATTTCCAAAGCTAATTTTGACTAGTTTTTTCATAAAGTATTGCTATAGCTTATATAATTAACTCTGTCATATCAGGTTGGGGTGGATAACATGTGCATATTGGTGCATGCTGTCAAGAGGCAACCAATGGAGTTGCCGCTAGAGGGACGGATAAGCAATGCTCTTGTGGAAGTTGGACCATCCATCACACTTGCTAGTCTATCTGAGGTTTTAGCATTTGCAGTTGGAAGTTTCATTCCTATGCCAGCATGTCGTGTGTTCTCTATGTTCGCTGGTCAGATAATTTAATCCCTTTTCTTATACACAAGTTAATTTTTTTTTTTTTTTAATTTCAACTCTTCTTTTCAAGACTGTAACACCATTTTATGCCATGCCTCTTTTGCAGCACTTGCTGTTCTTTTGGACTTTCTTCTGCAAGTTACTGCTTTTGTAGCTTTCATAGTTTTTGATTTTTTGCGAGCTGAGGATAAGAGAATTGATTGCATTCCATGTCAGAAAATTTCATCTTCATCTGCAGACTCTGATAAAGGTAGTGTTAGGAGGTTGTTTATAACTCATATTTGACTTGATGGATTACCTCATTTGCCACTTGGTTTTGTCAACTGCTTTATTTTGTTCCTTAATGTAAACTTGAGGTGGTCTCTTATTGAAAAATGCAATGTGAATGTTTAGGAATTGGTGGGAGAAGACCTGGATTGCTGGCTCGCTATATGAAGGTGCTGATTTGTATTAATGAATTTTTCAGAGAAATTATATCTTTTCAAATGCTAATATGGTTATGCTATATGTTTGCAACTGCATCATATGCACCTGTGATTCTGATTTAGATTCATGGTACTCTTGTTTAAGATTCTTGAGAGTTTTATACCTGATGAGGTGCTTCTTTTCTTTATAGAAGAAAGAGTGTGTTTCTGCTGAGCATTATTCACTAATCAAATTGACATTCTTGTCATTATTAGGAGATCCACGCACCCATACTCAGTCTTTGGGGAGTTAAGATAGTAGTCATTGCCATCTTTGCTGCTTTCACATTGTCCAGCATAGTGAGATGCTCGATATCACTCTTACATATTCATACTTCTGTAGGTGCCTGTTACATGTCGTACTCTAACTTGTCATATATATGGATCATATAGGCATTATCCACTCGAGTTCAACCTGGTTTAGAACAAAAAATTGTACTTCCACGGGACTCGTATCTTCAGGTTCAATTTCTTGATACTGGTTTACAACTTGCTATGTATTTATGGATATGGTGTTCTATTGGCTGGGGAGTTTATCATGCAAACTTTTTTTCCTGCAGGGCTATTTTAATAATGTCTCAGAGTATCTCAGAATTGGTCCACCACTATATTTTGTAGTTAAGAACTACAACTATAGGTAATTCCAGTGCTTCTTTTTTGCATATTCCTTTCATTGCTTAGATCTTCAACTGATGCTACTGCACTCCACAGCTCAGAATCAAGTCAGACAAATCAGCTGTGCTCCATCAGCCAATGTGATTCAAACTCTCTTTTAAATGAGGCAAATCTTTCTAATCTAATGAACATCACTCTGTTATTTACTCCTTATGGGCATTAATTATTGGAATGGTTGTTTTTCCTTTGACAAGAATCTTTTGTCGCCTTGCTTCTGCAGATTGCAAGAGCATCCTTAACACCAGAATCTAGCTATATAGCTATGCCAGCTGCTTCATGGCTTGATGATTTTCTTGTATGGATATCTCCAGAAGCTTTCGGCTGCTGTAGGAAGTTCACAAATGGGACTTATTGCCCCCCTGATGATCAGGTCGTTTTCTAATCTTTAATAAAAGCTGGCTTTTATTCTGGCATGGGATTTTGTGCACATTTGGCCCTACTATTATGGTCACATGGCTGCTCCTGCCTATGCAGTTCATACGATCATTGTGTAATATTCTCCTTATGCAATGGCTTAAAATTAAAGTGAAAGTCTAGTAAATGGTAGATCAAATTAAAACTGTGGACTTAATTAAACTGGTAATGACACCCCCAGAGTTCAATATGAGACCAATTGCCAGCTCCTGTTGGTGATTATAGCAACTGATTACCAGCCTGAGCATCCATGGTAATTATGGGGATATTGTGATGATAACCTACCTTTTCATTTTCTGCTCTTATTTCTATTGCTTCTCATTGCTGTCATTATTTATTCTCATTAATAATGCTGAAGCTGACTTCCTTTTCCCTGTTTTGCCCAGTCTCCTTGTTGTTCATCTGATACAGGTTCATGTGGTCTTGGTGGGATATGCAAAGATTGTACTACTGTAATCCTCATTCTTTTCTTCTTGAAATTTTATGAAACAATTTGCTGCCCATTTTCCTTTGAAATGTTTTGTGCTTGACTGTCATTTATATCAAGGCAGTAGCATCTATCATTTCTTATTTGTAGCTGGATCAATTACTAACATTTGGAATTTTTCAGTGCTTCCGTCACTCAGATTTGAATAGTGATCGTCCATCTACATCTCAGTTCAAGGAGAAACTCCCATGGTTTCTCAATGCTTTGCCCTCTGCTGACTGTGCCAAAGGTGGCCATGGTGCTTACACTAGCAGTATAGATCTACAAGGTTTGCTGAGTTGGACATTTGTTCTTTCAATCCAGTTTGATAAATCTTAGGGAAAGTCACGCTCACGTATGCATGCTTTAAAATAGTTTGTCTGCATGCCATATGGTGGCTTGTTTTTTGAATGCTAATAAACTCCTCAACCCCCCTCTCCTTTTCAGGCTATGAGAATGGTGTTATTCAAGCATCATCCTTCCGCACGTATCATACACCTCTTAACAAGCAGGTAGGTAGTATTTTCTAATGTTAAAATTTGCTCAATGTGATATGTTTCTTGTTTCTGTATGAAAACATTAACATCTATTTTAGATTGACTATGTCAATTCAATGAGGGCTGCTCGAGAGTTCAGTTCAAGGGCTTCTGATTCTTTGAAGGTAAAAAATCAGTGATAGTGATTACTGCATGGTCAGACTGATGTTATCTTTTTTAAATAAATTATCATGGTCAGATTTTCTAGTCTTGTCTTTCCCCTATGCTAGGAAGCCAACTCTTGTTGCTACTTTAGTATGATACTAGCCCTGCTCATCAAAGGACTGATTCTTTATGAATTTATTTACGACCTCCTACCTTAACATTAAAGAAGAATAGTTTTACCTGTTCATCCCATGTTCACTGTTGTTTACAGACGGCACGGCCCATAGTTGGCTGTACGCTAGAAAGGCTGTCTCTTAAATGACGTTTGTTATCCTGTGCAGATGGAGATCTTCCCATACTCTGTATTTTATATGTTTTTTGAACAATACCTTGATATATGGAGGACTGCATTGATCAACCTAGCCATAGCAATTGGTCAGTAACCCTTAGAAATTCAGAACTTGAACTGACATCTTCTTATTTTCTGTGGAGTTCATGGATTATGTGCTTGGGTTTTTTTCATCTCATTTTCTTGTGTTCTTGATGATAAAGCTGTCTTTTTTTTTTCTTTTTTTTTTCATGAATTGCTTCTTTTTTTCACTGAGAAGCTAAGCTTTTATTAACATGTTCTTCAATACTTGTAATCAGCAAAAATTCAGGCCTTTCAAAACTGAAGATATTGTTTTGTCGATTTGTACTGCTTATGTCTATATCATTAATCATTTAATGATACCTCACTGTGGTCTGAGTAAAAAATTTACCGATGCAAATTTGCACTGTCAACCTTTATTGTTAATTGTTCTCCAAATGAACTTTTTCGTTTAACATAACTGGTCATTTTCCCTTCCATAAAACCTTAACTGGTTGGTTTTATTTGGTGATGTACCAGGAGCGGTATTTGTTGTTTGCTTGGTCATCACTTGCAGGTAGGTGTTCTATTTGCCAATATTCTCCTTTTCCTTCACCAAAAAATACTGGCTTCAGTGTTCGGTTCTTTCCAAATGAACTGAACTGCTGTGTTGGAGAATGACTTCATGATTACTTTGTTTCTTAACTTTCTTTAAAATGTAGTTTATGGAGTTCTGCTATCATTTTGCTGGTGTTGGCAATGATAGTCGTGGATCTCATGGTAACTCTGCTTCCTTTATCAATATCTATGTATTTTTCATTTTATTTGTAACAATTAACCTGTTCTGCCCATACTATAATCCCTCTGCTTACAAGATTAAACTCCACAGGGCGTGATGGCAATTCTGAACATTCAACTGAATGCAGTCTCTGTTGTCAACCTTGTCATGTCAGTGGGCATTGGTGTTGAGTTCTGCGTACATTTAACACATGCTTTCTCGGTTAGCGTCACATCATTCTCCGTTTTCTTTATATATCTTCTCTACTTTCTTCTGATAAGTCACTGCCAATTCTGTTCCTCCAATGGAACTTCAAGTTCATTCTCTTCTATTCCATTCAGTTAAAAGATGAATAGATGGAATCTGCATTTGGTTATTTTGGCTTAGTAGTTAACATGTAAGTTAGATCCCATATTATAATGCATCTCAATATTTTTCTGGATTCAGATACTTTGATTTAATTTACTAATAGTTGATTACTAATGCAACTAGAGAAATGGTTTTCCTTCTGAATCTGGGAACTTTAATCTTTCAGCTCTAAGGTTATTATTGGTGCAATACTATACTTTTTCCTTTGGCTGCATGTTCTTATTCTTTTCTTAAACAGGTGAGTAGTGGCGACAAAGACCAAAGAGTCAGGGATGCTCTGGGTACAATGGGAGCTTCTGTCTTCAGGTTCCTTCTTTTTTTCTGTGGCTCATGTCATGAACTAGATTGCTGAGACCTCTGGGCACTCACTCTGTCGATACAAATTATAGGATATTTTGATTGACACCCCCTTTATATTAGACTCTGTTCATCTTAGCTATTAATTATCACATGCAAGCCACTTGTTTTCCTAAAAAATCACCTAAGAATCATCAAAAAGTAAAAAAAAGAAAAGAAAACAGGACTTGATTTTCTATCAATTTTATCATATTGTAAATGATATTATGTTTTAATATTGGCGTGGTTGAAATTTTTTTTTTTTATCAATTTTTGATGATCTTTTGATTTTATAAGAAAACATGTGTAATTCACATATTATTTTAAATAAGTTTGATACTGTCACCCTTTTTCCATGAGATACACCATGAAAGAACTAAATTAAAAATAGAAAGGCAAGAAAGGGAAATATAAAAACACATGTCTTTTGCACCCCTTAAATGCATACATCACTGCAGATGTGATTTTGAGCTCAAAGCACGTACCTTTATTTCCATGTGGAATTCTGTATTAATTGCAATTATCTTGTTGAAAAATTGTCTGTAATGTAATTTTGCAGTGGCATCACATTAACAAAACTAGTTGGCGTGATTGTTCTTTGCTTCTCAAGAACAGAAGTTTTTGTGGTTAGTGTTTCTCCACTCGAATACCCATCAAATGAGGCAATATTTTTTTCAGTTTATTTACCATCGTCCTCTCGTGTTCTGCAGGTTTATTACTTCCAAATGTACCTTGCACTGGTCCTCCTTGGTTTCTTACATGGGCTGGTGTTCTTACCGGTAAGTTTATCGAGCTTTCCAAAATCTCTCCTTCCACTTGAACGTTACCATTTAGCTTCTATTCTGGATCAATCATGAAATTGATGCTGGTGGTAAATGTCAGTGGCAAGAAGAATGTAGCAAACACATCAATATATCTTGGATTTAGTGGTTTAGTAGCAATCTCCATATTTAGAGGGAAAACAAATACATCAATCAGTAAAATGTTGTCTCAACTCTTAGGAACCAAACTTCAGGGGAAGCTGAGGTTTTTTATTTTGCCTTCAATATAGATCAATTTGTAAATTTTCATCTCCTTTTCTCACCGAATCATATTGAAAACATTGTGCGGATCAACTGTTTGCAGGTTGTGTTGAGCATGTTTGGCCCACCTTCAAGGTGTAAACTTGTCGAGAAGCAAGAAGACCGGCCATCGGTTTCCTTGCGGCCTTGAGAAGCTGTATTGCTGTATCATAGTTCTTTTTGGCAGGCTAATCAATATTTTCTTTTTTCTTTTCTTCGAGATACTAAGTCAAGTATAGAATTAGTGAAGCAAAAATGCTCAAATGGCAATCCTGAAATATGTAAAGCACGGTGTGTTTTTCCAAAAGGAAGAAAATCATTCAGCTGCAAGGTTGCCAGATTTGCCTGCTTTCTTTTCAAGCACACTTCCGGCTGTTGATTCCAATGGCTTGTACTTCATTTGGGCTAAAGCCTTCTTGGCCTTGGAATAAAAACCAGATTTCTGGGTTAAAAGTAAAAAAGGGAGAGAAATCCATAAGAAATATTTTTTGGATTGCAACAAGACTTGGGTTACGTATAGGAGAATTCAAAAAAATTATTTTTTTCTTCTTTGATTCAGATTGATCCAGTCTTGGGTCAACCATGCCCAAGCCAATCCGGATTTTAAAATAATCAAAGTCAGTCTAGGTTTTAAAACAATAATTATGATAAGAACATACCCCGGAGATTTAGTTCTGGTGAGGAAGAAGAATAGTACATTTCTGACGAGGAACAGGGGATATCTGATATACTGAAGAGAATATCTGAAAACATACGCAAGTTCATCAACTTCTCTTACAAAGGCTCCCAACCAGGTCATGCATGAAACTCCAACCCTAGCAAAAACACAGGCTTCCTCTAATTTCATTGCATAGCTTTTCTTCTATACAGATCATGACGGAGAACTTCGTGTTCCTGTTTGTGGAATCGTTCTCTGATCTATCATGCTCAAATCTCATGTCCATCAGAAAGAATTTAACATCGAATGGCAATGCCATGGACTACATGGAGGATTGAAAAGATCAAGACAGCCCACTGCTGTGCGAAGACCTCCCTAAAGGACGAGGAGAAACTTCGAGCAAGAGTTTAATTGTCTGGTTATCAGATGAACCGCATATAGCAATACACTCCTCCAAATCATCATCACATGTCAATAAGACCCACTCAGAATCATCATCCAAGTACTTCAGATCAAATCTATGTATGTCATCTATGTTAAACCGTCTGACGATCTCTTGCAATAGATCTTTGAATCCCCATTTGTTTGACATGCGGAGCCGAATTATCTCATTTCCATACGTGACTTTCAATCTGTGAGCATCCGTTTCTTGAGATAACCGGCTGCCATCTTTAGATAAGGGCGGAATGCTCCCCAGTTCCGCAAGAGTTTTATGACTCTGGGATCTTGGCATTCTCTCCTGTTCTCCTGGACTTGATGCATGGAGCTCCACATTGCTTCGGACCATCTTCAAAACACCATTGCCTGAGTTTTCTCCAGACACAGGATCTTCACTAGCAGCAATTGCCCCACTGGAACAGCTATGGCTTGAACTGGAACCCAGACTACATGAGGGTGAAGGTGATTTTGGTGCAGTAACTTGGGAGCTGAAAGTACCTCCTTCAGGCTGCATGCCTGATGGTTTCGGATGACTGCTTGACTTTAAAGTTGATAGTGGACTAGTTCTGGACAAAGTTGGCGAGGCAAGCTCAGGGAAATTTTTATAAAAGGAATCAATCTGAACAGTGCCAGAGGCACCTTCAACTGAGTCGATAACACGTTGGAGTTTCTTTAAGGAATGACCAACCTTCTTGATTTTCCGAGAAGGCCAGCGGTTAATTCCATGTTGCCTGCATATTCTTTTCAACGTAGTGGGGCAAACTGAAATTTGTGGAAAAAGCAGATAAGATGTCAAAACAAAGACAAATTCAACTCTGCAAAGCTAGAGGGTAATAAGAAATGTGTCATCAGTACTGTATGGGGAGGGAATTTGTTCCAGAGTATTATCATACATGCAACAATGCAAATGAAGGGCAGACAAATGCAAATTACTTGGTGGCACACCAGTCACACAAAATGTGAAAACTAAGAGACATTTACTGTAAATAAGAAAATAAAATATTCTATAATGGAATAAAGCTTACCACCAATACTCTTCGCAGCATCCTTTAAGCTGCCAGCAAAATATTGCCGTAGAACTTGCAAGGTGATTGTTTTTTCTGCTTTGGCACGTCTTTTTTCTCCTGTTTTAGATGTGCCAGCACTTGAAAAGCTACCTTCAGCAGAAGTAGAATCTCTGCCACATTTAATACTCTCTCTAAGGCTACAATCTTCTTGATTTTCCCTGTTCTCACTGGATTTTTCACGCAACATTACCTTTTGTTTGTCTTTTTGAGATAAAGAGATGTTACTTCCACTTGGTTGGACCTCTGAGAGACAGGCAGTCCAGGGTGAATTATCTCTACTATGCCTTTCTGAACAAGACTGTTTAACTGTTGATGTCTCTTCTCCACTAGATCTACCATCTGAAGGTACTAACACTTCACTAAATGGCAAATCAGTTTCCTCCACTAGTTCTTTGTCTGTTACTACCCGTAAGGTCTGGCTAACATGCTGTATAATGGCAGACAGTGAATTAAGCATCTTCTTCTGCTCTTGAGGATCCCTGCAATTGACAGGCAGGAAGAACTCCAGGACAAAGTCTGTTGTACCAATGTAAATGCTTCGCAAGCGAATTGCAACAGCAGCACACAGTCCAAACATCCTTGCATGGTGAGAAAGAGGATACTCAGTCTTGCCATATGAAGTTACATCACCTGAGAAGCAGGGTTGGTTGGTCATAAAGGCTTGCCCAGCAACTCCTTGACCCTTTAGCAAGTGATGCTCTGAGCACGCCTCTTGAAAACCCTGGATAGCAGAATCAGCTACACAGCAAGCATCATCCACAGTAGAAACACATCGATAGTAATTCTCGTTGGAATGCCGGCAACCTCCCTTGCCTTGTTGGGTACATGGGACCCAAGTTTGAGCTAAGGGCAATCTGTGTGTCTCACACGCAGCTCTCAGAAGCTTTTGAATCTCAGGTAATGCAGCTTGGTAGGACATATTACATGCCTGGTGAAAGGAAAAAATCCAACTGTGACCTAAAAAATACATAGAGAACTTAAAGAGTAACAATTTTCTTCTGCTATCTTTCTTGTTTTACCTGTAAGTTCTGTATGCTTGGAACTTCAGAACTCCTAAGATCAACAGTCTGCAAGTTTAAAAAGCTTATTACAAACACAAGTTTGAGTGCACTGCTAACACACTTCTGAACTTGGACATTGCACATAGTTTGAACAAAAGGTTCTATCTGAGGTGAACATGTGAGCAATTGTTGTTTACGAATTGAAAACAAGAAGCCATAGTTGAACAACAAAAATAAGTAACCTCAAAAATGAAATCAATTGACAACAAAGCACTACCAAGTAAAATATACAGAAAAATAGAAATATGCTTATTGATCTTGCTAAGTTACTAAAATCAAGCTCCCACTTCAAGGTTTAAAGGCCAAAACTATAGGCAATCGATGGTCCAAAAAGGACTCTTATTTGGGACCTAGTACCTAAATCTTAGCTTGTAAAACATTCTGGCCCTGTGATTAGAATTTGAAAGGGTTCCAATCACACCTAGAATGGGAGGCTCAGGTGAGGGAGCGGGATACTTTCCTTGTTTAGTAACTGTGTCAAAAAACAAAAGGTAAAAAAAATGTAAGCATCCTGAAGGGCACCACCTTCACATTTTCTGGCAGGGCAAAATAAAGAGTCAAGACCAAAAGGAAGCTGTATGTCACACCCCTCTCCTAATTACTATGATAATGCATCTTAGTTAAGTGTCTTTGATTATATTCACTTTAGAATCTTAGTTTAGTTAGCAAAGTAAACCAAGCTTTTTAGTTACTTTTTATTGCTATCTTGTCAATCAATTTACCAATCAAACATGCATTTATAAGTTTACGCAACCTGCTGTCCAACACACACACTTACATGACATCTTTTTATCTCGTCTAGTTCATTCACATATATTCTATATCTTTGTACATAGATGTTCTATTTAGCAATTACACATTAAAAGCGTCGATACATGATATGTTACATATGAATTTATATGTGTAATGCCTCATGCACAAAAACTAACCTATGAAAGATACAATAGCACTACTTAAGTTACACTTCAAGCTAGGATTCCAATGACACTTCGGTTGGTAACCTATCACCCAAGCCCTCTTTTATTCTCACTTTGATTCTCTGAAAATAGTTTATCAATTATTGATGAGATAACCCGGTGAATGATTAAAGAAATAAGAATGGAAAACTTCACAAGTTTTCAACATTTAGGCCCAACATCATATTGACATAATATTTGCACAAGTTAACATGTATGACAATTCAATGTCCATATCTTATATATACTACCTCAATGGCAGCATATGTAGCATGTAGGTGGCCACTTTCAAGTAAAGCAAGTTTTCCTCTTTTCACATGTCATGTGCTAATACATCAACACAACATTTGGGCTAAAAACACATCCTTTACTTTAATAGAACACATCATAGTTCAATCTTTCACGATCATACTCTTATTTAGAAACTATCATATGAAGTTTCCATTCAAACTTAGGTCATATATATATATTCTGAAAATTCAGCAAGCATTTAAAGAAATTCTCCATACATAAAAATACCTAAATCAATAGGATTTATACATGTTAATTTAATCACTCACCTTAAACTTTAGCCCTTTTTCCTTTACTTTCTCTCTTTCTTTCCTTTTCTCTTCTTTCTTTTCTAACCTCACAATATATCTTTGGTTTTCTTTCTAACAATTCTATTGAATTTGGGCTCTAATACTCCACAATTTGTTTTTGGAATATATGGTTTAGTAGTGTTAGCTTGTAGGATGGTATTTAGCTCTCTCTTAGGTTCAAGAAATGGAAGAAAAAGATGGAAAAGATGTAGTTGATACTGAAAACTTTGAAGGAGAGCACATCTCTACCTTCCTTTTGACATCTCACAAGCATGGCATGCCAAAACTTGTCCTACTTCACTCATATGACTGCAAAATTGTCATACTTCACCAACTTGGTCATTGTCCAACTTCACCAACTTAATCATGCAAAATCTATACTACTTCATCTACTTAAGTTGGTAATTGCATTTTGAACCTTCTTTTCTTTAGTTCTTTGGCTTTTGGCACCTAATTTTCTCTAATCTTACTTTATTCTAAAGTAATCATCAATGATAGTAAATGCAGATTTAGGGGTGTTACACTGTATCTTTTGAGTATATCTTTTCCACTGAGCTTCAGATATGTGCAAGTATGTGCATATATGCAGGATATATGGATGCCAGATTCTAGTGATTTGACATCAAGATTTTAGATAGCTTGTTAATCAAAATGTGGGCTTTCATCAATCAATTTAACATTCATCCTGGTATTAGTTTATTAACACTCCTCAATGACGTGCTTTCAATGCTGAAATACCTGAACTTTTAAACTAAGATGCAGAGAGAATCGTTCTGAAAATGGAAAACAAACCTCAAGAGCCTTGCAAACACTTTCAAGCTCGGGACGGTACTTGATCTTTTGTGAAGTGGTCACCACCTCAATAACACCCAAGCAAGTCCGGCTACCTTGTTCAAAAACAGGAAGGGCAAGAGTTCCACGTACATCATACAGCTGAGCGTGATTCACTCGTGGGTATTCATCACTTCTAAAGAATCGAACATCAGGAGTCCACTCAGGAACTTTACCCAAGAAAACCCGACCAGGCAAGCCAACTGAGTCCTTGGAATCCTCCTCGGCAGAAAATTGATATTTAACGGATATGTCTCTGTAACTCGCCAGTTTCTCACTGCTGGGATCAAGTGAAAAAGGTTGATCATGGGTTGTAAGAACACGTCTACCTCCTCTATTAACAGGGACCCATATTTGTATAAGGACATCTTTATTTTTCGTTAAGTCTTTAATGCACTCCAATGCCTTAATTAATCTCCTCTTCACAGAAGTTTCAACACTTGGATTCGGAGTGGGTCCTATCCACCATCTTTTTCCAAGTTCAGAGCCATCAGTTGCATTGTCATCCCATCCAGCTACAGAAACCGCAGTCTCACCAGCAGGACTTCTGGCTTGGATATCACTCAGAGTAGAATTCCCTGGAAACATTGATATCTGGTTATCTTCTTGATTGCCCTTTTGGGATGGACTAGAGGCTGAATCACCATGGTTAATCTCTGGAGTGGGCCACATAAATGAAGAATCAAAAAAGGCAGCAGAATTGGACAGACTAGGATTAAGAAACTCAGATCCATCTGTTGTTTCTAACCAGCATCCTTCTAACAACAATTCATCCATGTAGTCGAAATCCATAACTGAGACTGAATCAACCGTTGCGCCCAGCATCGTACCCGGTGATAAACCACCATCTTCCATCACGATCTTTTCTCAAAATCAAAACCAGAAGTACTGAAAAAGCTCAGCTTTTTGCATCAGATGACAGGGATCTCTAGGAACAATTCAAGTCTTGCAGCCTTCGAAAGCCAACAACCTGTCCGAATTACTGAAACGTAATCAGCATAATAGAACACAGCAACCAACATAAAAACAACAAGTTCACTGGATGCAGGAAATCTCTATCCTATTTTACTTTGTCTGGAGAAAGGAAAGGAAGGTTTCTACAAAAGCACCAGAGGTTTCTCATTTCATTTTTGCAATCTAAAGTTGACCAAAGAAGCAAAAATCAAAAAAGATTATACATCAATACTTGCAAGTAACTAACACCAAGGTCAACCGAAGAATAAAAACCCAATTCGAAAACCACCATATCCATCGAGGCAGCATTATATTCTTGATTTAAATTCCAAAGAGACCAAAAAATACAATAAAAATACAAACCCACTTTCCACAGATTCCTACTATATGATAGATAGAATAACAGCTTTCTCACTTTCAATTCAAGGTCCTCAATTTACCCACAAGAGATTAAAGAAACAGTGATAGTAATTCACAATCTCAAACTAATTCAGTAATCACCTCCAAAACAAGAACAGAAATGGGAAAAAAGAAGAAGAAGAAGAAACAAAGGATTTATAGCTCACTCACTATCAAAGATTCTTGAAGATATCCTCAAAGGGTACTTTCCTTTTCTATTATACTCTATTTTATGTCTGTTAAGCAAGAAACATTCACAAAAGCTTGACCCTCATGAAAACCTCCTCCACGAGAAAATTACACAGCCCATCCCTCTCTCTCACACAGTAAGAATCTGTGACATTTTAGCCTCTTATGATTCCTTATTATTGTGCTTCAAGATTCTGCCGCTCTTCGTGAGTGACCCCACATCACCAACTCATCATATTGGGGCCTTGAAACTCTCGCTGTTAGAGCAAGAAGTCAACTGTTTAATGTCCATATCATCGAACTACAGTAGATAAAGAGAGCCAGAATCAAGAACCGATCTATAGCTCATCTTCAACTTGATGCTGTAGTATTTTTTTTTTAAGTAAAAAACAAATTAAAAAATTAGTATAACTGGAATCTGATATCTTCAAAGTTGCTAAAATGGGTATTCCACTTTTGCTAAAAATATTACTCAAATGTTTGTTTATTCATGGATGTAATAATCAAGGAAGTGGGGCCTTGGGGTTGTTTGACCTTTTGTCTTTTTGTTTAACGTTAACTGTCAACGTTTTTTCAGCTAAGTGCTTCTGTAATGATAATTGATTTGAATCATTCAAGATACGTGGCTTGAACGCTTCCTGTGTTCGCTGAAAAGTTATTAAATCCGGGTTCATATTCGAGTCAGAGTTTGGTAAGAGTTACATCGGTTATTTTAAGTAAATTAAAATTATTTTATTTTATTTTCTTAAAAATAAAGTTAAAACAATTTTGGTTAAAAAAATCAAACTAAAATTGGAATCTATGTGTGTGATTGAGATTTTACCCAATCAACTTTAATTTTATTTTCTTAAAACATGATGAGAATTAGGTGGGAGATCAAATTAGATTTTAGGTTAACCTGTCAAGTAAATTAAATTTAATAACTTAGTTGTATAATTAAAATCAAATTAAATTTTAATCTATTTTTAATTAAAACTATGAGTTTATCACATTTAATTTTCTTAAAATCAGCTAGAATTAGATATGAGATCAACCTATTTCTTACGTCAACCCAACAAATAAGAGGTCATGCACGGTTTATTTTTGCGTTTCGAAAATATTTTTGAAAAAATTTGAATTTTTTTTTTGTGCTTTAAAATAATATTTTTTTGATGTTTTTAGATTATTTTGATATACTAATATTAAAAATAATTTTTAAAAAATAAAAAAAATATTATTTTAAAATATTTTCAAGTAAAACACATTTTTAAAAAAAAACAGGAACCATAATTTCACAAATTAAATCACTTTTATGGTAAATGAGTATGTTCTTCGTTCTAGAAAGATCCTAGTATGGGCTAATCACTAGTAAGAAATGCTATTTTGTTTTTTGTTTTATTCTTTTAATGTTTATTTACAGATCAGAGTTCATTTCCCTCACTCATGTTCATAGTCTACGTAACAAAGACAGCTGGAAAGGGATTTTATTTTTCTTTAAAAAAAAAAAGCAGAACTATATTTTTTTATTATTATCAAGGGATAACCCTCTTCTGTTACATATTAATCAAATAAGTTATAATCACTGAAACTCGAATTTATTTTACCAAAAGACATATAATGATTAAATTATGTTATTTTTCTTATGTTAATTTATTTTAAAGTCAAACTCGATTTAAAATATTATATTATCATTCATACAAACAAATGATAAATGTATATTTAATAATGCCGTGTATTATAATTTTTAAAAAATAATTTTTAATTGAAATTATATTTTTTTTTATACAAGCACATCACAAATATTAAAAATATTTAATATTTTTTCAGGTTAAAAATAATTTGACACTTATGTTTGGTATTAATAAATAATACTTTTTAAAAATGTTTTTTAATTAAAAATATATTAAAAAAATATTTTAATTGTTTTTAGTTATTAATATCATAAAAATATAAAAAAATATGTTTTACATTTTTATTGGAAAAAGCAATTTGAAAAGTAGTTCAACCTTTAAAAGCAAAAGCAGATGGGTGTGTTTGGGTGAGAGGTGTGGTAGTTTTTTTTTTAAGATATTACCTTCTTAAAGCACATACCATATTTTCTAAAAGTAAAAAATATATGTTTTTTAGTAAAAATATAGTATTTTTTTGAAAAAAAAACAATCACACCTCCCATCGGGATGAGAATTGCATAGCCGCCTCGGCTTTTGAGCTCAGCCCATGGGAGTGGAGCGTGTAACAGGACAATTGAGATTGTACTCGTCGGCGAGAAAGATTTCTACGCTCGTGACTTGGCAGCTCGAATCGATTGAATGTGTGCAGGTGAGGGAAAGAAAAGAACAAGCAAGTTGTTTGAAACAAAATCTACACTCAACTTCGAGAAAAAAATGATCAAGAGTATGAAAACAGCAAGAAAAAATGGGAACTGCAAACCACACAGCAGATTAGAATTTTAAATAAAGCCTAAAGGGCACCCTTTCTTTCTGACATGTGCATTCCTTTCTTTCTATGTTGTGTTAGTGGGTCTATCCATGGGTTTTATTGCTTAGTCATCATAAGAGATGGTAGAGACGACTGGAGAAATTGATGAATTCTTATGGCGCATGATGAAGAGTTAGGAATCACGATCGAGTTTGGGTAGGGAAACATAAAAAAAGATATGGTGTTGAATCCTGTAAAAACACTAGCAGGAGTTGAGAGATGAAGGCAACATAAAGAAGATGACTTGTAGCTAGCCCAAGGTTACCAAAATAACCTAAGACTTTTGAAACCTAGGAAGTAAAAAACTTTTTTTTTTTTAGTTCAAACATGGTGATCATATGTTTGTAGAAATTCTCCGGGTTAGAAAGAGGTACAGTGATTTTAAATCACAAGAAAAAAAATTTAGAAAATAATATAGAGTCTGATAAAGATAGTTTTTTAAAATGTATTTTATTTAAAAATATATTAAAATAATTTTTTTAAAAAAAAAGCAGCAGACAACACGCTATTTGCAATAGTAGATAATGTGTCATATATTTTCTACAGATTTCAGTAATCAAAGATGGTAAAAAACACAAGAGCTCGGTTATTTTCGATTAAAAACTTATTATAACCTATGTTTTATCCAAAACAGTCAAAAAATACAATAAACATCTTGGTAAATGTATTAATGTTTCAAAAAACAGCTAAAAAAATCAAAATCAACCCGAAGCTAAAATTATTCTAGCGGTTAGATCTACCTCTTTAGGCAATGAGAAAAAAAAACACTTAGATCAAACTTTTCTCATGAAATGAAATTTATTGACATAAAAATCAATCATTTCGGTGGTCACAATAGTTGATAACGATAAATTTCTCTCTATACGTTGTATCCAACAAGCCCCCACTCTTTCCCTTAACAAAAAAAAAAAAAACAGACTAAAAAAATGAAGGAAATGAAGTTTAGTATTAAAATTAAATTTTAAAAAACTAAAGGGATCGGTTACTTCTGTTTGGTATTATGGTAGTTTTTTTTATTGTGGTTTGAAAAAAATTATTTTATAAAAAGTATTTTTGGTTGAGGTTGATTTGGTATTTATGTATGTTTGGTTAAACTGTAATTGAAATTGAGGTTAAACAAAAAGTAAATTTAATATGTTTGGTTAAGAATGCTTTTGAAATTGAGGTTATAAAATAATTTTAAAAAATATATATTAATATTGATGATTTTTAATTTAAATATTGTAGATTTAACTATTGTTATTACATCATGAAATAAATAATATTTTATATAAAATATTTTTTCTTGTTCCATTAAACTATCTACAATTCCATCACGTATGAAATACATCCGACAAGGACTACAGTTTTCTTGATTTCTTAAGAGTGCAACAACATCAGGTAAAATATAATCAGGAACAAAATTGGGATTGCGATCAAATTCTGCAAATGCTACGTCATCAAGTGATATCTGTCTAATTTATGTAGTGTCATTGAATAATGTTTAACACTAGTTTTTCGAATAAAACACAATTAAAAATAATAAAAAAATTATTTTATTTTACTGGGTCGGACCCGATTCATTGTATTTTTAGCTTTGAACCGAATCCGGTCTGACCGGAACAATAAATAATGTCTCCACTGTTCACGTGAACAGTGGAGCATGGCGACACTGTTCACGTGATTCGCCGTGCAAGAAGCAGCAAAGAGTTGCTTCTTGTAAACCTGTGGCACAATCATAGTTTATGATGGGTCCTATCAAAATGAAATTGTGCTTTTTGCTTAACCAAATAACAATATGTGTGGTTGCGGGTGAACCTCACCCGCAGCCACAATACCAAACAGTTACTTAATAGTTAAAAAAAATAAGAGAGTAAAATAAACTTTTCAATTGAAATTTTAAGAAGACATTTATTTTATATCTTCTTTGCATTTTATTCCTCCATCTTTTAATACAATTTTTTTTTTAAATGCAATTGCATGCAAATCTGAACTTAATTGTGTAAAGAAAAAATTCAAAAAAAAATTATTATTTTAATTTATAGCAACTTGTGGG
>Ga0307517_10003127_pt1 | contig 26066 bp, 19 predicted proteins | sample 23_EM_MG_FD_194515 | JGI IMG/M metagenome (GOLD analysis project Ga0307517, IMG submission 194515) | Populus trichocarpa ectomycorrhiza microbial communities from riparian zone in the Pacific Northwest, United States - 23_EM | ecosystem: Host-associated > Plants > Roots > Unclassified | place... | reverse complement strand
AAGTGTTGCATGGAGGAAAAGCCAACTTAGAGCCATGATTGAGTTTGTCCAAGATAATGAAGAGGAAATGTTCAAGGTACTTGATCAAGATTTGGGAAAGCACCCCGTCGAAGCTTACAGGGATGAGGTAATTGAGTATGTGAATAATTCTATATCTAGTCTTAACAACCCTTCTGTCGACAGGGAAAAAGATGGAGAGGGATATGATCTTGATAGTCAATATTGTTGTCTAGACAAGATCTGTATATCATCTATCCTGTTGTGAATTCTTTTGCTTGATTGTTAATTTATTTCTTTACTTAAGCAGTGATAATAAATTATTACTCCGTTGTAGGTTGGAGTAGTAGCAAAATCAGCCAAGCTTTCTTTGAGCTGTGTGGAGAAATGGATGGCTCCTAAAAAGGTACTGTGTGTATTTGGCTGGTTGAGTTTAATTTTGAGCATGGACTGATACTGCAGAAGAACTGGTGCATATATATATGCTTTTTTAATGTCTTGTTTTGTTGTTTAATGGCTGTTTTGGACTTCGTATAGGGCAATTTACCCCTGGCTTTCTTCCCTGCAAGTGCAGAAGTGATGCCCGAACCATTTGGTGTCGTCCTCATAATGGGATCTTGGAACTTCCCTATCTGTAAGAGCAATCAATTCTTTACTACATTTCTGATGTGAGATTTTTTTTCCAGTATGAGTGAAACGAAGAGTTAAGAAGTCACTTGGTCCCAAAGAATAATTAGAAACCATCACAATACCTCAGGCACCCACCAAGTTGTATCTTCAAGCTCTTGAATTGAACCCATCAAGTCGTTTCTTCATACAAGTTAATTATAGTCCATAAGTAAAGAGGGGATTATTTCTTTACAATTGCTCGACAAACTCGTTAGAATCTGTTCTGTCATTGCCTGCTTATGGAATTCAGCAAAACCAAAGATCAGGGGCATTGTACTTCCAGAGAAAAATAATGGTTCATTGGTATTTGGTAAGAAAACTGAAAAGTGTTAAAAAGGTTATGATATATCTGTCTCAAAATTGAGTTGGTGTATGATGAATTATCAACAAGAAATTATCAGCCTTTAGATTAGGAATAATCAGAAGGCCTACTGTATTTATAAACTTTACTGGTGTTGGATACTGCAATATTGCATTCACCCAATAATCTTTTTGAATGCAGCATTGACATTGGATCCATTAATAGGAGCAATATCTGCAGGAAACGTTGTGGTTTTAAAACCTTCTGAGCTATCACCAGCATGTTCTTCTTTTCTTGCTGAGGCTATCCCTAAATACCTGGATCCCAAATCCATTAAGGTCATTGAGGGCGGAATAGATGTTTGCGAACAACTTCTACAGCAGAATTGGGACAAGATATTCTTCACTGGTACCACCTCCTTTCTTTCCAATTGCATATTGAAAATCTGCTGTTGCCTTAAAAAATAGTTTGCATTATGTTAGTTTTGTTGACCATGCTTATTTCTAATGTATCTTCAGGTAGTCAGCGTGTGGGACGCATCGTAATGACTGCGGCTGCACAGCATTTAACACCAGTTACACTTGAGCTGGGAGGAAAAAGTCCTGCCATCTTGGACAGCAGCTCCAATCCCACCAATATGAAGGTTACGAAGTGGTTACTAGAATCTAAATGATCCAAGGGATTACTATAATGTTTGAGAATACTATCTGACTAACTTTGAGCATGTTGGACTGAAGGTAATAGCCAAAAGAATAGTAGCAGCGAAATGGGGGTCGTGCAGTGGGCAAGCATGTATTGCCATTGACTATATGCTTGTAGAAGAGAAATTCGCTTCTTATCTGGTAATGTAAAATTTCTGCATAAGTCTTTTGGTCTTGTTGCTCGATTTTTATATCCGCATGTTGGCCTGTTTTAGATAGACTTGCTAGAGAAAACAATCAAGCAATTCTTTGGTGAAAATCCAAGAGAATCAAAGAGCTTATGCAAAATTCTAAACAAGAACAACTTCATGAGGTTGCTTGACCTTCTTAAAGACCCTCTTATTAGAGCTTCTGTTGTTTACGGTGGTTCTGTAGATGAAGAAACAATGTGAGTTTTCCGTCTTTCCTCTTTACTTTGAGTATCCTGAAATGATTTGCTCCTCTAACACTATGATTTTAGGTGCCTCTATCAGTGGAAAGTTATAGAATTGATGAACTTTGTGTATGTCTTTTTGACCATTCCAAGTCACTAAGTCACTTGTTGAGAGACACAAGTTCAGCTGAAAATTCAAACAATACTGAAAGCAGCTCTTATCAATCTTCATCCATAATCTTGTAGGTACATTGAGCCCACAATCTTGCTAAATCCTCCCCTCGATTCTCAGATCATGACAGAAGAAATCTTTGGCCCCTTGCTTCCAATTATCACAGTGAGGATTACTCCTGTCTTTCTCATTACAAAATTCTGATTCTTATCTAAAATATGCTACTACTTGTACAGCTGAATAATATTCATGATAGCATTGAGTTCATAAGCTCCAGGCCAAAACCTCTTGCCATTTATGCCTTCACTAGGGATGAAACATTCAAGAAACAAATTCTATCAAAAACATCCTCCGGAAGTGTGACTTTCAACGACACCCTGCTTCAAGTACGATCCCATCTCTTCCATTTGCTTGCTTCAATATTGTTAGAACTCGGAGTGCATTACGTTTCATGTTAAACTTGCAGTTTGTATGTGATTCTCTACCATTTGGAGGTGTTGGTCAAAGTGGCTTCGGAAGATACCACGGGAAGTACTCTTTCGATACTTTCAGTCATGAAAAAGCAATCTTGCAAAGACGTTTCTTCCCTGAGCTTGAGCCCAGGTATCCACCATGGAATAACTTAAAGTTTCAATTCATCAAATTGCTCTACGCCTTCAACTACATTGGATTATTATTGCTGCTTCTGGGATTGAAGAAGTAGCAAATGAAACAAGCATTCAAGTTTGGAGGAAGGCAGCACTTCTTTGATGAACTTAATTATGTTTGCTTCACTTTATTACATAAAAACACGATTAGTAATCCTGTATTAGTATCCTTCTAGCATGCTTCTCATCAATTATACCTCCTGTATTAGGCTGAGGACCGCCAACTGTTACTGTTACTGTTGCTTGGAGGTTTAATTTTATTTTATCAAATAAAGATTTTAAATCTATCTTCTATTCATGAAAAGAACCATTAGTGGGCAAAAAAACCTCAATGGGCTGGCTAGCTTTAATTTCTTTTCTTTGTTTCTTTTCTTCTTCTTTTGTTTTCAGATCAATTATATACCGATAAAGTTGGGATTAGAAAATTAGTATTTCCTTAGGTTTACTTAGTATTTCAAGATTAGTAACAGTAAGCACATGCTTCATTTCTATTGATGTTTGACCCATGCCATTGAAGTTCCTGAAGGATGCCCCAATGATTAAAATTGAAAAGTTTCGTGAGTTCTATCTTGATTTTGCCCACGTTGCAGGGTCAAATTAGGTTTTTCATCGAGTAACACTGAATGAACTCATCAACTCTCTCCTTTCTTTTTTATTAATTATAAAACCAAGCACAAACAGGACCAAGATTCATCGATATCGATTCTCGAATTAATTTGAATTAATCTTTCATACTAGTTTGGATTTCATAACTATAAAGAAGGCTGGAATGCTAACAGATGTCTATTATTGAATTCACCCGACTTGATAGTATTCATTTTATTTTAGGAACATAACATCCAGTGCTAAAGTCGGACTATGTACTGTACTTTATTTGTTGGGTTTACTTTATTTGTTGGGTTATGAACGGGTATTTTTTAGAGGTTTTTATTGTATCAATTTATTTTTGTGTAATTTCTATTAAAGACAGAGACTCGAGGGTGGTTCCGAGACGGTCGATTTCAAAACAGACTCTCCATTCATTATTATTAGACAGAGAAGATCGAAGGGTCAGCCATATTTCTTAAGTTTCAGAAGTCCAAAACATGAAAGTTTTTATGGCATTCAAGGACATGAAGGTAGCAGCAACAGATTAGTGATCAAAACTAGAACAAAACTATACGGATCCGTCATCATGAAGCTTAATAGTGTTCTCAGACCCCTAGGAGAACTCTCAAACATACACAAAAACATCCAAAATTATACAATAATCCTTAACAAATCAATTTCATATTATATAATCAAAGTTAAAAATAAGAGCATAGCATCAGCAGATGCTAAAAAAAAAAACAGGCTAACAGTTGCTGGCTAGTAAAGTTACACAGTTGACAGATTACACAAAATTTATAATCAGATAAAGCATCATTTAGAATTCTAGTTTTACACAGAGATATCTCTAGTACCATGAATTTAGTTATCTTGGGCCTTCCAAACACAGTAGATACACGAGTATCAAGGAGATACATGAATATCAAGCAAGTCCCAACAGCACAGCAAGAAAATCTGCAGAAACCGAATGGCCCTATGGGGCACAGTTTCTGTCAGCCACCAACCTATTGATCATGGTAGGACCTAGAACTTGCCGTCACATCTTTCTAGTGAAAGCACAGGAAAATGAAAGGCACGTTAGCGTCCTCATTAGCCAATTTAATTCACCCCTCGAGGAAATCATCAAGAATCAGAAACATACAAATTGATGTAAACAACATTAATGCTCAAAATGGAGATGACACTAAAATAGGTTCATGACCTAGAGAATCCACATGTCCAAACAACCCTTTACAAAAACCAATCAAATCACGAGGACCCAGCAATCAATAACTGGACCAGTTCTACTGGTTCCAGCCAAACCAGAACACACATGCCTTGTTAATACTATGTCGCCACTTGAAATATTTCAGGCTACAATCGATCCCATCAGCACAAATTATTATAACTTAAAGAAACAGACCATAACAAAAAAATTCCCACCGATATATATTGGATTAAGTACTTGTTTGGAAACTTGTGCATGGTTGAGGTATAATTTATATTTCTAAACTAAAAATATTTTTAATCTTATAACGTGGATTGCACTGCAGTTATGTAGTTTTTGAACTGTTTAATTTTATAATAATATTTATTTTTTAATGTGATTTTTACTTGAAAATATATTTATATTTTTGAAAGTTATTTTTTTGATTTTTGTCAAAATAATTTAATAAAATTAATTTTTTTAAATTATTGCAAAAACATTTTAAAAGGCAAAAAGAAACTTATCCTTAGAGATGGTTTGGTAACCCGTGTTTTTTAAAAAGTTAATTTTGCTTTTTGTGAAAATTAATTTTTTTTAAAAAAACTTTTTAATACATTAATTTCAAAAATAATTTTTAAAAATAAAAAAAATAATATTTTAATATAAAAAATACTTTAAAAACAACTACATACAACCTAAACAAAATCTTAATCAAACAAGCAGACCTTAAATGGGTGGTTTTGACTTTCTACTCACGCAGACCAGACAAATAAATAGAAGGGTGTAGTCGTCTTAAGAATAATCAACCAATAAATAGCTGCCACATATAAAGTCAAAAAGTCAATCCCAACTTTCACCGGGCCAAATTCCTCCAACGCCCGCCGCCCGCTGACATAGATTCTCCCTTACCAAACTTAAAGATCGTAAATGGAAGCGACCCTCCATAATCATTTTCTTTCTCGAATCTTCTCTTACACGTTACCAAAACCCAAAAACCCACCAAATGACCCGACCCATTTTATCTTCGCCATGAAAAACCCATTTAAGCCAATATTTATATCACCAAAAACAATCACCTTCAATTCAAGATCTCAAGATCCCAAATCCTGTCACGTTACTGCCAATTTTGTAATGGCAACGGAAAATAAAAATCAACAGATTGAATCAACGGTGATGAGTAAACAAGGAGAGGAAGAATCGAAGAAGAAGACGGCTCCGGCTCCGCCGCCGCCGCCGCCGCCCCCCGAGAAGCCGGAGCCAGGAGATTGTTGTGGGAGTGGATGTGTTCGATGTGTCTGGGATGTGTATTATGAGGAGCTTGAGGAATATGACAAGCTTTATAAATCTGATTCTTCAAAATCTTAGCCCGCCCCTCGTGATGTGATGATGAACTGTATTCTTTCAGATTTGTTTTTCTGGGTTACAGATTCAAATTAATTAGGTGGTGTTCTTGATTTTTATTTTTATGAATATGCGGTCCTTGATTGTAATTCGACTATACCAGGCAACAATAGAAATTCCTGAATCAGGATTATTTTTTTATGGTAATTATCGATTTTCTTTATTTTGATTAATGAGATCTAATTTCATTGAAATGAAAAACGATTTAGCGTTGTTATAAATTATAACCTGATTCAATTTAATTAACAAGTTAATTTTGGTTATGAATATTTTTAAAAATATTAAAATAAAAACATGTTTGATAAAATAACATCTAATTTAAATTATGTTTTAATTTAATTGATCATAGTTTTTATTACAATATTTTTAATTAAAAAAACTTGAAATAAAAATTCTGAGTAGAAAAAATTCTCTTTAATTTCTACAACTAAAAGTTGTCCACAAAGTAATAAAAAAAAATATTATTTTAAGATTTTTAAAATAAGTTAAAATAATATATTTTTTTAAAATTAAAATAAATAAATAAATTATATTTTGACCGGTTAACTTGTCGGATAATCTAAAATTGACTTCTACGTGGTTTTTTAAACTCTGTTAAAGCCAGGCTTCGAATGGATTAAACCCATTAATCTATCGGATAAATTGAAAAATCGATGAAATCTGGGGGTTAATTGAAACATACGAAACTATTTGGATAAAACCGAGATAACAGGGGAAAATTAAACTATACCCATAAAAAACATTACTTGCGTACGAGGAAAAGCAGTTACTGAGCAATTATTTGTTGTTGCTAAAAGAAGCGAAGATGAAGAGAATCCAGTGTAGTATAGCTCTTAATCGGACAACAATTGGGTTATTATTGTTGTTGGTCGCGTTAGCAAATGAATTGAAAGTAACCGAAGCATCGAATTCAGCTTCAGCTTTTGTTCAAAACGTTATCTACTCCAACAAGATCGTCATCTTCTCCAAATCTTACTGCCCGTAAATTCTATAATTCTCTCTCTTAATTTCTGTTTTATGGGATTTTTTTTCATGAATATTAATTTGTGTTATTAGTATTAATTTATGGCTTGGACGTGGATGATTTTGTTCTTTTAGTTCTCCTTTTATGATTGATTTGTGTTTCCTTTTTAGATTAAAAAAGTGGGTCTTGGTTAGAATTTTGGAAAGTAGTTTTTGATATTGGAATTTGGTTAGTAAATTATTGAATTGGGATATGAATTTAATTTTCATGGAAAGTTCTTTGAATTATATGAATTTCTGGGAATTCTGGTTTACAGCCAATCGTCTATGTTTTATGAATTCCGGGAATTAATTTTAATACACAGCTAACTGTGCAGTGCAAAAACTGAATCTCACTTGAGCATTTTGGGAGGAAGAATTGTGATTTGTTTTCTTTTTGTTGATAGGTATTGTTTGCGTGCCAAGCGTGTGTTCAGTGAACTGTATGAGAAACCTTTTGCCGTGGAGCTTGATCTTCGAGGTATCTCTATTTAGCTACAGATTCATGTAGCATGGGTACCGGGAAAAATGGTTTAAATTGGCAGTGTTTCTATGAATTTTGCAGATGATGGAGGTGAAATTCAGGATTATCTGCTTGATTTAGTTGGCAAGCGCACTGTCCCTCAAATATTTGTGAATGGCAAGCATATTGGTGGATCTGATGGTTAGCTGCTCTGTTCCTTGCCCTCTTTCTTCTATTTAAAATTTTCCTTCTTTGAGGGATGTAATAGTTTTCAGGCTTGTTTCTCTTCATTTTACTAATGCTATTTGATCGTTAATTTCGATATTTAGATCTCAGAGCTGCCGTCGAGAGTGGTGAACTGCAGAAACTTCTAGGCACGGAGTAGTGGAAATACTGGGATCTGATTAGAAGCTGCATCTGGTATTGAAGTCCAATGGAGCTTGAAGTATTTATCATAACTTGATAAGGTTCTGTTTTTGTAGAGCCATGTTAACAACACATGGTGTTGATATAGGGTTGATTTTGTCCTTTGTTTTGAAATTGTGAGTTGAAGTTAAAGAATATATCATAGCATTTAAACCTTTGTTAAATGAAGTAAAAGACATTTTTCTTGTAATTTTCTCAAATTCACTAGAGTTGTTCATGCACTTACTGATGTTGAATGACTCTGTGGTCATTCTGTAATGGATACTCTGGCTCTGCATTGCAAGAGTTTTTCTATCGCTAGACTTTTCCTATGTGTGAGGGAAGGTGCATTGGCAATGAAGAAGGTTTAGTGATAGTTTTTGTTTTGAATCATTAACAGATTTCCTATCAAAACAATATAGTGATTAAACTTGATGGAAAAACTGTGTTACCATAATTGGCTGGATTACGGTGAACTCTAGTAGTTAACGGTACCTATTATGCATACGCAATCCCTGGTAGTCAGTCTGTTTATCTGTAAGCTACGCAAGTTTCATAATGATCTGCAAAGTGATGAAGGGGGGGCATTAGTGTTGGTGAACATGTGAGTGAGGTTCCATATTCATTGATGCAGCTAGTGGCCAAGTTAGTGATGAAGGGGGGCCATTACTGTTTGTGACCTTGTGAGTGAGGTTCCATATTCATGGATGCAGCTATGTGGCGAAGTTATTGATTCTCTGGTCCCGGCTAGTGTGTTTTCTTGTCTACTTCCTTGTGTTTGTATTGTATGAATTTTTTTATGGGATAATCTTTTCAGGAGCTCCATCATGCATGTTCGAGTGACCATCTTTCTGGTGCAAAATTTCGCCTGTTGGCCTATTATAATTCTACGCAGAGATTCTTGTACTGTAAGTTTTACAAGACAACAACAAATACATTTACCTAGCTGTATTTTAGAAGAAGACTTTACATTCCAAAGAAAGCAAAGTGCTACAGTAAGTTGCAATTTGCAGGTCAATGAACTGTTCAGAAGGGGCAGCACATATTATGAGCCAGATGTCGTATCTCTCGTAATCAGGTGAAAGCTGCATATGTCTGTGGTTGCCATTCACCTTTTTGTGCGCTGAGTAAACCTTCTTGGTCCTTGGAGAAGATTAGATGAACCTCCCAATGCAGAGACTTCAACAAGTTCTCCACTTCCTCAATTGCACTTGACTCATCACGAACAATCAGTTTACCTCCAGGTCTTGCGATTCTATCAACTTCTGCCAATACAGGAGCAAGCTGGCACCTGTAAAATCCACACCACAATTTGGTCATCAAGCTCCCCAGATGGACAAAATGAATTACAAATGGAAAATGAGAAGTATTGATCCAATCATATTTACCTTTTTTTCAGCTTTGAGAAGAGATGATCAGCATGTAGGAGGTCGTAAGTTCGAGGGTATGTGCTGAAGGATTCGCACCAATCATGGTATATCCCAAAAAGACCTCTCTCATAAATTATCGGTAGTGTATCTGGAGAGTCTGTGTTCACTACATTGAACACCCAGACCTTAAGATCCTTGAGAGCTGCTGCAAACCTGGATGCATAAAAAACGAGTTTTGCATCAGAATCATGTGAAGAGGATACGTTTAAACAGGACAATACCGTCTTGCAATTAGCATTAGAAAACAACAACAGTTGATAAGCATCATTACCCCCCATAAACGGCTCTCATATCCATTATATTCCTGACGTTGGACCAGCTGATACCCAATCCCTTCATGTATGAGTTGCTGACGACATGTTTCCAATGTTCATAATCTGCTTCAAAATCTTGAGGAGCTGGCTTACCATAGATCCCCATCTGAGAGCTCTTTAGCCAGTAAGGAGGTATTTGTAGTCTTTCAGGCCAATCCTCTGGCCATTTACCCCCTCTCTGAGATTTAGAACGAGGTACCCGGTGCATGCATGCCTGCAGAGGCACATACCTGAAAATGCAATGCCAGAATGACCATTAATAAATAGTCCAGTTAGCTATTGATCAACCCATTTCCAATTGTTAAGAGTCATTAGGAGTGCCTGAGAAACTGACTGACCAGGCAGCATTTGCATCGTCATCATTATCACACATTGGAGGGCTGTTCTTGATTCTTTGATCATAGCAATTATTTGTGGTAGGTTTTCTGTAGATGGCAGCACCGATACCGTTAAGTTTATCTTTCTTGATAGTCACAAGCTCCCAACACATAGATACCGTCAACGCAGACATAGCTAGCAAAATAACAAGAGGTCAGCTGGATATAAGATCATAGATTGTTCAAATAATCAGTTCTTGGTATCCAACCTTGCCATATCTCCACATCTTCCTGAAGCTTTTGGTAAACAGGAGTTGCTGACCAGACAAAATAACCTCCAGGCCGGAGAAGGCGATTCAATTCTAAAAGTAGCTTGCCACCTGAACAAGCACCTAATCTTCTTTAGCAAAAGCAAATTACAACAAATATTATGTTTCTTCTATTGGATTCATAATCTATATTGTACTCAGACTGGAGATATGAAAAGGTTGTGACCTTCTGCATGCCAAGGGACTCGACAACGCGCACAGTGGATGAGATCAAAGACCCTACTAGGGAACGGGAGACGCTGGGAACCCATGACAGCAGATATTGCAGGTATTCCTCTTTCAAGGGCAAATTGGACTTGAGCTTCATGTTCATCTTTGGGTGCAAAAGACATTGTAAGAACATCCCTTTCAAAATTATAACCACCAAAGCTTGCAACTCCACACCCAACATCCAGTATCACTCTAGTGTGCTTTCCCCATTTAATTTTGGGCACAGCCTGCACCCATTAACAATGAATCAATATGGGAATTCATGCGCATAAAGCATGCAATACGGATGACAAGTATCCACTTGATGAGGATATTTTCCAGAGCTAAGAACTGCTTGAGCACGAACGCATGCATCTCTTCAATGGTGAGATTAGGGTGCTTTATCTATTTATTCATGGCTGGGTGGCATTTCTGTGCGATTTTCACGTGTCAAGACTGAGTCTATCTTTCTAATATTTACCCAAACTCAAACTGTTTGGAGCGTCGCCTCAAGGGCACTATTCACGCATTGCGTTGAAATGTCCCTTGAGGACACATTGCATCATGCAAGATATTAAATTGTGGGATTAGTTTACCTGTTGAACAAAATCAATATAGTGAAGAGCTCCATGTATGAACTGAGTTCCACCACCAGGGAAGGTCAAGAACTCACCAGTAACCTTAACCCAATTTTGATGACCTTTGACCTCTGCCAATTTTGGATGAGGTACATTGTGATACCATATCTGCAAGACCACACTAAACAAAGTTACAACCCCACAAAATCACCCTAATCTAACCATCAAGATTCAATGATATACCTTGTCTCTACTTTGAGGCCATGTGATGGGTCTTTTGTAACCTTGAGGAAGTGGAACCAAACAAGTGGGTCCAAGCTCAGGACAATGCCTCTCTCTATGTTCAAAGTGTCCGGTTGTATGTAGTTGTCTTAAGGCCTTTTCATTATCTAAACAAGGTATATAATCAGGACCTGCAGTGACATTACAGAGCTGCCAAGTGTACCCATACATGCTGTCATTACCGTCTGATTCCTCCTTCCTTCTCTCCTTTTGATTCTCTGACTCTGCTGCTTGAGTTGACCATGACTCCTTTGATTCTTTTGGTATTCCTGGGTTCCCGCCACCTGGAAATGCTGACTCGCCCGAGCTTGATTCCTGCTTGGTTTCTTGGTTTGTGTTGCTATCCACCTGAGATTCTTGTTCGGTTTCTTGATCATGTGTTTGTTGATGCTGTTGCTGCTGCTGCTGCTGTTGTATTCTTTGTTTTTGATCTTCTTCAGATACCTCATTTTGGGATTCTTGAGAAGAATCATGAACCTCAGTATCCTCTTGTCTTTGCTCTTGTTGTTGCTCATCATAAGTTTTCTCATTTTGATCAGATTCTTGATTGCTTTCATTGATTACAGTACTATCTTGTTGTTGTTGGTCTTCAAATGGTTTTTCATTTTGATTCGATTCTTGATTGTTTTCATTGAGTCCAGAACCTTGTTGTTGCTCGTCTTCTTTCGATTCTTGGTTCTGAGAATCCTGTAAATCCTTACTACTATCTTCAACATCTTGTTTTTGTTGTTGCTGCTGCTGCTGTTGTATTCTTTGTTTTTTATCTTCTTCAGATACCTCTTTTTGGGATTCTTGAGAAGAATTCTGACCTCCAGTATCTTCTATTCTTTGCTCTTGTTGTTGCTCTTCATATGTTTTCTCATTGTGATCAGATTCTTGATTGTTTTCATCGAGTCCAGAACCTTGTTGTTGGTCTTCTTTTGATTCTTGGTTCTGAGAATCCTGTAAATCCTTACTACTGTTTTCGACATCTTCTTGTTGCTGTTGCTGTTGCTGTTGTGCTTGATCTTGTTCTTCATTCTTATTTATAGAATCATGTGAATTACTATCATCAGTTTCAGATACTGTACTTTGCTCTTGTTCTTGATTGTCATTCGTTTTTTCTTCTTGGCTGGCATTTGTTTCTTGTTCTTGATTGACACTTGCTTCCTGGCTACCTTCAGATTGAGAACTTTCTTGGCTGGTTTGATCAGCTTGTCGATTTTGAGTGTGTGAACTTTCTTCAGATATCTGATTCTGTCTTTCCTCCTGTTTCTGCTGCTCCTCACCAGATCCTTCTCCCTTTAAATCCTGTGATGAGCTCTCTTGATCAGCCTTACTATCACCACCATCCGTTTCCTGTTTCCCGTAGTTACTTTCTTCTTTATTGTCACTGTCATCATTGCTTTTAAGCTCGTCGGATTTGATAGCATCATCGGGAAGATCTCCTGGATTGTCTTCATAAACATGGGTGTCCTTTTTGCTCCTGGATTCAGTGTGTTCTACCTCATTGGAGATTGAAACATCCGCGTCGGCGGCAATGTCAGTGGTGGTGGTAATGACTGGTTTGGCGACGTGAGTTGTGGTTTGTGGAGTAACCTGTGGGTTTGAAGTTAGCATCCAAACACCTATAGCACACAATGCTATGAAGGCTATGGTGGTTAGTGTTGATGTGTATGATCTAGAGGAAGAATTACGCTTGCTACTTCGAAGCCTAGCCATTTCTATTTAGGTTTCGAGCTATGTTTGTCAGAAAATATGAAAGAAATAAGATAGCGTAGAATGGGATGTAACAGTGTAAAGCAAAGGAGTGTTTTCAGCTATGCTTGTGGAGAAACATGAGAGAAACATTCCAAGGTAGAATGCCTCAAAGATCCAAAAGAGTCGGAGACGGAATTTGTTATCTTGTTTTTGTAGTGTGTGTGAAGAAGTGGCAAAGCAAGGGATGAGAATCATGATGTTTTGGGCTGTATTTCAGAGGGATTCTATTTAATTGGCTCACCTTCGATCGTGGGTAGGATTGAATTTTTTTATCATGAAAAAAATATTTAAGTATTTTCAACTTGTTTTTTAATAAAAAAAATTAATTATGAACTCAAAATATAATATAAATTGAATGATATTTTTAAAAAAATATTAATACAACAACATATTAGATATCATTTTTTATAATATTGAGACAACCAAATATTAGATTGACCCGGGTTAATATCAAATTTGCGGGACATATTGGATCAACATATTAGACAACAACATTTGTCTATCCTATTAAATTCATGATCAGAGTCATGAGACCAGAACAATTTTTTTTTAAAAAATAATTATATGATGCTCCATTTCTAACAAATCCAGTGTTAAAGATTGAAATTGAGAAAAAAACTAAATCCATGAGACTAGGATAATTCCACAAAAAACAAATTGAAAATAATTACAAAACTCAAATCCCAAATATTCTAATATTGAAGGATGAAATTGAGAAAAAGCAAAAAAAAAATTAAGTTATCGGAGGGTGAAATTGAAAAAAACTACTTTAGTTTAATCGATTATTACGAAAAGTCTATTCGCCATAAGGACCTTAAGCCCAAGGAAAGTGCGGAGTTTCAGATCAGGAAACCTACAAGCTGACGATACGAGAAACCAAAAGCCTTCGTTCATCAAAAGATGAAGAATGTGTTCAAGGTGAAGGCTCTAGAAGAAATACGGTTTTAGACCAGTTTCCAGAGACCGAACCCCTAAGCTTTTTCGACCAAAGCTGAGGCTGTATCCAATTGAAAATGAACCAAAAAATGAACATAGTCAACTCGGACTAACTTACCAAACATGTGACTTTGGTCATGAGATCATGATAACTCCGTTAAAAAAAAATATAAAGCACAATTAAAAATATATTCAATTAAAAAAGTACCAAAAAATAAATAAAGTCAACTTAGGTCAACCTGCTAAACTCGTAACTCGGGTTATGAGATCGGGATAACCTATAGAAAGAAGAAATTTTTTTATATATAAAATTCAATTTTCAACCAACTCAATGTCGAAGGATAAAAACAAAAAAAAATTAACTCGAGTCAACCAGAATTAATATGCTAAACTCGTGACCTGGTTAATGAGATCAAAAAACAAAAAACAATTATGAAGCCTTATTTTCAACATATTTAATGTTGAACATTGAAATCAAAAAAAAAATTAAAACCATGAAACTGATATATAACTCAATAGAAAGAAAATAAAATAAAAAAACTTATGAAGCACAATTTCCAAAACAATCTAATATTAAATTAAAAAAAATGTTTAATAAATAAATTAAAAAAATACAAAATATTATTCTAATAAATAGTATTTTATGGATAAATGTTGAACCTTAATTATTAATCATGTAAGCTTAGCTTCCTTGCAAGAACCTTGGGGGAGAACTTTTGATAAATTGGGGCAAATGGGACATGAGAGAGTGAACAAAAAAGAAGCCGAAGTATGTACACTCTGAATTCTATGGGCCATGTGTGAGATTGAATTGAACCCAGCACAGTACCTTACCCTAACTTTGGGCTAAATTGAACAATTATAGGTTTTGAATCCTTGTTCATCACAAAAAAAATATATATATATATATTGAAGGTTGAAACATTTATGGTGTTGGTGTTAAGCATTCTTCGTACCTAAATTTGGGCAGCAGAATATCAACATCGGCAGGGCCTGGTGAGTTTCTGCTGGACAAATTGAAGACACGTTTCAAACTTATATACCAAGGCCCAGCATGGATTTTGACGAAGTTGTTGAAAACTTCGCAAGAATTATGGCCTTCCCAAAACTAATGGGCTAAGAAGGTGTAAAAAGGTTGGGTCTAGACAACTGAAAAACTTACAAAAATAAGTTTTCAATAAACCTCACCTTGGATTTATATGAGTATGTTTATAATGTTTTTGTGTTTTAAAAATATTTTTTAAAAATTTAAATTTTTTTATTTAAAATAAATAATTTTTGATGTTTTCAGATCATTTTGATATGCTGATGTTAAAAATAATTTTTAAAAAATAAAAAATATATATTTTGATGCATTTCTGAAAGAAAAATACTTTGAAAAGCAACCGTTATCATACTTTCAAACATCCTCATAAGGGATAGGAAGGCCAATTTTTATTTATTTTTTTCCAACAATGTTGGACTACTTGGAGATAACAAAATTTATCTAGGTTTTGGGTTTTGTAGAATGTGTATTATTGATGAAAATAATATGACTAATATTTAGAGTAAACATTAATGCGTATATATTTTATTTTCATAATTGATGGCAAATAGACTGGTTTTTTGACTTATATTAGTATTTCCAAGTTGGATTTAGATGTATAAGTTTTGTTTAAGGGTATTGTTTAGTGGATTTGATGGCATTATTTGTCCTGTGGATCCAAGATTATAAGCCTTTTCCAATGAGGATTTTCTTGTTTAATCTTCTTATATACACTCATGACTCGATTGAATAGGTTTTTTTTTTTTTTTAAAAAAAAAAAGAGAACCCAGATTTCACCTCCCATCAGATCTGAATCTTGGGCACCTTGCCCTACCTCTACCGAGTTTTGACATGTCGGAAGTTTAGGGGTCCGGTGGAATTGAGACAACATTATATTGTCTTAGCTTTTATAATGCCCTTCTGTCTGTTGTTCTCGAAACCTAGAACCAGATCCTGGGAAGAATATGTTCGATCGATATTTATATAACCTTTTCGGGTTAGATTAAATTGATGAAAGGAAATGGAATCCTCGTGGCATCAACTTTTGGGCACAGAACATTATTCTAAGAAGATGCTCGAGATTGTAATCCATGCCTTAATGCATATTTCAGCGCAATGCCTGCCATGATCTCTCTTCTATCAGTACTTTAACCAATCAATTTACTAATAATCTCCAGCCTCTTGATGTCCGATTGATCTCGGATTGGATCCATGGGAGGACAAGCAGTGAGAATCTCGAATATCTCTACAAGCTCTAATTGTCGTGCTAGGACATGCTAGCCATTGAAATGTAATACATATTGTAATATTAATTTATGCTATCAATGGCCTAAAATATTTATTAAGTTATTACTGGTTCAACTAATAGTATTTATTTGAAAATTGGAATCATCCCATGTAAGAGTTGCTAAATTAGCATCTTAAATTAATTATTTAATTGCCAGTTAAAACAGAAGGCTATGACAAGGTTCATGGATTTGGGATGTTACCATGGAATCATTACAATGATTAAAACTTGTTATTTTTTTCTATAAAATTAATTATTTAATTGGGAAAATTATTTGATATGGTACCGGCTGTGTTTTGGGTTTAAAATCATAAAAATATTTACAAAAAAAACCAAAAACATCTTTTGATAGAAATAATTTATATCAAAAGCATGTTTAATAACAAATAACTAGGTCTGTTTTTTTAAAGTTTAATCTTGAAAATAAAAGGAAAAGAAAAGAAAAGGAATGGAGACAGTATAAATTAAAATCAATATATTAAATTTAAAAGCTTTTTACTATAAATTGAAGAGAAATTTCCAGATTTAGAATTAACTTGGGATTTTCATTGCATAGAATTACATGCACGAAATCTGGACCTATATGCCAAAATATATATAATATATGACAACCAAAAGTATTATAGACATGCATAGAGCAGAAAAGTCGAGCAAGATACTGCTGCTTTTATGTAGTGTGCCAAAAAGCCAACAAAACTCACGCTAGCAACCTTCCTGCTCAAACCGGCCACCATTTGCTGGAACAAGATCTTGCACTGATCAACAAGAATGAATCAGCCTTTACTTCCATTGTTCTTTAGTGGATTAAAGGTCTATAAATGCATCTAAGCTGCCTATATAAAGGGATCTGTCTCCTGCTTTCTCACTAGGAAAATAGGGCTCTGTTAATAATTTAACAGCATGTTGCGCTGCAAAAGCAAAACAAGCAAAAGGAAAGCAATCTTTTAATTGAAGAAGCTGGGAATTTTGCTTATTGGATGTTCGGGACCACCAATTATATGTCTGCATGCCCATGAATACAACTTGCATTATGGGGCTCTAGTCCTACAAATCTAGTCTCGCCCTCTCTACTAACTCAAATTGCCATAAACCCTATGGTGCTGCCCTAAAATACCATAACAAACCCTAGCACCCTATGTATGGCTTTGGCCACGCCATGGCTTTGAAAGAAATCCCTTTGACGTGTTTCATCATTGCTTTCTACCCCAGCTCACTCGGTAGATTGAGGCTATATATCTTTTTCGCCTTTCAAGATACTTCCAACTAAGAAACAGCCAAGGGCCATAAATAATGACCCAATCACGCTTTCTTGTTCCTATTTTTGTTAAAAATCTCGTGGACAACAACAACAAGAACATAATGCTGAGAAAAGCAGCTAGACGTGGCAGAGGTCCGGTGGCAAAGAAAAATTGGACTACAAAGCAGTAAAGAAAAGCTTAAGCTATACTAATTTGCAGTGGCAAAGCCAAATACCAGGACGATCAGGTTGGAGATAACATATAGAGAACATAACAAATGTTTGCTTCCATGTCTTGTTAAAGAGTTCGATGGGTTTTTTAACAGAAGGAAGACGAACGAATGAAGATGCGCATGCAGATTTTTTTTTCTTTTTCTTCTTCCTCCTTTTGTGCTCACGGAAAAATGAGAAACCAAGGAGGGTGGAGGTTCCTGAGATGGGAAATATAAGGTCATTCTCATGATCAACATATGCATGCGTGGAGCCTTTTGGCTCTGGGAAGGGTTGATTGTTCAGCTCCACTAGTTAAGTAGTTATGATATTAGATTTTAATCCATAAATCTACTTCTAGGAATTAGTATGGTACAAACAAATAAGATCATTCTGAAATAAAAATCTGCCAAGTGCGAAAAGCTACAAATTATAGCTTTATTTGTAGCTTTTTATAATTATGGTTTTAAAAGAGTTTCAAAATTATAGTGTATATTAATTAACCATCGAGACAACTTAGTTTCAACCCCACCTTACTACCAATCGCATCCTAAAAGTGGGGAAACCGAGAAAGAACTATCAAGCAAAATGCAGCTTCTCAATGTAGTTAACTGGATTAAAATAGAAGCTGAAGGTTGAAATAGGTGGACCAATTGAGAACACAAAAATATCAGTCACAAATCGTACAAAAAGGGGGATTCTTGTTGAACTTTCAAGAACAAATGCCATATGGAGCAGATACCAAAAAAAAAAAAAAACTGATAGAACTAAGCATATGAAACATCCACAAACCATAATAAATCTAAGCGAAGTAGGTAACTTATCAGAACTTCAATAATTTGTAGCAGACAGCTTTAAGTCGTATCCTTGCAAATTAGATTGTAAGATATAGGCTGTCATGAACATATATGTGATCCATGCACATTTTCTATGATGTGGTTCTCTCATTGGGAGGCTTGATGGGCACAGAAGTCCCATTGCAGCATATCAAGTCAAAAATTTAAAACTCAAAAGTATCATATAACAATTCTGCATTAAAAAAAAAAACAGCTACGGTGTAGACAATTCTGCATACAAAACACATTCAACTCATAATACTCCAGCAGAAAAATCAATCTGGGACATTCGGCTCCGATTCTCCAAAAGAATCTAATGGATCACAGTGATCAAATTGAATGATAAAGCATTGTTATTCTACTTCTCTATAATATTTTCCTCTACTTTTGTGGCCCCAGTTATCTACCACACTAATAAGAAACAGCCATGTTTCCACATGATGAAAATGATGATGTTATATTGTTATTCAAATGCAAATTACATCAAATCTCTAGCTTCGCAAGGCTCAATGTGCTCTAAAAATAACTTTTGAGCTAGCAATATTCACTTGGATTTTCATTATATTGCATAAATTACACAGCTAGAATACTCAAAGGATTACAAATCTGATGTTGGTTGCAATAAATTTGCAAGGGATGAACACTAGAAAAAAGGATTCCACGTGTTATGATGATATGGTGTTTAAAGACTTGTATCAAGTTTATGTTGTAACTTGAAAAATATTCTCTTGACATTTCTCTCTTTTCTCTTGGATGATTTTCATGTTGCACCCTATAGATTTAAATGATTTCAATGGGAGATTTGATGTCCATGTTGCTAAATTGTACATTTAACAGATTGTCTTGAGAATTTCTTATTCTCATAAAAATTAAAACTGCGCAACTAAGCATTTTTCTTGTTGGGACTCGTTAAAGTTAGACACCACATATATGATTATGTTTTTTGTCCCCTACAAAACCATAAAAGACAAACTTCTAATCAGAACTACTCGACTAAAACAACAAAAAATCCAGAACCCATCTATGAAGGCAGCACTAATTTTCTTAGCAGGAATGCTCAATCCTTCTATCCATAGAAAACATTCCAACCCCTCCCCATCATTCTCCCATATTTAATGCAATAGATTGTTATTAAGACAATTTCTCTAACGCAAGTGAATGTTGTCACATCAAGTAGAACGCTAATGAAAATGAAAACAAAAAAGTTTATTGAACATAAATTAAAACATTGAATTAGATTCAGATAGGGAGCGGAGCTATTTTCTAGTATGTGATAATTAAAAGTAAATGGGGAAACAATTCTTTTGTTCTAGTTGACTATATCATTGCATTGTTATGATCTAATGATTTTAGTTCATATGGAATTCAGCAAACAAATTATATAATTCAATGAAAAACAGTACTGTAAGACAACTCTACTCTATTCCTTCTATGATATTTCAACATTTTCCATCTTGAAGGTGCTTCCAAAATGTTTCCATGGAAAGTATGTTCTGCATGAATTCGAATTTCAAACTTGTGTTTTTCACGGTTTTAGAATCAATAGGAACATTTCCAATTACAATGTCTAGCCAAATGACATTTAAGCCACCATAACTTTTCAACCGAGGATAACTAATCCTACAAGGGGTCTTATTTGGTAGAAAATTCCTCCATTAGCTAGTCTTGGAAGGACAACAGTAGAATTGTACTTGTGTCATTTGAAATTACACGCTAGGTTTGGCTTTTTGCAGAATTATTTGATGCACAGAAATGCACAGAAAGATTCCTTTATTTAGAAATGACATTGCATTAGCTGTGGAAGGTGCCTATGCCTTTGCTTCAAAATGAAACATAAATATAGATAAATAAATGGTTTTCATTACTTTAAACTAAAAGGGATTATTTTAAAAATAATATCCATCTGTACTCTGGTTATTTTAAAGCTTGTGGTTTACATTTAATCTTCAATTGATATTGTTCAAGCTACTACATTGCAAGAAAGCTACATTCATTAGCAATAATACAGAATGTGTCAGCAATCAATGAAAACAAACTGTTGAGCACCAAAACTGGTATTGTACAGATATTAGCTTGCCTCTACAGTTACGATTTCTCTCTTCCCAATAAAAAATCTTGTTTCTTGAAAATGATTTCTTGTTTGATTGAGGAAAGCTTCAAAATCCGAGTTTTCTTCACAAAATCCTTTTTTTTTAAGAAAACATAATCAAAATTTCATTGGGAAACAGTCTTATAACATGCGAGCATCTATATATCTATCTATATATATATATAGATATAGACATATATAAATTCTTGCAGGTGCATTAAGCAAGAACAATTGACAAGAAATATTTCCATTTTTATCATCGAAGTCACATCTACGCATGTCCATTCTAATTAATTAAAGGATTTACGTGTATAATAATATCAAATGAGCAAGTATTTCAACAGAGAGAGAGAGAGAGAGAGAGAGAGAGAGAGCGCAAGAAAGAAGAGAAAAATGACTTCATATTTTTCTTTTCTTTCACCTTTTGGACTTGAATGCTTAGCTTATTGATGCATGGCTGGACACCGCCCATACCGCGTAAGGAAAGGAGAAAAAAAACAAAGAAATAGATCGGTTTGGTCTTTCTGTTTAGTCCAAAAAAAAAGACGAAACCCAATTTTCGTTTCAATTTCAAACCGGCAAACTTACGGGTAAACAGGGAAAAAGGCAAGTTCAAGTCCAAAACTAACGTAATGCAATTTCAAACCCCAGAAGACAAAACATAATATATAACTCAAACAAACAAGAAAACATGAAACATGTCATCACTACATTACTACTGCACTGCCTCCCTACATGCTTTCCTTTCCTGTCCTAACACAAGAAAGAAACTTTAGATTTCTTTCACATACAAGAAAGAGAGGATGTGAGGGGAAAAAAAGAGAAAGAAAAAGAAGAAGAATAATAATCATAACTTATCATCGAAATTTTCACAAAAACAACATGTTAAGCATTGCCTCTCATCAGCATTCATTCTTCTTCTTCTTTTTTAACTCCTACTTCTTGAATGGATGTGTCAAATTTACTTCTCTTCTTACTACATTTAATCATCATCAGTTTTTTTTCTTTTTTTGCAAAATGGACTGGAAAAGAAAAGACCTTGCTAATATAAAAGAGAGGGAAGACAAGAATGTTGTTGTGGTGTTTTCATGATCTTGGATTCGGAAAGAATTGCGTACCGGCCATGAAAGTGTTAAGTGGAGCTGGATATAAAGAGGAAGGATCAAGAAATGCGGCTGTCGTAGAAGCCACCGTTACACCACCACCACCAGTGGCTGTGCCAGCTGTGATTAAATTAAGTGGCTGTACTCCACCACCTCCAGAAGATGTCTCACCGGGTGCCATGTAGTTGCTGTCAGGGCCATGATCATAAAGAATTCCTTTAAACACATGCCCTCCAATGTTAACAGCAGTTTGGTAAGCTAACATCTCCTCACTTTCATCAATGCCACTCACTCTTACACAACGAAATAATGCAGGAGAGCTCACTTCTGATGGGAAATTCCCAAGTTCTAACCCTAAAACAAAGAACCCGTTAACATAAACTACTTCAGATTTTGATTAAAATAGTAAGATAAAAAAATGGGATTTTTTTTTATAGAATTATATTTTATGTATATGAAATGGCACGCAAAAGCTATCAAGAAAGAACAAACATGCTCATATATAATATATATACACAGATATCAATCAACACACAGAAAGAGAAAAATAGTTTCTCCCTTTCAATCCACTTGTCAGGAATACCTCATAACAGTATTCATAAAAGGAAAGGTGAAAAAAAGCTGATGGGGTTTTACTATGGAGGTTCGTTTTCAATACACGCAATCGATATGGCCTCTCTCTCTCTCTCTCTCTCTCTCTCTTTCTTTCAAGATTCTCTGTATGAGCGTGTGTGCCACTGAATTCTTCTAAAAAATGACTCTTTAGAACTGTGAGTCACTCGTTTCTGTTGAAAGAAAAGAAAAGAGACATTACATAAACAAAGTGTATATAGATATTGTCTTTACCTGACATGCTATTGGCTAAGCGAGTGCAAGCAAGAGAAGAGCTTGGATTTTCTCTCTGTCTCTTAGGATTCTCTCCACGAATTTGCAGTTGTTGCTGTTGCTGTAAAAGATTTAATTGTTGCTGTCTTTCACGGCGCTTAGAGGCAGGAACCCAGGTACTTTTCACATGGGTTTGGCACTCAAATCCTCTACTCTTACAACAAGTCCTACACCTCATATGTATACAATCTTTCTTTGCTTGGTTGCCACAATCTTGGCAACTTATGCTACCAGCTCCTCCTGTTCCAGAACCACCAGGCCTCATCATCATGAAAGCTTCTGCTGCTGCTGCTGATCTTGATGAGGATTCATCAGAGATGTTGATTGAAGTTCTACTGGGTCCTACACCTAACCCAACAGCTGGTGAGTAGAGATCTTGCTGTGGATTCTGATGTCTTTGGTGAAGAAGTTCTTGGTGCTGCTGCTGCCATAGCTCAAAACTTTTGTATGGAATGTCTTCACTTTTGTACCAAAACCAGCTTTCTTGTGGAATTTCAGTTGGTGGATTATTGTTGTTTTGTTGGTCTTCTTGGTTATTACTGCTACTACTACCTCTTCCTAATGAGAAAAGGCCAGCCATTTCTCCTCCTCTAAGCCTGACCCAAAACTCAATTGTGAGAGAAAATCCATAATCAAGAAAACCTCTCTTTCTTTGTCTTTTGCTTACAACCCAACAAACATCAAAAGGGCCCTCCTTAAATTCTCCAGAATTTTGGGTTATGAATCGAAAAAGGAAAGAGGGAACAAAACCAAGAAGAAGAAGGATCAAAGAGTGTAAGAGTACTAGTGGTAGTATCACACAATCTTGTTCCCTGCTTTCTTGAGTCTTGTGTATGTGAAAATGCCTCTCTCTTCTCTCTCTCACTCACATACTCACTCACTCACTCACTCACTCTAGCTACCTTGCTTCCTTCTCTAAAAAAACTGTGTCAAGTGGTTAGTGAGTAGTTTCTTGATTAGTTTTGTTGGCCCTTTTTTTGGTTGAAGAAAAGAAAGCGTTAATCGCGCCTTCAGTACCTTTTCTTTGCCATTTACTTAGACACAGAATTACAGCTGCTTCTGCTTCTCTGCAAACGCCGCCATACCCTCTCTCTCTCTCTCTCTCTCTCTCTCTCTCCTGACCCAATTTAAGTCTCTCTCTCTCTGATGATTTTGCAGTGCCTTTTTAGCTTTCACTCAGCAAGGCTTCTCTTGTTCTTGTTTGTGTTGTCTCCAAAGTCTTAAGAACTAAACTAAGCTGACCCTCTTCTCTTCACTGCCTAAGGATGTCATGGGATGATCTCTCTCTCTCTCTCTCTCTCTCACACACACACACACACACACACACAAAATGGATTGATCATTCTTCATGTTGATCCTACGGTTCAAAGTATCGCCACGTGGCGACCTACCAGCTTTTGCTTCCTTCGTCCTTTGTACCGGAAAACCCGCTACCTTTTCCTCCCCTTTATTTATTGGTTGTTATTAACTCTTGATTAATCACTAATTACCCTAATTAAACTTGATTTTTATCCTTTTGTTGCCTCTCCTTCACCTTTCCCCTTAATTTATGTCCTTGTGTACAAGATCCATAAAGTTTTAAATTACTTGAAGGTTTAGCTGTAAAGCATAGTATATAGTCCATCCCATTATTTCATGCATGTATGTTTTGTGAAGGGCAGTTTTGTAAGTTGATACTCTTCTTTTATGTCGTAAGAGTAATAGCCTGTTTGTTTTTTAAAAAAAAATTAATTTTTTTATTTCAAAATATTTTTTTATTTTATATTTTTTGATGTGACAATGATAAAAATAATTTTTTAAAAATAAAAAATATATTATTTTTATATATTTTCAAATAAAAAATACTTTAAAAAATAATTATTATTATTATAATATTAAATGAGCTTTAAGTCGGAAGGAGTGAGTATCGATTCAACCAGTTTAATTTAGGCAAAAATAACTAATGAATCTTTTTTTTTTCAAGTTTTAAATTGAATTAAACTGAATTTTAAATTGAATTAAACTGAATAAAAAATATAAATTGATTAGTCCAGTTTAGTTTTACATTTATTATAATCAAATAAGCCTAATTTGAGTTAATGAGCTTTTAAATAGATTATTTTTTACGGACTTTGATTTAATGAGATATTATATCTTATCGGATTTTGATATCTAGAATTTAAAACCAAGATCAAAACTAAATTAAGTCAATTTATTTTTTTAAAAAGAAATTAACCAAAATTATCTAACAAATTCATAAAAATTGTTTGATTCTGATAATTTTGAGTAGAGTTTTAGGAATATTTTGATTAATTCGCTCACCCCTTCCTAGTGATTTTTTTTATTTACATCAATGAGAGTATCTTACTATTTTTTTCATATAATAAAAATATATTTTTAAATTCGATTTTAAATCATGAAAGCTGACTCGAGATCATAAGAATCCTTGTGTTTTTTTAAGATTTGAACACAGAATATAATATTATAGCTAGGGAGAATAATAAACCAACAAATAATCAAATCTCAACCTAACATTTGAAACCCTAAGATCATGCAATTATCCATAGCAAATGGAGTGATATTGTTAAAAATTGTGTACACTATTAGTTTATTGATGCAGAGAGATCTGGGCAGTGAAAAAGAGGTGTAGCCGTATTCATGATTTCTGAAAAAAAATATAATAATGTATTTCATGTCTTGAAGCTGTGGTACAGGGGAACAGAGCTCCACTTCCTCGTACTTTTTCTAATTTCTTTTTTTTATTTGATTTAATATTTTGATGTATATTGAAAAATTATTATGGATATAATAGTACAAGTATAAAAAAATAAGTGATATTTGAGGACCATTTTCTTAAATAATGTGCCCTTGCTAAGGGACTGAAGAACAAGTGGGAGTTGACTATCTTATTTCAGGACCCTCTTGTCTTTTCTTGTAGGGCACTCTCTGTTGGGGAGAGATTTGTGGCAGAGAGACATTATATATTCATCAATTATTAAGGAATTTTTTGTTTGCTCGAAAGTAAACAAACTTGAAAGTAATTTTTTTTTAAATAATTTTTATAAAAGATAAAACTTTGAAAAGTAATTTATTTATATTTGATAATATCATAGAAAATAAATTAAAAAACTATATTGTTTAGCTATGTAATGAAATACAAGCTAAAAAATAACTTATAAATATTTTAATTTTAAGTAAATTTTATTTTTAAAACCTTAAAATAATTTTTTAAAATTAATAAAAAATCCAAATTAATTAATGTTATTAATTAATAGTTTATTTTGTAAGAGACAGTAGAAAAAGATATATCCATGGAAGGTGTATTTATATAAGATTTATTTTATATGTTAAAGGAAAAAAAAGTGTTTTCCAGAATTAAAAGGAGAAAAACACTT
>Ga0307517_10003126_pt1 | contig 26074 bp, 32 predicted proteins | sample 23_EM_MG_FD_194515 | JGI IMG/M metagenome (GOLD analysis project Ga0307517, IMG submission 194515) | Populus trichocarpa ectomycorrhiza microbial communities from riparian zone in the Pacific Northwest, United States - 23_EM | ecosystem: Host-associated > Plants > Roots > Unclassified | place... | reverse complement strand
GTTTGGAGTAGGGAAGTTTACCCTGGATAGTTTGCCGAACTGTGTCGTCAGTGAGCGTTTTTCTGCCCGGATATCCGAGGAAATATACAAACAAACATCCAGTGGAATCCCAGTGGTACGGCGATCTCGACACGTATGGTTCCTTTTGCTTTACTGTCCCATTGGACCAACTCCACGACATCGCGGAAAAGCTTGGTGATAGTAATCATGAATGGTCTCTCCGAGCCCAATCAGACGCGATGGCCCCGCGCAACCTGAATGTATGACAACCATTGGTTCCCCAGGTGAATTGAACCTGATAGTAGTTTCTCCTAGGCAAAGACGTACCCCTTTGTTGTCCGGGGATGTACCCTTCTGGTGCCTCGTCCTCACCTTTTCCGAAATGGAGACAGTTATACAACGAGTGTCGGATGGTAAGCTTTCGCAAGGGGAACGAGCAAAGGCTGCAATGCTAACGCTCGAGATGGCAGGAGGTGAATTTTCGTCACTCTTTGCTCCCCCCAGACGCCCCTTCCGATGCTGAGCACCAGTCATAGACGTCCACTGCCGCTCTCCACGTTACTCGAAGATCATGTGTAGGCAGAATGCGTCCAATCTGGCCTCACAAAAGTTACCACTTGGTAACCTGCACAAGGCGTGGAATGGCTGCCCACAGCTAGTGTCTCCACCCGTGAAGGTAGCAAAGGAAAAGAGCCCCACATGATACTCCTTTTTTTGTCTCCCTGTATCTCGTGTTGTTTCGGTTGTCGATGTGTATACTTTTCGCAGTCCCATTAACGTAAAACATTAAACTTCAGTGATAGGATAATTGACACTACGCGCACAACGCTACAAGCCCGTAGAGCAGTGCTAAACGCGCTTGGTTTGTGCATGGATGGCTGAATCGCCCAGTTTGTGACGCGCGACGCACACCGGCAGCGGAAGGGTAGACGAGCGGCGCGTCGGTGAACGCGGCCGGCGGTCGGAGGGGAGCGTATCACCAACGTTCACGATATCTCCTCAAACACGATGGGCTCTTCTGAACTGTACCACGTCAAACAGCAATTCTTCCTCGGTTCGCACCTCTACCTATCTTCCACAATCTCGCAGTGACACTCTTCGTAACTCCTCGAAAACACAGGTGCATACAAAACGCTGATCGCCCTCACACTCCCACCACAATCATCACCCGACCATGTCCCTACTCTCGTCTACCAAGTCCGCGCACATCTTGCCCTCAACAACCCCTCCGCAGCTCTCTCACTCCTCCCAACCGACTCCGAAGATGTGACGATCAAAGCTGTCTCCTCTTTAGCCCGTTACATCGCCGCCACAACCCCCTCGTCGGGCGAAAGCTCTGAAGGGGCCGAGGCTGCGTTGGAGGAATTGAGAGATTTGAGCGTTGAGATCGAGGGAGATGATTTGGAGGCGAGTGACAAGGAGAAGTGGCTGGTCAGAGTCCTTGCTGGAACCGCGTTTGTTAGGGCAGGTGAGGTCGAGGAAGCTTTGGAGACTTTGGGACTCAGCGGGGGGAACGAAGAGAGTATCGAGGCGTACGTGTTTATCCACGTTGACCCCCAAGTGACTGCCTAACCTCCATCTATTGAATCGTAGGGTCGCCTTAACCGTCCAGATCTTCCTCTCGATCAACAGACCAGACCTAGCAAGAAAAGAATACGAAAAATCGAAGAAGTGGGCAGAAGATGACCTCCTACTCCAACTGATTGAATCCACCATCAACCTCGTCACTGGGAAAGAAGGATACTCGGACTCCAACTCCTTCTACACCGAGCAGTTGGCGAATCCTTCTCTGTCTTCCACGAAACTGCTCACTGCGCGGGGAGTGACGCGGTTACTGCGTGGGGAAGTTTCTGAGGCAAAGTCGGATCTGGAGGAAGCCATTAGCCAAGGAGGTGCAGACGATGAGACCGTCGCGGCGTATGCTGTTGTCGCTTCTTTGAGGCCATCGAAGAAAGGCGAGGGAGACGAATGGTGGAGGTACGTCTTGACATGCCATTTTTCGCTTGTTTCCGCCTGTACCATAGCTAATCTACACCCTACAGCAAACTGACAAAAGAGTTCCCGAATCATCCTTTGGTAAAAGACGTTTCGGAGAAGGCTGACCTCTTCGACGAGGCTGCGGCCAGGTTCCACGTCCCCTCACTACCTACAGTTACCGTATGATATCCATGCTCGGAAGGCAATCGAATCCAGACTCGCTCGCCACTAAGGACTTGAGCGCAGATTCATTACCCCGTCGCGAGAGTTCAAACGTTCACTTCTAACACCTGTTCCGCTGTGGAACGACGGGTGCAGCGAAAGCTTCGCGTCACTTGCACCACCGTTCCATCCGCTGAAGCGCTCCCGGCCAATTCCTACGCCGATACAGAATCACCCCCTCCTATCCAACACTATCCATCCCATTCCCGAGGCAGAGTTGTAAAAAAAAATCAAGTTCTCCCGATCATTTTTTCCAATCATTTTTTCGTGGATTACCGTAAGATTACAACACGTTGGAGACCAACCCGTCGGTTATTAAGATGAACGGGTGGCGAATCAGAACATACGGGTAACAAGCACACACGACGCCTAAGCTCATCAGAAAAATCAACGGTTCGCGAAGCAACTGGCGCACGCCCCCTTCTCCATTCTTTGGCTTCGGAAGAAAGAATGCATCATAACATTCCACAATACGTTGTACAACTTGATAAAACTACACTGTCCTTCTGTTACATTCGACGACCTGGGTGATTGCGGATGGTCTGGGTACTTGGATTTGTGGGACGCGAGACTCGAGATCACGAGTCGTTTCCATGGAAGGCCTCAGGCGGCGGTGGCATATGAATTCCGGGGAGGGGCCGATTAATCCACCCACGACCGCGACCCATCCACCGTCCTCGATTGAACGCCGTCTGATGCGGTACCGCAGTTTCAAAATTCTGTTTGAGATCTTCCGACGGAATCTCATCCCCTGCGAGGTCAATGACGAGGGCACCCGTATGCCAACCGCTCGCAGCTGCCGCAAAACAGTACCTCTCGACCTTTCCTTCAGCCTTCAATCCGTGGTCAAACCTGACTTCCGATGGAGCCGCGACGTCTGGTGGGGTCCCATTACCCAACTCCTGAGCCCGAAGTCGTCGTGCCTCTTCGGTGTACCCTCCAGGGGACCCGGTGGGGAGCTTGCCAGGATCTCCAAGGCCCAGAGCTCCCTTGGAGTATTGGCCCCATGTCAGGAGTTTTCCGGAGGAGGTGAGAGCACCGAAGTGGTAGTCGCCAAGGACGACAGAGATGACAGATCTATTCTGAAGTTCTGGGATGACGGTTGGAAGGACCTCCGGGGTGGTCTCGATCTCTCCCTTGAAGACCATAGAGGATGAGTAGGCGAAGAAGGAATTGAAGTGCGCAGAGACCTAAAGGTTGTGGGATTTCAGGCGTGGAATCCAAAAGCGTTGAGATGTAACTCACGTGGGTAATGAGCATGGTATTCGACGGCAACTCCACTTGTGGTGGTTTCTCTTGGCCATCATCGCCCGTAATCGTGCGGAAGGCTGAGTGCTCCTTGACTTTTTCTATCTCAGAGTAATTTGGAAGCTGGATATTACGGCTTGAGAGACGGTTCCATGTCATCAGCGGGCTCCCACTCACATAACGCCAGATCTGAATCGAGTCCTCGTCAGTCAAGCCGTCTATCTTGAGAACATGGCCTTTGTTGGTCAACCCGACGAGACAATTATCGAAGGCTGCTATCTTGGTCAACTTGGTCTCTCGCCTACGCTCTTCCTCCGGCAATCCGGTCGCCGGCAAATCAGGCAGATCGGGGAGGATGGGAAGCTTGATAGGGTCCTTATTGAGATCCCAAGGGTGACAGGGTATAACCGTCCCATCGTCGGGGACAATGGCCTTCGTGGATTCATCTTTGTCCAGTTCGGTCATGGTCTGCAGGTACTGGTCCTCGAAGTTGCTCCCGAATGGCCACCACGCATACACATCACCGGATTTCGTAAGGACAGTGGAAAATGCCCAGCCACACTCGATCTGAATCGGGGTCGTCTCTGGAGACGAACAATCAAGCGAAAGAGAGACAAGTCGGAACGGTCTACCCCAGCTTCTAAAATTCCAGACCGTGAAATTGGCGTCCAAAGCCATGGCGTGTAACCGGCCGCAGCTGGAATAAAAACAAGGATCAGGGGACCTGCATAAAGTTCAATCGTGCACCGCCGAGTGAACTTACCTGATGCTACGCGCTGGAGCCGGCAGCCGGAGCTTCATAGGCGTCGAGGCTGTTTTGTGGGGTTCCGAGAACCCATCACGCCTCAATGCGATAGAAGTTCCATTCAACGTGCCTGAGGTGTTTTGAGGGGTTTATCCCAATATATTATCAGCATTCGGACATTTTAGCGCGAAATGGAAAGGATAGACGGGACCCTCACCCCAGACGTACACGCTACCATCAGCGTCAAGCGCGTGGAACGCCCTGTTGGTACACGGGAACAATAGGATATTAGGGTGTTTGTTAATACAAGGAATGGAATTTGTGCTGACATTCCACTCGCTGCCAAGCTGACCACGCGGACACCTGGGAGTTGAAGTTCCACCGGAAAAGGAACGTCCGAAAGGGTCGTCCTTGGGAACCGTGGTAACCCGAGTCGACCTTTGTCCTTCTCTCTATGGGAATGTCATTGGTCGGGTTGGTGAGAGTGCCGACGAGTGGGTGGCATTGACGGATGAATGAATACCCTCGTAACATAAGAAGATCACGTACCCCCAAACGAAGACCCGCGGATTTCTCAATCGCTGGTAGATGAATTTCCAGCCGCTCGTTCTGGCTGTCTCGGATCCCGTAAAGTTGTAATCGACCACGAGCCTTCGCTTCCAGAACGTATCGTCGGTCGTGACGAGTGCGAAGAACTTGTTGGTGCAACCGAGGGAAAAGACATCCTTGGCTTCACAGAAGGGGAGAATGTTGTCGATTAAGAGCTCGACCGGGATATCTGCGATTCCAGTCCCCTGAGTCGTCATCGCGTTGTGTGTGCCTCGGACGGTGTATGAAAGTTATCGTTATCGGTGCTCGAAGATCCGCGTCCTTCGCGCGCAGGATTGCGTCATTCCCGTGACCGTGACTCCACAGGTGCGCCCACGCGGGAGAAGCCGGCGCGCCCAAGGAGGGGTCTGACTCTGACTGGGGTTGAGCGGCCCCCCTCCTCGCTCCCCTCACATCGGTTCCTAGGGGTACTTTCATCGGACTTGCGGGTTTTGCAGCGTTGATGTCGCCCTGCTGCTTTGCTGGCCGGCGGCCGCCCCTGTCAAAGCTGGCAGGGACGGCAATGACGCCCAATACTCGGATCTGTCTGTGAGAGCAACCGAATTTTGATCAATCCCCACCGCGTTCTGTTTTCGAACGTCATCGATTCATCACCGACCAGGAATGCCTATTCACAGATAAAGTTGCCCGAGGAACTGGGTCACAGAAGCAACCCGCTGAATCCGCTCGGCGAGGCGATGTGATGATGGCCACTGTGTTGTCAGGCTTCCACTCTGCTTCCTCGTCTTATGCGTATGCGCGGATCCTTTGCAGTTGCTGCAATCACACCTTGGCCTTACATGCCCGTGACCAATCGAGTCAATCGTCACGCGCCAGTTCGTGGTACCCCCGGGTCCTGGGTGTATCCTTGACACCCGCACCCGCTCCCGACTCCTACAGTACACATTCGTGGGTATCAGTATTCACACCACAACGTGTGGCGTTTTTCTCACTTTGTACAAATGGAGAAAAGGCGCTCGCCTGGAAGCAACTTCCAACCTGTCAACAAACCAATCGACCCGGCCTTCCGCACATGAACCAGACGGAATGCTCGCGGTTGCCCCCCTGCTTTCTGACATGAAGGTGGTTGCGGTTATGACCGTCAGCAGGCACGACTACACCCGCGCGCAAGCTAAGCGGGATCAGCTCTTGTGAACCCGATCGATACGCCTAGGCTAGACTGAACCCTTCGTCATCTCACTGCTCCCTCGCTTGATACGGTCGAGAGAAGCGCCTATTGAGCCCGAGGACACCCTTTCAATGCATTGTGGTTCGGGCCTGTCAGTAATGTGTTATTATTACGCGTTGGAAAAGCGATATCGCGCTGTCATGACCTCCTGAAACCGTGTTACCGGGCCTCTCTTGATATTTTAATCACAACACCCCGACCGCATCCAGACCGACCCACTCTCGGCTCCGCGTCAGGAAGGATTGCCGGTTCATGGGACCATGATTGACCTTCATATCCATGCATGCTCCAGAGCCGCGACTTGGCACTCCGAAAACGACAACCGATGGCATCGGTCCTCGTGGTCTCCTTTTTTGTTCTTGCCTTGCCCCCACACCCTGGGTTATGTGTTCCGTTCGTTTACATCGGACGCCAAAATCAAGATATTCCATTCGTTTGCCCCACCAGTACCTCCAGGTCTGAAGGAGGACGCCACGACCTCATGACCTACCAATGGTCTGCCAATCTGTGGAGGCTTCCCGACTCCACCCAACAGGCCCCCGTGGGATGGTTGGAAACGGATCGGCATTCCGCCGTGGAACAAACAACGACCCACCACCCCCGAACGAGGAACTGCTACGGACCCTTCTCTGCGTTCTGATCTCTTGCGAATCGTTGGGGAGCGGTCACAAGAGCTGTCTGGCTACCTCAGCGAGACTCGCGCTTCTTGAAGCCGAACGCAAGTGATCGAGCGATGGCGCCGGTCCCGGACTCCGTTTGAGACATCCGTATCTCACTTCCCGTGGCAAGTGATGAGCAACGACGAACCCAATCATTTCGTCCGTGTAAACCAGTGTTCGCGCACTCGTTGTGAGGAGACACGGATCACGATGGGATAGGCGGTAACCCGCATCTGGTACCACGGAAGCCGCTCCGGCAAGGCAGGGTTCATGAGATGTTGTGTGGGCCTAGATGGGATTGGATGGGATGCCGCGACCTGAAACCATTTCTATGAGGGTTATCAATCAGTTTCTTCGTAGGATCTTCGGGTAGGAGAATTGACCGAACCGTGGCGACGCGTCGGAGAAAAGAAAACAGCCCCGAACGCCTGCGCCACAAAACACAACGCAGAGCAGCTGAAGGACAGCGTGCAGAGAAGTTGGTGCACTGAGTGCCGGCAGATCACACGTCACGCTTTACCGTTGGTGAGGTCTGGGTGTACCGACTCTGGGAGCGGAACGTGCTTTTGCTGGCCGGTACCTGTACACGTAGGCTATAGGCGTACGATTTGCAATCTTACTTACGAGACTGACAAAATGGAAGGGATTTTCAAATCAATCTCAATTGAGTGAACTTGCAAGCATTGGGATGATCGGTCCGACTTGTCCTGATTTGATGACGACATCGAACGAACTCGGTTCGTGCAGCATCGCAGACAACCCAAGCGCGAACCGACAACCGTGGCGGTCGCTGATCACACCAAACAATCAGCTGCAGGTCTGCTCGAACCCTCTCTCTGCGGCGCCTCGAATGTCCAGAAATAGAGGAGATTATGCGCAGTACGTCTCGGGGACGGTTTGTATGTAGAAAATGAAGAAAGTGTGGCCGCCGATTCCATGGGAAAAACAAAACAAAGGTCGTTACGAGGGCATCATGTAACTTACCGCAAACCTACCGCAAGATAAATCAATCGATCGAGATGGATTTGGACGTGGCAGTAAGGGGGAAACAGTCGGAAATGGGAATCGGTCTGCTCACTCATCACAGGCATCACGGTTTTGACACCCACGCATCATCGATAGCAAAATACAAAAATAAAAATAAGAATTGGTCAGGAAAACACAATGTCACGCACAGAAATTCACGAAAAAGAGAGAAAAAGCATGATCGCGCCTATTTCTCGGCGCCACGACAGTGCCGAGCAAACCCGAAAAACTCACTTGGAAGGGCTGGGCATGATGATGATGCCTTCCGGTCGGGAACTCCGCATCAGTTCACCGCTGCTCCTCCGAGTTTGATTTGGGGGTCCGGCGACCCTTGTAAGCCTCAGCCAACTCTCTGGAAAGACAGGAAAAGTGCAACGGGACACGAACCGAGATCAGGACCTCCTGGGAAGCACGCAGAACACCATACGGCTCCCGGTCAATGCCTGTCGTCACCAAGTACCCGAATCGCGGTCCAGACACCAACAACAATGGGCGTCGAGGTTATCTTTATCCCGGTTCATTAGGCAGGAATAAGGTAGAGCGATATAACCGCGCCAGGGCAATACCCCCCACCCCGGCAGACATTTCGGAAGGCCGCCGCCAACAGCACCTCGTGACCCAACCACACGCCGGCGGTGGGCGTTCCGTGGGAAGGAGGCACACCTCTACACTTCCCGGTGCAAAAAACGAGGCAATTAATCGCTTCTTTTCGTGGTTTCTGATGTGCACGCGTGGGGGTCGGGGAGGAGGTGGTGATGGTTGGTGGAGGAAGTTCTGAATGGCGGTACCGTACGGCCTATCGGGCCACCGAAGAAGACGCGTAAAAGTGAACACTGGACCTGTTCTTCCATCCCAACGATCTCAGATTCCGACCCGTCTTCTCCCACGACACCGGAACCACCACCCAGCGCGCGTTCGCTCGTGTCTTGATGATGAAGTTTTTTTACTCGACTGTGCTTTGAGATGGTGTTTCAGTAGCGCAACTGAGACTAGCCGGGGGTTCGGTACCATTGAATGATGATTTACATCCGGCATACCATGGCACGAGATGCATTCGCTCACAGCCCCGGCGAACGCTCCCGACGACGGGTTTCGTGAACGGTAAACGGGAGCGATCCCTGCAGCGTTCTGAGCATTTAGACGCCCTGCGCTCGACAGAACCTACTCAAATCCTTGATCCCCATTGGTTCTAAGTACCATTCTATGTCTCAGCTGTTCAGTCCCTGCGCACTGATAGCACGCCCGAAGGGAAGAACGTACGGACCACCGCCGCATCAAATGGCCCAAACATCGTTTTTCTCGGGGTTTCGGCTTGGAACCATCGGTGGCCCATCAACTTGCGATTATGCCATTCATCCCCACACCCAGACCTTGTAGGGTATGTTTGCGGTCCGCTCCGCTTCGCGTCAATTGCGAGAGATAACCCCTTGAACCGGCAAACCTGCGCTGGCAGTACTGGTCACCGGATCTCCGGTGAATCTCCCTGATTTATACCCGCCAAGCCAAGCGAAATCGGCGAACCGGATGATGATAAGTGACCTTGTGAGTTGGAAACCCAAAAAGCCTCCGCAGGACATGTGGGTAACCCGCTCATCTAGTAAATCAGGACATATCGATATGCCATCGCGGCATGCACGGATATGGACGCAAGGTACGACCGCCGGGATGGATAGATGGTTGTGGCGGACAATAGGAGTGAAGCTAGACCGGGTGACAAAACGTGGCTGAGCTCCTTGTCACGTTGGAACAATGGCACTTGGATCATCTGTCAGCTGTAGGAGTTTCCGGTGCCTATCAATCCCACAATCAATAGGCTTTTTGTGTCTGTGAGGGGACGTCACCTCTCTCCCAGAGTACGTGATTCAATACCCACACACTTTGTAACTTTAGGTGGGTTTCGACTCCGAAAACTGTCGAGATGAGACGTTCCAAATCGTCTGCGCCCGTTGATGCATAGAGTATGTGAGATGAGAAAGAGCTATCGGCGTGAAATTACGGAAGAATGGGAATTCAATCGGCTGTGTGAGGATCACGATGGAATTGGTGCGACTCATCCTGCGCGCTTTCATTTCAAGTATCGGAGTGCTGTGAGGGTATGTATGTGGGTTTCGTGATGCCAGGAAACATACCGCCCCTAGCACGGGATTAGACGGATGAGTGCCGTCCCGTTGATCAAAATGCAATGCCCTGCAGTCGATGCCCGAGGTCACTGATAACCACGACGGGGGCCTGGTGACGAGGTTGATGTATGCCGATGGTCAGTCGGCCTGTAGGAGAGGCTCCACGGAAAGAGACGCACATCGAGCGATCATCCGCTCAGAGGCGGGCAATGGAGACCAGCCCCACAACGGGATCGAATTGGTTGCAGTTTCGGGCGCCAACATCCATGATCTTGGATCTGTAAATCCAAATCTAATCATCCAGCTGACCACCCAAATACACAAAAGGGGACGAGGTCAAGAGTCCCCAAATCTCATCTCTTGGGAGTCATCTTTCGCGCGCGCGCGCAGTGTCGCATCTTGATAGGTATCTTGAAAACATACGGTGGACGTGCATACTGAAGGAGGTAAGAAAACCTAAAACTTGGAAACCTCCAAATCGTGGGGATGATCAACTTCAAACAATCAACCCAATCCTGTCCCTTGAATAGAGCCCGTGTTGATCAACCGCAGCGACACTGGACGTGATAAGCACACACACACACCCAAGATTCAAGAAGATAAGTAAAGTGAACATGATCGGAAGCGGTGAGAAAGAGTTCATCGACCGGGAGAGGAAATGGATACGGAAAGGAACGGTGGGGGGCATATCGTATCCGGCAAGATAACCATCGGAGTGGGAACGTAGTACACAATGCACAAAACCCGCTTCGTGAGCAACGCGACAACTTGACCGCCGTCTTAATTTGCCTCTGTTCAAAGTTGAAACGGCCTCGTGCCCTGGACGGGGTGCCTTCAGCACATCGAAAAAGGAAGTCAGAGTGACATCCAATACAATAAGGAACAGGGCAGGTGTGAGTGGGGAGAGTGTTCTTGACTTCTCGACTTCTTGGAAAAACCCACTGTTCGGATAACGGGCACGAAGGTGCCGTATCGACCTTACGGAGGGGGGCAGACACAACATCTTATCAGATGGGCAGTTATCCAGGAACCCCCTCGAGTGCATTCTCAAAGGAGCACGGCGTCTATTTCCCCAGCGAGCAGGAGGGGGGGGTCGGCTTCTCAACATCTTCGTTCCGATCTCTCCGGTAAACCCAAAAGAATAGGACGTGAACGGACGTACGAGTAACGCCTGAGCGTGACTCCCATAAGCGTGGAGCCAACGTAAGCTGCATATTCGATGACAAGAAACACAACGGGATATCTGTGTGGCACGCACACCGCGCATAACTTTCAATCCGTCAAATCGTAAGCGGAAATCGGAAATCACCAAAGACCTCAATAGGCCGCCGGTATGTATGACAGCCAAAGAGGGGGGGTAAGTAGATGGGCGTGCATGCATAGTCATATGCGTTCGACGTGAGAGTGATTTGGAGAACATAGCCGTTCAAAACCCCCACGGATCGCGGTGACCGGTATATTACGGGACCGGTGATGGGGTTCAAAGAGGTGGGGCTCAGATGCACGAACAAGGTCCCCCATCCTTTGACGTGAAGGCCCGGAAGGGTGGGGGCACAGTCGACCACGAGCTTAACGTGCAGTTCGTGCTTCGAAAAGGCGCCGGAAAACGCGTACGCGCCCATCACCCGTGAATGAATTAATCCCCGTTCCAAGGAGGGTCGAGAACGAGCGACGCCGTCTTTCAAGATCACATCCCCCATGGTGGCCCTGATATCCCGCTTTCCCCTACACGTACACTCGGGCGGCGTCTGCGCACAGAGAAGCCGGAATCCCCAAAACAAAAAAACAAAAAGCGATAAGAAAGATAGAACACCCACCTAAGGCGAGACCACGGCGTTCAGGTCACAATAAGCAGCCGCGACTCCACTCATGTATTGTGTTACGGGCATGGCGTTCAGAGGGAGGGAAGGTACGATTCCTTCGAATTAGAGCCCTGCGCTGAAGATTTTCCCGTGGAGTAGAAACAAACGCTGAGTATCCTTGGGAGGCAACGTGGTCTCGAAGGGGGGACAAAGAACGCTGGAATACCAAGCCTTTACAGGCGTCTAGAGGGAGATAGACCGTAGGTCCCCCTCGTTCCAGACTCCATGAAGAGAGGATCACCTAGAATGGTATGGTGAATAAGATCTCGGCGAGACGCATACCTACCACAATGCAATTCGCAAAGTAGCCAAGTCATTTGCCCGTTTCAACGGAGAACGGATACCCCAGAGCCGCACAAGACCTATCACAGGGGCTGGATGATCTGGTGTGGTCCATCGGTGGAACCAGTAGCTCGAGGGCCTCGTACGGATTGAATGGGGAGGGTGTATTGGTGTTACGGATCGGATGGGCTGTATGTGTGTCGCAGATTGAACGTTTGAACATTTGAATAGACTGATCATGAATAGTTGTCAGTCTATACATTGCAAGAGGCCACGAGGCAAGATAGCTGGAACCGCAGCACTGGCGAGAGAAGGGGGTAGGGGAAAGGAGGCTGTCCTTACCTTCCGCTCTGCGCCCGCGCCACAGCTGTGTGGGGGGGGGTGGCCGTCAGACTAAACGCCCCCCCCCCCAGGACCAAATCGACCCGTCGGAAGGATCGATCGGGAACTGTCATCTTCACAATATTCGAACCCCGTTATTACTCGGTCTCAGAGATTTCACTCCCCCCCGTACACAGCCGAAATTCCAAAATCCCAAATCCGAAAGACACCGAGGGGTAGATGTATCAATCGATAAGTACGGGAGAGGGGGGGAGATGTTCTCGAGCGGCCTACCGCCGGCACGCACCACCGCACCGAGGAGGTCTGGACAAGGCCGACCGAGAGTACTCATTGGAACTCCTGAATGAAGCCCGTCCCCACCGAACACGCCGTAAGTTGAACCCTGGAGCGGTGGTCACGGTGGCCACGGGCCAGATTCTCCTAATCTTCGATTCCAAGCGGTACGCGATACGCGCGACGTGGGTGGCACTGACTGATCGTGGTGTCCTTACGGTTTTTTTTTTCTCCTCCCCCATCCGCACCCACACATTCCGGAGTCCGGCGGAGACCTCGCGTCGTACCACCCGAATATCAATATGGGCGATGTACTCGATCCAAAAATCCAATCACGATCGGCTCCTGGGGAGTGGGGGAGAGAGGGGGGGGGAGGCGGGCGGGACTCGTCCCGACAGGACCAACCGATACCCGCCTGTCTCGGAAAGCTTCCCCTTCCCGTTGATTCATTTGTGTGATCCAGAAACTCCGAATTCGCGATCCACGATTGTGAATCATGATGAATGATGATCACCACCGTCTGTCTCAAGTCGAGCCCCCCACCCCCCCTTGGAACCCACTGGATCTCCGCGAGAGTCCCTCGTGTTTTCCTCGAGCACCGGCCGAACACGAAAACAAAAAGAAAAAAAATGAGAAATTTTTTGTCACACGGCGATTCCTTTCCTCCGCTGTGCCCTCGTGTCTCGTGTGTTCCCTCGTTTATATAGGGGCGAGCGCAGATACTTCATTACCGGCGAGACAAAAAAAAAAATCGAACAGGAAACTGTAAATTTTGTCGAGCACTCCCTCACCACGACAACCCATGCATAATTACACTCGAAAACGGTGCGGCTCGCCAAGCGGGTGCAACCGAGGCTACAACGAAATTCCGGAAATACGAGTTAATGAAATTCAAATTCCCCACCCCTCCTGCCTGTACCAGGTACCCCCTCACCCTCGGAATTTGAATTTCGTCGAAAAAAACAACCGGCAAAATACCGCTCCCGTTCAACGCCGTAGACCGCCGGAGGGCGAGCACGCCAATCGTGTGGAAAGTAGATAGGTATCAATTCCGTGTCGGTGGGTCGGAGAAAGAGGGGGCGTGGTACGTCGAGGAGGATAAGGCATTCTAGGGTTCGGATCGTGGAATTCCGAATTGGGACCCAGGAGACCAAGACCTTCCAACCCATCATCACGGAGCGAAGCTTAGTGCGCATCCTGATCTGCCTTCGCGACACGCCAGCCGGGGTGCGTCAAGATCGAGTGCGCGAGTTTCAGCGATTTTTGCACCCCTCACGCGAGAGGGAGAAACACTGACACCGCTAAGGCAGGACGGACCGGTATTTCCTCGCGGCAAAAAGAACCGAGCTCAGGCACGGCAGGTGTCCGGTGAGAGGTGACAGACCAGGATTCAGAAGCCAGAGAGGATACGGACAAAGGATCGGCAGGTATCCTGAAACCTTGCGCGCGGTGTGGATCTCTAGATATGGAACATTGGATCGCCTATCCAACGAGGAAGGAGCCGGATGTGGGGTGTGATGGAAGCCTTCACCCCACTCAACAGACAACCGGTGACCGACCCTCGGTCCAGGCCAACGAAAGAGAGAGCCGGGTGTTGGAGTTGGCGAGGTAGCAGATGGAACGAGATCTCTCCACGATAACGAGATGCGACTGTCACGTCGGTCGCCGGTCGACAAGGGAAATGGATCGTGGACCTTGGATAGGCGTGGCAGCCCAGGTACCTGACGACCGACTCGTGACACTGTCATGAGAAAGAGAAGGGGAAAGGTCGGGAGAGAACTTTGGGATCCGTTGTACCGTACCTAGGGGGGCCTGAGACTTGATGGTCCGAACGTCCACTCTCGTGTCACCGGCACCTAGGGGCCATAGGGTGTAGATGGAGGGGCCAGGAGAAGAAACTTCGGACTCCAGAGATTCTAGATCCTAATCGTCGTGCTGTTTGTTCTCGTGCGTAGATAAGACGACTTCCCGGGGGAGAACACGCCGCAGGGACGTAGGGCGGGTGCCAGAGATAAGGCGAGAGGGTCAAAAATGTCCCGTAAAAAAGTCCGGGCGATAGGCCCGATGGTGGTGAACATCGGGGCTATCTGGTATGCTCGATCGGACAACCTGCTCAAACCAAGCAAGTCCAAGTCAAAGGCCCCCGTTCGACTCGAACGGAGGGCTGATTCGCCTTGTACGGAACCCATGTGACGAACCTCTAGTCCCAGTTTCCATTTCCCGCCACTTATTCTCATAACACTTGCCAGTTTACGAGATCCATCAGGTACTCCCCACGTCGCGAGGCACCCGAGAAGACCCACTTATTGAGGGGTGGTGTGCACTGCTCGTGTCAACGTCAACGGCTGCGATCACTGTCACCGTCGATTGTTCGATGGCGAAATGGGTGGATAAGAATCACGATAAGATCACCTGAGGCCCTCCATACCCGAGCTGTACCAAACGCATCGCTCTTCCCAACGCAGCGAAACCTGGAGAATGGAGAGAAATTACTGTCGAAACATCTCGAGTGCGGAGATTTCGGAACTGCGCTTTGCTGAGCGTAGTAGCTTGGTGATGGAGGGGGAGGGAACCTGAACGGAAGGGGATACAGCACCCGCGCGCTCACATCGATGGTAGAATACGGCATCGAGAACACACAGCACCGTCCCCCCGTGACCCGAAGAGCCAGCAATCAATGATCACCATTCGCGATCGCACTACGTCCCCGGCGGCGTGATCAAAGGGAGCAAGAGAGAGATAGAGATAGAGAGAGTCCGGGGAAGAAGTGAATTGGATTGCACATCAAGGATCATAACGGGCTCCAACGACGGACAAAAAATGTCGGCGAGTGCCAGATCTCGGAACCAGAGACCCATACTATCAGCGCAGATAGGAAAGAAGACCTTTCGAGCGATTGAGGACGACGGAGGGTGGGTGGAGTACGATGTTTTTGACAGAACCCGGGTAGATGAACGGACGGTCGGACGGTCGATGGCGCGAGGGGGGCTTCTTTTCTCCAGGATGGAGCTTCAAGGTCTGGAACAGTCTCTTTGGCCACCGTGACACTTGTCAGCGAACAAACCGAACAAGTCGCCCACCGGCTCCCCCCCCCCGCTGATTCACACGCAACGAACCCGTCCAAGAACAAAGTAAATCCGAAAACGGATTTTTGGGAACGAGCTCAAGAGAGCCGCGGCACGCGCGACGGGGAAGGTCACGGTCACTCGTTCTTGGACTCTAGACCTTCTGAGAACAATCAGAGTTCCGGTGAGAGTGAGGCATGAGAAATGCGGAGCGAGAGGTTCCAGATCCCCTCCCCCCCACTGCGCCCTCCCCCTTCGACTTCACGATCGATGCTTACCCACACCTACTCGCTTCGCACCCTCCCTCGTGTCCATTCCGGTCTGGAATGATATGGTATTGAGTTGTGTGGTGATGTATATAAGTGGGAGATGCCCACCTGATGCGCAGGATTCGTGACGTGAGCTTAACAAGGTACACACAAGGTACCGATATATACTTACGGATGCTGTGTGTTTCATTCACTCGAGACGGTGACATCCGTCATCAGGACAAAATCCGGGCGATTCTAAGGTTCTGCATCAGCTGTGGGAATTCACGTGACATGCATGGAAAGTGCGGCGTGGAAAGGTCCTGGTAGAAGAAGGTCCACTGACGGGACGCGAATGAAGAGTGTGTATGTATACACACACATGATCACGTTCACCTTCCATTGAATGAACGGTACACGGGAAGAGTTCCGCAAAGCTTATCGCTCTTCAGTGCTTGGTTCTCCTCGTCCGTGGTTGGGACGCGTGACCGTCAAAAGCGGAGCTGGAAAACGGGAAAAGCATCACACCGGGAAGGAAGTTCGGAAGGGAAAAGCACGGAAGGAGTAAACAGAGAAATAAAGTGAGAATGGGGATGTAAAGCATCCCAGGCGAAGGAGTGGGAAGGAAGAGAGCCCCTCAGGGAAACGGTTAATGAGTACCTGACACTTGATCACAAGGAGGTGGGTGGATTTTCGTCGGGCCGGATTGGACATTTTGGGACGGCTTCCGCTTGGGATGTGTGTGCGGTGTACCTGATCGATTGATGATGGGGTGGGAGGGGGACAAAAAAAGGAGACGCAACAGGGTCAACTCCGTGGGTCTCCCATCATGGGAACGGGGCAGGTGGGACGGGGCAAGTAAGGCACGAAGCGTTCTGTTCGCGGGAGACGAGGGGGCCCGGGGGAGATGCTGCGAGATGTGGACAACGTGACAATGCGTTTACGGTATTGCATACGCTACCGCATTCAATGGAGGGGTGAGGTACGCATTACGGGTTCTTTGTTTCCGTGCGTCTGCATGCGAAAGGCCCATCTTCTCTATAGGTCTCGAGGTCTCGAACCCTTCACACGGTGGCAACATGAGCCTCACATCAGCTCAAGAAACCGAATCGGGATGCACCCATTTCGTCTATTTGTTCGCCCTGCTCTGTAACCAACCGAGATCTGTTGCTTGTTTAGAGTGGGGCGGATGCGTGAGAGAGCGTCTTGCGGAGGAGGGTGGGCGTCCTGAACCCGCACAGGGAGAGAGAGGCCGCGATCGAGGTCACTTGCGCTGTTACCATGACCAGACGCGACGTTCCATCGGATCTCCTGCAACAAGAACCCCATAACCTCGCTCTCTCACCCCTGCAAGTATTTCATAGTTCCACACCCCCCCCATTCAAACGTCCAACCGAGGGTCACACACGTCCAACGGTAGCGGCAGCAAACTCGACGCGACTCCACGAGCAATAGACTCGGGAACTCAATAACTCGGTACTTCAGCGTTCAACGCCTGAGTGGTCCAGCAATTAAACAGCCCAGGGCACTCAAAGCGTTCGAGCATCTCATCAAATATTACCGACATTCTCTCGCAAGTTGTGTGCAAGACTCAATTGCGCCGGCAATCCCGACGGCGTACGACCATCAACACCATCAACTCATATCAACCTCTGCACCCTGGTCGCGGTCGATGGCTCAAGCCAACAGCAATACCCGCGGGGGTGTGATGCGGTGGCTCAGCTGGTCGGGAGGTTCAGAACGGGGATCCCGAACCGACGCGTGGGTACGTGAGGCCGCAGCCTGTGCGCGCGACGCGTGTGGTCACGATATCTAAGCGTTCATAGAAGGACGGGACGAGGGTGGATAGCTCCGAGCCTTTGAGCATTCAAACGGTCGCCTCCCACGCCGAACGTCGAGAAGCACCGGAGAAGCCGATGTAATAAAGGCCACAGAACGGGGGACGTGAAGGCCGGAACAGGGAAGGCCGGGGGCACAAAACGCTAAAGAAATGAATTTCGAAAGAGAAAAAAGGACACCCACGCGGCGTTGTGAAGAACGTCCGGCGAGGAATCCGCTCCCCCCTCGAGGTGGCGATGGTGGCCCAGTGCTTTCGTGAGAACGGGCCTCTTATGGAAGTTTCGGCGCGGGGAGGAAGAAGGGAAGAAGGAACCTTGGGAAGCAGCTGTGGCTTTTCAGACCCACGGGGGCCCTCGGCTTCGGCTCCAGTTTTTCTCTCGTGGCTCGTCTCCCTCTCAAAACTTTTTCCCACCGCTCCGTTCCGAAGTCTTTTCATGAATCCCCTCCGATCGGGACTCTCCTCCCTCATCCAGAAACCCCCAAGAACCGTGTATGTACACCCCGCACATCTTCCACGCAACTCAAAACTCCAAAATACTCAAAAAACAAATATGAACCGAAACAAAAAGAAAAAAAACAAAACAAAACACAAAGGCGAAACTGAATCAGGGTGGATCGAATTTGATACCGGTGCAGACCGTCGGCCGTTCGAGAACTTCATTACAGAGAGAGAGAGGGTGCGAGTGCGAGGTGCGGTCCCAGCCGTTTGGGCCGGACCAAACGTACATACGCGGAGATCTAGAGAGGAGAGAGAGAGGCACAATACGAACCTTTACACCGGTTCTTGCACCGCATCGCCGTTCAGCGCGCCACACCTTCCCTAACTCGACCTAACCCTCCCTCATGTCTCCCTGTCTTAACCCTCTTTGATCAGCTTGATACACTTTCTCACACACCCCACACCGGAGAATCAAGAGCGGTGTAGATCACGTAGCGTGGCCGATTTGCACCGGCTTCCTTTACAATCATATCAGAGGACGAAAGATTTCTCTCTGTCTGACTCTCTCTCGAAACAACAGAACGGTACCGAAGGGGAGGGGGGACACACCCCTTTACGTCGAACCGCATTGCGCGACACACAACTCGTAATCCAGACCGCACCGAATTCCAACTCCCTGACATCTAAGATTGATATCGTAAGCCGGATAAAATAACACATGTGCAGAGCTCGAGTATAATACGGTGATCTCTACTAGAGAGGGAAAAAGCATCTAATATGTACCGCGCGCGGCGTGGGAGAGACGAAAACCGACTCGACGCGCACACAACTGATGTCCACTTCCTCCTGACCGAGGAGACCTGCATAGGAGAGGGAAACAAACATACTATATGTACAACAGGTTGCGCGCTCCACCAAAAACGAGAACGAGAGGGAAGAATATGGACCCTAGTATACAACTTGTGTTTGCAAACTTGACTTTGTACCTGACCTATAAGAGAAACGCCGTCGAGGTAGGGAGAGAGAGAGGGAGAGAGCGTGTGTACAGAATGAACAGAGGACAACATGGGGAGGGGGTAGGGGGAAGAGAAATATATGTAAAGGAGTAAAGTACGTGGGGTGGGAAGGCAAGGGTTTAAAGTACATTACGCACGACGGTGTGAAAATTTTAACCTCCAAAAGGAGGGAGGCAACAAAGTAGAGAGAAGGATGTTCATAACAAACGGCGACCATGGGGGGCCAAGAAGGTACAGAGAAAGAACGGTCGCAGAGCGAAATGGGCGGACCGGACATGCGACTTATATGAACGAATAGTGTAATGGAGGAGAGGGACGAATAAAATAAGAGCAAAGCGAGGAAGAGGGGGAGGGGGTTGGGATAGCGGAGGAGCTTAGATGTCCTTTCCGTACCTCAGACCGTCAAGGTTGACCGGCGTCAACAGCGTCGAGTCTCTCGGAAGTCGGTTCCGACCGAGCGAGTACTCAGAGTTCTGCGCACCGTGCGAATGACCGTGAACGCTCTCCTCGTACGGCCCAAACCCGCCAGAAGTAGACTGAAGCTGATACGACGTCCTGGGCTCGTCGTACTCCGAACCCGCCGAAGGGCTGTCTCCACTCGTCCCTCCGGGCGCACCGCCACTGTTTGAACGGTAGTCAAGCGGGTTCAACATCACGCCGTTGGTAGGGGGGAGAGGCGGCAAACGCTGGCCAGTTCGGTTCGGTGGCGAGTGAGGGGAGCCGTTGGGCTGGTCCGCCGGGGGAGATTGCAGTGGCGGGTAAGTGTACCCATGGGTAGTGGTGGCGTACTGGTCCTGAGTCGTGTACTGAGTGTATCCCGCCATCTGATCGTTTGCGCCCGAGAGGGAAGAGTTGTCGTATTGACTGTAGACATCATCAACCACGGCGCTCTCGGAAGGATAAGCCATCGAGAGAGAGTATCGCCTGTCCTGATTGTGTTCCATCCAAGGCTGTGAACCGACACCGGATTGGAGGTAGGGGTTCGAGGAGCGATAAGATGCTATTCCCGGGAGACTCGAATCGGTCATCCTCCGCCTGCGATCGGACATGGGATTTTGCATGGTGGCGGAGGCCTGATAATAGGGGTTCATCGATTGCGACGGGTAGCCAGCCGAGTTGGACGGGGATTGACCGGAGGCACCCATCTGAGGCGAGGTGAAGCCCCCCTCTTTCTTGGCCTTGCGCCACTGCTTTCGCAACTCCTTGAACTCTACACGGTGAAGGAATGGGGGTGTTTAGGGGCAAAGATAAGATCGAAGATCGAGGCGGTGCTCACCTGAGGGCAACCTCCTTGCTCCGTGTTTTTGCATCACAACGTGGGCGTTGAGGTGGTTCAAGGTCCCGTAGGACTTTGTACAATCGGGCCAGGAACAATGATAGAGACGTTCGATCTCGTCGTACCTCCTCCTCGGCCGCTTCCTAATCGTGGTGCCTGGAAGAGAGACAAAGGCGTAGGTCTTGTTTGGGTTTGAGGGGGAGGAAGGGTTTTGGTCCTTACTCAAAGCCTGAGTCGAGATGTCCGGCGAAACCGACGACTGGGGAGAGAGGGACTGAACCTGAGTGTTGGAATCAACGGCTCCTGTAGATCCAGTGGAGGGCCTCGGGCTGTGGTTTGCGGGATCGGAGAAGGCGTCGTCGTGAGCCTGCTGAGAGCGATAATCGGCAGAAGAGCCGTTGCTGTCTGTCCTGGAATGGACGGCATAGGTGGGGCGAGAGGAGACAGGGTAGTGGAGGGATGGAGGAGAGTATGCTGAAGAGGACGCGTAGTTGTAGCGCGAGTCTTGGGGACGATAAGCCGATGGGTGCGAGCCGCTGAGGAGGGCGGGCTCAGACATCCTGCGATGGTCGATGGCGGAATCTGGGGTGGGGTAGAAGGAGGAGGGGTTCCTCTGGTTTGGGGGGTACCTGAGCTGGTCGTGGGGTGCGCTCATGGGTTGAGAGAAGCTGATTGGGTTGGAGTCGTCGGCAGATTGTGGGGAAGAGAGGGGTGAGTTGTTGTCATGGTATGTCATGACTGCATAATGTTTGTCTGGGACGTCGATCAAGGAGGCGGCGGGAATGTCGAGTGCGAGTCTCGGGGCGGCAGACTGTGGCAAGAGACTGAGCATCGCAGACGAAGAGGTTGTGCAGGCAGCAAGACAGACCAGAGGACGCAACGAGATCTGCCTTGACGGACGAGAGAAGGATGGATGCACAAACCGACCGAGAGTGTTATATCATATTATATTCGTCGTCTTCTTTCCCAAGAAATAAAGATATATAATCCAAATCAAATTATACGAAATGTGCAAATCCTGGTGGTCACGCTGTCACAATATTATGTAACCCGTCGACCCAATCTGAAACAAATCTGTGGCCCTCAAGGACAGGAATTAATATTTCCTTTTTTGTTGTCTGGGTCACATCACGGTCACACCTGTCATAAGCTTCCCATCCGTAGCGGAAGAGAGCGTCAAGGGAGGTTCGAGGCAGGAGTGAGTTGTCGTCTTTCCCACAGGGTGTATAATATGAGAGATAGCGTAGGAGGAATGCGGAGAGCGACGTGCGGATATTAAAGGCCGTCCAGATCAGCCCTGCGCGCGCGCGCCGTCCTCGGGGATAGTAGGTGGGCCCAGCTGGGACACGGGATACGAAACAAGAAAGCCGCAGGAGAGGACGAGAAAGAGAGAGAGGTTTGTTCCCTTGCCGGAGAATTGATGGGCTGCGGCACGAGCGGAAGCATTCCGAAGCAAGTCAGCCCAAGTTCCTGGTAGTCGGGCCGCGGCCGCACCCACACGTCAATTTCGGCCGTGATCATTCCCAAAGACCCTCCCCCTTTTTCCCTCTCTCTTCCGAGGTGCGCGTTGTGGTGTATAAGGGTGGAGCGTGTACGTGAGGGCGTGCGGGGGCAATAGCGCAGAGACGGCGTCGTCCCCTGGGCGTAAGCTTTCCTCGAGAGCAGCAACCGCACCCGAGCCAACAGTGCCTTTGACGGGGGAGGAGAGCGGGTTCTAGAATCGACCCAGCAGTACTTAGTTCCAATTTTGGACACAACGCGCAACGTCAGACGGGCGATCATCCTCTCGCTGCTCTCTCTCGTCCTCGTGCGCCATCGTTACGGTACGGCATTAGGCCGGCCATCTCGCGCCCGGCCCAGGAACGCCCTCCACCGCCTTCGACGGTACCGCGCCGGCCGACCGGCGGTGGCGTTGAATGGGGCACCCCCGTGGGGAGGAGAGAGGGATCGTACTTTCGCACGGGGAGAAATGAGATTTAGACAAGGAAATGAATGGGGGCAGCGCGGAATAAGGTTGGAAAGTGAACCCGCATTCAGTCGGACGTTTCCAGGGTTCTCGGGTACAATCGATCTCTCTCTCGACCGGCCCTCTTTTCATGTCGCCGTCTGTGGCCGGGGAACAAGGCAACGCTCAACGCCCCCAGCCCCTCGTTCATATTCCGGGCTGGGCTTCAATGTGAGACATCACACACCCTCTTGCATTCTCTCGACTTGTATTCCGGCCCTTTGTGGATCGCCGCGGCCGTTGAACCCGTTACCACGCGTGCAGCTGCGACCCGGACATCCCGACACACACAGGGGATTGCACGCGCACCCGGGTGACCAAGGTCGTCGTGGGAGCCGGAACAAAGAGATCCCGACAGTGTGATCCGCGGGCGGTCAGAGCACCAAAGCGCGTTTAACCTTCTGAACGCGTCGTCCCACACGAGCCAAATGCGGTCAAGTCCTGCAATGTCTGGAGCGCCGTTTGTGAAAGAGAAGCTGACGACGCTTTCCAGGTGAAACGGACATGGCTCGAGTTTACCGATATGGGACAAGCAAACCTCTCCTCCCAATTTATCCTTTCTGCGTCCTCCTCCCAACGTCGCTTCCGAGCCTGACACGGATCTTCTCTCGCCCACCTTCCCCCTCCTTTTCTGGGATGTCCTTCCCCCCTGCTGCCACGTCCCCACGTCATTCGCTTTGGTGCACCGTGCCTGCCTTCGATCGGCCCCACCGGCTTTTGCAAATCGTAGCTTGCCGAGCTGGAACCGTCCTCACGTAAGTGCCCTTCGTCTGCTTCCCTCTGCGACGGTGGTTATGTCATCAGCGATGCCACAAGAGCATGGCAGCTATGTATCACTTGCTCCCCAGTCAATTGCACATTCGCCACGTTCTCTTGGCGGGCTGTGGGCGATCCAGCGACTCTTTTTCGAAAGACGAGCGTGTTTTGTACGTGTACACGCGCCATCGCTGTCGCGCTCTCTGATCGTCGCTGTGACATTGCTCGATCGGACGTTTCCTTGCCATCCCACGTCCAACTCATTCGCCCGATACTTCTCTCCCCAAAACGTGCAAGACCCTGCCCATGTCTCACTTGCTGATTCGCCCGCCGGTTCGGCCCCGGCGCGATCCCTTGTGTGCTGAGTTCCCAGGAGGACGACTACGATCAGCTGCAACCCTTCTTGGTCTCTGCGACCGGAGTGGGCCCGATTCTCCTTTGAAAGCCTCCCTTCCTCTTTCTCTCCCTTCCCGCTTCTCTGCTTCTCCCGCCTCGTGGTTTCTTCTCGTGCCAATCCGATCACGTTATTTTCAATTACTTACTCACCAACCCGTTGACGGTGACAGATTGGCGTGGATGACCTGATTTCCTTGGTCGACGGCTGGGTCCAATAACCCACACCTCGATGAATGGACAGTCACCCATCCTATTGGCTTGCTCTTTGGTGGCGCATGTGGCGGTGAGTCTTCCCTCATATTCATACGGCATCTCCTCGCTCTATTTTTTACCACCCACCAAGTGTTTTCATTTGCTCGGGATGTGTCGCTGGCCAACCAACCGCATGCTCCATAAGGGAAGTGCGTGATTGAACATAGTTGGCATGGCCGTCCTCTCTATGCCCGTCCGCTTCACTGTCCTGCGGCGGTGCATCGTGCCCGATGAATTGCCGGTTTTTGGCATCTTGTCCGGCCTGCCGAGTGCCTGCATCAAATAGGGGTAAAATGACCGATTTATCTCGTACCCCCTCCTCGCTTTCCAGACTCGGCCGGCGGGTGGGCGTGTGACGCATATAGAGGCTGCAAGGTGCCTGTTTTGTCGGATTCCTGATCACGTCTAATGTTTGAACGCGATCAGCTTTGCCTCTGAAGCCCCTCCATTCCCTAACCTTCCGATTGCATATAGTTCCTCCTCCCTAGAGCTCAGGATTGACGGATGATTTGGAGCATCTTAGGGGGTACCATTCCGTCTCCGCTAGCCGCCGCGTTTTGATCTCGATCGGTACACCCAGAGTCGTGGCCCGAGTTGAGGAAACTCACACCTGAACATGTCGACAAGGAACGTGGCCTCACGTACGAGCGTGGTTTCGGGAAAATAGGCCCCCGCGCGTTGTGTTTCGACACTTGATCCGCGTCACCTTTCTCCCTTTCTTATTATCTCTCTTGGATTGGGGTGTCCAGACCGTGGCGCTGCGTTTGGTGGCTTTGGTCATGCGGTACTGATGTGGCTCTGGGCGGATCTTTGCTCATACTCGCTATCTTTGTGATGCATTGCCTCCGTCTGTAGATGGTGCCTCGCCCTTCAGCTGGCCTGGCCGCCCGGGCTACGCACCCAGTGAGAGTGTGGAACCCCCCCACAGCTCTCGTCGCAACCATCCCCTGTGCCCGGGTTGTTCGCTTTCGGTTTATTTCTGGAGTCGAGATGTATCGGTCGTTGTTGAGGGGACCGCCTGCTGACACATCACCTTCTGGCTGTGGGGTAGGTTCTCGGGGAGGCTTCTCGGCCTCCGGCGGGGCGAGATAAAGTCAAATTTCATCTCACCGTTCCGGATATTTACACCACCCGACCGTGATCGTGAGGAATTTCGTTTTCTTTGTTTGCTTCCGTTTGATGATCTCGCTCAAGGGGCTGTGGGGAATGGGGAAAGGCAGAGATTTGTGGGGCTCGGTGCGTTCGCGTCGGCTGGAACCTTGCATGCAGAATTCACAAGTATGGCGCAGGCCGATGGAGAAAATCGAAGACGTTCGTAAGCAACTGCTGTCCGATTTGCCGTCGCCCCGGGTTCCGTACCGTCCGCCGCCTCTGCCCCGGATTACTGGCTCGAGACAGTCCCCCGAGGAAATCGTGGAGGGTATTCTCGAACACTACTAATTCAGGAGCACGCCCTACTCGCTCGATAGTATCTTCGATATGACTGGTGACACCGCTGCGTACAAGAGTCCAGTCTTCTTGGAATATGACTGAACGGCGGGTCGTCACCTTCATCGATAGTCCGTCGGGCACGGACCTCCGAGCCAAGGGTCAGGAACAGACCGTCAGACGCGTTTGAGAAGGAGATGGATTGGTTTTACCCGCCCAAGGAACCGGAGAAGAGGCGTCCAGGATTGGTTGCGTTGGAGAAACAGGTAACGGAACACGACGCCAGAGGGGAGCATCCGAATACACGATGAACGGACCGTGTATGCGGTGAGGATATTTCTTCCCCTCGCTTCGTTCTATAACCTCGGTCATGCGCGACTTGTTTATGAATATCTTCAGAATATGACAAGCCGATGAAGGATATTATGAGACTTGGAAACCTAACACGCTCTTCGTGAGTTCATCTCTTGGACCGAACTTGTACAAAGTCCGGTCTCGAAGGAGGGCGTCTCTCAAACATGCGTTCCAGCGTGACTCTCCCTACGGGGCGCTTAGAATCCCACTGCGGGTGATTACGATTCGATATATATCAAGGGGTGTCCGAAGTTGTATGTGGGTTTCTTTCCGTTTTTTGCCCATCTGACCATACAGTGCTGCGATACTTTGAAATTGAGGAAGGGTGGGCCGGAATTGGGACCGCACAGAACACCGTACGGATACGTTCCGAGGGGGTGTTTGGAGCTGCCGCGGAAGCAGTTTTGGCGTTATCTTCTAAAGAATTCAATCCGGTCACCGTGCGTTTCATCCGCTTGTATCTGGTA
>Ga0307517_10003125_pt1 | contig 26077 bp, 35 predicted proteins | sample 23_EM_MG_FD_194515 | JGI IMG/M metagenome (GOLD analysis project Ga0307517, IMG submission 194515) | Populus trichocarpa ectomycorrhiza microbial communities from riparian zone in the Pacific Northwest, United States - 23_EM | ecosystem: Host-associated > Plants > Roots > Unclassified | place... | reverse complement strand
CAGGGACGTGTATATGCTCACACAATTACTCAATCATGTATCAAAAGAGCAATGTTCGAGAGGGGAATATACGAAAAAGCGGGGCCCTGGGCGGAGAAAATTCATTGACGGGGGGCTGTTCGGGGCACTGAACGGGGCGGGGGCCTGGACGGGGGCAGGGGCAGGGGTTAAAAAAAGAAACGCCCCGCCCTGGGCCGTTGACTGGGGCGGGGCGGGGAATTGAGGCGGGGGCCCCGGAGGCCCCGTAACGAACACTAGCCCTCACTGCACAGCTCAACCGCTCGTTCCCGGTGGGAGACTCTCCCTCGTTGTCCTTCCGCCTCGCCCCTAACGAAGTCCAGCTGGCCATCCACTCCCTCCCCATCGAGTTCTTCCCAAAGGACACTGAAGAACCTTTCCCCAGCCTGGCAGACTCCATCAACAATTCAAACAATGTCCGCATTCTCACGGCGAGATACCATAACCCAAACAAGGAATACAGATCGGGCAAATCAGCTACCTTGGTCCTCGTGTCAGTTCACCCCGGTGAGGTTCCCACTATGGGATCCTCTATCAGACGGTTGTCCCGGTTCCGAACAATCGAGAGGGCATACTCCTCCAACCACTATACTCAGTACAGAAACTGCTCGGGCTTCGGCCACGTCGCCCCTCAGTGTGCGTCCAAGAACCGCGTCTGCCCTCTGTGCTTCCTCAATCACACCCGAGCGCAACACTGATGCCCTAATCCCACATGCCCCTGCAGCGGCAACCTTAAGCATGTTCTTGACTGCTGTTCTTCCTTCCCGGCCCCCTGCGCCCACTGCGGAGAGGACCATTCTGCCCTTAATAGAGACTGTAGTGGCCATCTAGCTCCCCCCACTCACAGGCGTTCCCCCATGAGGCTGAGATCATTCCCCGCCCACCACGGAAGACGGGATGGACCCGCCACCGATGGTGTTGGCCAGCATGATGGAAGTCTGGTTTCCGTGCAGGGAATGTGCTGTCGGACAGGCACCGCAAGGACAGAGCTATCATCGGATCTGTCATCATGAGAATGATCCGGGTCAGTCACTGATAGGAAAACTGAGATGTGTTCGATATCCAATATATATGAGAAGTGTGTTCGCAAAGGAGTGTGATGACCACAAGTAGTTCTCGTACAGAGAAAGGAACACAGCTTAGACTGGATAGAGTTTGTGGTGGCCCGCACAGTGGGCTCCTACCACACAACACCAGTCACCGCCATGCGGTCTGGTCAATAGCCCTGCTCACACCTACAAGTGTGCCCTAACCTAATATACGATGATGGGGTTACTCCATCACTCCCCCTAATCCCATCGTACATTCTCCCCTTAATATCCATCCGCAGAGAAAAAGAAAAAAAAACACTTTTAAACAGGTAAAAAACTAAACATCTCTGCCTTGCAGACGAGTTACATCAGCAAAAAAAACACATGCATCTGATGCGCCCTCACTGCGTCCTGTCCGTCCTGTGCGTCCTGAGTTCAGTTCCGGCATCCGTACGCTTCCCGTGCGTCCTGAGTCCATCCCCAACGCCTGCACGCCACTATTGCGTCCTGAGTTGCGCAGCAACACTCCCTTGCATCCGGACTTGACGTCCCCCCTGTTCTCCATTTCCCAGCGTCCTGACGCTTTCAATTCGCCAGCCCCTTCCGGAAGCGGTCAGGATTATCATACTCCTACCCCTAGTCTCCTGGCGTGAACCCTGTGCCAGCCCTGCGCCTGCCAATGTCCTGTGGCGTCTCTCAAGAGTAGTCATCACTGGCACGTTTAACTCATGTATTAATTATATATTTTCTTCATACTAGTACACACTATATATACAGCTTGCCATGGCACCCGATACACGCCTTCGCACATATCCATCATACCCCAGTTTGTATAACTAATAAATCTCGTTAAACGTCCTCAAGTTGATACGGCTGTTGAGGAGCCAGCGCCGGTCTCCCTCTGGAAATGAGATGAGCCAGGCCGAGAATTGTCCCTATGTCAACCAATGTAAACTCTCGCGCATCTTCTCTCAGCTGAACCGTAACAAGACTCTGTATATCAGAGGGCCGGCCTGAGTTCACAGGGCTCAACATCTGAACGCCTGCCAACCGCCGCACAGTGTCTTGGCTGCAGTCCCTGATTTTAAAGAGCGCCACGAGCTTTGCCGGGAGACGACCCCTCAGCGCACCATACATCTCCTCGCTTCCGGCCTGTACCCAAACCCAATCATTCCGACTTTCTTGATTCCGAAATCGGTGAGTTCCTGTGCATCGTGCCCGATGGATGTCGTAAACATCGGTTTCCTGGAATGCCAACACCGGAATTTCGAGTTGCGTTAGTAGTTCAACAGGAAGTAGTTGGAGTATTGCTGGTTCTTCGGGAAGGCGGCGTTCAGTGGGCAGGTTGTGTCGGCTGTATCGAATCAATTCCAAACAGATCCGGTCAAGAGAGATTCCTAACACCTTGCAAAAATCAAGGACGTCGGACACGTCGTCACGACGACCTTTCAAGATCCTTCCACGAGGGGCCGGCGTAGACACCGTACTCGTTGTTTTATCTAAATAGCCCAGGACGTCGTCACCGAGATTGGCTCCGCGACATCGGAGCGAATTCAGGTTTGAAAGTCTCATTCGGATTGCATGCTGACGACCGTAGCTGTGAAGAATTTGTCGCTCGACATCGTTCTTATTCGAGGGTCTCCATCCGTCCTTGATCTGTTCCTTATGCGCGAGCTCTCCGAACTCGGTGGAATACATTGGGATATTGCCAAACTGGCGTATATGATCAGAGAAGTGACTTAGCAGATGCATCTTAACAAAGTTGAAATGGGATTCCGTATGGATCATGTCCATACGGAGCTCGTTCTCCTCATCCCGATCCTCTTCGAGGCGCCGGCGCCGCTTGGACGGTGCCACTCGCATGTTGCTCTGGGCTCGCTGATGTCGTAGCTCCTTTCGCTGCTTGTCAACCTTGGCCCGTGTTCGTTTAGAAACTCGAAACTCCAAGAAGATATCTTTCATCCTGTGAAACCGGTAGAGATATTCCTCCATATAGGCTATCGTCTCGGGGGTGTGGCTTCGGTATTGCGCCATCATATTGAAGTCGACCAGTGCCCGGACACAGTCTAGAGCATGTTTGAAAGGTATTACTTGCCGGCTGTCGGGCTGGCGCAGTCCTACGGCGAGAACCCCCAAAAGACACGGCCTAAGGTTCCTCATCTCTTTTCCTTGCCACTCCGTGACCTCGCGATAGGCCTTTTTGGGCACAAAAAACCCCGGGTATGGCGGTAGCGCCTTCTAGGTGTCGTCAAAGGCCTGGAGCCGGGCGTGTTTCTTGAGAAAGCCCGAGATCCAGTACATCAAGTGCTTGAATAACACAAGATAAACTGTATGAATCAAATCTGGCTTGTGCAGACCAGGGGCCGAAACCAGGTGAAGCCCGTGAAAGACGTTTTTCTCAAGATCAATACCAAGAGTCTCAAACATAGTGCGGGAGTCGTCACTGGCAGATTCACGCTCACAACGTTCATATCTTGCACAATCTCGGGCCCGCAGGCTGCTGGCGTCGGTTCCTAATTCTCCTGGAAGCACCTCGCATTTAGGACAAACATTTGATTTTATCCCGTGAAGCGCAACGTTTTCCATATGGTCAGCAATCCACGCGGACAATATTGGAAAGCATCTCCGCACTTTCCCGTCGGCAGAGTCAATATTGACGCCCTCCAGCGCCGCGTTCTGCAAGTGCTCAAACAGGAGTTTGAAGACGCCTCGCAGTGTGTCAGCATTAATTTGCCTCTGTAAGTGGTCTACGGAGGACTTTGTAAGTTTCGGGGGAACCGGCAATAGCGCAAGAAGGAGAACTGCAAAGGATCCGGGTCTATTACGTCGTGTTGCTGGAAGATTTCAGAGAGTCAAATAGACCGGCCATGCCTTCTTGTTACCCGAAAGGTTGCTCAGATGCGTTTGATCCGACATCCCAATGATTGGAACAACAGTTGCACCAGACAGAAGTGTCTCCTATAATCAGTTAGTCAGCGCTCCCAGGAAAGAGATCGAGAAACTCTACTTGAATGTCCCACCACCAGTTTGCTGTATGCATCTCGGCATATACCCGTTGTCCTGTATGATCGTATTCACACCGTGGCGCGTAAACAAAGTCATCTCGGTAGGCTATCTGGCGAACGAGATATCTGACACAATCTAGGACGTTGTGATAGAAGAATGATAAAGTTCTCTTTCCGTCCTCTACCTGTCCTTCAAACCATTGTAGATATCGACTGTACGGATCCAATTCCCGGATGTGCTTCTCGAGTGTGTGTATAGAGCCATAGCCGACAGACTCAGAATTGCCTAGGCCACTCGCGAAGTATTCGTTGATTTGTGACTTCGGTACTTTACTCTCAAGAAGCCAAGAGGCAAGCCTGAACCCTTGCCCGCTGGGGAATGGTGCCGATGGGTCGTCGCACAGAATACTGATTTCTTGCTCGAACCCGTTCACGTCCCCAATTGCTTCTCCAGGTCCCCGCAAATGCGTTTGTTGGCCGCCGGAAAAAGAGGCAGTGTTGTTAAGCACTTCAGTATCAGACTCGTACACAACATCACCACTCAATACGTCGTGCTCGCGTCCAGTAGGCTCGGGATCGGATTCATAGTCAGAATCCAAACGTTCCCCCACGACGTCGGTTTGCCTGTCAAGAACATGGCTGGCCGATGATGGATATCGTATAGTAGTGGAGGCGAGGATAATGTTCACATTGGCGTGGGTAGTTCGTAAATGTTTCTCATATGCTGCTGCTTGGGTGTATTTTTGTCGACAGAATGGACATTTGCTAGGCATCGCAGGAGTGCTTAGTGTTGATCCTAACGCGTGTGGATCGCACATAGGTTCAAGAGGCGTGCACGCTTTGAACGTTAAACTGTAAATAGAGGTCAATCCGGTTTAGCGCCCTAGATGTAGACGTCACGTGGTATCAGCTATGGTTTCTTTCATGAACGGGCTCGGCGAACTTCATGTTTCACGATGGTCATGTTTCAGAGGGGATCTTTCATTTCTAACATAAACATGAATCAATAAAGCCCTGGCTATGCTAGTGTCAGAACTACAAATTCTTGAAAAGAATCAAGAGGCATTCAAAGCGCCAAACCACTGAGAGTTGTATATATAATCAGCATTGATCCTGATCGAATGAATTCATACCCGGAATCAACTCACATTTACAACTTCCACCAAATCCACACAATTCATACCCAGAACTAAGTCACACTCACAACGTCCACGATATCTACCGAATTCACACCACAGGCTATTTTCACCCCGGCGGCAACCTATACACCCAAAAGTCTAGCGATATGGCACATAATAACGTAGAGTACGTCTATATGCCAAATGCGGGAAACCTCCAGGCTCCGGCGGGCCAAACCTATCACCTTCCGCCGGTATCTCTGATAGGATATATAAGTTCAAGACGCTCTAATTGTCGAAAGATTGTTGATCACAAGTTATCAATGGGCATACCCGACGACAACCACTTGAATGGCGAATGGCGGGAGGCTGTGAAGGATCAGATGCTTGCAAGGGGCTTTAGGAAAATCCGTACATTCCCTGACCACCATTTCCAGCAAATCGTTGCTGGTATGAGGACACTGCGCCCTGCCTGCAACAGCCTTGTCACAGCTGCGGCTGTGAATAACAGGGCTGTTATGCGCCAGATCGATGAGGCTGTAGTTCAACTTGTTAAGGACTGTGGGGTGAAGTTGAGAACCACCGCGAAGAATCGTTCTACAGGCCTGGCACCACTGGGCCAGAATGGAGTCTTCTATGATCAGATCATGCTGAGCGATCAGTTACTACCCCCCAACGCCCCAGACCTGTGGGGTCCCGCAATGACTGTACCAAACCCAGGTCCAGTTCCCCAAAACGTTTCACCGGCTTACCCCCCTCAGGCGCAAAACGTACCTGCTCATCATGGGAATTACCTCCCGCTGGCGCAAGGTGTAGCGGCGCAAGGCGTACCGGCGCAAAACGTACCTGATCATCACGGGAATTAGCCCCCTCCGGGGCAAAACGTACCTCCTCATCATGGGAATTACCTCCCTCCGGGGCAAAACGTACCTCCTCATCATGGGAATTACCTCCCTCCGGCGCAAGGTCTAGCAGCGCAAGGCGTACCTGCGCAAAACGTACCTGATCATCACGGGAATTACCCTCCTCCGGGGCAAAACGTACCTCCTTATCCTGCGATTTACCCTCCTGCTGGTCAAAACATACCGGGCCTTCCTGCGAATTACGATCTTCCGGGTCAAAACGCCCCTGTCCTTCCCGCCGATAACGCTCTTCCTAATCCATTAGCACATGGTCCTCCTCTGAACTATTACGCTCAGAATGCCACAAACGCACCAGATGTGCCTGCGATTTATCAGATGCGCACGCCAGACCCATCGACAGAGATATCGACTCCGTCTCTGGTAAGGAGCAATGCCCCGACTCCAAGGGTGCTTTCTAGGGGTGGGAATTACGCGGCTCCCGACCCTATGGCAACAGGTTAGTTTCTTTCATAACAATTAGGGCCTTATGTGTTTTTACTTGCTGACTGATGATGATTAGAATGGAGTGCTCTACTTGGGAGGCCCTGTGGTGTGCGTATTGTTTGGACCTGGCCTTCCAGACGCGGCCAGGGTCAGACACCAGAATGGAGGGCGAACTTAAATTTTAGGCCTGACTATAACATGCTGCATTGGCGTCTCCCCCATATAAGTGGAGTTCAGTTCGCCGAATTAGATTCCTATGACATCCGGGGGCTGTCAGCTATGATTTCGAGAAATGTACCAAACAACAGAATTCGCTATATACTGGGTGCCACTGGAGAAGGCCGCCGAAGGCTCCGCAGGGTTCCATCCGAACGGGTATCTTGCATTGATTATGTTTTCATCGATAGCGATGCAACGGTAAGAGCCTGGCTCCTGGCGATCCAGTTCTCGATGACCCACTCGATCTCATGATCTATTGTTACCGCGACGAGGGCGACACACGACCGGCGACACCATCGTTAAGGGCACACCAATATTTCCATGAGGATGCCGTCACCGATTGGGCCGATTCCGCAGCAGGACATATGGGGAACATGCCTTACCGGGCTCCATATGTACCGCCCAGATTTGATTACGGAAACGCCAATCGATCAGGGGATCACCAAGATGGAGACGCCCCAAGCGTTTCCCTTCCAGGATCATCCGGCTCGTCATCTGATGTCGCGGACACCAGGCGTAAGGGTCAGGACAGCCCCGTGATGCCGCCACCCCCTGTTGGCGACACTGTTGAATCCGCCATGGCTCGTACCCCGCTCGCTGTCAAATCTTTGAACCGACTGAATGTCCCAATGTCTTCTTGTTCAAAATGTGAACGCCAGGGGCACAATCTATTCTATGTGGATAATACTGCGCAAGTGCGAGGGGGGTTGCAAGGCACGCTTGGTGAGGAGTAGAGAGCAGATTTTGTAGGAGTTCTGGTTCTTAATTATTCCAAAACAGGTGGGCGGTAGCAAGCATATTTATACAAAAGTGTGGGCCCATATGTATGAAAGAAATATAGGGAAAACTATGTAAAAAACATAAGTGCGAACATGTTTGACCCTGAAATCCTGCCAAGTAATCCTAAACAATGTGCGTGAAACTATGAGGGTGTGGTGTGAATATTAGAAATATCATGACCAATAATAGTGTATAAGAGATGCATAAAATCCTTAACACCGGATAGAAAAGCACATATTAAATCCCCAAATATTATCCCAAAACAATCAATAAAACACCAAATATATATCTTAGCTGTAGTAATGTAAGCGGTGTACAGGTGGAGCCGAAACACAAACTAAGTAAAAGAATACACGGTAGTGTTATGAAATGCACATAGGAAATATAACGGAATTTCAACACTTCTGACCTACTTGGGCGTCTAATACGCGGGAGCGAGACTCTCAAGCGCGTTGCTCCGGATGATGAAAATTTAGACGTTCCTAAATTTAAGAAAACACGCTTAGGAGCGTCGGAGCGTGAGTCTATGAAAGGCGTAGAGGTACACATTGGCGGGGATCTGAAGGGCGACAATTGTGAGAAACAGATATCGAAGAGACTTCGCGGGGGTTCAATGGCCGGGGGGGGGTTCACAAAACGTAATGGATGAGACGGTGGGGCGATTGCTTGTGCTGTCTAAATAGATTCATTGTTTTATTAGTTTTGTTTATCGTAGTCTTTCATGTATTCAGGATTGCAATTTTAAGCTTATAGATTAGATAGATCAACTCTTCAGGAAAATATGGTGATATTGGCGGCCTCCTCAACGTCAAAGTGTGGCTGAGAGTCGCTGAGTATCGATGAGAGTCGCTGAGTATCGATGAGTGTCGATGAGGGCTGATGTCAGCCTCACGCATGAACATGTGAGTGAGCGCTTGATCTTCGCGGATGATCGCATCTTATCTTTTAAGCCACATGATACTGGGGTCTTCTGCGAAGATATTGACATCAATGTCTTATAGCCAGGGCAACGACGTGTCTTGGCATCTCCAGAACAACAACCCCCCGGCGTCCAGACCCTAGAGAGCCTTAAAAGGCTATTTCATATGTCAATGAAGACACACGATAAGCATCGATTTGAATTATGTATAGAGGTAAATTTAGAGCTTACAAACATAGGTCTTCATTTGAATGGTGGGTGCGAGATCGTCGGAGTCGTGCAAACTCTACAAGATCATCACATCGTAGGGTTTAATGTTTACACAACTCAGACGTCTGGGGGCTTTTTTTTGCGACGCACCACGAGCGTTCCTGACGTCTATAAAGGTCGTCATCTGCCCTCCTTCACTTCCTTCACATCTCCTTCACATCGTTCACCCCCCACCCCCCTTCATCACTTCTCATAGTTGAAATGCCCCGCGAGAGCGCCCGAAGAGCCCAGGGCAAAAGGGCAGCGTAAGTACACTTGGTCCAATCGTTTAATCGTGGGCAATACTAATATCGCATTACTTCACGCAACCTGGCGTACCAGTGACAAAGAATAAACAAGCAAGCTCCGTGAGCCTAGGAAAGTAAGTTCGTGCCGTGACACCATTGACCTGCACTCGATATTAATATTACGATTGGTTGTAGACGTCCGGCAGTCCCACACAACGAAAGTGAAGTCAGGGGCGGTAAACGCAGGACTCCCCCGCGTGCTGCCGCCCACAGACGGAGTGCGGAGAGAAGGTAACCAATGATCCATTGACACCGTTATTCTTCAAACATGCTCCGATGTGTGGCTGACAGTTGTTATTCATGTCACAGCGGGCCGTCGGTATCCCGTGAAAATCCCTATTTCGTTCCGGCCGTTGAGGATTCTGGGTACGTCAACAACAACCTACCCATATATTCAAGAACCCTTTATACTAACACATGAATCAGTGGGCGCTATGGCGACATAGCATATGCAAAAAGCTGGTGTGGATTCAAGATTGCTTGAACCAAAACTAGAGCCTACGACGTATGGCGTCGCGATGTTAGGGGCTATATCAAGTCCCCCTCGTTTGATCCAGGACCGCTAACCGATGATCAATTGACGGTGATCCTCGACTTTGCCTTATCTCTTCCACCTGTCAAATCGCAGATCGAATTTGTAAAAAAAAACCAGCGCGCTGACGACGTCAGGGAGGTCAGTCATCAACTGAGGATTTTGGTCAAGGACACGGCTAAGAAACTACGTACGGCAATGGAGCATGACTACGCAGAGCGGGCTGGTGATGAGGTTGCTGGACCTCCGAGTAGGTAATCAATCCGCGCTAAGTTCTGCGGTCCCCCGTGGTAATAGATATCTTCAGTGGCATCGCCGAATTCGACTTCCGCATATTCCCCATGGGCAATGAGAATCCACATTGTGCGCCGAACGGGTGCCCCTCACGGTGAGCATGCGTTCCTTGGCCATCCCTGGTGGCAGAATGGCTCCGATCGGGGAATAGCCTGGGGAGTCCTCGAGTCGCCAAGCATAAAAGGTCTGCACGGCGTGATAAAGGCGCAACGCGCTGAGGAGGCGATTCTGTACCCTCGATATCTCATCGGCGCAACTCGTGAGGGTAGCAACGCACTAAGTCTGGATCCTACAGCCCCACTCCCCCTCCAAGACCTCATCATCCTCCACAAAGATGATGACCTTCGGGCGTGGCTCCTTGCTAACGATGGCAAACATCCTCTGGATCTCATGGTTCTGGAGTCACGCCTCGAGGAAGCAGGGGATGACAGATCAACGCCGGGGCCCGTCGGGGGCAGACACCCATTTTCGACCGCAACGTCTGGGATCATTCCGGGCAGGCAGAAGATATAGTGGGGGGCATCCAATGGGGCGACGAGGACGACAAGGACGACGAGGACGACGAGGACGACGAGGACGACGATGACGACGAGGACGACCACATCATGGTGAGAAATAGGCGTATGAGGCAGCAATCGGGAGAGCGCCGGGATGAAATGGAAGATATGGACGACCACGAGGACGACGAGGGGGCGGACGGCGAGGAGGACGACAGCGAGGAGGATGTGGCGGAGGGCGAACGGGAATCTCAGATGCCCCAGGAGCGGCAGACAATTGTTATCGACGTAAGTTTATTGTGTTTCAGCTATCTAGAAGAATACCAGACTCAATAACTAAACCGCCTGAATAGGACAACAATTCAGGCGCCCCTGGCCCCTCGAGGCAATCCGGCGCCACCAGGTTTCTCCCATTGGACGTGGAGGAGGAGGCATCGGGCTCTAATCCCACCGTGCCAGCGTCGCGCTCGAAGCGGTCGGCGCCGTCAGATTCCGAGCAGCAGAGAACCATTCTACAGCTGATCCAGGGGACGCCATGGATGGCTGGTTGGCTGAGAAATCCCAACCGGAGAGGAAGCGACCGTGATGCATACGATGGCGCCCACGATAGTCCTCCTGCTGGACACTCTGGGACGCTTGATCAGCCTCCGGTCAGCGCTCAAACCCCCATCAGCCCCACAGTTGCGCCACATCCCACGATCCCCGATGCTGAGACAATTGAGCCGGCTCCCATCACACCAAATGCTGAGTTTATCCCATTGGCTCACAGTACGCCAAATGCAGAGACTGTTCCGCCGGCACCGCAAACCCCGGCCCCTGCGCTGGATCAGGATATCACGACCTCCCCTGGGCCTCCTCCATCCCCGGCTCCTAACACTCATGATGCCCCTACAGCCGCGGGCCAAAACACCCAAACGCCGCCAAAGGGCCGTCGACGAAGCACCAGGGTTGCCGGCAACTGATTCTTTGTTCTGTGGATTTTCTTTTACTTTTTCATTACCTGTCTGATTGCGCAAGCTTTGTAGTTTAGATGTTGAATTTTCACCCTGGGATTTTCTTGGCTAGCATAGGAGATTAATTATACCATTGAGCGCCCTTGTGTTACTAGCATCTTGTATGACTAGCTATTTCAATCTCTTGTGCCTGATCCCCTTTTTCCCTTGCATCTTAGACTCCAAGCCTCGCCTTAGCTGAAGTTTAACCTTTACTAGATTCGGCCCATATCGCTTTATCAAACCAGCACTGTCCAGGCGCTGGGGGCGGTCATCGAGCGACTACAGTGCTTTCTACATTCATGTGTGTTGATTGGTCGGCTGGAGATGAGGTTGCATATTTATCGTCCGCTTTAGGTGTGGCCGATGTCTCGCTAGAATTATTGTCGCTAACCGATACCTTTTGTGGCTAGTACCCCGCCTTAGGAACGCCCCCATTTCGTCCAAATTTTTAAGCCTGGAGTCTTGGAGTCTAGGAGTGCTGAGAGTAGTAGGACCATGGACACAATGTTGAATATTCAGGAAACCATTTTTCGCAAGAGCATATCTGCGTTCAATACCGAGCGATATTGTATGATGCACCCCCCCCCTAAGTCCTAGCGTATAAGATCTAACGTGTCCTATCAAAAACAAGAAAACCACGCAAACTCCTCCTCTTCACAAGAGTCGATATAGGTTGAACTATTTTCTTCCCTCCCAAAAATCAGAGTTATATTTTGGCTTACATCTGATTATCCAGTATTCTACGATGCATCGGCAACGACAGACAAATTCACGCAGTCAGCCGACCAATGGAGCAGGCAATCGGATTGAGCGTAGACGCGACATCGTACCAGAAACCATGGGATTCAGTCAGCCAACACCTCGAGTTGGTAATCTGAAAGGGCGTAGACGCGACGTCGTACCGGATACCATAGCATCCAGTCAGCCAACACCTCGAGTTGGTAATCTGAATGGGCGTAGACGCAACGTCGTGCCGGATACCATGGCATCCAGTCAGCCAGTACCTCGAGTTGGCAACTTGAATATGAACGGGCGTAGGTGCGACGTTGTACCCGAACCTATTGGATCCGGATCGGGAATGCTGGCAGACGAATCTGGCAGCTCCCAGACGCTCTTAACCCACCAGCCGTCGCGTCGAAGCCAATCACCAGGTCCGGGTGAGACCGGGGTTCTAGCACGACCGCCCAAGCGTCTGCGAAGAACCACAATACAAACCAGGGCGAATATTGAACCCGAGGCGGAGCCCGACCGGCAAGGGCATTTGGAAACTGTTCATTTAAGCGACGATAGCAGTGATGAGTACCAAAACCCATGCAATGCAGATGAAACTGGATCGGAGACTGAGATCGATGTTGACGCCTCCGACATTTCTGAGGGAACAACATCCGGACGGCGTCATAGGTCGCAGGTGTCTCACAGACAGGGAAAGGGTCAACGACCCATCGTGCAAATCTCAACCACCTCCGGATCACAGGAGGTACCTCTCGTTAGACGGACACCAGCAAATCGTGGACGCATAATCCGTGGTAGAGCCTACAGTCCGCCGACCTTTCTGTCATCAAGCGTGGGGTATTGGTCTCCGCTAGCCACCCATAGTGGTACTACATCTGGTGTCAGATCCTCGAGTCCGGTAGGTGAACCGCGTATCCTACGACGGGGGCGGCTCAGGCCGGCGACAGATTCCCTGCGAAATACCATTACAGGGGCTGAGGGGACTATATTAGAGCAGGCGATGGCGCTGATGCTCCGGCACACACCTTTTGATAACCGACTGCCAAACCCGGTTGCTTTGACATCTCAGATATACACAGTATGGGGAAAGGCGCTGGAGACGATATCGGATGTTGGGAATATTGAGCCATTGGAGGAGAGTGTGAAGCACGTAAGTTGACTCAGCCGGAGGTGATACGACGTAGAGACGGTCACTGACTGTAACAGCTCCGTCAAAAACATACTGCAGTGAGAGCGCAATTCTTGTATCATATGAAGCATAATATCAGACAGCTATACGATCTGCCGACAGATAATCCTACCGCCATGGCACGCAGGGTTGATTATCTGCTAGAACGGGACAGGCTCATGTGCCCACCCCATGGATATGAGGTTGGTTCCAGCCATTAGACTGGGGCGGACATGGCTAATCGCGCAACGCATGTAGGACTTAACCTTCAGGTTCATTGCCCCCCAGATTGCGGACGGTATATGCGGCAAGTATTTCGACGGAATCAAAATGCAAGGCATGCTGGACTCTAAGTTTCTGAAGCGCATAAACGGTACGATGGTCTGTCTGACATGTGCAATACTGTGCCATTCACTAAGGGTATTGCAAACCAGGGTATATAAGAAACCCCCCAACTTCAATCCTAAAGTAGTTAGAGGTGGGAGAGTCCAAATCATTGCCCGTTTTTTGATAACCGAGTCCACTAATCATGAAAAACGCAAGATCTTTTTATCCGGCAAAAGAACACGTGGCGGGGGTTCGCCCGGGCAACGGAGGACATGTTTATATTAAACCTTCGTCAGAAGATCACACAGAGGCTGGAGAAACAGCATACCATCCGGCGGGAGAGGAGAGAGGGCTTCTCGGACGATAACGACGCCGTTTATGCAGAACTAAATCGTCAGCTAGGCAACCAGACTCCGGGAGATCCTGCCCTACCGAGACAGATGCCGATTGACACCCACGTCGGCAGCCTGGGGGGGCTCGAGGATAGTCAAAATCGGTCGCAGGAGAGGGAAACATCACGGGATCTCAGTCAAACGTCGATTGACTGGGAGCTAACATTTCTGGATTCGGATAGGTTGAATCATGGGAGTCTTGACAACGCAGGGGGGGCCGTCGACTCTGAAATGAGCAATCGCTTATCGCTCAGCCTGGAGGATTCCCAGAGCGGAGAAGCTGGGCCGGGGGCGTCGGGGGCGCTGGAGGAAACCAGTGGCCGGCAGGATGGTGCGTATACCACGGAGGGTGATTAAGGGGAGGTGGTACGTGCAGGTAGATTTAAATTTTTTTTCTAGTGATGGGACGCGCAGAAGCCGGGGTAATAAAGGTCATATGCAATAGTCACATAGTATCATAATAGATACTGTAGTATAGGGCGTCGGGATGACTGCAATAAATTATGAGCAATATCACGATAATTTTGGGAAAACAAACTTGAATCTAGAACATAGGAGAGTGTGAGGAAGAGGTCCAGAATAGTGGCTATGTGATCAGCGCGTGCGGATGGAGGGCGGGAGTATCGTGAGTCTGGAAAGCGCGACAAGAGGTAACCGGCGTCTGGAAGAATCAGATACATAGTGCGGAGGGTATAGGTATCGGGACGGGGAAGGCGCATACAACAGACGCTAGGATGGCGTCAGGACACGATGGCCCAGCGTCGGAAGGCGTCAGGACATGATACCCGAGCGTCGGAAGACGTCAGGACATGATAGGCTAGGGTCAGAAGGCGTCAGGACGCACAGGACGTAGGGTGCGTTTCGGGACGTTGTCAGGACGCAACGGGACGTTGAGCGAATCTTCTGGATGCGGCGTTGGATCGACGTTGCATCCAGAATGGGAGTTTATGTCCTGTGCGTCCTGTGCGTCCTGTGCGTCCTGTGCGTCCTGTGCGTCCTGTGCGTCCTGTGTGTCCTGTGCGTCCTGTGGGTCTGACGCACAGGAAGAGGAATAAACTTTTTGCTGATGTTCCTGGATAAGATCAATGGCCCGTTTATCTGTCTGACAGCCGCCATATTATGTCATTCACTGCAATGTTGGCGGACTGGCATCTGTATCGATAATGTGGCTTTCACAAGGGCCACTTCCGGGGGTAAGAAAAACAATGTGTACTGGCAGGTTTCAAAAGTGTCCGGATCCCCCGACGGGCCGGGCATATGGACACTTTTGAAAACAGGAAGTACTCGAGTTGGGTGAAAGGTCAGCTAACGGATAGATAGCCCTGCTGGAACGTCAGACACGATCCTGGGGGTAAACGGAAAGAGTTTGGCAACGTCAAATAATCCAGCGGATAAGGACAACATTGGAGGCCAGAATCGCAAAGGAGCGGGGAAAGCAGGTCGAGTGGACCTCAGGATATGACAATGATGAGGACGCATTGAGGCCAAAGTTTGGTAGTGATACAGAGCTAGATGAATTGGAGGCTTCTGGTGGCCTCGTGGATACAGGAGGAGGACATGGTCGGCACGAGCCGCGGCAAGAACATGGGCCCAATCCGGGAGCACTAGTTGATACAGCGCAGTTCCAAAACCGTGGGGAGGCGGAATCGCATGTTCAAGAAACTGATCGAGAGGATAGGGAGAATGGTTTTATCACCACTCGCTGATCGTGTATATATATGTAATAAAATTAAATTAAATTACGTGTGCTAAAAGGTTCAGGAATGGTCAAACAATAGTAGTGTGCGAGTTAGTGGGCAGGAAAGGCATGAGAATGAATTGCCCGGATGGTTATAAGCCATGCAAGTATGGGTAAGGCATCTAGCGGGCAATTGTAGGTTCAGAAGGCATGGGAATGTGTCGGGCAGATGGTTATAAACTGCGCAGGTTTGGGTAAGTCATCTAGCAGGTAGCTGTAGGTTGACAGGCACGGGAATGAGTCTGGGGGGCTGTGAGAAGCCGGGAAAGACGGTGGGAGTTCGCGAGCGGACTGTAAGAGGCCGGTGAAGACGGTGGGAGCCTGCGAGCAGACTGTAACAGGCCGGAGAGGCGGCGAGAGGCATGGAGTAGACGAGACAGGATGTGGAGATCTGAGGAGAGAGCCGCATGAAAGGGCAAGAGAGGGGGGAGGTCCGCCGGATATGGGAGAAGAGGGGCTGGGATCAGAGGGTGGAGGAGGAAGGGCTGAAGGTATTGTGAGGGATGAGGGCGGAGGAAGTAATAACGGGAAAACGTCCGCCGAATACGCGAGAGGACTGAGGGAATCCGGGAGTGTGGCAGAAGCGGAGGTTATGTTGGTGGGGTTCCGGATGAGAAATGGATTGATGGAGAGGTTAGTGACGGGGTTAAAAGAGAGAGGGTATCATGGAAGGAAAGCTGGTGGGCGGGGGTATCGGGGGGAGAGGCCGGAAGGAGAGATGTCGCAGCCGCAAGACCTCCGCAAAAGGGCAGCGTGGGAACGGGTGCATTGGGAGCGAAGGGATGAAGAGGCTGGGCGCTAGGGGTAGAGTATCAGGGGGGTGGCTGCGCCAGAGGGGGTCAAATGCGTCAGGACGCAGCCCTTTCACTTCCGGATGGAATGAGCCTGGGCAGATACACCCAGAACTGGAGTTTACGTTATAAGCGTCTCGAACGTCTGGCGCACAGGCTGAGCGGGGAGTGCCAGAACGCAAGGTATTTTTTTTGCTGATGTTCGCCTTTGCCTTTCCTGCCTCGATGAACGCGCTCGGTCTGCCATAAGCCGCCGCTGTTGTTGTGACATAGTATGCAGGTGAATAGTAATAGAAGAGAATTGCAGTGTATGACGTTGAGGTGCAGGTGGTGTCAGGAAGCCTCTATTGGTAGGTAGCTAAGGGCATGATATGGGGTGTGAACTTGGAAGATCGAAATGGTCGGCCCAGCTTCCTTAAGAACTAAGGACATTCACAGTTCATCACGCGCTTTCATGTCTGCTGGCATCAGCACACACCGCACGTCCAAATTGCAGCTTGATACCTGATATAGGAATTTGCACCCGAAGACTTGGCCGTGCTGCGATTTCACTGGGGCAATACGAGTGTTAGGTACTTGGGGTTCCTGAACCAGATGAAAAATGGTTTATCAGAATGTAAGGACTAAGCTAGTTTGTGTAGGTCTGCCAAGCGGACAGAAACAAATGCGGGTAATGCTAGGGCTCGGGCCCGGACGCTAATCTCAGAAAGTGAAACCTGCCGCCAAGGCTCCACGGATTGGATATAAGATGAAAAGCTAGGATATGAATAGTAATGAAAGGGGCAACCCCAAACGAAAAACAGCTAGAGAAGAACAAGAATGATCCGCACAAGTCCAAAGAGCAACCCACTAAAGCCAGCAGAGAGAACATATACCAAACCAAAAGGAGCTGGAAAAGTGCAAGAATGATCTGCAAAAATTCCGAGAGCAGGTCCCACGAGCCGACCCGGTAAACGCAGAACAGCTAGTGGCAAACAAGAATGGTCTGCAAAACTCTAAGAGGGACCCCGTGGAGCAACAAAGTCTCCGTAGACTACATTGGGTTTGGGCAACCCGGAACGGCAACAGCCAGGCCAATCCAAACAAGAAATGTGCGGGAAAAAATACATGGATAACTCGCAAATCTCTAAAAGTTAAGCTCCAAATGAAAAACACCCAAAGAAAACACTCGCAGGATCTGCGGACAGTCGCAGGTCTAAATTGAGTATACTGATCAGGGCAAGCAGCCCAGACGTAGCGGGCTAATCTAAAACAGAAATAGTCAGGGAACAGCGAGAATAACATGAACTCTAGAAACAAAAGTGAAAACACCAAAAGGAAAAGTCGAAGGGTCCATCGTGGCCTAGTACTTGTAAATTGCTTGAAATGGACCTGCGCCCTCAGCTAGCTAGACATTAGCCACATTGGTCGGGGCAGGAGAGCTTTGTTCGCAGAGCTAGTGAGCCAGGACAGAAACGGACTTGAGCGGACTCCCAACACCCATTTCTGCCGGAACTGGGGCAGACCTTGCCAACAGAGTGGAAGAAAAACCTGGTAGTCGTAACCAGAACTTAGCAGGTCTAGAGTATACACTCGAGTCGGTTGGGGAGTCACTAGGCGGGCTTAATTCTCGTCCGACTTCTTCAGCTGTTGGAATATCAGCACACACATCACCGGTACGCGGATCAGAGGGTGAATGGCTTCTGCCAGGTGTATCGACTTGTGTCACCAATGTGTTTACAGGCTGCTCAGCCCCTGAGGCCAGCATCAAAAGATGCGCAGCTGACCTTCCCGCCTCTGCCAGCTCAGAGGCTACAGACGCATGATGGTGACCGGATTGGGAGTAAACGGAGACGGACTGTTTGTCGGACTAGGCCTGTCAGCAAGTTGCCGACTCAGATTATGCTCCCCATCGCGTGTGTCCCGCTCAACCTCAATGCCGGCATCGATTGCCCCCACCTGGCGGGCCACCTTCCTCTGGGGTTCCGGACTTCCATCCGAACCGTATGGCTCATCAGCCTCTTGCATGACCGCGAGGTTGCGTTGACCACTGTAATTGGCTGGGGTCCGAGATGCTTTCTTTAGGTCAGTCTCCCGTTCTCCTTGTCTACTAGACCTCAAAACACGAGTGCCCAAGTTAGCACGAGGGACAGAAGCTTGCGTATCAGAACACTCTGGCTCTGATTCGCCAACGTTCGCCCACTTGATCCGGTGTGTTCGCCTAGTCTTTTTTGTCGTATTACCACTCCTAGTGGTCCTTGATGAGGTAGTTCGCTTTGCGGCTGCAGCGGATGACTCTGGCTGGTGGCCATCTGAGCTCTGTCCATCATCGCTACTGGCGGACCCGTCATGCGAGGCGTCTGGAGGGGGTGCCCGGTTATCACGGGAAGCAAACCTGATCTCACCGGGAGGAGGAGTGCTATCCTCTGTATCATTCCTTCAATGGCAACAGAAGAGCAGATCCATTGATTCGCTTAGCGGATTCAAAGACCACCATATGCGAACAAGTCGACTATTTGTGATTCGGATCATTTCAGCAAGCGGCAGCGGCTCATCTGGATCATCCTGCAGCAGACGTGTACACTGTCTCGTCGCACCAATAAGCATATGAAATCCGACTCCCGCTGCCATGGTTTTGTCTATGCCCGCTAGCAGGTTCGGAAAGGTGGGCTCAGTTAGCTCCATCCAGGAAACATGTCCACGACTTTGCCACTGGATCTTGTCCATCCCGACAGGAACTGGGCTGCTTGGGTGGACTACGAATGACTCATCTATCCAGAGACGGACAGACAGCGGACCAGCGAGACCTGCTGGAGCTGTATTAGCATATATGGTACATCTTTAGTGCCGACGCTTGGGGATAACTTACGATCATTTCTGGCGGGGGTGGGGTCCCCAACCGGAACAGCGGCAACAGGTGCTCTCAACATGTCTCTTAAGATACCCTGATGTTTTTTTGCTATGTCTTTTAGCAAAAGGTCGAGGCATTCGGTAAAACGTTCGCCACGGGGGTTATCAGCCTGCCAGAGTCCCGACCTCTGGCTAACAGGCCTGAGGGTAAGAGCATGTGCCTGGATGGCTGCCCATTGGGCCGCAGTACTCTCCTTCTACCCTGGGATCCTGTCTTGCTCCATCTTACGTTTCATAGCATTTCGCCAGGCTTTATACTCCGGACTATAGCTTCGTGGGTGGGGGAAGCCGCAAACGTGCTTACACCAGGTAACATCGCCGTCGTTTTTAAAGGACGCCAATTTTTCGAAAGTGAGACCAACCTTTGAGGCTGCCATTGTAATAGTGATCGGGGTGGGGGGTGGTTGATGGATCAGAAAGAGGCTGTTTTTTGAGGGGGTTTAAATAGTCCCTCAGCGGATGGAGGATGGCCGCTAGTAGATGGTGGTACTTTTGAGGACGAAGGATTGTGGAAGATCCAAAAATGGAAATAGAGCGGGCCTGGCGGACGGTAAAGGGAGTTCTGCGGATGGTAATGGCTGTGAAGGGGTTATTGGCTAGAGAAACGCAGATAGGTAATCTGAAATGAGCTGAGGATACACTGGTAATACTGCGGACGAGTGAGAGGTTCTGCTGAGCTTTGTGGGTCCTGTTAGGATGGGCTGGCGGATCGAGGATGTGATTGTGATTGGGGAAAGGATTATGGAGAGAAGATGGAAAGGGGGGAAGAGAGAGCTTATATAGGCCGCACGAGGACAGTTTTAGTGGGGTTCGCAGGATTGTACCCTGTACAAACTTGAATATCTTGAAAAGTCACGTGACCCACCCACAATGACGATAGGTTTCAGATAAGGTTTTAAGCCGCAACGGAGCCGCATGGGAGCCGCGACCCATGAGCCAAGGCTCCCGTGGTCTCATCTCAACAAAGAACAGTTTTCACAAGTTAAACCGTGAATAACGGTTGGCAGCTTGAATGTCTGGACCCGACTAAACAAACTTGAAATTTTCTCTATTTACCACTTGAGAGAAACCTACTCTTCACTTTGAAAGACTGAGTCCGCTGCAGCCGCTCAGCCTATCCGCCAGACTACTTGAAAGAGAAACACCACACACAATGACCTCAAAGACAACAAAGTGCCCTTATTGCAGGCAACGTTATCAACAAGCCGCTGTATACGAAAAACATCTTCAGACAATGCATCTTGATATCATTCTTTCCCTCAGTGCGATTGCGGACGCGGCTTTCATGCGACCTACATTTGTTCGTGATGAACTTGAAAACCTGACCGACTCAGAGTACGAATCTGATTGCAGGCTCGAGATCCCAGATTTCCATACAGCAAGTAGTAAGATAGATGATATGTAGAACGATTCAGACACGGAAGAAGTTTCCCACCCACCAGTCGGCGTGCGCCCTTCGGGTCAAGAAACTATTCCAGGTGCCAGCACACCACTCGGCCAAGTTCCTGGCTATACAGAGCTCAACAAGGCCATGACCGATGACCCTTGGAGCCCTTTCTCATCTGAAAACGACTTTAATTTGACGAGCTGGTTTGTCCGGAGCAAGGTAGCCAAGTCACAGATCGACGCGTACTTTGAGAAAGGTTTAGGCGGTACGGATAGCAGATCATTCCGGTCCGCCTATACCTTGCGACAACACCTCGACATACTGGACCCATTTCGTGAATACTTGGTGTGGGCAGAAGCCAGTATTGATGATGGTTGACATGCAACAACTTTCTATTATCGAAATATTATTGACTGTGTCCGCTACCTGATCCGTCAGGTCGCGTATAGCTCAGATATGGTTTACGCACCTATTCGAGAATAGGATTCAAGTGGGGAGCGATTATATTCCGAGATGTATACAGCCGACTAGTGGTGGGATATGCAGGTATGAGATAGGTCCTGACAAGTTCTTGGAGTGGTGTTTCCAGTGCTAACAGCCCATTCCGTTCCTTGGTAGAAAGCTTTGCCCGCCGGGTCCACAGTGGTGCCCATTATCGGATTGTCTGACCAGATGCACCTTACCAATTTCTCCGGAGATAAGAAAGCCTGGCCGGTATACATGACGATTGGCAATATCCTTTCGAGGAGAAGAAGCAGCCCTGCCAAGATGCCAATCCTGCTTCTGGCATTGCTTCCGGTACCGCCAAAGTTCACAGGTGAATCAGCCCGTGCCAACGAAGCCCAGCGGCAGACCAACGAGGATGTTCTGCGGGCTGTCTTCGATCTTGTCCTGGCACTATTACAGCAGGTTGCCCGAGAAGGAATGGTAATGGATTGTTCAGACCGCAAAACACACCCTTGTTTTCCCATTTTGTCGGCCTGGATCGCGGATCATGCCGAGCATGCAGCCTTGCAAGGAATAGGCAGCAAGTCATGCCCAAAGTGTGAGGTTCTGTGCGAGGAGCTCGGTGGGGATCCGCGGCGGATGTATAAGACCCGCGACTACATGCTATATAGAGAGAAAGCCTTGAGGCATGAGCCGGCAGAAGCGGCCAGCATTGCAGAATACTTTCACCGGTTGGGCGTGAAAATAGGAAACAATGGATTCACCGGACTCGACTGAGTAAGCCCTGCGGACCTACATAAGCCGGACCTCTTGCACAACATCTACCTTGGCTTATTCAATCATATGATGGAATGGGTGGAAGGATTCCTGAAAAAGCATAAACGGCAGCAGGCGTTCGACCATGCTTGGAAACAAATTTCTCCTTACCCCAGATTCTGCGTACCGAAAAAGGCCTATCGCGAAATCACACAATGGCAAGGAAAGGAGATGCGCAATCTCGCCCGTTGTATTTCAGCCGTATTGGCGTCCGCATTGCGAAATCCGGACAGTTCTCAGTATCAGGATTTCAAGTGCGCTTTGAAGTGTGTTAGCGCGCTGGTGGACTTCACTCTCATGGCTCAATATCGCAGTCATACACCAGACACACTTTCCTACGTGGAAAGCTACCTGCAGACATTCCACAGGACAAAGAACATTTTTCTTGAGTTCCGTACCTCGAAGGCTACCCGCGCTCAAGCAAATCGCCAGGATCGGGAGCTAAGAGAACTAATGGCAGATCAGCGTGCTAAAGAAGTCCACCATAGAACTGTCGCTAATCGACGTCGGCTGGCTGATCAAGAGAGGGTTGAAAGGTCTGATGGGCGGGCAGATTTGATATGGCGTGAGAACCACTTCAACTTCATCAAGATGCACTACCTGACTCACTTTGCCTCCCACTTACGGCGTTTTGGATCCATATCGATGTATTCAACCGAGATCGGTGAACTAGCACATAAGGATCAGATTAAAGATGGCCACCGCAGGTCAAACAAGAATGAAGCTGCCCGACAGATCTTGTCACACTATGGCCGCCAGCACACCCTAGGAATAAGGTTGCAGATAATAGAAGCACTTTCGAAAGTTGAAGGTGTGATCGTGGTATAAGATAGTGGGATGGAAATGCCGACTGTTTCAAGTCGCAGCACACCTTGCCGGGTTCTTAAGGCCGTATGAAGAACACCAGCACGCTGACCGAATTATGCACAGCCCTCGAGATCCATTATCCCAACATGATGGAGGAGATACTGCGTTTTATCAGGCAGACTGCTGCGGATGACCGGCGGTTGCCTGCGGACCCCGCCGAATTGGGGTTACTTCCTGTCGAAGGATTTGCTCAGCTTGAAATCCCAATGCCTGACTTTCAGGAAACTGACAGGTTCCAGATCAACCGGGCCCGCTGTACTGGAACAAAGGCATTCCGCAATGGTGGCTCTAGAAATGATTGGGTGTGGGTCCTGACTGGTGGGGAAGCGAACTATGGAGATTTACGAGGACGCGTGGTGGCTAGGTTGCTAGCACCTTTCAAGATACGAAATATTCTAAGTGAGGCCCCAGCTGTCCATTGCCTGGCATTAGTTCGCATACTCGATCCGATCAATGGTGGCTGATTTCACATTCCGAGCGGACATATTCAAGTCGGCAACCGGATCAATGGTCGAGACATGCGAATAGTCAGTATAGGGGCAGTGATTGGACAGGCGCAGGTAATTCCTTGCGGTGAGAAGCAATGGATGGTGAATCACAGGATTGATCTGAGGACGTTTAATGAAATATATTAAATTATTCTATCCAATTATGTACAGTGTTTATTCGGCCGAGTTGAAACTGGGCACTTAAGGTGGCAGTTCGCGTATTGTGTGTCCTGCTTCCACTTGGCCGCGGGAGTACTACACGATCCGCGGGCATTTAAGGGAATGTTTTAAATAGGTTGAATTGTTCTGCATGAATATACGGCCAAGTTGAAGCAGTACCCTTAAGGTGGCAGTGCCCATATTCAGTGTCCCGCTTCAACTCGGCCGGGGGAGTACTACACGATCCGTGGGCGTTTAAGGCAATGTTTTAAATAGGTTGAATTGTTCCACACGAATATCAGGGCGGGTTGAAGCTCGACACTTAAGGTGGCAGTTCCCATATTGAGTGTCCAGCTTCAACTCGGCCGCGGGAGTAATACATGATTCGCGGACATTGAAGGGAATGTTTTAAATAGGATGAATTATTCCGTATGAATATACGGCCCAGATGAAGCCGTACAGTTATGGTGGCAGTGCCCATATTGAGTGTCCAGCTTCCACTCCGCCGCAGGAGTACTACATGATGCGTGGGCGTTTAAGGGAATGTTTTAAATAAATTGAATTGAACAGGTGGCTAAGTTGAAGCCGGCGACTTAAGGGAGAGATTCCCGTAGAAAATGTCCGGCTTCAACTCAGCCGCCTCAGTTCTGCGAATGATGGATGGGAAACTATGCTCTCCTGTGGGGAGGGAATACAACCAAAGTAGGGGGTCTGCATGGTGGCCGCGCCGGGCATCTTGTGAACAGTAAGGGAATTATGGAAGTGACCGTAGGGTGCAGACTAAGAAAAATGCGACGTAGGATGGCAGTGGACGGAAGCGAATGAAAGCGGACAGATCTAGGTCGCCAGTGGTGGGAGGGTAGCAGAGATGGCCGCCGGACGCGCGCAACTGCAAAGAGTAGGCAGGAGGCCAGTAGACGAGAGGTTAAGGGGGCGGATACAAGGGAGAGGCACTAGGAGGAGGTGGGGCCGGAACAAGCGCGTCGGACGCTGTGGAGGGAAAGTGGGGCGTCCGGGTGCACCAGAGGCAAGAGATGAAAGGCAAAGAAGGCAGGGGAGATCCGGGAGGACAGGACGCAAAGAGCGGACGCTATTCATCCGGAACCGGGCTCTGTCCGTCCGGAGAAAAAGGTGTTTTTGCTGATGCAGGTCTTAGAGTCAGCAGATGAGAGTCTAGACTCTAATGATGGGGAATATGAGGGTAATGATGGCCAGAGTGAGGAGAGTGAGGAGAGTGAGGAAAAGGAGTTAGGCCAGCATGTGGACGATACGGATGATCCATCGGCCTGAGGAGCGCAAAGACCAAATGGGTGTAATTTCCTTAGCTCGCAGCGCTCCATACTGACAATCACCCCTGAGAATACCCAGAATTCCAGCAGGAGGATTAGTTACCCAGGATGGAGAACGTCTGCTCAAGTACGAGTTAGCCAAAACGGCTTTACATCTGCCATTCCCTCCCATTCGCCCACAGACTTGAATCCACTTGCGATGCCGGTGATAACCCCAAGTAACCCAGATCCAACGGTGCGGGAATTGGATAGCGGAGGACAGCAAGCCAGCAGTAGGCCAAATATGGCAACAGGGCTTGAGGGTACCATTCTGGCCAGATCCCGTGACCTGATGTGAGATTAGACGATCTTCGTCAATCCATTTTCGGACCCAATTACCCTGACCGAAGAGGTCCACACATGTTGGAGCGATGTCTGGACCAAATTAGGCTTTCCCGACTTCGCTGCTGCTACCCCGCCCTCAAATGACCACGTAAGTTACGCTTAATCGATAACCAACATTCTATCCTAGCCTAAATGCAGTGCCCGCTGGTCACTCATTTGCAGATCCGGGCAAAGCACAGCGGACATCAGCAAAAGCGGACCCTGCGTCTGATCCGTCGGCGTTGCGTCCTGACGCAAGCGACGCATCTCCTGCATCCCATGCGTCCTGTGCGTCCTGACTTGCGTTGCAACGCCCCGCCACATCCCACGCTTCCAGATGCTACCTGGCAACGTTCCTTGCGTCCTGACGCAACCTGCCGCCCTCCCTACGTCTGGACTACCCCAGACTCTTTCTCTCATCTCTTCTTTCTCCTGATGCGGCGATAGCTCCTCATCACCTCTTCTCCGCGTCCTAACCCACCCCTCATCCCCGCTCGTGCAATCACAACTAATTTGCTGCTTGCTCCGACGTCGCCTGATGTCTGGGGCGGCAGCACCTTTTTTGGTCCCTCCCGCGTCTCACGTCTCACGCCTCACTGGTCTGGCGAACTAATGATCTAGGTTTCAAGAAAGTCGCTTATATATCATCTACTATATACAGTATCAATATGTAGGATTCTCACGCAGAGCCGAATCCTGATTCTCACGCATCGCCGAATCCTGATTCTCACGCATCGCCGAATCCTGATTCTCACGCATCGCCGAATCCTAATTCTCATGCATCGTCGAATCCTGATTCTCTCATCCGGATTCCTTAATAAACCTCATTAAATGTTCTCAAATCAATCCGGCTATTTACAAGCCATCGCCGGTCCTCCTCCGGGATCAGGTGTGCCAGACCGAGAATTGTTCC
>Ga0307517_10003124_pt1 | contig 26078 bp, 25 predicted proteins | sample 23_EM_MG_FD_194515 | JGI IMG/M metagenome (GOLD analysis project Ga0307517, IMG submission 194515) | Populus trichocarpa ectomycorrhiza microbial communities from riparian zone in the Pacific Northwest, United States - 23_EM | ecosystem: Host-associated > Plants > Roots > Unclassified | place... | reverse complement strand
TGATGGATGACCGCTGACCAGGACCCCGAGCTGATAAGGAAGGGAGAGGTGTGGACCGTCCGGAGCTAATTCCTGTACCAGATGCTGAAGGTCGCTGCAGGTTGACACTGACACGACCACACGGTACGGGATGCCTCCTCTCGTAAAGGCGTGTATCCGGACACCACGCGCCACCAACAGCAATCGGCGCAAACTAAGGCGAAATGACGTGAATGCAATCAGCGGAGAACGCATCTTTAACCCCGTAAGCATAGACGCACGTGACTGCCCAAGCCTCGCAGATCGGCCGTCGCTTTTTCCAAAAATGGACTCACCTCCTTCGGGAAGTTATCCATTCTCGTCTCCGCCCCCCTCGTGTTACAAGTTACGGGATTAACCTCGTGGGGCCGTCATAGCCACCGTTCCTCGCCGGGTGGAGTCCCTAATCCGGCCGCCCACGTCCGAGTCCGTCGGATTCCTTGTCGACCGTTTCGGTGCCACAAAGGAACCGTCCTCTGGAATCGCCTTGGGGGGCATGTGTGCTCCTGATGAAGTCGCACATGGGACGAACAGCATTCCTTGATTATCTCTGACGCACATGACCTCTTCCTGGATTCCACCCACCCGTGTCCATAGACAGCGAGTCTCGCACTCTTTCTGGGGGTATATAAGTTCTAGCAACTGGAGTGTCCAAGTCCTCAGCAACCAATTTCGGTTCTCTCCCTCTCAATCAACAGGTCAACATGTTGTTCACATCTGCCTTCTCCTTGTTCGTCAGCTTGGGCTCTTCCCTCGTGGTTGCCTCCCCCATCTACAGCGTGCAAAACACGACTCTCCTTCGGGGATGCGGTACCACCCCTTCCCAGGAGTTCGTCGCTGAGGCTGAAGCCCACTTCGCCAAGAACCGGGTTACGGCCGATCCCTCCGACGCCCAGGTCGCTGTCGCTTCTATCCCCGTCTACTGTATGCTAGACGTCTTCTCATACTCGCTACGCTGTGGTGGAGCTGACACCGGTTTGTTGCCTAGGGCATGTGGTCTACGCGAACACTTCCCTCTCTGGGGGATACATCCCCGACTCTCAAATCGCGTCCTCCATCAGCGTCATGAACGCTGACTACGCCTCGTGTGGTCTCAGCTTCAACCTCGCCGGCACTGATAGGACCCTCAATGCCAATTGGTTCACCCAGGCCGCTCCCGATACGTAGGTGGACCCGCTAAATTCCTTTGTCGAGTTACTCAATGGCCGTTTTCACAGCACTTTCCAGACCGCGATGAAGAATCAATTGAGGAAGGGTGGAGCTAACGCCCTGAACGTCTACACCGTCGCTTTCTCTTCCGGTTCCGGTGCTGGGCTCTTGGGATACGCCACCTTCCCTTCGTCATATGCCAGCGCCCCCAAGGACGATGGCGTCGTTATCCTCTACTCTTCAGTCCCTGGTGGGACTTCCGTCCCCTACAATGAGGGCAGGACTCTCACCCACGAAGCTGGGTAAGCAATCGCCTGTCTGCATTGCTCCTGGATGGAATTTAACCTAATTACGGACTTCTGTTAGACACTGGGTCGGATTGTACCACACCTTCCAGGGTGGATGCAGTGGTTCAGGTGACTTTGTCAGTGATACCCCCCCTGAGGCCGGCCCCGTCTTCGGCTGCCCTGCCTCTAGTGATACCTGCACCGGTGGAGGAGTTGATCCGTAAGTTTCCCCCCACCCAAACGACCGCTTCCAAAGATGATGTACTTACGCGATTGGGTCGGCAGTATCCACAACTACATGGACTATACCGATGACTCCTGCATGACCAACTTCACCCCTGGACAATGCACCCGTCTCCTGTCCCAGATCGCCACCTACCGTGGCATCTCCTAAACAACCCGCCCGGCCACGGGCAGGTTGACTTGGAATGGTAAAGGGAGTGGGCTTGGGAGTTATGAGCATAACCCCCGACGTCAATAGTTGCCCACATCTTCGTCCATATTCCTATGTATACCACCACAACCAAATAAATCCGATAAGGGCTTTCATCTTGTAAAATCTGTGAGGCCGAAGGAATCCAATGTGATCTCAAGTATACCTTTGAGGTGTGACCGAGAACGTACATGAATTCCTTTATCCAACCCACCGCATGCCTTCAGGTGATCAGACCTCCGAAAATACTGGTTTTTGTCAACGGACATCCCACCTTCGTACAGATCGGACGCCCTAACACGCTCCTCGTTCGTTGTGGCGGTATCATTGTACAAGTGCAAGTTCATTATATAGCAGATACAGCACCGATAATTAATCAACATCAACGGGTTTAAGCAACGGTCTTAACCTCTCCGCAAGAGAATCTCCCCCAACGTGCGTCACAAATTCTAGTCTCTTCGTCTTCCAATCAACGGACCCTTCACCCGCCTGCCCAGATACGCTATCCCACTCAAAACAGTGCGGCGGTAGGAGCAGAGACTTTCCTTCCTCCAAGTTCTGTTTGTACGTCACGACCTCCCTCACAACATCAAGAGGGCCCTGATCTACCACCGCCTTTAACATCCGAACAGCCTTCTCCTTATCCCATCCCCCTCCCTCTCCTCCTCCTTTCTCTACACTCCCACTCGAACGATGAGCAAGATCTTCCCAAATACCACTCGCGACGTGGTGCACAGCGGTAAACCTCAGGAAACCACCCGAAACGAGGGTTCCGGCCTTAAACAACGCCCGCATGAAATATCCCATAATATCCGGGTCTCTCTCGATCGGCCAGAGGTAACTCGAGAACCGAGATGGTGAGGAGAGTAGAAGGTCGACCGTTCCGATGCGAACGCTTCGAAGGACATGACCGTAGTCTCCCCACAGGAACTTGCGGTAGTCGATCGGGTAATCCATTGAAGTAGGAACGAGTAGGAGCTTGCTGAATACGGGATGTCCGAACGAGATCGCGTCGTAAAGGTGGACAAAGTCGGTGTAGTATTGATAGAACGGCGTCCCGGACCCCAGGAATCGAACGGCAACGGATTCGAGATCCTCTTCCCTGCTTTTTCTTTCGGTCCGCGCATGGGGATGTGACACAGTGAACTCCAGACCGTTGGTAGAGAACGGTGAGAGCAAATCCTCCAATAGCCCACCAACGATCGCATCCCTGAAAACCTCCTGAACCGGGTCCCCATTCTGCTGCTCGTGTTCAAGCATGAAAACCTTCATACACCCGAACACTGTCTCCGAGAACCCCATCGTCCACACCTGTAATCCATTGTGTACCAGAGCAGCCCGTTCGATCTTGGCGAGGAGGAGCGTGGCGCGTACGACGCCCACTTCCGAGCCATCCCATGATGGTGGGAGAGACTTGAATACAGAGGATGTTCCGGAACGCAGGAGGTGGTCGAGGGGGGTAAAAATCCAATCTCTGTGTAACGGTAGCGGGTGGTCTCTCGTAGTGGAGGGTTTGTTGCTGCGTATGAGGTGGGTAGGTGGAAGTCTCTGGGTGTTGCTTGATTTTATTGACTGGGGAGAGGGATAATAGGATCCAATGCGAGCACTGTCCTCCCGCGGTTGGAAAGCATCCCTCAGGAAGGGCATCGTAACCTCGAACCCTCCTTCGCTCAAAAACGTATCGAGTTTCTGTTTCTCCAAAAGTCCGTGGGAAATGATAAACTCGGGATCGATGAGTGTTATAATCTCGTTGAGCGTACGTTGTGCAAAGTCTTCATCCCCTGGGATCTGTTTTCCAAGGATCGTGAACGCCTGCGCGAGCCAGAGGTCATTAGATGACGTGGGTACTCGCCGGGAGAGCCGGAGGTATTGGGCTAGGTAGCACGAAAGAGGGCGAACAAACACCTGGGAGAATGAAGGGACGGGTGAATTTGAATATACCCAAGACCAGAGAGGGTTATTGACGATTAACCCAGTCAGCTCCTGGAGCTGTGGGAAGGGGAGCGAAAATGGAGGGGTTTCGAGGTGATTGGTGGCGTAGGATAAAGGGGGGGTACACGCAACCCACAACCGTAGCGCGGCTGCCAGTGCATCCGCGTTCTTTGCCAGAATCTCGAGCTTGTCTGCTGTTGCCCCGCTCTCGTCTTTGAGTTCTCCAAGAACCTGACGTAAGACCCTGAATGCGGAAGTAAAAATACCCTTCTCTGTCCCGCTTTCAAATCCTCGTCGCAACACTTCGGTGACCAAAGACTGCTCTGTCTCTCCGCCAGAAACTCCGTTCACCTGAGCACCCTCCAGCCATGCACTCAAACATCTCCACAAAGCGGTCCACAGCTGGAAGTCATGGTGTACGTTGAGTTGATCCCTGAAACGTAGAACATCCTGTCCCCATGACCAAGCTGTGACTTGACTCCATAGAATTTCGTGACTTGGGGTAGTCTGGTGCGGATCTGTGGCGCATACGGTCCAAGCCTCCAGAAGGCTGAGCCAAGAGAGACGCAGTGGTGCTGACATACACGATGGGGAAAGGATATACTGGTGGAGTTCGGCGAATTGAATCGATGCGGTGGTGGCAATGTGCGAGTACATCCCGTATGACGCAAGGACAGTGTAGAAGTTGAGGGTACCGGCTAACAAGGAGTTTGCAAGCGGCAGGGAATACAGAGAAGAGGGCGGTAAAGGTGTGATGAACCGCAAGAGTGAATCCGCTGGTCCGGTCAACGCAGATGCATTCGATCGAGACGCCTGTGCCAGGAGTCGCAAGAAGGCGAGGGCAAAAGGGTCCGGCAGAGGAGAGGAATCGGTGGGTGGGATGGGTGTTAATAGGAACGTGTGCAATAGATTAGTGATTAGGTTTGGTGTAGTGACGATGTTATTCGTGATGTCATTCGAATGCTGAGCTAATCGATACAGTACTTCTAGCAGTTGAGACAGTGATCTGGTAGGGACGGCAGCGGATCCAAGAATATCGGAGAATCGAGGGAGCAGGTATTCTAGGGGAAGGGAAGCGATGAAGTCGGTAGAACGAGGCAACTCCTGGGGCTCGGTTGCATTTGGGTCGGTGGCCGGCTCGGGTTCCGGAGGCAACTTTAGCTCGATCGAATCCAGTGCATCCGTGTCACGGTCCCACTGCGCAAGGCATTCCCAGAGGAGTTCGATTGCCATCACGCCAACGCTCCCCCGTTCACCAACGGCTTCAACTGCAGCAGCGAGGAATCGTCGGCGGAGCAAAAACTCCTGACCCCTCAATTCCTCGACACCGTTAGAAAGATCGCCCTTGAGGTTACGACCCAGGCGTCTAGCGACACGTGCAAGTACTCGTAACATTGATCCTCGTTGGGCGGGGACGGTAGATCTAGAAAGCAACAAGGCATCATCGAGTGTGTATCCTGCGTGGTCTCCTTCCGCATGGTGGTGCAGCCCGAGGTGCGTAGGTAGTGAGGAACTTATTTCAGTTGGTATGGGTTTCCCGTCGAGGTCAAAGCGTACGGCGGGCGTCGGAGAGGTCGAGGAGGTACTTCCCACGGACTCGGTAGGTTGGATCCATTCTAATGACGGATCAAACTGGGGAGCACTGGGGAAAAATCTACGCCGGATATCCTCAGGGGTACCTTCCTCCACGGTACCTTTCTTAAGGTGTTCGGTGGTAGATTGAGATAACAGGGGGCCCTTATAGGTTCCAAGTGATACAACGGGAACATCGGATGGCTCGACGTCGGTTGGAGACAGGAGAGCCAGCGGTTTTTTCTTTGGGGAAGAAGGGGCAGATTCGTAGACATGAACGTTTTGAGGGAGAATATCCGCGAAGCGTATCCTCTTGTCCGCGCGACTAGATGGCCTGGAGGTAGTCGGGGTGCCCAGCTGCGGCTTGACTTGGTGTTTAATGTTCAAGGTTCATCCATAAGATTCAGCAGTCGGTCTCGATGAACGTAACTTTACCTTTCAGAATTGAGCCAGTTGGACTAGTAGATCGCAGGACTGGAAACCGGTATGAGCTGACGAAAGCCTACGCGCCAGAGGGGCACCTACCAGGGGACCCAGGAACTCGCTCGATTTCCCACCCAGATTCCGTCTCCTCCTGCTCATCCGGTCTCATCTCCCTATTTCGTCTTGCCCTTTGAAGTATCGTGTCAATTCCAGGACCAAACCGTTCCAAAATCGCCTGGCGCTCGAGTTCCCGTTCTTCTGGAGACATGCTCGCCACGATCTTCTCGTTCTCTTGACTAACATCTTCACGCCATTTCGATTCGTCGGACGTCAATGACAGCAAAAGGTTTGGGGGTTTAGGGTGTCCGGAAGTCACGACTGGGGGTTGGCTCGGGCGTTCGTCGCTGGGAGTAGTCTGTTTCGAAAGATCTCTCGACCGAGCAAAGGCACTTTTGGTCCTATGTTGAACTGGGGGGAATCCTGTCTTCGGAGGGGGCGACCTGAACGATGAAGAGGTAGGCCCAGGTGTCCTCTCCAAAACGGATCCAACAAGTTGGACATTCTTTGCGGAGGCGTCGGGCATGAGGCCTTGAGGAGCCTGTGTGGGTGTTGGTGGCGAAGAGATCAAGGCGCACGTGCTCCGCGAGTCAAAGATCTTTCGAACGTCCATGTCTTTCGAAATTCGCCATAAACTGCCGAGATCTTGTCCTATCCTCCCCATCATCGCCGTAGTGTATCCCAACACTTGCTTATGGATATTCGCTCGACATTATAGTCCCTAGGGGTTCCAGATCAAACATGAGAATGATCGCACTCGACCACAATCCAACCTATATTCCTTCGTCCACCTATCGAAACAATAAACACGGTCGAAACTGCGGGAAACCTCGGATTTTTTTACCCTGTCTCCCTCCGAACCTTGGGGTAAATCCGAGTAAAGAGAAATTGAGCACACGCAATAAGTCAATCAACTTTTCGAGGGCGCTATCGTAACTGGGAGTCTGGGGTCGCCGGTTCCCATATACGGGAACAGTGCGGGATGGCTTGCCGATATTGCGACAGTAGGATTCATCCTCCATGCTTCGACACCGTTGTCATCAGACTCTACCAGTAGCCGATTCAATCCATCCAACATAGTGTACATTCGAATTCCAGGCACTCGCAATAAAAAAAGTATACAAGTCCAAGTAGGGGCTCCTGCCGGTGACAAATAACAACTAATTCAAGACTCAAGTACCCTGAAAATCTTGATAGATCCATTCTTCAAATCTTCCAATCTGTAACTAACAGACTCGACAGTCTAGGGGAGGATCGTGAGGGTTGTGAGGACGTGATTCATCATATAACATACCTGATTTCCGACGTGCTGACTTGCCTGGTAAACCTTTACCTTGGACTTCTTCGGCTCGTACTCCCCAATGATAGCCACAACTGGAGTCCCTTCGCCTACATTCTGGTGATATGCCTGGATGCCCTTATGGCCTTTCAGCTTGGCATCCTGTAGGGTGATGATATCTCCAGGCATGATATCCGCAGCCCTCTTAGTGACTGAAGGGCCTGTCTGGAAGTATATCAGGTATCCGAACGAGGATGCGTCCTCTTCCACCGGCGAAGCATTTGGGACCTGGCCTAACACAGCATTCACGAATCCGACAAAGGTCCCATCTCCGATCAGAGTTTTCTTCGACTTCTCGAACAACCCGACAGCAACCTCGCAGACCTGAACCCCTACCCTACCCCATGTTGCCGCGAGCTGATCCGCAGTCATTTGACCTTCGCTTTGTCTTCTCGTATGCGGTGAGGTCTCTACGGGTTTCTCTTGGAAAGTTTCTTCTGGGTCAAAACCCTCAGACCACGAAGATGCAGATAAGTCCGCGATACTGGATTCCATATCGAGTGAGGAATCCGGAACTGGCGGGAGTTCCCATTGTGACATGGTCGCATCATCGGGGGTGTCACTAGAGGGGGCAATAGGGGGAGGCACTGGGCGAGGTGGTCGAGTGGGGCGGGGAGGCGGCGGCGGCGGCGGAGTCAACTCTTCTCCAGAATCGGGTTCCTCGACCATAACATACTCTGATGGAGTGGGTGGAACAAATCGAGACGGCGGGGTTTGCTGTGATGGAAAGACGATCGAATCCGCTGATCCCTTCCTGAAGTTACCCGGGCCCTGCACGGGAGGTCGTGCCGGGCGCGATGGAACTGGAGGAGGAACCTCTTCGCCGATATCATGGTAGTCGACTTCCTCCGCTTCGCTCTCTTCCATCTCTACCTTGACTCCATCGTCCTCAGAAACATTACCGGTGTCAGGTTTTACGGATGGGGGCGGCGCTCTGATCAGTGGGGGTGACCTGATCGGAGGAGGCAGAGACTTTCGCTCAGGCTGCTCCGTGCTTGTGCTGCCTTTGCGAGTCGAAGCGGGGGGGGTTGGTTGAATGACACCAGGAACCATACCGATTCGCATTCCACCCATACCCGCCAATTTCGCAGAGATCCTCTGCCTTCTGACCTGTTCGTCTTCTTCTTCCTCTGGCTGTTCCTCCTCTTTGGGTTTCTTCTCGCCTTCCTCCTCTGCCTCGTGTTGAACCATGGGAGGCGGGGGTATTCCTACGGGAGGGGATACTCCAAACTTGATACCACCCAGCTTCGCCATTCGCTCAGCCAAACGTATTTTGCGGGCTCGTTCTTCATCTTCCTCAGGTACTAACTCTGGGGCAGGCTCCTCTTGTGGGGGCTTGGGAGGTTCTGCGAGGGATTTGAGCGATGGTGATTTTGGAGGGATAAAGGCCGGGTCGATGGGGTCTACGGGTGGAAGGTGAATTCTGCATCCTATTCGAGGGGAAAACGACCTACCCCCATCTTCGTCAGCCAATACCTCTTTTTCAGGAGGGCCTGGTTGGCTAACTTCGTCTTGCGGCTGGGAAATTATATTCGTGTACCGAGGAAGATCGAATGACACCGTGGATGGATCCTCTTCGTATTCCTCGCTTTCGTGAGAAGCAGCCTTGGTGACTCGAGATGGAGGCGGGCTACTGGGGCGAGGAACATCCTGCAATTTCTGTGTTCCGGCCTCCGGTTGGGGAGGAAGGGGACGTGATGCGATCGGTGGCGGTGGTGGCACACCAGATGGGCGACCAGGGGGTAACGGTGGAGGGGGACCAGGTTCTTCCTCGACGGGGCTCTCAGGTCTCTCTTCCGAGCTTTGCAGGGGTGACGGGGATGGGTAATGTGGCCGGGGAGGGGGTATTGGTGCCGAGGTTCCCATGGGGATCATTGGCTCAGGAGTAGGTTTGACTGGAGGAATCGGACGGGAGGTCAATGGTGGCGGTGGAGGCACGGTGAAAGGTGGAACTTTTGCAGGTCCTACGCCTGCACCGTCATCATGGACGCCTTTGTCAAGAATTTCTTCGTTCTCATCAGGCTTTCGGTTATTATCTGAAGGTAACGGGATGGATTGCGATCAATTAGATATTCCTACGAACGAAGGATATAAATGTGGAGCTTAACACTTAAGAATCACCTTCAGCCCGCTTAAGAGTATCAAAAGAGCTGTCCTCTTTCGTTTCCGTTGTTGGGAGACCAGTTTCGCCTATCAGTGAATCGGGATCTCTCCTCGCCAAAGGTTGAGCGGGCGATTCCTGTTCCTCGTGTAGGGTGGGTTTAAACGAGCCCGGTGATTCAACACTTGTCCTTCTCTCCGGAAGACTACTTTCCGAGGGTTTCCTGGCCGGAGGACCACCGGCGAAGGGGTTGAATCCGCCCGACTGTACCAGCCTGGCAGTAATCCTGGCCCGCCTGGTCGCTTCGTCCTCTCCCTCCTCCTCTGGTTGCTCCTCAGTTTTGTCCCCAGCATCCTTCTCGACGTCGGGCTCGACTGTGAGTACATTATGCTCTCCTTCTTCCTCCGCAGGTGTCCCAAACGGTTTGGTGGGTTCTTCGTCGTTCGAGACCTCGTTGAGGGGTTCCTCCAGATCTTGTTCGGGTTGATCAATTCCGGAACGCTCCTCAATTTCCTTCTTCCCCTCCTCTACAACTTGGGCAAGCTTTCCTTCCGACAAGGAAGCCATTGGCTGATCCTCCTTCAAAGAAGGAGCGCACGCGTCCTCTGGCACACCTTCGTGATCACCAGCTTTAACAAGGGTCGGGGAAGTGGATCTCTCTGTAACTAAGCCTGAATCCTTAGCTGGCTCTAAAGATTCGTCCTCAACCTGGGGAGGAGAGGGTTCCGTAGCGTGAGCGGGTTTCAAGTCGACATCAGATGGTACTTCAGTCTTCTCTCCTTCGACATCGGCAGGGGGACCAGAGTCTGGGAGCGGGATCTCGGCCTCCCGGACGGCAATCTCTTCCTCCTGTGGCGGAGTGAGATCATCAGAAGACTTGGGTGTCTCTTTCTTGCGCCGTGGGGGAGCCGCACGGCGAGGCACAGCGGGGACGGGCATGGAAGTAGGCGGTTTGTTAGAGGCCGAGACGGCTTCGGAAGGTTTATCTGCGGAACCTTTGGGAGATAGAGCTTCGGTCAATTACATAGGAAGCATGGGTAAAGTCAACCGTGTACCTTCTTCAGGTTCACCACGTTCCTTCGATGCATCCTCAGTGACCGGGGGTGACGCCACTTCTGTGGAATCAATTTCCAGAAATGTTCCACCAAGTCAATAAACATGACGCGTACCTGGCTTAGTCTCTTCCTCTTTCTGGACGCTGGCACGCCTGATGGGAGGTTTCGGGCCTACAACCGGCGGAGCCATCCCGATCCTCGCCCCACCCAATCGTTGCATACGGGCAGCAATCGCAGCACGCCGCTGGCGCTCCTCTTCCTCAGCATCATCCTTAACTTCCTCTCCTTCACCACCCTGTTCTACGGCTTCCACAGGTTTCTCGGCCGGCGTTTCGGCAGGTTCGGTCTCCAACGGAGGGGAACGAATGACAGCCTCGAAGTCGACAGGGGGCTTCTCCTCAGTTGGCGAGGGGGAGAGGACTGGTTTCGGGGGAGGTTTCCACTTTGGCTTCTCGGTTGTGGGCTTGGGTGGAGGATTCGCCGGACCGAAACCGCCTTTGCCTTGTAAAGCGGCCATCCGCTCCTTCAGGCTGATACCCTGTCCGATGCTCTCCTTGGCGTCGGTGGCAGACATGGAGCTTCTCGGGGAGGTGGTACGCTCCTTGTCCTTGTTTGGCGGCGAGGGAGGGGGAGAGAGCTGCTTCGGTTTCCATGAAACGTTCCCAGGTTTGGGGCGAGTCGGTGGAGGATTGGATGGCGGATTAGACGCGGAGGATTGCTTTTCGAAGGCGGCGATCCTGTCACGCAGCGAGCCTATCTTCTTCGGAGGGGGAGATTCTTCCGCCATCTTATCGTCGTCGATACTAGAGATTGACTGCGACGGGGTGAGGGAGAGCTCGGCGGCAGTTGACCGGGACCCGTCTAATCTGTGTTACATATCGGGTAGTTCTTTCACACGGATGATACGCATCGCACTGGCCCGGATCCCGCGTCAGAACTCAGCTTGTCCCTAGTATCCACACAGATAAGAAGCACAGCGGACCCCCGTAGCATGACTTGTGGGATAGCGAGACATTAGAACATCCAATCGAGTGATCACAAAACTTGTCCCAACTTGAACATAAGCAGGGAAAACTCATGAATCCACACCAGTGCACGCCATCTAGGCAAAGACCTCATGTATAAGTCTTGGGCGGCGAAGCAATCCCCAATAGAGGGAGCCACGGACTCCGCGTAATCAAGTGAATAGACGGCATTAATGGGGCGGGAGAGTCCATTAACGTGGGAAAGCCGACCACAGCACCCAATTGAATCACGACAATGTAGGCCGGCAAAATAACCCAGAATCGATAGTGTATCTATGATACTAGCCTGGCAAACTCGGTCAAAGTAGATAAGAAAACAAAAAACGGTTATCGGAATCATCAAGGGTGGGGATGCAAGGGGAGGGGGAGGGTCCTATCGCTACACACAGTCAATTTCTAAACGCACAAGTGGAACCATGATCGTCAATGATAGGAGATGAAGTGGACGACGGACTCCAGGCGGGGTGGGCTGGGGTCCATGAGGGTCACGTCGACGTCCTTTGCTGACCAGTAGTCATATTCTCCTTTTCCGCTTTCTCCCTTTCTGCCTTCTCTCTCTCGGCATCCAAATCCCTCGGGGAAAACTGCTCGGGGATATCATCTGGCTCATTTGGTTTGGGTGTCGCAGAGGATGTAGCAACAGTGGGAGAAGAAGAAGGGGTCGTAATGATCCCACCACCGAGTGAGAACTTGCTCGCCCTGTTCGAGATGAACGATCCGATCCCGCTCCCCCACCCACTCAGTGTGTTCGTTGCCTTCTGCGCAAACTCTGGCGTACTGATCTTGGGTGAACCAGGCAGTTGCCCAGGTGATTGGGTTTGCGGAATCGCGGGGGAGGTCTTCGCGCTCTTAGCGCTTTTGACAGAGAGTATGTCTGAATCTTTCCCCAGATCGACGGGGGTGCCACGTCCAGAGTCAGGTGGTGCGGCAGGCGTCCCGTCCGTGCTTGGCGTGCGCGCCATCCAACGTCCCTTAACGCCCTCGACAGCCTTTAAGAAGTTTGTAGAACCAGTCGCAAGAGTCTTCGAGATGGCGTCGCGGGTTGGGGCGAGTTGCTGGCCAATCTTGAGGTCCTGGACACCTTCCTGGAGGCGCAAGCCAATGTCTCCCACCACAGATGACATCCCTGCACATGGATGCCTGTGAGCGGTATGATGCAGTCGGAGTCAGTTTCGAGTTTGTCCCAGTCAAGTACAAGAGGAAAAAGAGTTCCCTTACCGTGGTTCGGCAATGTCGAATAGAAGGGGGTCTGTCACGCGCTCCCATACCTCATATGCATTTGTTCGTCGAAATTCCGACACCCATAACGGGTTGTAGTCTTGTATCGAGCTATTGCTTTCACCTGCACCATGAGAAGTAACACATGAGTTTCGAAGTTGTGACGCATGATGCAAGCATATACGCGACTAACCTTCGGTGATAACCACGTCATTTACTTTACCCTTCGCAATAAAGTCTACGTGCTTGATAGATGCGAGGGCTCCAGAGATATACTCCTCGAACTATTTCGGGGGTATCAGCGTCAATCACTATCGCACGTCGGCATTTCACTTGCCTTCTGTCGTAGGTAATCATCACTTCCTCTGAATTGTGCCATCCGTCTATCCTCATCCCATCCTTCATTTACGTCTTTGATAATGTCGTCCATCCACTTCCTATCTGCAGCGGTCAGACCAACCAACTTTTCGAGCTTAGGGTCTCGGAACTCGACCGTCCCAGTCTCAGTCTATGTTGAAATTTAGTAAACGGCAGTTATCAAGAACCGAACGTTGTCATCTGGTCGATTAGACTCACATCCACAAAGAGGTCGACTTCTTTTTGTTGCCCTACGATAGAGTTTGTAGTCCCGCACAACCAACTTTTGGTCTCTTTGATCATGTCCAGCTGTTGCAGGGGAAGGTATGGTTGAAAGAAAGCATCCTATGAAGTAGGGGAGTTCATGCATTGGGTTTTTCATCAGCTGCGTTCCACTAACCTTTCCGAAGAGGTCCAAGGGTAAACCTAGATACGCTATCATGCTCTTGTGATCCGAAGTCTTAAGAGATGTTGGTCGCGTGAGGGCAGGAGCACGGGTCGCCAGCGGCGGAGAACCGCAATCCTCGAGATGCTGCAGTAATCCTACGCCAAACGTCAATGCAAGCGTTGAAAAGGGAAGGAGAGGGACTCCACCTGGCATCAGTGTGACGAGGGAATACTGGTATGTACATAGCCTCTCAAGCGGGTGCCCATAAAACATAATCTAGACCAGGAAATTAGGAGATTTCTTCCGTCTCGTTAAGTATAAATCTCACCCTCTTTTGCAGCATCAGCGCCTTGAGTAAAACCAGCGTCCGCTGACGGAACACGTGCACCAAGTCCCGGCTGCCGAAAGGCGCGCCGCCAGTATTTCAGTCAGGTCGGCAAGCCACCCAAAGGGAATGCACCTACAGACTCGTGCCTGCAAGGAAAACTCGATTAGCCAGGGTTCTAGGGCCCTAGGCAGACACCCACCCATATAGAGTCCACTCATCGTGAGGTGGCTTTTCAAGGACAAGTCGAGAGAGTTGTACAAATCCGTCAGTATTTGTAGATTCGAAAAGTCTCTGTACGTGATAGAGTGAGCAGTAGGCAATGGATAAAATTCTGGTCACCGACCTCTGTTCAAACAATGCCAGAGTAACAACTCCTAGACGATCTCTTGGGATACATTAAGTTTTGGTTGCTGGGAGTTGTCACCGGGCGTTGGCGTACCGGATAGGCCCAAACAGTGGCTTTGAAGCCAGCACGACTACAGCCTTTTGGACCGTTGATCGTGTGACATCGACATCCTTGACGAGAAGTGCTGATGCCGCGATTTGGCGGTTACACCTGCTCTGAGGTCAAGCACAGGCCAGGAAAGAGGAGAGTTAAACTGGACTTGCGATATTCCAAACACTGTGGTTGGATTTGGTGAGGTTGGGACGATGTGGAAATATGTGTAGTCCTCAGAAGACTAAGCAGAAGAACGTTTGAGTTGAGCATTCGGGATGAGAAAGCCGTGAATTCGTGATGACGGAGTTAATTACCAGATGCGCTCCGTCGGGTAAAGCGAGGAACGGCAAGATTTTGGCGGTCTCTTCATCTTCGAATATCTCCCCTTCATAGAACTCGATCTTGGGTCCAACGATGTGATTGAAGTCGACCAGGGCGATTCCAAGGACGAGCGGGCCATCTGGTCGGGTCAGAAGCATAGATTCCCTCTCCGCCTTCTTTGGTGTCGATGAACCTGTAGCGAACGAGGTAACGGATTCTGTATCTCCACGGACGCCGACTGGGGTGGGAGGGTACATATTGGAGGACTGGCTGACAAAGGCGGATTCGATGGCTGGGGTCAATGCTTGGACGGGTTGTTGATTCCACCGCAAGGTTTCTGTGTCGGGAGTATATGCGCTTGGGGGGTCTGGCTCAAGAGTATCCTCTTCGGTGTCCAGCTCAAAGGCACGCACGAAGGCTTCAGGGGAGGCTGGCGACATGGGTAAAGACGTAAAAGTCTCTGGTTCTGGCTTGGGTGACGTCGGAGGTGAAGAGAGCGAAATGGACCTCTGAGATGCCGTATCATTGTCATCGAAGGAATCGACGTCTTCTGCGAAAGGGTTGGGGTTTTCGGTTACGGGGTTTTTTGAGACCGAGAAACGTTCATCGGCCATGATATCCCAGCGTTTCTTCAGACGGAAAGGATGGTGATGGCCGTCTGAGACACCAACTCGTTTCGTCGATCTCGGCCGTTGTCTCCCTCCCTCCCTCTCTCTCCCCTCCCCAACCACCACCGCCTGTCGGCTTCCGTTCTCTTTCTCTTTCCTTCTTTTCCCCAGCTTTTAACTTTCGGAAGATGCTCCGAACATTGCCCTTACTATTCCCCGTCCTTGTTCTCATCTTCGCACGCCCAACCGCTGGTGATAGCCAGACAATCATTGCAGGGAAACCCTCGTTCGAATACCAAGGCTGGTTCGACCCTCGAGTTAATGGTGGAAGGTTCCTAGATGTGCGACCATGTTCCGGTGACGTTGATGCGATCCAACGGAAGTCGCTAACGTTCCTTCGGATGCAGTACACGAACCACAAGCCTCCGTACCGCGGCGAGCCTCTGAACGTCGTCATCACCGCCCTTTCTGACCCCTACATTCTCACCGACGATGGCCTCCAGACATACTCCAAGTCAGTATCTTTCTTCTCCCGCCATTAGTAGCGACCGGATTGATCCTCTCGACCGACAGGTCTATCGGCTACTCCGAAGAGTGTTTGGGCATTCACCTGGGCAATAAGCATGACGCGGACCTTGGAGATGGTGACGACAAGAAGGTACAACAGTTCTTGGCCAGACAATACTACTTTCCGGTCATGGGGACCTGTTGGGAGAGTTTCGCTGGTGCGTAGCACGACCCACATCTCATCCTGTGGAACTGGAACTGACTCCCCTTCAGGTGGGCACCACTTTCGCGCCTGGAAACAGAATGGTACCCTTGCCAACAGTGGCGCGTGGTTCATAGGGTGTGTGCTGCGTTATGCCGTGGCGCTACAGAGTCCTAGTTCTAAAATTGGATTGCCATAGCGCATCGAAAGAGGAGCCAACTGCGAAGAAGCATATGATTGTTCCCGACGGATACAACATTGGGAGAGATTGGTTCGTTGAGAAGGCGACTGCCGGCAGTCACTGGAAGGGCATTTGGTGGAAAGCCGATGTTGAATGGCGCCAGGGTTTGCTTGAGCCTGGCAAACACGGTGAGCAGGCCCCGCCACGGCTCAATTCCTTCAGATGATCTTACGCAGTTGTCTAGGTGTTAACCACGGTATAGAGCAGGACGGCACCGTCGCCATCCTCACCATTAATAGACTCTAATCATTCTAATTTATGTGTATCATATTCGCATGTTTTCTCTCTCCTTTATTCCCCCATTGTAGCGACGTCTCCACGATCTGTATCACACACCGCTACCTGTCCCTGTACCCAGCTAGACTAGCGATTGTTTGACGACTTTATTCTTTCATTTTCATTATTGTTGGTCGAGGAGGTACTCGAACATTCGTCGGAGATCGACCGGGACATGGCTCTGACTAAGTAACCGATCGCGTCAACGACCTTGGCCACTGACCTCCGGGTGCCCCCACAACCTCTTTCTCCCCAACCGCCATGAGCAACAACGGCCGCTCCTCTCACCAGAGATTCCTCCCACACGCCATACAGACTTTTCTTTGGGGACGAACCGGAGAGCATCCGGACGACATCCCGGACAATCAACAAGGTCAGCTCCGTGCGCATGTTCCAGGGCCCCAACTTATAAATGTTCCAATCTATCCCAACATACGCAGGTCCGGTCTCCTTGAACCCCCCGTCTCACGTTCCATCCCGCGACGATTCTGACGCCCGCTCCGACTCCTCGATGCCGGACTTGTTATCCGATGGGTGGTCTGACTCAGATAGCAGCCAAGACGCCCGCGATGTTGAGATGGACATTGTACCGAACGATGACGACGATAACTGGGTGGACGAAGACGAAGGGATGCCCCAGCTCCTCTCGACAGTACCTGTAGACCAGGCCCCAGCCACAGATCGCCGCCCCCGCGTGGAAGAGGAAGTGGAGCCACAACTCCAACAACCGAGCCGCACTCCCAATCCAACCCCACCTACACGCTCGCGTACCAATACAGGACCCACTCAGCCATTCCCGACTCTGCCTCCCTGGAACTTCGGTCTCGGCACCGCGCGGCCCCCAGGTCGGCTGTTTCCCCTCTTCCAAAACCCCGCCGATTCAGTTGGAAATGGAAACAACGCTTCCACCCATCGCGGCAATGCAGCCACCAATCCACACCCCCAACCAACACAACCGCCACAGCCAGATAGAAATACCTTCCCCGGGAACGCGCAGCAGGAAACTCGGGGACCGCGGTTCCACGCCCACACATTTGTTTTGGGGGTGGATGGAACAGGTCGGGCCGTTCCTATTCCTCCGGATGCTTTTTCCGCTATGTTCGGCCAGTTTGGCCCTGGAATGCCCCAACCACAGGCTCAGACACCCCAACCCGGTCAGCCTCCAGACCAGCCGGACGAGACCCGCGACCAACCGAGACAACCAGGCGATTCAGACCGAGTTCCACCCTTTGTGAATTTTGTGGTCGGTGGAATAGGGGCCCTCCCTCCGTTCTTTGCCACTCCCTTTGGTCCAGGGCCCCAGCCTCCTGCCGACGATCCTGGAGATGGAGGTAGACCTGAACCTGGTGGTGGTGCTCCAGCATGGGCCGAATTACTTCGCGCTATGTTCGGAGGCGAACCACCCGAAGAAAGGGAAGACCCTGAGCGTGCCGAGAAACTCGTCCAAGGCCTGGAGCGTGTCCCGGTGGGCTTAGTGAAGAGGATGACAAGGGTTGACGGTGTACCTGGTGCGCACGAAGACTCGACGGGAACCGACGGTGGAGAGGTGCCTGGTTGTGCAATCTGCTGGGACAGTTTGTTGTCTGAAGAGCCTCCGGAGGATGCCAAACCTCTCTCGAGCTCTATCGCCCTCCCGACGCCTGAGCAATCGACCCAGAGTCCCGATTCCAAGCCCGCTCTTTCTGATCCTACATCTGACGATGACACTACCGCAATCATCTGTCTCCCATGCTCTCACGTCTTCCACGCTCCTTGTTTGTTACCGTGGTTCTCGAAACCCAAACATACGACTTGTCCCACCTGCAGGTTCGACATTGACCCGAGGAACCTGACTTACACTCCTCCAATGAGGCCACGTCCTACACCCGCTACCACTACAACGGATGCAGCCCCACCTAACGACACACAACACCAACCTGTATCTGACCCCACTGCCACCGCCCCTGATTCTCTTCCCGCTCCATCTCCCGCAACACACCAAGCACAAGGTCACGAACATCCGCCTCCTCCCGAACCGGCGTCTGATGAAAATCACGATCAATTACCTGGAGAAACTCGGAATGACACCAGACACAGCATACCTCCCCCGGCCTTTGGGTTTGGGTTCGGACTCCAACAACCGCCGGTTTATGGCCCTCCTCCTCCCCCAGGACACGTTACGCACGGCATACACGCCACCACTGCGAACGCTCCCCATGACCCTGGCCGCGGACCCTATCCCGGAGGTGGACCTCACATCGGACCTTTCCCTAACTTCGTACGTGGTGGCCACGCGCACCTCCAAGGTCCAGGTATCGCTGTCGATTTCACTCTCCACGTACCCCCTGAGCAGGGTATAGACCCTGAAAGGATTTCTCAGGCCGTGAGAGACCAAGCTGCGGCGTTTATGCGATTGTTCGCCGGAGGTGGACGAGGGCCGGAGATGGGCGACCCAACCGGTCCGGCCCCAACACCAGGTGCTGGTGGTGTGAATCACGAGCCGGAAGTTCCTGGGGAATGGATCCCGCCACCCGCCCCTGGGCCTACCTTGAGGCAACGCATTGAGGCCAAGGAACGTCAGGTTGGTTTGAGGTGTCACGACCCCAGCTGCGGTATCGGTCCTTCAGATGAAGATCCCTTCCCCGAGGTGTTCAATGACCCCAATTCACCATCCATAAAACGAGTTGGGATTTTGAAGGACGGTGGTGAGAAAGTTGTCTGTGGGCACCTCTTCCATCCCGCCTGTCTCGTTAGCGCAGATCGATGTGCTGGATGGGGAGAGGAAGACCGACCTATGAACGACGATGGTGAGGAGTACGAGGTTGTCAGCTGTCCCGTTTGTCGAAGTGTTGGAAAATTACAGAGGGAGGTGTGGAAGGAAGGCGCGAAAGCATTGCTCGTTTGAAGCAAGTCCCTCCTCCTCCCCTTCTCTCGACCAAGGCTCGACCTAGATGGACAGACCTTTGTTCACATTCTTGTGGAGATACCCCCATCCTTCCAGCCTTCCTTGAGTGTACCATGGCCTTCTCTTCGTGTTCGTTGGTTTCTCCAGAGCTCCTTTGAAGAACGTTTTGCGGTCACCCCTTAATACTACGTCCCCTCTTTTCCGTCCATAACTCACGGTACATGCGTCCACCCAAGTCCTTCCCCTCCGCCTCCAGCCCTGATCCTCGTTCGCAAACATGAATCCCACCGTTTGTGTATTTAACTTATCCCGCACGATGATTTCCCCCCCTTTTTTGATACTTTCGTCATGTACTAGTCATACTTCTGGATCATAGCAAGTTAGCGTTAAATGTGCAATACATAATAGCCACCCAATAAATCGATGGTGGACCCCAGTTCGTTAAGTCCCAAAGTCAGCGTTGCCATTGTGAAGCGGACACTAACCAATTTGCAGCTCAAGATCTTCGGATAGCCTCCGTACACCCTCAGATTCAGGCCCGGAGGGGTGAGAGACGAAAGGGGAGCCACCTGAGTCCGGCGGATCTGGATCTGAGGTTGAGGAGGGTTTGGATTTCCCCATTGACCGAGCTCTCTGAGGAGGATGATAAGAACAGAGAGGGTACTAGGTAACCTCTTGAGAGTTCGTATACCGTGTCGTGGGGTTCCGCGTTATTCGACCCGTTCTCACAGGTAAAAATTCGCTGGTCACTGGCGAACTCTCGTGTTATAAATGAACTTCCTGATGAAGTTGGCGCACGGAAAGGCTATATGCATTTAGATGCCTTGTTCAGGTCCAAGCCTACCGCGGCCCTTCGGCTTGGAGATCAAATCCACACAGGATATCGCCCGTGCGTGCCGGAATCGGGAATGTTCTGTAGGTCGGCTGATGACTTCGTCCCGGTTCGCAGCAAGGATTCTACAGAGCAAAGTCCCACATGAGTTCGCGTTTCAAACGGTGGAGGTTAACGAAAGAGACCAAGACTGGGGTATTCGATGGAGGGGACGGTCCCGAGACACATCGGGCAGTATCGGTTGCATGTTATACAGATCCTACTGTACAACCGACGCACCGCGTGTAAAGACAGAAGAGACATTTAAGTACGTATTTGATGCGGTGTGCGGTGAAAACGGAGGCTGCAACATTGGATGACCACGAGATCCCCAGCATCAGGATCTGCAGCTGACGTTTTCCCAAATGCGCGTCGTGCAGTTTGACCTGAACTACCGTCGAAAGTGTTAGCCGTCACGTCGAGAAACCAAATATTCGGAAACAGTGGACGATCTACGACCCATTCGAAAAGCAGAACAAATGTGGGATGGAAGATCGGGGTTAGATAAGGCGGGATACAGATCAACGATGAGCAGCGGAACGGCAGAACGCAGAATCATGGGTTCTTTAAGGTCGGCCAGTACAGTACAGTGTCTCTGGGGAAAAGAGGGAGATAGCGGGTGACGGCGATGATGATGAGTACGACGGTCAGGAATTGTGTCTCCGTCCAGACCCGGGCTCAGACGAACGAACTCGCGGGACGATGTCCAGTGCCACCAGCCGGGAATAGAGTTAACACAAGGAAAGTGGCAATGTTTCCGGGAACTTACCAGGGGTAACCGGTTCTCCTATTCCCTCCTCGATATCACGGAGGAGAGCACTACAGTGCTCTAGGTCTCTCGCGGCCCTGAGACTCTCATAAACATCGCCGGCGCGCAGAGCCCCAGACTTAGCATCCTCAAACCTGCACTGTTTATACCAAGACCTGGCCTGTAGCTGCATCACGCGTTCCAGACGGTACCGTCGAACCTGTCTTCATCGAAAAACTGGTGACTCGGGTCAGGTGTAATGAATCGGAACTAGCTGATCGTCCCAGCCGAAATGAGATGCAATTCCGAAGGCCGCCTCAAGATGAGGGACGGCCTTCTCTCCCTTGCCCTTGGAATGGTGTATCCTGCCAAAAACGCGATAACATTGGCAGACGGAAATTGGCTATCCTCCTCGGGGGCTAGATCGACCGCGCGGGATGCTGCCCTCCCTGTAGCGCCAGGCTGGTCGTCTTGAAGCAACAACCAAGCAAGGCCAAACGCCGCTTTTTGTGGGAATGGAGACAGCTTGGGAGGTTTTGGACGGAGATAGTCTCGGAGCGGTGTGGGCATTGTGGTGGGCTTATCACTCCGATACGTCCGGAAAAGAATGCGAAACTTGTCGGGGGCGTCTGTTCTGCCCCAGGTGGTGGGAAACAGCATTCGAGGTTGTTCTCATCGACATCTTGCAGAGAGGTGACGACTGCGAGAAGCGCCCGGCATCAGACGTGCAAGGTAATGAATCGTATCCGCGCTGGGCGTCAAATCCACGGGGTCAATCATCCACCATCGTACCATCATCTACTCTGATCCACTGCCGATATGGAAGACATACGAGCTTCACTCTCCAGAATGAAGACGAAATTCAAGCAGCGACTAACGGAGAGAAGACGCAAGCCGGGCAGAATGGGGGCTAACCCCAGTGAAGAGGGGGCTGACCCGACGAGTTCGCTTCCTCAACCAGAGCCTCACAACGTAGCGGACAAAAGTCACGACCGAGAAGGGGATAGAGCCGATACAGTTGGAGGGTCAACTTTTTTGACGGATCGACCTCCCCGGCCAGATGGGTCGGAATCTGTGCCAATGCATGGAGACGACAACGGTCAAGAAGGGGGAGAGGTAGACGTCGACGGAGGGGAAGCCGGCCAGAGGGATTCGCGCCCGCACCCGGACATCAAGGTTGCAGTGGGGGGTGGGCGCAGCGGGGGACCTGGGGGAGTTTATCCATCTCCATCTTCTCCTTCAATCTCGCATAGTGCGGAACCCAACAGTGCGTGAACGGGGCTGTTTTGGTTGCTGCCTCTGACCGTTCCTTCTGGCTTTGTAGACACTGGCCTTCCTGATCGTGGACCAGAGGTTGTTCGTCCCGATGAGACCATCGAACCGAGCGCCGCCGTAGATGAGAAATTGAATTTCAGGTCTACTGTGTCCAATGCCGTGGCTGAATTGCTCCGTGGGGTTAAGGACTCCGTGGGTGGCTTCGGTCCGCTCAAGTCTGTCGCGACATCCCTCTGCTCCGTTCTCGACAATTGCGAGGTATGGCCTCCTTCCCGCACATGCGATTCCCAGCGCTTATGGTTGTTCTAGGGAACGGGAGTGAATGAACGTGTCATAGAAGCATTGGCTCCCAGGGTCAGGATGCTTTCTAAATCGCTCTCCGCACCTATCTCTCCGAGCGACGTCAATGAGGAGGAGAGAACAACCAAGCTAGAACAGTGAGACCACATTCTCCAAGACTGAGAGCCGAGTCTGACGCGCAGGTATTGGCAGGAGATTGAAAGAGATTAGTCAAGCTATGGACCCGATGACGACCCAGAAGGATCTCACGCTTTTCCTCAAAAAGCCCGAGAACGCACAGAAGCTTAATGGACTGGTACAAGATATCCGCTACGCCTTGATGGACTATCAGGTCCGCTCTCCCGAAGGACTTGCTCTGGCCATAGCTAACGTGTGCTCAGACTTCGGTACAACGAGACATCTACAGAGAGGGCTGTCAGAAGATTGTGAGTCTCACTCCCTTGCAGTCCCGCCTTTTTGTAGTAACTTGCGAATAGGGAGATGCGGATCGTGTACTTCTGGAAAAGATGCATCATGCCGCTGACGCTGGGCACCGTTCTGGGGACAGGCAGGGGTGCCTGAGGGGGACCAGGACGGATGTACTCCTACAGCTCGAACGCTGGCTGGGGGACGAGCAAGACCACCGGGTGTTCTGGCTGAATGGCCTTGCGGGGACCGGAAAGTCGACCATCGCCCAGACGTTCGCCGAGATCAGCTTCGCGGATGGGAAGCTCGGTGCGAGTTTCTTTTGCTCGCGAGATTCCGAGGGTAGAAGCAACCTTCAAGCGATCTTCCCAACTCTTGCTTTTCAACTTGCCTACCAGTACTTCCTATTTCGACAGCAGTTGATCCAAGTCTTGAAGGCCACTCCTAATATTGGACAAGAAACTCTTTGTTCTCAGATGGAGAGCATCATTGTCTACCCACTAAAAGCCACTGGGATTCAGACGCTTCTCATCATTGATGCCCTGGACGAGTGCAAGGACGAAGAACCCGCCTCCGCCATTCTTTCCGTGCTCTCCCGCTACGTTTGCGAGATCCCCAATGTCAAGTTTCTTATCACCGGTCGTCCAGAGCCTCGGATCCGCTCCGGGTTTCGTCTCGAGTCACTCCGACCCATCACAGAAGTGCTCAGACTACATGGTGTAGAACGTTCCTTGGTAGATGGTGATATTAAACTGTTCTTCAGGTCTCGGTTGACCAAGATTGCTAAGGCCCGAAGTGACTGTAACTTGGCACAAGACTGGCCAAACCCATCAGACATCAACATTCTCTGCAAGAAGGCAGCAGGATTCTTCATCTATGCTTCAACAGTGATAAAATTCATCACATCCAAGAACCATACACCCACAAAACAGCTGGACAGGATTGTCTCCCTCCCAGAAAGTACCACTCATGAAGGAAAGTCTGGGATTGATCTCCTTTACACCCAGGTCCTAAAGCAGGCAGTTGATGACATGGATGCAGATGCTGAGGAAATCTACTCCCGCTTTAGGACTGTGGTTGGGGCAGTATTACTTGTCCTTAACCCCCTTTCAACAACAGCACTCTCAGACCTACTGAGAGTGTCTGACATCTCCACCACCCTCCGTTCCCTCCATTCTCTTCTTATTGTCCCAGATAGCACAGAGGACCCCATCCGGGCCTTCCACAAGTCATTCCCTGACTTCCTCATGGATCCAGTCCGGTGCAGAGATGGACAGTTTTTTGTGGAGCCTACAGTTCACCATGCAGAAATCCTATTGTCATGCCTCAACTTGATGAGGGAAAGGTTGAAGAAGAATATCTGCAACATAGGTGACCATGTTGTTCTCAGTGAGGTCAAAAATCTTTCTGCTCTCTGCAAGGACCACATTGGAGATGCCCTCAAATATGCATGTTGCTTCTGGACAAAACACCTTTTGGAGATCCCTGGCAACATCTTCTGTATCAAGGAGGTAGAGAAGGGAATTGGTCAATTCTTCACAACATGTTTGCCACACTGGATTGAGGTCCTTGCACTCACAGGGAATCTTGGAGCTGGGGTTCATGCCATCAATGATGTTGAGAAGTGGTGTACTTTGGTGAGTACTGTGCAGAACTGCTTGCTTAGACCTGTGTTGACACCCATTTAGACAGGAGTTGTGTGCCAGTGGACAACTGACAGTCAGAGGCTCATTCTAGAGCACTTTGATATGATCTATGACTCACCCTCTTATATCTATTGTCTTGCCCTCCCAATTTCACCATCTTCATCCTGGCTCCATCGATACTACAGTGCAGAGTTCTCACAAGAGACCTGGGTGGTCAAGGGGGTCTCAGCTGGATGGGGAGCATGTTTCCGCACAGTCTTATTAGATGATTGTGCACAGGCCCTTGCATACCAGAAAGATACCATTGCAGTTGGTTTACATTCTGGTTTCATCATCATCCTCAATGTCAACACAGGGATCCAGATGGCCAATCTCTCTGGACATACTGGTTGGGTGGAATCTCTTGTTTTCTCATTAGATGGAGCATTACTTGTATCTGGTAGTGATGACAAGACCATTAAACTCTGGGATATGCAGACTGGTGGAATTATCAAGCCCTTCCAAGGTCATGCAAGCAGTGTTACCTCTGTCTCCATCTCACCAGACTGCACCACAATTGCTTCAGGATCTACAGACAAGACAATTTGTTTGTGGGACATTCAGACAGGGGAATGCCATTACATTATAGAGCAGGAAGATTTTGTGAACCATGTTTGCTTCTTTCCCTTAGACCCTAAATACCTCATGCTTGTAACTAGTGGCAAAATCTGGCAGCTAGATATCAGTAGTCAGCAAAGTGCACCTATATCTGATGGTTATCAGATTGCTTTCTCCTTAGATGGTACCCAGTTTGCTATATGCAATGATTCAGCTGTTGAGATTCAAGACTCTTATTTTAAGGGAATTGTGGCTGAACTTGGTATGGCTGGCAAATATGATGGGTGCTGCTGCTTCTCCCCTGATAACAAGGTTGTTGCAGTGGCTAATCATCTTACTATCTACATTTGGGATATCACCAGCTCAGACCCCCACCTCCTTGAGACCTTCACTGGCCATAATATAAGTGTTGGTTCCCTTGCATTTTCCTCCCCCTCCTCCCTCATCTCAATATCCCAGGACAAATCAGTCAGGTTCTGGCAGATTGGTGCCTCATCCAAAAACTCAGTTCCAGCCAATCCATGGTCTACACCTCTCACTTTAACTCCAGTCAAGTCCATCACTCTGCAGGCAAATGATGGTATTGCAATTTCAAGCCATTCAGATGGAGTGGTGAGGATCTGGGATCTTTCAACTGGCCTCTGCAAGACATCCTTCCAAACCCCAGTCAAAGATCCCCACTGCATGGATACCCGCTTGATTGATGGCAGGTTGATCTCTGTTTGGTGCAAAAATGAGAAGATCTGTATCTGGGATACTGGGCAGGGAGATCTCAGAACAGTGGATGCATCCATAGAATTGATCAAGGACTTCAGGATATCAGGAGATGGATCTAAAGTTCTCTGCTTGTATGACAAATCCATTCAAGCTTGGTCAATATTGACAGGAAAGGTTGTGGGGACAGTGGAATTTCATGATGAACAATATATGGATCCCTTCTTAGCCATTGATACCCTAGGGGTCTGGGTTCATCCCTTTTCCCCAGGATCAACTTTGGGGTGGGACTTTGGGACTTTAGGCTCATCACCTCTTGAGCTATCAGGAACATCCAGAAATGGACCTTGTCTGGATTTTAT